>Ga0209147_100034_pt1 | contig 346646 bp, 302 predicted proteins | sample AraplaCol_mLB_r2_FD_184278 | JGI IMG/M metagenome (GOLD analysis project Ga0209147, IMG submission 184278) | Arabidopsis root microbial communities from North Carolina, USA - plate scrape CL_Col_mLB_r2 (SPAdes) (version 2) | ecosystem: Host-associated > Plants > Roots > Endosphere | place: USA... | reverse complement strand
AGCGGACGGACGCGCGACGGAGGAAGCTATGCTCCTTTCCCCACTTCGGACGGCTCATGATGAAGCGCATCCAGATCATCGATTCGCACACGGGCGGCGAACCCACTCGGCTCGTCGTGTCCGGCTTCCCCGCGCTCGGCAGCGGCACGATGGCCGAGCGCCGCGACGTGCTCGCGCGCGAGCACGACCGCTACCGCACCGCGTGTATCCTCGAGCCGCGCGGCAGCGACGTGCTGGTCGGCGCGCTGCTGTGCGAGCCCGTGTCGCCCGATGCGGCGGCCGGCGTGATCTTCTTCAACAATAGCGGCTATCTCGGGATGTGCGGGCACGGCACGATCGGCGTCGTGCGCACGCTGCACCACATGGGGCGCATCGCGCCCGGCGTGCACCGGATCGAAACGCCGGTCGGTACCGTCGAGGCGACGCTGCACGACGACCTGTCGGTCAGCGTGCGCAACGTGCCCGCGTATCGCCATGCGAAGGGCGTCGCGCTCGACGTGCCGGGTTACGGCCCCGTGAAGGGCGACATCGCGTGGGGCGGCAACTGGTTCTTCCTGATCAGCGACCACGGGCAGCGCGTCGCCGGCGACAACGTCGCGGCGCTCACCGCGTATGCGTCGGCCGTGCGCGAAGGGCTCGAACGCGCGGGCATCACCGGCACGAACGGCGGCGAGATCGACCATATCGAGCTGTTCGCCGATGATCCCGAGCACGACAGCCGCAGCTTCGTGCTGTGCCCGGGCCTCGCGTACGACCGCTCGCCGTGCGGCACCGGCACGAGCGCGAAGCTCGCGTGCCTCGCGGCCGACGGCAAGCTCGCGCCGGGCGTCGTGTGGCGGCAGGCGAGCGTGATCGGCAGCGTGTTCCACGCGAGCTACGAAGAAGCCGACGGCGGGATCGTGCCGACGATCCGCGGCAGTGCGCACCTGAGCGCGGAAGCGACGCTCCTGATCGAGGAAGACGATCCGTTCGGCTGGGGTATCGCGCCGTGAGCGACGCGAAGACGGATGTCGTCGTGATCGGCGCCGGCATCGTCGGCGCCGCGTGCGCGCACGAACTCGCGCAGCGCGGGCTGCGCGTGCTCGTCGTCGACGACGCGAGCGGCGGGGCGACTGGCGCGGGCATGGGGCACCTCGTCGCAATGGACGACAACGCGGCCGAACTCGCGCTGAGCCATTACTCGATCGAACTGTGGCGCGCGCTGAGCGGCGAGATGCCCGAAGGCTGCGCGTACCGCAACTGCGGCACGCTGTGGCTCGCGGCCGATGCGCACGAGATGGATCTCGCGCGCGCGAAGCAGGCGGCGCTCGCCGCGCACGGCGTGGCCGGCGAACTGGTCGACGCGGCGGCGCTCGCGCAACTGGAGCCGATGTTGCGCGCGGGCCTCGGTGGCGCGCTGAAGATTCCCGGCGACGCGATCCTCTATGCGCCCGTCGCCGCGAACTGGCTGCTGCAGCGCGCGCCGCGCATCACGTTGCGGCGCGACCGGGCCGTCGCGGTCGACGGCCCGAGCGTGACGCTCGCGAGCGGCGACACGCTGCGCGCGGAGCGGGTGGTCGTCGCGAACGGCGTTGCGGCGCGCACGCTGCTGCCCGAACTGCCGCTGCGCCCGAAAAAGGGCCATCTGCTGATTACCGACCGCTATCCGGGCCAGGTGTCGCACCAGCTCGTCGAGCTGGGTTATGCGGCGAGCGCGCATGCGAGCGACGGCACGTCGGTCGCGTTCAACGTGCAGCCGCGGCCGACCGGCCAGTTGCTGATCGGCTCGTCGCGCCAGTTCGACACCGAGGACGCGCAAGTCGAGCCGCCCGTGCTCGCGCGCATGCTGCGCCGCGCGGTGGGCTATCTGCCGGACCTGGCCGACCTGAACGGCATCCGCGCATGGACGGGGTTCCGTTCCGCGAGCCCCGACGGCCTGCCGCTGCTCGGCGAGCACCCGGCACGGCCGGGCGTGTGGCTCGCGGTCGGGCACGAAGGGCTCGGCGTGACGACCGCGCCGGGCAGCGCGCGGCTCGTCGCCGCGCTGATGGCCGGCGAGCGGCCGCCCATCGATATCGAACCGTATTTGCCGGGACGCTTCCTGACCGCGTCCCTTGTAGCCGGAGCGCTGACATGAAACGACCCCCACGCTCACTTCGTTCGCTGCCCCCCGAGGGGGCGGTCAGCCTCCTTGGGGCGGCCCGGCGGAGGCTGACATGAAACGACCCCCACGCTCACTTCGTTCGCTGCCCCCCGAGGGGGCCGTCAGCCCCCTTGGGGCGGCCCGGCGGAGGCTGACATGAAACGACCCCCACGTTCACTTCGTTCGCTGCCCCCCGAGGGGGCCGTCAGCCCCCTTGGGGCGGCCCGGCGGAGGCTGACATGATCATTCATCTGGACGGCCGCGCGCTGACGGTGGCCGACGGCGCGACCGTCGCGGCCGCCATTGCGGCGAGCGGCGACGACACGACGCGCGTGTCATGCACGGGCGCGGCGCGCGCGCCGTTTTGCGGGATGGGCATCTGCCAGGAGTGCCGGATGACGATCGACGGGCGGCGCCGGCTGGCTTGCCAGACGCTGTGCCGTGACGGGATGCAGGTGGAGCGTACGCGATGAAACAGGAACGACTGAGCGTCGACATCGCGATCGTCGGCGCGGGCCCGGCCGGGCTGTCGGCCGCGCGGGCCGCCGCACGAAGCGGTGCGACGGTGGCGATCGTCGACGACAACCCGCGCGCGGGCGGGCAGATCTGGCGACAGGGCGCAGCGGCCACGCCCGCGCCGGTCGCCGCCGAGCGGCTCGCCGTATTGCGGCAGCCGAACGTCACGCATCTCGCGGCGACGCGCATCGTCGCCGAAACGCAGCCGGGCACGCTGCTGCTCGAAGACGACGAACGCGGGCTGCTGCTCGATTTCCGGACGCTGATTCTCTGCTGCGGCGCACGCGAACTGCTGCTGCCGTTTCCGGGCTGGACGCTGCCGGGCGTCACCGGTGCGGGCGGCCTGCAGGCGCTGGTCAAGTACGGCCTCGACGTGCGCGGACAGCGCACGGTGATCGCGGGCAGCGGGCCGCTGCTGCTGGCGAGCGCGGCGACGGCCCGCCAGGCCGGTGCGCGCGTGTCGCACGTGCTCGAACAGGCAGGCTGGGGCGATGTGGCCGGCTTCGGCGCCGGGCTGTGGCGCTGGCCGTCGAAGCTCGCGCAGGCCGCGAAGCTCGTCACGGCTGCGTACCGGGCCGATGCGCACGTCGTCGAGGCGTTCGGCGACAAGCGGCTCGAACGCGTGCGGATCCGGCACGGCGACCGAGAGTTCGACGTCGACTGCGACCGGCTCGCGTGCGGTTTCGGCCTCGTGCCGAATACGGTGCTGCCGAGCCATCTCGGCTGCCGGATCGACAACGGCGCGGTAGCGGTCGATGCGCACCAGCGTACGAGCCGCGACGGGGTGTTTGCGGCCGGCGAGTGCACGGGCGTCGGCGGCAGCGAACTGGCGATGATCGAAGGCGAGATCGCCGGCCATGCGGCAACCGGGCAGACGGCGGCGCTGGCTGCGCTCGTCGCGCGGCGCGCGCACTGGCAGGCGTTCGCGGACGCCGTGCGCGAACGGTTTGCGATCCGCGAGCCGGTCCGCCGGCTGGCGCGGCCCGATACGCTGCTGTGTCGCTGCGAAGACGTGCGTTTCGAGGCAGTCGCGCAAGCGCCGGGCTGGACGGCCGCGAAACTGCAGTCGCGTTGCGGGATGGGCGCATGCCAGGGCCGCGTGTGCGGTGCGGCTGCGCAGGCATTGTTCGGCTGGACGCCGCCGGTACCGCGCACGCCGCTCGTGCCCGCGCGGGTCGGCACGCTGATGCTGGACGGTACGGGCTCCTGCGACGGCGCGTGACGGATCGCGGCATCGCGGAATCACAGCATCGCAACATCGCAACATCGCAACATCGCAACATCGCAACATCGCAACATCGCAACATCGCAACATCGCAACATCGCGGCCCGGTTGACACCGGGCCGCGTCATTCATTCCGCCGTCACTTTCTCCCATCCACCGACCTGCGGCGCGGCACAGGCGCGCAGGCACTCGATCGTCGCGGCCACCGCCGCGCGATTCGCACTGTCGGGGTGCCAGTACATCGACACCGCGCCCTGGCCTTCGAGCTGCATCGGCAGGATCCGGATCGCGTTCAATTGCGCGAAGCGCTGCGCGGCACGATACGACGCGACACCGAGCAGGTCGGTGTTGTTCAGCAGCGTGAGGTTGAGGATCGACGAATTCGATTCGACACAGTGGGGCGGCCGAACGCGGCCGGCGGCCGTCAGCGCGGCCTCGAGCGCGTTGTGCACGGGCGTGCCCGACGGCCACACGATCCACGAACAGGCGAGCACGTCGTCCCAGCCGACCGACGCCGCACCGGCGAGCGCGTGACCGGGCCGCGCGACGAACACGACCGGATCGACATACAGCGCTTCGGCATGCAGCAGCGGATCGACGGATGTCGACCCCGAGCGGCCCACGACGATGTCCAGTTCGCTGCGCGCGAGCTGCGGCATCAGCTGGTTCATCGTGCTTTCGGTAAGCCGCACCTGCGCGCGCGGCATCCGTTTGAGCAGTTGCGACACCGCGAGCGGCACCGTGTCGGCCGCCGCGACGCCTGACGTGCCGATCGTCACGAGGCCGCTGCCGCCTTCCCGCAGCGCGGCCATGTCGTCGCGCGCGACGTCGAGCTGCGCTTCGACGCGGCGCGCATGCTCGATCAGCGCTTCGCCGTAGGAGGTCGGCCGCAGCCCGCGCGCATGCCGTTCGAACAGCGGCAGCCCGACGTCCTCTTCCAGTTCCTTCAGCCATTTCGACAGCGCGGGCTGCGTGGTCGCGAGCGCCACCGCCGACTGGCTCAGGTTGCCGGTGCCGGCAAGGCTCAACAGTACCTGCAGATGCCGCAGTCGCAGCCGGTGGGTCCAGTCCATCGCATGCCTCGTCGCAAGAAGGTATATCCAGAATGATATGGATTAGATGATTTGACCATTTTACCGGGTATGTCTGGGTCGAATATAAATCTGCTGACGGACTGCAGGACGGTCCCCGACCCGACATAGCGCCGACGCCGATCGGCCGACTCCCAGGAGACATCATGACGACCCATCCGGACGCGTCGCGCGCCGCCTACTACGCACGGATCGCCGAGCAACGCCTGGCGCCGCTGTGGGAATCGCTGCACAACCTCGTGCCGAAATCCCCGCAGCCGGCCGCGCAGGCCGCGATCTGGAAGTACGCGCAGGTGCGCGACCTCGTGATGCAGGCCGGCAGCGTGATCAGCGCGGAAGAAGCCGTGCGCCGCGTGCTGGTGCTGGAGAACCCCGGGCTGCCCGGCAAGTCGAGCATGACGCCGAGCCTGTACGCGGGGCTGCAGCTGATCCTGCCCGGCGAGATCGCGCCGAGCCACCGGCATACGCAGTCGGCGCTGCGCTTCATCGTCGAAGGGCGCGGCGCGTGGACGGCCGTGAACGGCGAGCGCACGACGATGCATCCGGGCGACTTCATCATCACGCCGTCGTGGGCATGGCACGACCACGGCAACCCGTCGGAGGAAGCGGGCGGCGAGCCGGTCGTGTGGCTCGACGGGCTCGACATTCCGCTCGTCGCGAACCTCGACGCCGGCTTCGCGGAGAACTACCCGGAAGCCGTGCAGCCCGTGAATCGCCCGGAAGGCGACAGCCTCGCCCGCTTCGGTCACAACATGGTGCCGGTGCGGCATCGCGCGAGCGATCCGACGTCGCCGGTGTTCAGCTATCCGTACGCACGCACCCGCGAGGCGCTCGACGTGCTGTACCGGAACGGCGAGCTCGATGCGTGGGACGGCGTGAAGCTGCGTTATGTGAACCCCGCGACGGGCGGCTGGCCGATGCCGACGATCGCCACCTTCATGCAGTTCCTGCCCGCCGGTTTCGACGGCCGCACGTACCGCAGCACCGACGCGACGATCTACTGCGTCGTCGAGGGCAGCGGCACCGCGTTCATCGGCGGCAACGCATTCGAATTCGAGCCGCACGACATCTTCGTCGTGCCGTCGTGGGCGCCGGTGCGGCTGTCGGCGTCGTCCGGCAGCGTGCTGTTCAGCTATTCCGACCGGCCTGTGCTGTCCGCGCTGAACCTGCTGCGCGAAGCGCGCGACTGACGCCGGCAGCGTTCAAGGATTCCGTTTTCCGCGCGCCGCTGCCGTGGCGCGCCCCCTTCATTCACGTTCTGGCTGGAGCCATTGATGACTTTCGTTTTTCCGCCCGAAGCGCCCGTGGCGCTCCCCGTTGCAGGCAGCGATGCCCGGTTCGCGGTACGCCGCGTCTATTGTGTCGGCCGCAACTACGCGGCCCATGCGCGTGAAATGGGCTTCGATCCCGATCGCGAGCCGCCGTTCTTCTTCTGCAAGCCGGCCGATTCGATCGTGCCGGTCGGGTACGGCGAAACGCTCGATCTCGCGTATCCGTCGCAGACGCAGAACTATCACTACGAAGCCGAACTCGTCGCGGTGATCGGCAAGGGCGGGGCGGACATTCCGCTCGAACGCGCGCTCGAACACGTGTGGGGCTACGCGGTCGGCCTCGACATGACGCGCCGCGACCTGCAGATGAAGATGCGCGAAATGGGCCGGCCGTGGGAGATCGGCAAGGCGTTCGACCGCTCGGCGCCGATCGGCCCCGTGCATCCGGCGAGCGACGTCGGCCATTTCGAACAGGGCGGCCTGTGGCTGACCGTCAACGGCACGACGAAGCAGAAGAGCGACGTGTCGCACCTGATCTGGTCGGTCGCGGAAACGGTGGCCGATCTGTCGAAGTTCTTCCGCCTCGAACCGGGCGACGTGATCTTCACGGGCACGCCGGAAGGTGTCGGCGCGGTGGTCGCGGGCGACGTGATGAAGGTCGGCGTCGAGCGGCTCGGCGAACTGGCCGTGCGCGTGGTCTGACGCATCTTCCCCGAAAGGCGACATCGTGCAACTGCATAGCTTCTTCAACAGTTCGACCTCCTACCGGGTGCGCATCGCGCTCGCGCTGAAAGGGCTGCCCTACGACACGCTGCCGGTGAACATCCGCACCGGCGAGCATCGCGACGCGGCCTACGTCGCGAACGTGAACCCGTCCGCAGCGGTGCCGGCGCTGGTCGACGGCGATTTCGGTCTCGGCCAGTCGCTCGCGATCCTCGATTACCTCGACCAGATCCAGCCGACGCCGCGACTGATTCCGCTCGAACTGCGACATCGTGCGCGCGTGCTGGAACTCGCGGCGCTGATCGCCTGCGACATCCATCCGGTCAACAACCTGCGCGTGCTGCGCTATCTCGACAGCGAGCTGAAGGTCACGCCCCAGCAGAAGACCGCGTGGTACCGGCACTGGGTCGCGGAAGGGATGGCCGGCGTCGAGCGGCTGCTCGCGCGCGCGGACGAGGGCCCGTGGTGCTTCGGCGACGCGCCGACGCTGGCCGACGTGTGCCTCGTGCCGCAGGTCGCGAACGCGCTGCGGATGGATTGCGACCTGAGCGCGTATCCCCGCAGCCTCGCGGTGTACGAACACGCACGGCACGAGCCGGCGTTCGACGCGGCGCAGCCGCAGCGGCAACCGGATTACGTCGCGTAACACGAAGCAGGAGACAAAGATGGGCGAGACACAAGACAACGGCCGGCGCGTGCTGGTGATCGGCGGCGGCATCGGCGGGCTCGCGGCAGCGCTCGCGCTCGCACGCCAGGGCATCCGCGTGAAGCTGCTCGAACAGGCGGAGCAGATCGGCGAGATCGGCGCGGGGATTCAGCTCGCGGCGAACGCGTTCAACGCGCTCGATGCGCTGGGTGTCGGCGAGGCCGCGCGCCGCCGGGCCGTGTTCACCGACTGGCTGCAACTGATGGATGCGATCGATGCGCGCGAGGTTGCGCGCATCGATACGGGCGCCGCGTACCGCGAGCGCTTCGGCAATCCGTATGCGGTGATTCATCGAGCGGACATTCACCTGTCGATCTACGAGGCGGTCAAGGACCATCCGCTGATCGAGTTCCGGACGAGCACGCAGGTGTGCGGGTTCGCGCAGGACGGCAACGGCGTGACCGTGACCGACCAGCACGGCGAACGTTATCGCGCCGATGCGGTGGTCGGTTGCGACGGCGTGAAATCCGCGATCCGTCAGGCGCTGATCGGCGATGCGCATCGTGTGACGGGCCACGTCGTGTATCGCGCGGTGGTCGACGTCGACAACATGCCGAAGGATCTGCAGATCAATGCGCCGGTCGTGTGGGCCGGCCCGCATTGCCATCTCGTCCACTATCCGCTGCGCGGCGGGCGGCAGTACAACCTCGTCGTCACGTTCCACAGCCGCGAGCAGGAAACCTGGGGCGTGCGCGAGGGCAGCAAGGAAGAGGTGCTGTCGTACTTCGACGGCATTCATCCGCTGCCGAAGCAGATGCTCGACCGGCCGACGTCGTGGAAGCGCTGGGCGACCGCGGACCGCGATCCGGTCGAGCGCTGGAGCGAGGGCCGCGCGACGGTGCTCGGCGACGCCGCGCATCCGATGACGCAATACATTGCGCAGGGCGCGTGCCAGGCGCTCGAGGACGCGGTGACGCTCGGCGCGGCCGTCGCGCGGGCCGACGGCGATTTCGAGGCCGCGTTCGCGCTGTACGAACGCGTGCGGATTCCGCGCACCGCGCGCGTGCTGTATTCGGCGCGCGAGATGGGGCGGATCTATCACGCGAAGGGCGTCGAGCGGCTGGTGCGCAACGGGCTCTGGGTCGGCCGTACGCAGGCGCAGTTCTACGACGCGCTCGACTGGCTGCACGGCTGGCGCGCGGAGGACTGCCTGACGCCGGCTGCGTGACGCAGCTCGGCGAGCCCGATTCCGGCGGCGCGCAATTCAACGACACGACGCGCGACCGCCTTCCTGGAGGAGACATCACCATGACCGATACGCTGTCCATCGACGTCAGCGAATGGATCGACCGGCATCGCGTTGCGCCGTTTCAGGCCGCGATCGTCGTCCTGTGCTTCCTGATCGTCGCGATCGACGGTTTCGATACCGCTTCGATCGGTTTCATCGCCCCCGTCATCCGCGCGGAATGGGGCCTGTCGCCCGCGCAGCTCGCCCCGGTGTTCGGCGCGGGGCTCGCGGGGCTGATGGCCGGCGCGCTCGTGTTCGGGCCGTTCGGCGACCGGTTCGGCCGCAAGCGCCTGCTGCTCGCATGCGTCGCGTGCTTCGGCATCGCGAGTACCGCGTCGGCGAGCGCGGGCGGCCTGACCGAGCTGATCGCGTGGCGTTTCGTGACCGGGCTCGGGCTCGGCGGCGCGATGCCCAATGCGATCACGCTGACGTCCGAGTACTGCCCGGCCCGGCGCCGTTCGCTGCTGGTGACGACGATGTTCTGCGGCTTCACGATCGGCTCCGCGCTCGGCGGGCTCGCGGCCGCTGCGCTGATCGAGCACCACGGCTGGCGCGCGGTGCTCGTCGTCGGCGGCGCGGCGCCGCTGCTGCTCCTGCCGGTGCTCGCGTGGCGGCTGCCGGAATCGGTGCGCTATCTCGTCAATCGGCACGCGCCTTCCGCGCGGATCGCGGCGATGCTGGGCCGCATCGCGCCGGATCCCCGGCTTGCGAACGCGTCGTTCACCGCGCCCGCCGGCAAGCCGGCCGGATCGCCGCTTGGCCGCCTGTTCGGCCCCGACCTGTTGCGCGGCACGCTGCTGCTGTGGCTCACGTTCTTCATGAGCCTGCTCGTCATCTACCTGCTGTCCAGCTGGCTGCCGACGCTGCTGCGCACGACCGGCGCGACGCTGCGGACGGCCGCGCACGTGACCGCGATGTTCCAGGTCGGCGGCACGCTCGGTGCGATCGTCCTCGGCTGGCTGATGGACCGTTTCGACCCGCATCGCGTCCTGGCCTGCAGCTACGCGGCGGCCGGCGTGTTCGTCGCCGCGATCGGCGTGGTTGCCGCGTCGCCGTGGGGCGCCGCGCTCGCCGTGTTCGCGGCCGGTTTCTGCGTGTCGGGTTCACAGGTCGGCGCCAATGCGCTGTCGGCCGCGTTCTATCCGACCGAGTGCCGCACCACCGGTGTGAGCTGGGCGAACGGGATCGGCCGTGGCGGCTCGGTCGTCGGATCGATGGCGGGCGGTGCGATGCTGGCGATGGGCGTGCCGTTGTTGACCGCGTTTGCGGTCGTCGCGGCGCCGTGCGTGATCGCCGCGATCGCGGTGCTCGCGCTCGGCGCGGTTCGTGCCGGTGCGGCGCGCGTGCCCGCCGCGAAGACGATGGCGGGCGAGCGGGCCTGAGCGAAGGAGGGCGCAAGGCCACCCGTCGACAGACAGGGAGATGCAACATTATATGAATCAATATAATATTGATTTTTTAATTGTCTCCCAGTGCCGATGAACGACGATCTTTCCGCCGGGTTTCCGGAACCCGACCAGATGCGCGCGGCCGCCGAATCGGCCTGCGCGCTGCTCAAGGTGCTGTCGAATCCCGACCGGTTGATGTTGCTCTGCGAGCTGTCCCAGGGTGAGCGCTGCGTGAGCGATCTCGAGGCAGCGCTGGACATCCGTCAGCCGACGCTGTCCCAGCAGCTCGGCGTGTTGCGCGACAACGCGCTGGTCCGCACGCGCCGCGACGGCAAGAACATCCACTACTCGCTCGACAGCCCCGCCGCGATCGCGGTGATGGGCGTGCTGTACGAACAGTTCTGCGGCCCGGCCGCGAAGGGGCGGCGCGATGCAGCTTGATGCGCTTCATTTCACGCCGTGGCTGTCGCTGGCCGGCGGCGTGCTGATCGGGCTCGCCGCCGCGTGGCTGGTCGCGTTCAACGGCCGGATTGCGGGCATCAGCGGCATCGTCGGCGGCTTGCTCACGGCACGCGCCGGCGAGCGCGGCTGGCGCGCCGCGTTCGTCGCCGGGCTGATCGCGGCACCGCTTGCGATGCACGTCGCCGGGAACAGCCTGACGCCGCAGGTCGATGCGGGCTGGTTCGACCTGGTGGCGGCCGGGCTGCTGGTCGGAATCGGCACGCGGTACGCGGGAGGCTGCACGAGCGGCCACGGCGTGTGCGGGATGTCGCGCGGCGCGCTGCGTTCGGTGGTCGCGACGGTGGTTTTCATGGTCGCGGGCTTCGCGACCGTATTCGTGCGACGGCACGTGCTGGGAGGCTGACATGCAGGCAGGATTCGCGTTTCTGGCGGGGCTGCTGTTCGGCGTCGGCCTCATCGTGTCGGGCATGGCCAATCCGCAGAAGGTGCTCGGCTTTCTCGACCTGGCGGGCCGCTGGGATCCATCGCTCGCGTTCGTGATGGCCGGCGCGACCGGGGTGGCCGTGTTCGCGTTCGCATGGGCGAAGCGCCGGACGCGGTCATGGCTCGGCCTGCCGATGCAGTTGCCGGCCCTGCGGGCGATCACCGTGCGCCTGGTTGCCGGAAGTGCCGTGTTCGGCATCGGCTGGGGGATCGCCGGGTTCTGTCCGGGGCCCGCGATCGTGTCGATCGGCTTCGGGTCGGCGAAGGGGATCGGGTTCGTCGTCGCGATGCTGGCCGGGATGGCGGTATTCGAGTGGTTCGAACGGCGCAGAAGCGTGCGGTGATGCCGTGACCGCCGCATGCCGGAGGCGCGCTGCGGCGGTTGCGCCGGTGGTCAAGGTCGGTCGATCCGCATGAGCGCGGCGCTACCGGGTCGTGCCGGATCTCCATCGGCTGATGCGGCGCGGCGTGGCGCTCCTCCATGACACCGCGGCAAGTTTCCATGTCACGAATGCTCGTGCACACGATGGCCGCCGCGCATCCTCCCGGACCACCGGCGCAGGATCGCGCGCCATGCCACGAGCCAGCCGCTCCGGCTTGCCGGTTCCACGACGGCCGTGCTGACCGCGCCCGCGCCGCCGGCCGACAGCGCCACGTGGCCGGCCGTCTCGAGCGTCAGGCATTCCCCTTCGTCGAGCAAGCGGCGGATGTGCCGCGGCGCGTCGGGCAGCCAGTCGAGCCCGCCGTGGCGCAGCGTGACCGCAAGCGCGCCGTCCAGCACGATCAACTGGCTGCCCTTGTCGAACCACGCAAAGTGGCTTTGCCCGGCGTCGAGCCGGATGTGATGCGTTCGCATGGCGATTCCCTTTCGCGGTTGCGCGGCCTCGCGACGGCGAGGCGACAGCGTGCAGTCAGGTTAGGGAAACGGGCACCGGCACGACAGATTCAGGGGACGGGAATCTGTTGCGGTGCAGACGACGATTTTGCGCCGCTGTATCGGTGGGTTTCCCCGGAATCTGTATCTGGCGAGCCGTCGGCCGCGCGGGCACGATCGCGTGCATGACGCCTTTCACCGATTCATCCCGCCCACCGTTGCCGATGGACGGCGAGCCGCTTTACGAACGGCTCGCCGAGTACTACCGCCGCATCATCGCGGCCGGCACGCTGTCGCCCGGCGACCGGATGCCGTCGGTGCGGGCGTTCATGGCACAGCACGGCGTGAGTCTGTCGACCGCGATTCAGGCGTTCCGGCGGCTCGAGGATACGGGCTGGTGCGAGGCGAAGCCGCGCTCCGGCTACTTCGTGCGGCGCCGCGCGGCAGTCGCGCTCGAAACGCTGCCGGAAAGCGACGGGCCGCCGCTGAGCGTCGAGCCGCCGTTCGCGGGCCTGCACGAGCGCGTGTCGCGTGTGATCGACCGCGCCAACGCGACGCCCGATGCGCTGAATCTCGGCGGCGCGTCCGCGCTGGCCACGCTGTATCCGGCCGAGCGCCTGCAGGCGCTCGCGATCCGGTTGTTGCGGCGCAAGCCCACCTTGCTGACCGATGCGGGGCCCGTCGGCGGTTCGCCCGAGTTCCGGCAGACGATGGCCAAGCGCGCGCTGTCTTATGGCGTGACGTTGACGCCGGACGACGTGATGTCGACGAGCGGCGGCGTCGATGCCGTGAATCTCGCGTTGCGTGCGGTCGCGCGCCCCGGCGACACGATCGCGATCGAATCGCCCGCGTTCTTCGGCCTGATCCAGTTGCTCGAAAGCCTCGGCTTGCGCGCACTCGAAATCCCGGCCAGCCCGACGACCGGCCTGTCGATCGAGGCGCTCGAAGTGGCGCTGACCGCGTATCCAGAGATTCGTGCCGTGGTGGTCGTGCCGAACCTGCAGAACCCGCTCGGCTGCGTGATGCCCGACCGGCGCAAGGCCGCGCTCGTCTCGCTCTGTTCGCGCCACGGCGTGGCCGTGATCGAGGACGAGCCTTATCGCGAACTCGTCGAGGCGCCGCAGGCGGTCAAGCCGGTCAAGGCATGGGACCGCGACGGCACGGTGATCTACTGCCCGTCGTTCAACAAGGTGCTGGCCCCCGGGATGCGGCTCGGCTGGATAAGCGCGGGGCGCTGGCACGCGCGCGTGAAGATGCTGAAATTCGCGCACAGCCGGCACAACGCCGCGTTGTTGCAGGCCGTTGCGGCCGAATTCGTCGGTTCGGGCGCGTTCGATCGCCATCTGCGCCGGTTCCGCGAACAGCTGCGCGTGCAGCGCGACGTGACGATCGACGCGATTGCACGGCATTTCCCGGCCGGAACCCGGATGAACCAGCCGCCGGGCGGGATGCTGCTGTGGATCGCGTTGCCGGACGGCGTGCGCTCCGAGGCGTTGTTCGATGCCGCGCTGGCGCACGGGGTCAGGATCGCGCCCGGGGCGATCTTCTCGAATTCCGACCGCTTCGACGGTTATATCCGGCTCGCTTGCACGCGCGTGTTCGATGCGGCGCACGAAGCGGCGTTCGAAACGCTCGGCCGCCTCGTGCGGGAAGCCATGGCGGCCAGGTAAGCGCGGTGGCCGCCGGCCGGGCTTGCGAAACCGCAAGCGCACTGGCCTTCCGGGCCATCGACGCAGCCAGCCGCCGCCATTTCATCGGCTGGCCGAGTGTGTGGCGAGGTGCTGGCGGATCAGCGACAGGTAACGATCGCCGACCGAGAAATCGCGCGCGGCGCGCGGCCGTTCGGCCTGGCGCAGCGTGGCCGGTGCGCTCATGCCCAGGTAACGGCAAACGGCGGACGGGAAGGGCTTGCGCGTATGCCCGAGCTGGCGAGCCGCGCGCTCGACGCGGGCGTCGCCAACCTGGGCGCGGAGCCATGCCAGCACTTGGCGATCGGCGTCGTTGACGATACGAACCAGTTGTTCCATCACGCACCTCACTGTTCATAAATACAGTACTGTAAATATAACCAGTGTTTTGAGCGACCGCAAGCGGGGGCGTATGCGGCTGGCCGTTCGGCCAGGATCAGCGAGCCGGCGCGGCGGTGCGCGTGACCCGGGCAACAGCGGCCGCAGCGGCCGCAGGGGCGACCGGGGCAGCGGGCGCCGCGGAGGCGGCGTCCGCCGTATAGCGCGCATCGGTCAGCGTGCCGAGGAACGCGACGATGTCGTCGATCTCCGCGTCGGTCAGCGCGGGCGGCGTGCCGGGTCGGCGGTTCATCGGCGTCGAGTTGACGTTGATGTTGCCGCGATAGGCGGCCGGCACATCGTCGAACGTTCCGGCCCCGTGATACCAGAAGCCCGGGTCGGTCGAGCGCGTGTTGTAGAACGCGACCGCCTCGCGCAGCGTCGTGAACACGCCGTTGTGCATGAACGTCTGCTTGAGCGCGACGTTGCGCAGCCCCGGTGTGCGCAGGTAGCCGCACCATTGCGTCGGCTCGGGCCAGCGCAGCCGCCGGGCGGTGTCGCACAGCCCGTTGTCGAAATGCCGCGGATCGCGGTTCGCCGGCAGCGCGCGGTTGCGCGGCACCGCGATCGCGTCGTAGCCGAAATCGGTGAAAAGCGAACGCTCCGGTCGGCTCGACGTCTCCGACAGCGTGTGGCAGGTCATGCAGTTGCCCTTGTCCGGATTCCGGAACAGCGCGAGGCCGCGCATCTCGGCCGGCGCGAGCGGCTTGCGCGTGCGCAGGAACGCGTCGAAACGCGACGTGAACGGCGCCATCTCGTCGCTCTGCAGATAGGCCCCGACGGCCAGGCCCAGCGCCCGCACCAGTTGCCCGGGATCGCGCCGCACCGACGCGCCGAAGCGCGCGGCGAGATCGGGCGCGAGTTCGGTCGCGTCGACCTTGCGCAGCAGCGCGGCCGGCGACCGGTTGTTCATCTCGTTCGGATCGAACAGCGGCCCGCGGATCTGCTCGGCGAGCGTATCCGCGCGACCGTCGCTGAACAGGCCGCCGAACGGCGACGGTGCGGGCGCGTCGTCGTCCTGGTAGAAGTGGCGGCGCGGCACGTAGCGCACATAGAGCAGCGACGGCGCGTTGCGCCGGCTGAAACGCCCGGGACGGCTGCCTTCCGGCACACCGGGCCCCGCGAGCGAGGCGGCCGACAGCGTCGGCGCGAACGCGCGGCCCGGGTCGTGGCAGCCCGCGCACGACATGCCGCGCGGCTCGGACAGCCGTGAATCGAAGAAGATCCGGCGGCCGAGCGCGACGAGTGTCGGGTCGGGCGCGAAGCGCGCGGTCGCCGCATCGATCTTGCCCGTCACCTGCGGCGTGCCGTTGCCGATCGTGTCGACGACTCGCGACGGCGGCGCACCGGGAAGCAGGACGGTTTCGGCCGGCGCGGCGTGCGCCGCGAGCGTCAGGCCGGCGAGCATGGCAGCGGCCAGCGTGCGCAGCGTTTGCCGGCCGCGCGCATGGCGGCCGTCACATCGAACTCCTTCACTCACGGCGCGATGAACCCCGTCTTGTCGCAGGCGAGCGTCGTGCCCGACTGGTTGCACGACGCGAGCAGCTTGCCGGCCGCCGAATACGCGTGGAAGACCCAGCCGGTCGCCGGGGCGGCCCGGCGTTCCATGATCAGGAAGCCGAAGCTGTTGTTGTGCGACAGCCGCTCGATCACGGCGCCCGGTGCCGGTGTCAGGCCGGCCGGGAACGGGTCGGGCAGCGCGACGTCGAGATTGTCGCCGCCGTTGCCGGACACGATCGTCGCCGGGTGCCCGGACGAGAAGTTGATCGCCTGGAAATCGTGCACGTGCCCGTGCAGCGCCACGTGCACGCCGGGCGGGTAGTACGCCTGGGCGTTGAGGCTCGACATCACCGACTGCAGCGCGAGGTTGCCGGGCGCGGGCGTGCTGCCGGCGATCGGCGCGAACGCGAGGATCGGATGGTGGTTCGTGAAGATCGTCGTCGTCATGCCGGCCTTCGACGCGAGCGCGGCGACCGTCTGGAACTGCTTCTGGTAGATGCCGAACTGCGCGTCGGTCGTCTTGAGCGGCGTGCGGCCGACCTTCGCGGTGTCGAACACGATCACCTGCGAGCCGCCGCCGAGCGATACCGCATAGGGTTCCGAATAGTTCGCGTTGTTGTCGTTGGCCGGATCGTCGCACGAGCGCGCGGCCGAATACGGGCGCGGATCGAGGAAGCGGAACCAGCCCTGGCCCGCGCGTGCGCATTCCTCGTGGTTGCCGCGCACGACGACCCACGGCGCCTTCGCGAGCAACGGCGCGGCCGGGCGGAACAGGTCGGCCTGCCACGTATCCCAGCCGTAGCCCCACGGGCTGTCCTTGCAGCCGGCGATGTCCGGCGGGCATGCGTTTTCGCGGTAGTGGTAGTCGCCGATGTGCATCACCAGGTCGGGCGACAGCTTCGCGACGCTGGCCGCGATCGTGTCGAGCGGCCAGACCGTCGCGTCGTTGCACGCCTGCCATGCGTTGTCGGCTTTCTTCATGCGGCAGCCGGTGTCGGCGATGATCGCGATACGTTGCGGCTGCGCCTTCGGCAGCGGCAGCGTGCGGCCCGCGACGCTCGCCGCCTGCGCACCGGCCGGCAGCGTCGCCTCGCAGACGGACACCGGGAAGCTCGACGGCTTCGAATCGGACGGATCGCTGGCGGTCGGCCGCTGGGCGATGGTCGCGGCGCCCGCGCGCAGGGACATGCGCGACAGCTTGCCGTCGACGCTCAGTTGCGGGCACAACGGATCGCCGGTGGAAGCGGGTGAGTAGTTCGTGATGACGCGCGCGATCGCCTGGTTCGTGTCGCCGATCTCGACCCATGCGGCCTGGACGTTGACCGACGCACTCGCCGGATCGTCCGGCGAATCGATGTGGTTCGAGCACGCGGACAGCGCGGCGAAAGCAACAAGGGGAGCGCAGCGGACGAGCAGGGCGCGCGGGAGGAGTCGTCGCATGGGAGGCACCGTGGGAAAGTCGTCGACGATACGCAACATGAATGTAAGAAATATGAAAAAACGGGGCGCGACGGAGGGCGCGCGCGGGCCGGGCGTCGACGTTGCGGCGGCGGGTCGCGGCCGCGGGGGCTTGACTTCAAGCCGGCTTGAAGCAGCAAAGTGCGATGCACGATCAATGACGATCCATCAACCAGAAAGGGAATCGACGATGGAAACCAGACGGCCCAATGACGAACAATCCGCGCTTTGGAACGGCCCGTCGGGCCGCGCCTGGGTTGAGACGCAGGCGTCGATCGACCGGATGTTCGAGCCGTTGGAGCGGTTGCTCGTGGAGGCGGTTGCCACGTCGTCCGCGCGCAGCGTGCTCGACGTCGGCTGCGGCACGGGCGCGGTCACGGTTGCGATCGCGCGGCGGCTCGGCGCGCACGCGCAATGCACGGGTATCGATATCTCGGCCCGGATGATCGACGCCGCGCAGGCGCGTGCCGAACGCAGCGGCGTCCACGCCCGCTTCGTGCGTGCCGATGTGCAGACGCACGCGTTCGAGCCCGCGAGCGTCGACCTGATCGTGTCGCGCCTCGGCGTGATGTTCTTCGACGATCCGGTTCGCGCGTTCGCGAATCTGCGGCATGCGGCGCGGCCGGATGCGCGGATGCGGTTCGTCGCATGGCGCAGCGCGGCAGACAATCCGTTCATGACGATCGCTGAGCGGGCCGCGGCGCCGTTGCTGCCGAACCTGCCCGCACGGCGGCCCGGCGCGCCGGGGCAGTTCGGCTTCGGCGACCGGCAGCGGATCGCGTCGGTGCTGGCGGACAGCGGCTGGGCGGACGTGGCGATCGAGCCGGTCGAACTGGCGTGCGCGCTGCCCGAGTCCGCGCTGGACGACTACATCACCCGGCTGGGCCCGGTCGGGCTGGCGTTGCTGGAAGTGGACGACGCAACGCGGCGGCGCGTGGTCGACACGATGCGTGCCGCATTCGAGCCTTACGTCGACGGCGCGGATGTGCGCTTCGACGCGGCTTGCTGGCTCGTGACGGCGCGTGCACCGTCCGCGTGACGCGCTGCGGCGAGGAAGCGGATCGGGGAAGGGGCGGCCGCTTCGCCCCCGCGCGTCGTCGTTCGCGCGGGACGTGGCCGGGCCGCATGGCATACGCGCGTCAGCGTCGCCGCGCGCGCAGCATCAGCCACGCGCAACCGCCGGCGACCAATGCGAGACCGAGCAGGACAGCTTCGACGCCGAGCGCGAACCCGGGCGGCATGTCCCCGGTGTCCGGCATCGGCGACAGGTTGATGCCCATCGCGACGGCGCCGCCGGCAAGCAGTGTCGCGCAGACGATCCAGTAGACCTTGCCGCGCGGCGCCGCGGCGCGGATCCGCCACAGCGCGATGCCGGCTCCGCCGAGATAGAGCACGGCGAGCGTGCCGAGCGCGATGACGTCGGAGGCGCGGCTTTGCAGGAGCCCGGTCATCGTGCGGCTCCGTCGGGCGTGGCAGGCCGCCACGGCGCAGTAAAGACGGCGGGCAGGTTCATTCGGCCTCCGTCGCATGCCCCGGCGCGCGGCTCAGCAGATGCGTGCGCTTGTCGGCCGCGAGCGACACGTAGCGTTCGTACTGGCGCAACACGTCGGCAATCACTTCGTCGCCGCGCAGGTATTCGACGTCGTAGCCGAGCCGCCCGTCCTCGAAGAACGTGACGATCCCGTACACGTGGGCCCGTGCCGCTTCCGGCCCGGCCGTCTCGCGCACGAGGAACGCGGCCGCGGATTTCACCGTCACGCGCACGCCGTACACGAAATCGCGGTGGTCGGCGGTCGGCACGGTGAGGCGCACGGCGTCGTCGCTGTCGCGCTGCACGTGCGCATCGACGCCGCCCGCGCGCAACTCGTCGGCGACTTTGCGCAGCGCCGGCTCGACCGTTTCGGCGACGAACTGGCGTGCTTCGGCTTCGGTCGTCTGCCGCAGGATGTGCGTCAGGCGGTGGCGCCAGTGCTGGCCGGTCCAGAAACTCGTCGCGGGCGCGACGTCCTGCGAATAGTGCACGCGGTCGGCCGCGAGCCCGCGCCACAGCCCGTAGCAGAGCGCGATCATGATGATCGCGACCGGCAGCGCGGCGATCAGCGTCATCGCCTGCAAGGCGCCGAGCCCGCCTGCGACGAGCAGCACCGCGGCCGTCACGCCGAGCAGCGCGGCCCAGAACAGCCGTTGCCAGACGGGCGAGTGCGCGTGGCCGCGCGTCGCGATCTGGTCGATCACGAACGCACCCGAATCGGCGGACGTGACGAAAAACACCGCGATCAGCACGATTGCGGCGATCGACAGCAGTTGCGACAGCGGCAGGAAATCGAAGAAGCGGAACAGCAGCGCATCGACATTGGTGGCCGTCTGCGCGAGCGCGCCGGCCGCGCCATGCGTATCGAGCCAGATCGCGCTGTTGCCGAACACGGTCATCCACACGAGGTTGAACGCGGTCGGCACGAGCAGCACGCCGATCACGAACTGGCGGATCGTGCGGCCGCGCGAGATGCGTGCGATGAACATGCCGACGAACGGCGACCACGATACCCACCATGCCCAGTAGAGGATCGTCCAGCCGCCGAACCAGCCTTCCTCGCGCGGCGACGCATACGCGTACGTGCGGAACGACAGGTCGACGAGGCTCGACAGGTACTGGCCAATGTTGTCGCCGAGCGCGCGCAACAGGAACGCCGTCGGGCCCGTGACGGCCACGAACGCGAGCAGCAGGAACGCGAGCAGCAGGTTCAGTTCGGACAGCCGCCGCACACCCTTGTCGAGGCCGCTTGCGGCCGACAGCCCTGCGAGGATCACGACGAGCGCGACGAGCCCGACGCGAAACGCATTGCTGCCCGTATCCCAGCCGGCGACCGTATGCAGGCCCGCGCTGATCTGCATGACTCCGTAGCCGAGCGTCGTCGCGATGCCGGCGACCGTGCCGACCAGCGCGAACGCGTCGACCGTGTGGCCGATCCAGCCGTTGATACGCTCGCGCAGCACCGGATACAGCCCCGAGCGGAGCGTCAGCGGCAGGTTGTAGCGGAAGCCGAAGTACGCGAGCACGAGCCCCATCAGCCCGTAGATCGCCCACGCGTGGAAGCCCCAGTGGAAGAAGGTCATCAGCATCGCCTCGCGGGCAGCGGCGGGCGTGCCGGGGTCGACGGTCGGCGGCTTCAGGAAGTGCTGCATCGGCTCGCCGACGCCGAAGTACATGAGGCCGATGCCCATGCCGGCCGCGAACAGCATCGCTGTCCACGACACGAAGCTGAATTCGGGTTCGGCATCGTCGGGGCCGAGCCGGATGTTGCCGAAGTCGCTCGCGGCGATCAGCACGAGAAACACGAGGAAGCCGGTGACGGCGAGCACGTAGAACCAGTCGAAGCGCGCGACGACCCATTGCTGGCCGGCGGAGAACAGCGCGCCGGCTTCGCTCGGGAGCAGCGCACACACGACGAGCAGTGCGCCGATGACCGCGAGCGCGGGCAGGACGACCTGCGGCTTGAATGTCGTGCGGGGCGAGGGACGGGAATCTGGCATGGCTGGCATCCAGTTGTGGGCGCAACGAGGCGCGACGCCGCCCGGCGCGCGTGTCGCGCGTCGGACCCTGATACGGCGTGCGTCGAGTGTACCGCGGTGTCAGGACTGCAAGAAGGGGTATGCAGGAGGGATGAACCTGACGAATTGTAAGGTATCGAGGGGATCGAGAAAACCCGTGCAGTTTGCGCGGCGCGCGGACGGGGTGCCGAAAACGCCCCGCGGCGGCCGCGTATCGGGTGCCCGGACAGCGCGCGAGGCATCCGCGAAATACGTGTCGCCCGGGGCAGGGGCAGCGCGCCGAAGGCGCTGCCGCGATGGCTCAGAACGTGACGGCGATGCCGGCCATGCCGACGAACTGGCCGTGCGTCGTCGAAGGCGTGAGCTGCTGCGAATCGCCGACGATCGGCGCCGCGTCGATCACGTGGCCGGCACCTTGCGCACCGAGCGTCCGGCCGCTCGAGTGCGTGTACGCCTGCAGCGCATAGAGCGTCGTGCGCTTCGACAGGCTGTACGACTCCTTCAGCGAATACTGCTGGTAGCGGGCCGCGCTGTCGATGCCGTTCGCCTTCGACGCGAGCGTGTACGCGAACGCGCCGGCCACCGAGAATGCCGGCGTGAAGCGGTATGCGGCGAGCGCGCCGTAGGTGTTGAACACGGCCGTGTCCGTGAACGCGGAGCCGTTGCCGGGCAGATACTTCACGTTCGAATAGTTCACGCCCATCGTCAGGTTGCCGAGCGTGTAGTTGCCGGCCGCCGCAACCTGCTCGACGGCCTTCGCGGTCAGGTAGCCCTGGTTCAGCACGGACACCGCGAAGCTGCCCGACGCGGCGGTCGCCGGATTCATGAAGCCTGCCGACGAGCCCGAGCTGTTGATGCGCAGGTAGCCGGCCGCGACGCCGATCGGCCCGTTCGCATAACGCAGTGCGGCGCTGAACGTGTTGCCCTTGCCGGTCGCGCCGGCGATGCCGCCGAATGCGTACATCGCGCTCGCGGTCAGTCCGGCAAAGGTCGGCGACGTATAGGTCACCGAATTGTTCACGCGGATCGTCGTGTCGAGGCCGTCGATGTCGCCCGGGTGCGCGCCCGTCGCGCCGGTCAGCCAGCTGCTCGATGCATACGGGCCGACGAACAGGAAGTAGGGCGTGTACTGGCGGCCGGCCGTCATCGTGCCGTAGCGATCGTTGCGCAGGCCGACGAAGGCCTGGCGATTGAATATCAGGCCGGCGGCGGATTGCGCGCCGTTGTTCAGGTTGAAGCCCGACTGCAGGTCGAAGATCGCATGCGTGCCGCCGCCCAGATCCTCGTCGCCGCGCAGCCCGAACTTCGACGCATACAGGTTGCCGTCGCGCATGTAGAGGTTCGAATGGCCCTGCTGGTTGTTCACGTACGCGAGCGAATCGTCGACGACGCCGTATAGCGTCACGCTGCTCTGCGCATGGGCAGCGGTCGCGCCGAGCGACGCGGTCGACAAAATAAGGATTACATAGCGGTTGACGGGTGCTTTCATTGTCGATCTCCAGGTCTCTTCATCTTTTCAAGGTGGTCGGGAGGCTCGGTTGCCTCCTCTGTGGCGGGCGGCGGACCGCATGAACGGCCCGCCCGATCGGGTTTGCTTCAGTGGTCGAAGGTGACGACGATGCGGCGCCAGGTACCGCTCTGCGCATCCTGTTCGACGCGTGCGCCGCGCACGGCGACCGCGCCTTGCACCGACGCGGGCAGCAGGATCTCGACGCGGTCGGCCGGGCGTGCCGGGCGGCCGTCCCAGCGCACCGACACGCCGAGCACGCCCGACGCCTCGCGGCCGGTTTCGACGCGCCACAGCCCGTATTCGCCGTCGCGCCATGCTTCCGTCTCGCCGTCGTCCTCGATGCATTCGCCGTACGCGACGCCGTCCTCGATGCACGGCGCGACGACGAAGCCGCGCGTGTCGGCACGTGCGCCGAAATGCTGTTCCGCGACGTTCAGCGGCAGCACGCGGCCCTCGCGCAGCAGCATCACCGGCGTGTCGAGCGGGGCGGGCAGCGTCACGTTCGCGCCGCCGTCGAACGACCGCGCGCTCGCACAGCACATCCAGCGCGCGCCCGACGGCAGGTAGACGGTGCGCTCCGTCAGGCCCGGATCGACGACCGGCGCGACGAGCAGCGCGTCGCCGAGCATCATGTCGTCGCATGCGTCGTAGCAGCGCGCGTCGCCGGGGAAATCGGCGAAGGTCGGCCGCAGCACGGGCTCGTAGCGCGTCGTCGACAGCCACAGCAGGTGATAGAGGTAGGGCAGCAGCCGGTAGCGCTGCTTGATCAGCGATGCGACCTGCGCGGTGATCTCCGGGTACATCCACGGTTCGTTGACGGTGCCGTCGTCGTTCCACGAATGGATGCTGAAGCGCGGCATGAAGATGCCGAACTGCACCCAGCGCAGCAGCAGTTCGGGCGACGGTGCGGGCCCGGAGAAGCCGCCGATGTCGTGGCCGATGTTCGACACGCCCGACAGCGCGAGCCCGAGGCCCATCTTCAGGTTGTAGCGCAGCGTTTCCCACGACGTGTAGTTGTCGCCGGACCAGGTCTGCACATAACGCTGCATGCCGGCGCCGCCGGAGCGCGACACGAGGAACGGGCGCCGCGCCGGTGCATGCGCGCGCTGCGCTTCGCGCGACGCGCGCATCATCAGCATCGTCTGCAGCACCTTCGCCTCGCGCGCGGGAAACGGCTGGCCGAAGCCGTGCGCGATCGCGTCGGGCGACCAGATCTCGTATTCGTTGTTGTCGTTCCAGGTCGACTCGATCCCGTATTCGAGCAGCGCCGACGTGACCTGCTCGCGCCACCATCGGTACGTGTCCGGCTGCGTGAAGTCGAGATACGCGCCGACCTCGTCCCAGAACTGCACCCAGGCCGGCTCGCCGGACGCCGAGCGGATCAGCAGCCCGCGCGTTGCGGCGTCTTCGAAGGCGGGATGGTCGCGCAGCAGGCACGGCTTGATGTTCGCGCACAGGCGGATGCCGTGGTCGCGGTAATGCTGCACGAAGCCCTTCGCGTCGGGAAACTTGTCGCGGTTCCAGTTGAACACGTAGCGCTTCGCGCCGATCGACGTATAGCCCGACGACAGGTGGAACGAATCGCACAGGATGTCGTGCGTGTCGCACTGTTCGACGAACTGGTTCATCTGCTGCTGCGCGTCCGGCGCATCGGTGTAGCTCATCGTCGAGCCCGAGTAGCCGAGCCCCCATTTCGGGGTGCGCGCGGGGCGCCCCGTGAGCCACGTGAAGCGCCGTGCGGCCGCGAGCGGCGTGTCGGGCGACGCGACGAAGTAGTAGTCGAGATCGCCATGCTCGGCGACGAAGTAGCGGTACGGGCCGTGATAGTTGTCGAGCTCGCGGCCCATGTCGAACGCGCAGTCCGACAGCGTGTCGTAGAACAGCCCGAACCCCTGGCACGCATCGGGCGACCACGTGATGTAGAACGGGATGTGCTTGTACAGCGGGTCGGTGTGCTTCGCGCTGTAGCCCATCGCGTCGATGTTGCGCATCTCGAAGCGCGCGCCGGTGCGGTCGAGTTCGCCCGCGCGTTCGCCGAGGCCGAATACCTTGTCGCCGCGTTCGCGCGCGACGTAGTGATATGCGCGGTCGTCCCACCAGCCGAAGTTGTAGGCCTGCGTCGGGCGGTCGGCAAGCGCGACGCGCCACGCGCCGTCGGCGCCGCGCATCGACCATGTGCAATGGCCGCCTTGCCGGCTCACGGCGAGGCGGATCTGCGTGGTTTCGATGTACACGCCGTCGTCGTCTTCCTGGAGCGTATGGGAGGGCAGCGCGAAGCCGCTCAGGTCGAGGCGGTCGCGCCCTTCGAGCGGTACGTCGTCGAGGCCCGGTGCGATCGTCCACGTGCGCGGGTTGCGCGCCGTCGCATCGGGCAGCACGCGTACCCGCACGATGTCGTCCTCGAGCACGAAGATCTCGAGGGTCGCGCCCGTATCGGACGCGAGCAGCACACGGTTCGCGTGCTGGCCGGCGACGCGGAACACGGGCGGATGAAGAAGCGAAGTCATGAGTGCGATTCCTGTTAAGGGCGAAGGTCAGGCGTGCCGTGCGAGCAGGCGTTCCTGCTTCGACTGCCCGCGGATCAGCACCGCGAGCAGCGTGACGCCGATGATGTCGAACAGGCCGAGGCACGCGAACAGCGGCGCATAGCCGATCTTGTCGGCGAGCGCGCCGACCAGCAGCGAGAAACCGAGCCCGCCGATCCACGCGGCCATTCCGGCGAAGCCGCTCGCCGTGCCGACTTCCTCGGAATCGAACACGTCGGCCGACAGCGTGTTGACGAGCGCGGAGATCATCTGGTGCGCGAAGCCGCCGACGCAGAACAGCGCGATGGCCGTGTACGGCGACGACACGAGCCCGATCATCGCGGGCCCGAGCATCAGCACCGCGCCGAGCGCGACGCCGGCGACGCGCGACCACACGAGCGGCAGCCTGAACCGCTTCGCGAGATACGGCGACAGGTAGCCGCCCGCGATGCCGCCGGCGTCGGCCGCGAGAAACGGCATCCACGCGAAGATCGCGATCTGCGTGAGCGGCATGTGGCGCTCGGTCGCGAGGTACAGCGGAATCCAGAAGCTGAAGGTCTGCCACGCAGGCTCGGCGAAGAAACGCGGCAGCGCGATGGCCCAGAAGCGCCGCGCGGTGACGACGTCGCGAATGCGGCGCTTCGACACGGGCGGCATCGTCGCCTGGCCGTCGCGGATCAGCGCGCGCTCCTGCGGCGTGATGCGCGGATGGTCGGCGGGCGACCGGTATTGCGTGTACCAGAGCGCCGCCCACACGAAGCCGAGCGCGCCGGTGGCCATGAACGCGGCCTGCCAGCCGAACCGCATCGACAGGAACACGACGAGCGGCGGCGCGATCGCGGCGCCGAGCGACGTGCCCGCGTTGAAATAGCCGACCGCGACGGATTTTTCGCGATCGGGAAACCATTCCGCAACCGCCTTCATCCCCGACGGAATCGCGGCGGCTTCGAACAGGCCCAGGAGGCCGCGCAGGATGCCGAGCGACAGCCAGCCCGATGCGAAGCCGTGCGCGACGCCGACCACCGACCACAGCATCGCGAACAGCGCGAACCCGAGCCGCAGGCCGATCAGGTCGACGATGAAACCGCACACGGGCTGCATGATCGTGTAACCGATCTGGAACGCGCCGACGATGTACGAATACTGCTGCGTCGAGATCGCGAACACGTGCTTCAACTCGGGGGCGAGCACCGCGAGGGAATTCCGTGCGAGGTAGTTGAGGATCGTGCCGAGACATACGAGCACGATGATCCACCAGCGCAACGCCTTGACTGTCTTCACTGCTGTCTCCTGTCGGGCAGGGCCGGCGCGCGGCGCCGGACCGATCCATGACGACCATCCGTTGGGGATGGCCTGTTTCGCTTTATTTGTACGATGTCCGATCTTGATGGGCGCCAGTTTTCCCGGTTTGACGCGGAATGATGGCGTTCAAGCGAACACTTTGCTGTCTTCCGAGGCTTCAGTTATCTGACGACTGATCATTTTCGAACATCCTATGTTCGAATTCGAATCCGGTCAACGCGAAATTGCATTCGAACGAACTTGCTTGGGGTTTTCCCGATGGGCGGGCGCGGGCGACGCATGCGCAGACCTGCCGCGATCACATGCCAAAGGCCCGTGCGGCGGGGCTGTGCGGGCGTCGGGCGATCGCGGGGCGCGGGAACGGGACGCGACAACCCGGATGAAAATTTATTTCTTTTCGCGACACGGATTGTGTAAATTCATTTCCATCATTCTTTCAACAACCCTTCGCATGACGCCTCTCGCTCCGCACGATGCCAGTCACGACGAACCCGCGATCGCCGAACGGATCGCGTCGGCGATGCCGTTGATGACGCCGATCCACCGGCGCATGGGCGAGTTCGTGCTCGCGAATCCGTTCCGCGCGGCGACGATGCGCATCGACGAACTCGCGCAGGCCGTGAATGCGTCGATCGCGACCGCGAACCGTTTCGCGAAGGCGCTCGGTTTCGACGGCTATCCGGCGATGCGCGCGGCGCTCGTGCGCGGCTTCGAGGCGACGCTCGGGCCGGTCGAGCGGTTGCGTTCCGCGCAGGAGCAGGAGTCCGGGGTACGCGGTGCCGCATGGATCGACGCGGTATTCGACCAGGCCGTCGCGAACATCGAGAACACGCGCGCGCAACTGGACGCGGCCGATGTCGAGGCCGCGGTCGAGGCGATCGTCGGCGCGCGGCGCGTGCTGATCCTCGGCGCGGGGTCGAGCGCGTTCCTCACCGGGCTGATGGAGCACGGGCTGTCCGTCTGCCACGACAACGTGCAGTCGCTCGCGCTGCTCGGCGGCCCGTCGCACGCGGCCCGGCGGCTCTATACGGCCGACTCGCGCGATCTCGTGATCGCGCTCGCGTTTCCGCGCTACGTGAAGGACACGATCGAACTGGCCCGCCGCGCGGCGGCGCGCGGTGCACGCGTACTCGGTATCTCCGACGGCCCGCAATCGCCGCTTGCGCCGATCGCGTCGCTGAACCTGTACGTCAAGGCCGAACGGCGCTTCGCGGCCACGTCGGAAGCAGCCGTGCTCACGATGATCGAGGCGCTGATCGACGCGGTCGCGCTGCGCACGCACCGGTCCGCGAAATCCGCCGCCGAGATGACCGAATTCCTGCTGCCGTGGCTCATGCAGCCGCAAGCGACGCAGCCGGCCGCCAACCCTTCTTCCCACCGTCCGAAAAAAACATGACTTCACCCGCGATCGTTGCGATTCACGGCGGCGCAGGCACGATCCTGCGCGATGCGATGGATTCCGACACCGAACGTCAGTACCGCGCCGAACTGACCGCGATCCTGACGGCCGCGCAGCAGGTGCTGGCCGACGGCGGCAGCGCGCTCGACGCCGTCACCGTCGCAGTGCGGATGCTCGAGGACTGTCCGTTGTTCAACGCCGGGCGCGGTGCCGTCTATACGGCCGAAGGCAAGCACGAACTCGACGCGGCGGTCATGGATGGCGCGACGCTCGGCGCGGGTGCGATCTGCTGCGCGACGCGCGTGCGCAATCCGGTGCTCGCCGCGCGGCGCGTGATGGAGGCGAGCGAACACGTGCTGTTCGCCGGCGCGGGGGCCGATGCGTTCGCGGCCGCACAGGGGCTCGAACTCGCGGAGCCCGGCTATTTCGACACCGAAGCGCGTCACGCGCAGTGGGTCAAGGCGCGCACGGCAGCCGGCGCGATGCTCGACCATGACGCGGCGACGTTCGCGTTCGGCAAATCACCGTCGCAGCCGCAGCCGGCCGAGCCGCTCGATCCGGACCGCAAGCACGGCACGGTCGGCGCGGTCGCGTGCGACCGGCACGGCCACATCGCGGCGGCGACGTCGACGGGCGGCATCACGAACAAGCAGCCGGGGCGCGTCGGCGATTCGCCGATCATCGGCGCAGGTTGCTATGCGGACGATGCGACCTGCGCGGTGTCGTCGACGGGCACCGGCGAGATGTTCATCCGGCTCGCGACCGCGCATGACGTTGCCGCGCAGATCGCGTATCGCGGCGCGTCGCTCGCCGATGCCGCGCACGACGTCGTGATGAACAAGCTGCCGCGCCTCGCGGGCCGCGGCGGGATCATCGCGGTCGACGCGCAGGGCAACGTCGCGATGCCGTTCAACACCGAAGGGATGTACCGCGGTTACGCGCGCGTCGGTGAAGCGCCGGTGGTCGGCATCTATCGCGACGACGACACGGCCTGATCCCGGCCAGCACGAAGAGGAGAGCCACGATGACTTCGAGCCGTAACCCGTCCGGCCTGGTGCTGCCCGAGCAGCGCGTGGTGGCCGTCGACGACCTGTCGGTCACGTTCCGCCGCGAAGGCGCGACGTTCGACGCGGTGCGCAACGTGTCGTTTCACGTCGATCGCGGCGAGACGCTCGCGATCGTCGGCGAATCGGGCTCGGGCAAGTCGGTCACGTCGCTCGCGCTGATGCGGCTCGTCGAGCACGGCGGCGGCGCGATCACGAACGGCCGGATCGCGTTCCGCCGGCGCGGCGGCGCGCTCGTCGATCTTGCGCAGGCAAGCGGTGCGACGATGCGCGGCATTCGCGGCGCGGACATCGCGATGATCTTCCAGGAGCCGATGACGTCGCTGAACCCGGTGTTTACCGTCGGCGACCAGATCAGCGAGGCGATCGCACTGCATCAGTCGAAGAGTGCATCGGAAGCGCGCGCGGAGACGCTGCGGCTGCTCGAACTCGTGCGCATTCCGGAGGCGCGCCGCGTGTTCGCGCGCTATCCGCACCAGTTGTCGGGCGGGATGCGGCAGCGCGTGATGATCGCGATGGCGCTGTCGTGCCGGCCCGCGCTGTTGATCGCCGACGAGCCGACGACCGCGCTCGACGTGACGATTCAGGCGCAGATCCTGCAGCTGGTGCGCGGGCTGCAGGACGAAATGAACATGGGCGTGATCTTCATCACGCACGACATGGGCGTGGTGGCCGAAGTGGCCGATCGCGTGCTCGTGATGTATCGCGGAGAGAAGGTCGAGGAGGGCGAGTCGGATCGCATCTTCGCGGCGCCCGCGCATCGCTACACGCGTGCGTTGCTCGCGGCCGTGCCGAAGCTCGGCTCGATGCAGGGCACCGACGCGCCCGAGAAATTCCCGCTGCTGAAGGTGGAGGGCGCAAACACCGCAGCACCGGCGGCATCACCGGCGCCCGCATCGGCGCCCGCACCGGCGGCGAACGACGATGCGCAGCCGGGCTTCGATCAATCCGCGTCGCCGATCCTGCGCGTGCGCGATCTCGTGACGCGCTTCCCGGTGAAGAGCGGCGTGTTCGGCCGTGTATCGCAATACGTGCATGCGGTCGAGCGTGTGAGCTTCGAGTTGCGCGCGGGCGAGACGCTCGCGCTGGTCGGCGAATCGGGCTGCGGCAAGTCGACCACCGGCCGCTCGCTGCTGCGCCTCGTCGAATCGCAGAGCGGCTCGATCGAGTTCGACGGCCGCGACATCAGCGCGCTGAAAGGCCCCGACCTGCAGGCGCTGCGCCGGAACATCCAGTTCATCTTCCAGGACCCGTTCGCATCGCTGAACCCGCGCCTGACCGTCGGTTTCTCGATCATGGAGCCGCTGCTCGTGCACGGTGTCGCGAGCGGCCGCGAGGCGCAGGCGCGGGTCGACTGGCTGCTCGACAAGGTCGGCCTGCCGCCCGAGGCCGCGCGTCGTTATCCGCATGAATTCTCGGGCGGCCAGCGCCAGCGGATCGCGATCGCGCGTGCGCTCGCGCTGAACCCGAAGGTCGTGATCGCCGACGAATCGGTGTCGGCGCTCGACGTGTCGGTGCAGGCTCAGATCGTCAACCTGATGCTCGACCTGCAGCGCGAACTCGGCGTCGCGTACCTGTTCATCTCGCACGACATGGCCGTCGTCGAGCGCATCAGCCATCGTGTCGCGGTGATGTATCTCGGCCAGATCGTCGAGATCGGCCCGCGCCGCGCGGTGTTCGAGGCGCCGCAGCATCCGTACACGAAGAAACTGATGAGCGCGGTGCCGGTGGCCGACCCCGCGCGCCGGCACGCCCCGCGCCAGCTCGCGGCGGACGAAATCCCGAGCCCGATCCGCGCGGCCGGCGACGAGCCGGTCGTCGCGCCGCTCGTCGCGGTCGGCCCCGATCACTACGTCGCGACGCACCGCGTCGGCGGCGCGTACTGAACGCGCGCAGGTTGCCATGGACCGCAGCTGCGCACGAGCGAGGCAACGACGCATTTTCCCCGAGCGGGCGCCGTCCCGCCGCGACTCTCACCACGCGTTATCGAATCACCCACAGGAGCCCAGCAAGATGAACAAGCCGTATTCGTTCCCGATGTTCCGTCCACGCGCACTGCTCGCAGCGGGTGCCGGCGCGCTCGCGCTGTCGGCCGCGGTGCCCGCGTTCGCGCAGCAGACCGCGGTGATGGCGGTGGATTCGACGTTCACGACGATGGACCCGTACGACGCGAACGACACGGTGTCGCAGGCCGTCGTCAAGTCGTTCTACCAGGGGCTGTTCGGCTTCGACAAGGACATGAAGCTCGTCAACGTGCTGGCAACCGGCTACGACGCGAGCCCGGATGCGAAGACCTACACGATCAAGCTGCGCCAGGGCGTGAAGTTCCACGACGGCACCGATTTCAACGCGGCGGCCGTGAAGGCGAACTTCGACCGCGTGACCGATCCCGCGAACCACCTGAAGCGCTACAACATGTTCCGCGTGATCGAGAAGACCGAAGTGGTCGATCCGTACACGGTGAAGATCACGCTGCGCGAGCCGTTCTCCGCGCTGATCAACACGCTCGCGCACCCGTCGGCCGTGATGATCTCGCCGGCCGCGCTGAAGAAGTGGGGCCGCGACATCGCGCTGCATCCGGTCGGCACGGGGCCGTTCGAGTTCGTCGAATGGAAGCAGACCGACGACCTGAAGGTGAAGAAGTTCGCCGGCTACTGGAAGAAGGGCTACCCGAAGATCGACGCGATCGACTGGAAGCCGGTGGTCGACAACAACACGCGCGCGGCGCTGATCAAGACGGGCGAGGCCGATTTCGCGTTCCGCATTCCGTTCGAGCAGGCTGCCGACCTGAAGGGCAACCCGAAGGTCGACGTCGTGGAGCGGCCGTCGATCGTGCAGCGCTACGTGTCGCTGAACCTGCAGCAGAAGCCGTTCGACAACCCGAAGGTGCGCCAGGCGCTGAACTACGCGGTGAACAAGGAAGCGCTCGCGAAGGTCGCGTTCGCCGGCTTCGCGACGCCGTCCACCGGCGTGGTGCCGCAGGGCGTCGACTACGCGACGAAGCCGGGCCCGTGGCCGTACGACCCGGCGAAGGCGCGCGCGCTGCTGAAGGAGGCCGGTTACCCGAACGGCTTCGAGACGACGCTGTGGTCCGCCTATAACAACTCGACGTCGCAGAAGGCGATCCAGTTCGTGCAGCAGCAGCTCGCGCAGGTCGGCGTGAAGGTGCAGGTGCAGGCGCTGGAAGCCGGCGAGCGCGTCGCGAAGGTCGAGAGCGCGCCGGATCCGGCGAAGGCGCCGGTGCGGATGTACTACATCGGCTGGTCGTCGTCGACCGGCGAGGCGAACTGGGCGATCACGCCGCTGCTCGCCGGCGCGTCGGCGCCGCCGAAGCTCCTGAATACCGCGTACTACAAGAACGACACGGTCGACGGCGATCTCTCGAAGGCACTGGAGACGGTCGACCGCTCGAAGAAGGCCGAGCTCTACGCCGATGCGCAGAAGCAGATCTGGGCCGATGCGCCGTGGATCTTCCTCGTGCAGGAGAAGATCGTGTATGCGCGCAGCAAGCGGCTTCAGGGTGCGTACGTGATGCCGGACGGCTCGTTCAATTTCGACGAAATCTCGCTGAAATGACAGTGGTGATGACGGCGGTTCGTCCGCCACGCGGTGCCGGCGGCGCAAGCCGCCGGCACGCTGATTCGATCGGTGCCCCATGCTGAATTTTCTCGTCAAACGCCTGTTCGGCCTGCTGCCCACGCTCGCGATCGTCGCGGTGCTGGTGTTCCTGTTCGTCCACCTGCTGCCGGGCGACCCGGCGCGGCTCGCGGCCGGGCCCGAAGCCGACGACGCGACGGTCGCGCTGGTGCGCACCGATCTCGGCCTCGACCAGCCGCTGCCCGCGCAGTTCGTGAACTTCTTCGTGAAGATCGCGCACGGCGATTTCGGCCTGTCGACCCGCAGCAAGCGGCCGGTTTCGACCGAGATCGGCGAGCGCTTCATGCCGACGCTGATGCTGACGCTCGTCAGCATGGCGTGGGCGACGGCCTTCGGCATGGCGATCGGCATCGCGTCGGCGGTGTGGCGCAACCGCTGGCCGGACCGCCTCGGCATGACGCTCGCGGTGTCGGGCATCTCGTTTCCCGCGTTCGCGCTCGGCATGCTGCTGATGGAGATTTTCTCGGTGAAGCTCGGCTGGCTGCCCGTCGTGCCGGACGGTTCGTGGCGGAGCTACGTGCTGCCGTCGCTGACGCTCGGCGCCGCGGTCGCGGCCGTGATGGCGCGCTTCACGCGCGCGTCGTTCGTCGAGGTGCTGAACGAGGATTTCGTGCGCACCGCGCGCGCGAAAGGCGTGCACGAGCCGATGGTGGTGCTCAAGCACTGCCTGCGCAACGCGATGATCCCGGTCGTCACGATGATGGGGCTGCAGTTCGGCTTCCTGCTCGGCGGCTCGATCGTCGTCGAGGTCGTGTTCAACTGGCCGGGGCTCGGGCGCCTGCTCGTCGATGCCGTGACGATGCGCGACTACCCCGTGATCCAGGCGATCGTGTTGCTGTTTTCGCTCGAATTCATCCTGATCAACCTGACCGTCGACGTGCTGTACGCGGTCATCAACCCGACCATCCGGTTCAAGTGAGGCGCGCATGAACGCGACTGTCCAGACCGCGGCGCCGGCCGCACCCACCGCGATCCGCACGCCGTGGCGCGAATTCTGGCGCAAGTTCCGCAAGCAGACCGTCGCGCTCGTCGCGGGCGGCTTCGTGCTGGCGCTCGTCGTGCTGGCGTTCGTCGGCCCGCACGTCGTGCCGTTCGATCCGGAGAACTATTTCGACTACGACGCCCTGAACGCGGGGCCGTCGGCCGTGCACTGGTTCGGCGTCGATTCGCTCGGCCGCGACATCTTCAGCCGGATCATCACGGGCACGCGCATCTCGCTCGCGGCCGGTTTCTTCTCCGTCGCGCTCGGCGCGGTGATCGGCACGTTCTTCGGGCTGCTCGCCGGCTACTACGAAGGCTGGTGGGACCGCATCACGATGCGCGTGGCCGACGTGCTGTTCGCGTTCCCGGGCATCCTGCTCGCGATCGGCGTGGTCGCGATCCTCGGCAACGGGATGGTCAACGTGATCTGCGCGGTCGCGATCTTCAGCATCCCGGCATTCGCGCGGCTCGTGCGCGGCAACACGCTGATGCTCAAGCACATGACCTATGTCGAGGCCGCGCGCAGCATCGGCGCGTCGGACTGGACGATCATCATGCGGCACATCCTGCCGGGCACGGTGTCGTCGGTCGTCGTCTACTTCACGATGCGGATCGGCACGTCGATCATCACGGCCGCGAGCCTGTCGTTCCTCGGGCTCGGTGCGCAGCCGCCGACGCCGGAGTGGGGCGCGATGCTCAACGAGGCGCGCGCGGACATGGTGACGGCGCCGCACATCGCGATCTTCCCGAGCCTCGCGATCTTCCTGACCGTGCTCGCGTTCAACCTGCTCGGCGACGGGCTGCGCGACGCGCTCGATCCGAAGCTGGAGCGCCGCTGATGCGCATCGCACCGATGTGGACGGCGACGCTGCCGGCCGGGCCGCGCGGCACGATCGCCGACGTGCCGGGCGTGACGGTCGGCCATTGCACGCTCGATGCCGGCAACGTGCAGACGGGCGTGACCGTCGTGAAGCCGCATCCGGGCGACGTGTACCGCAGCAAGGTGCCGGCGGGGGCCGCCGTGATCAACGGCTTCGGCAAGAGCGTCGGGCTCGTGCAGGTCGACGAGCTCGGCACGCTCGAGACGCCGATCGCGCTGACCAATACGTTCGGCGTCGGCGCGCTCGCGCATGCGCAGATCCGCGCGGCGATCGCGGCGAATCCGCGGATCGGCCGCGACTGGCCGACCGTCAACCCGCTCGTGTTCGAGTGCAACGACGGTTATCTGAACGATATCCAGGCGTTTGCGGTCACGGCCGCGCATTACGACGACGCGTGCCGCGCGGCGTCGCGTGACGTCGCGCGCGGCGCGGTGGGGGCCGGGCGCGGGATGTCGTGCTTCGACCTGAAGGGCGGGATCGGTTCGGCGTCGCGCGTTGCGGTCGCGGCCGGCCGGCCCTATACGGTCGGCGCGCTCGTGCTCGCGAATTTCGGCCGGCTGCCGATGCTGACGCTCGGCGGCGTGCCGCTCGGGCGCATCGTCGCGCAACGGCGGGCGGCCGAGGCCGCGCACGCGGCGCCACCCGAGCAGGGCTCGATCATCCTGTTGCTGGCCACCGATGCGCCGCTCGACGCGCGGCAACTGGCGCGGCTCGCGCGCCGTGCGGGCGCGGGCCTGGCCCGCACGGGTTCGGTCTACGGGCACGGCAGCGGCGACATCGCGCTCGCCTTCTCCACCGCCTACACGATCGCGCACGACGCGTCGACCATCGCGCTGCCGGCCCTCGTCGCCGATGCGGCGCTCGATCCGCTGTTCATGGCTGCCGCCGAAAGCGTCGAGCACGCCATCGCCGATGCGTTGCTGCAGGCCGTGACGGTGGCCGGGCGCGACGGTCACGTGCGGCAATCGCTGCGCGACGCGGTGCCCGATCTCGATCGCCTGTTCAACGAAGGCCACGAAGGACGTCTTATCCAGTCATGAAGATCCTGATTTCGACCGACATCGAAGGCGTCGCCGGCGTGTTCGCCACCGAGCAGACGCGTGCCGGCAATCCGGAATACGAACGCGCGCGGCGCTGGATGACCGCCGAGGCGAATGCGGCGATCGAAGGCGCGTTCATGGGCGGCGCGCAGGCCGTGTGGGTCAACGATTCGCACGGCGGTTTCCGCAACCTGCTGCCCGACGGGCTCGATGCGCGTGCGCGTGTCGTGCTCGGCAAGCCGCGCACGCTCGGGATGATGGCGGGCCTCGAACAGCAGCCCGACCTCGTGTTCATGATTGGCTATCACGCGAAATCGCAGACGCGCGGCATCCTCGCGCACACGATCAACAGTTTCGCGTTCACGCAGGTGTGGCTGAACGGCGTCGAGCTCGGCGAAGCCGGGCTGTACGGCGCGCTGGCCCGCGAATACGGCGCGCACGTCGCGCTGGCCACCGGCGACGACGTGTTCGCGGAAGAAACGCAGCCGCTGTTTCCGGATGCGCATTTCGAGACGGTCAAGACGGCCGGTGGCGCTTCGAGCGGCGATACGCTCACGCCGTCCGCATCGTGTGCGCGGATCGCAGCCGCTGCGCGCGAGACGGTCGCGCAGGCACTGTCGGCAGGCGTGCGCGCCGGCGCCCGTCGGCCCGCGCCGGCCGCCTGCACGTTGCGTGTGCAGACGGCGGCACTGGCCGACCTGTTCTGCGTGCTGCCGTCGCTGGAGCGCGTCGATGCGGTGACGCTGCGCTTCGACGGGCCTTCGGTCGAGCACGTGGTGCGCACGTTGAACAGCCTGTCTGCGATGTCGTTCATGCTGCGGTGATGCGTGCCGCGGCGATGTCGCCGGCGTGCGACCGGTCAATGGGCGGCTGCAGGGCTCGCTGTCACGGCAAGCAGGAACGTTTCCATGGCCGCGACCAGCGCGAGCGGCGTCTCGTTCATCGGATAGTGGCCCGCATTGCGCAACACGTCGACGGTGGCGCGCGGGTAGCGCCGCAGGTAAGTGCGGGCCATCAGCGCCGCGTCGAACGCCGGATCGTGCTCGCCGATCAGCACTTTCACCGGATGGGTGCCGGCGATCTCGTGGCTGAAATCCGTATCGGCCCACGCGCGGAAGTACGCGCCGAACGCCGGCGGCGACGAACGGGCTGCCGAATACGCGGCTTTCCACGCGACCCAGGCGGCGGGCAGCCGGCCGCCGGTGCTGCGATCGATGATGGTTTGGCGATCGGCGACGTGGTCGGCGGCCCGCTCGAATAGCGCGCGTTTCTCCGCGTCGAACGGCAGGCCGCCGCAAGGCACGGGGGTGACCGGCACGAGCGCGCGCACCCGGTCGGGTGCGATGACGGCGATTTTCTCGGCCGCCATCGCCCCCATCGAGTGGCCGACGACGCTGAAGGTCGGGAATTCGAGTGCGTCGGCAAGCGCGAGCGCGTCGGCGGCGATCTCGTCGATCGTGTAGTCGCCGGCTGTGTCGCGCATGCGGCCGTAACCTCGGTAGTCCATGAACACATAGCTGAAACGCTCACGCGACAGCCACGCTTCGACGGGTTCGAACGCGTGGGCGTCGCCGAACCAGCCGTGCAGTACAAGAACAGGGTGGGGGCCGTCCCCCACGCGATGAAACGTATTCGGCATGTCCGCTCCGATGAAGTGGTAATCCGGCCGATCAGGCCGACGGGTCTTGCGGCCGCGAGGTCGCGCAAGGGGTGGAGCGGATCGTAGATCGCGCGAAGGAGACCCGCCTTCGATATCGGGTCATTGATGATGGAATTCGGGCCGTGAGAAATACGCTGCTAGATCCCTACGAACACATTCCGCGAAGCGTGGTCGTGACCGCGAACGACTACGCGGCGGGTACGACGTTTCCGGAACACGCGCACGTGCGCGGGCAATTCGCGTTCGCGTCGCGCGGCACGATCAGCGTGTCGACGCCGCACGGGCGCTGGCTGGTGCCGCCGCAGCGCGCGTGCTGGGTGCCGGCCGGCGTGCGGCACGAAATGACGATGACCGGGCCGGTCACGATGCTCAACACGTTCGTGTCCGGCGACGCCGCGCTCGAGGCGGGCCTGCCCGAGCAATGCGGCGTCTATGGCGTATCGGCGCTGCTGCGGCAACTGATCGACGATGCGATCGACCTGCCGGCCCTGTACGACGTCGACGGGCGCGCGGGCAAGCTGATGGCGCTGCTGGTCGCGGAAATCGCGACGATGCCGCGCCTGTCGCTGCATGCGCCGCTGCCGGCCGACGCGAGGCTGGCGAAGGTGTGCCGGCACCTGCTCGCGTCGCCGTCGATCGCGGCCGATCTCGACCAGGTGGCCGCCGATGCCGGCGTGAGCCGGCGCACGTTCACGCGGCAGTTTCGCGCGCAGACGGGCGTGAGTTTTGCCGCATGGCGCCAGCAGGTGTGCATGCTCGCGGCGATCGCCCGCCTGAGCGACGGGCAGCCGGTCACGCGCGTCGCGCTCGATCTCGGGTACGCGAGCGCCAGCGCGTTCACGTCGGCGTTTCGCCGCATTCTGGGCGATACGCCGAGCCGCTATCTGGAGATTCGGCGCTGACCGGAAGGCATCCGCGGCACCACGCCGATGTGCCGGTTGCCGCAAAAAAATACGCGTCTGCCAACTTCGGTCAGACGCGCTTAAAGGCACTCGGTCAGAAAAAATGCGCGCACGGCCCGGTGGGCCGATATCGCGCATGACATGCGTAATTGTTGCCGATCCTGATTTAATTCCGTTTGAGCATTGCGGATAACGCAGGATACGCCGCATAACGCGCAAACGATATCGTGCCGGGGCGATGATTCATGTGCAGTCGCAGCATGCGTTTCAATCGCGCGTTCGATACGGGGGCGACAGCCCATGACAACGGGCATCGATGCCAGTGACCTGGCGCGCTGCGCCGCAGCATCGAATGATGGCGCCGCAACACGAAAAACGCCGCGCGGTGCGATGCCTGTCGGTATCGCGCCACGCGGCGTTGCGGTAGCGGGCGAAGCCGGCGTGCGCCGGCCCGCGTCACACGTCGAAGAACACCGTTTCGTCGGGCCCCTGCATGCGGATGTCGAAGCGGTAGACGACCGGGCGGCCCGGTTGCGCGTCGCGTTTCGCGACGAGCGTCGCGCGACGCTCGGCGGGCACGGCGTTCAGCACCGGGTCGGCCGCGTTCGCGGCGGCTTCGTCGTCGAAATACACGCGCGTGAACGCATGGGTGAGGATCCCGCGCATCATCACGGTCACGTTGATGTGCGGCGCCTCGCCGGCGGTGATGCGGCCCGGCTTCACCGTCTCGACGACGAAGCGCTGCTGCGCATCGGTGCCGGTGCCGACCCGCGCGAAGCCCGTGAAGCCGGATTTCGCGATGTCGTCGCGCGACGCGGGGTAGCGGCCCGCGCCGTCCACTTGCGTGAATTCGAGCACCGCGTCGCCAACGACGTTGCCGTCGCCGTCGAACACCTGGCCGACCAGCAGCACGTGCTCGCCATCGGCGTGTGCCGCGGCGATCGTCGGCGTGAACAGGCTTTTCAGGTCGTAGTCGTATTGCTGCGGGCACAGGCCGTATGCGAAGTACGGGCCGACCGTCTGCGAAGGGGTTTGCTTCAGCGTCGTCATGGTTCAGCGCTCCATCGGGGTAGCGTCGCGGCCGCGCAGCACGATGTCGAATTCGTAGCCGAGCGCATAGCCTTCTTCGGTGATGTCCATCGAGAAGCGCGAGATCAGGCGGTCGCGCGCGGCCTCGGGCGTGCCCTGGAAGATCGGGTCGTACGCGAGCAGCGGGTCGCCGGGGAAGTACATCTGCGTGACGAGACGCGAGCCGAAGTAATCGCCGAACAGCGAGAAATGGATGTGATTCGGGCGCCACGCGTTCGGATGGTTGCCCCACGGATACGCGCCGGGCTTGATCGTTAGGAAGCGGTAGCGGCCTTCGTTGTCGGTCAGGCAGCGGCCCGCGCCGAGGAAGTTCGGGTCGAGCGGCGCGTCGTGCTGGTCGACCTTGTGCACGTAGCGGCCGGCCGCGTTCGCCTGCCACACCTCGACGAGCGTGTTGCGCACGGGCTTGCCGCCTTCGTCGAGCACACGGCCCGTGACGACCATGCGCTCACCGAGCGGCTCGCCGTTCTTCACGGCGTTCTTCGTCAGGTCGTGGTCGAGCGCGCCGAGATCCTCGGCGCCGTAGACGGGCGCGTACTGGTCGCGCAGTTTCTCCTTCAGCGGGATCAGCGGGCGGGTCGGGCCGCGCTTCACGGACGAACGGTATTCGGGGTGGATATAGGCCGGATGCGACGGCCAGTCGCGCGGCGTGAGGATCGTGGGGGAATCCATCGGGCGTCTCCTGATAGGTATTTCGCGAAGTGGATGGCAGGACTTTAGCCAATCCGGAAAGTTATGCAAAATGACCTTTTTTCGCGAATCGCATAACTGTTCGTTATGTTCGGCGCACCAATGAAAATTCCGCCGGACAGAATGCCTGTCCGGCGGAAAAAGCGATCGGGCTTCGCGTCGTCGGTGACGACCCCGTGCACGGCCCTCCAGCCAGCCCGTCGCTGCTTTTTGTGTTTTCGTTCTTGTTGTTATCCGGTCTCCCTGAGCGCGCCCTTCATGACTGGCGGCCGGGATCGAACACGATCCCGTCGAATTCGAGTGACAGCGTGCCGCCGCGCAGCAGTGCCGCAGGCGTCGCGTCCCGGTCGGCGCCGAGCACGTCGCTCACGTAATCCGCGCAGAACCCGCGCCGCGTCCGCAGGTTGAAGCGGTTGCGGAGCAGCGCGTCGATCCGCTGTTCCGCCGTTGCATGCACCCGGCGCTGCGCGTCGGCGGTCGGTGCCGCGACGCGGCGTGCCAGCGCGATGCGCCCGCCGTCGGTACGGGCGACGAAGCGCGACAGCGGCGTGAGTTTCGTCCACGCAAACCCGGATTCGGCGATCACGGGCTCGTCGCCCGACGTATCGACGACGATGCCGAAGCGATTGGCCCACGTGCCCGTCGTGCCCGCTGCGTCGCGCGGCGCGCTCGCCGGCACGCGGATGAACACGAGATCCCCGACGTGCGCGCTGGCGGCCAGCGTGCGGATCGTGGCGAGCGGCATCGTGCGATCCGTGTCGCGTGCATTGCGCGGGGCGGTGTGGCGCGATTCGTAGGCGGCGGTTTCGGTTCGGGTGGTCATTTCGGCTCCGTCGTTCAGTGACAGCACGGAGCGGATTATGCAGACAAGTATCCGAAAGTGTTCATTTGCGTGCACAGGTAGCCTAATATCTGACCTTGAGCATCATTTTTCGATACCAAAATGACCGAAACCGCCCAACTCATCGAAATGCTGAAGCGCCAGTTGAAGGCGCAGGGCATGACCTACCGCGACGTCGCGCGGGCGCTCGACGTCTCCGAGACGAGCGTGAAGCGGCTGTTCGCCAGCGGCCGCTTCACGCTGGAGCGTGTCGTGGAGATCGCCCAGCTGCTCGGCTATACGCTCGCCGAGCTCGTGCAGGAGGCTTCCGCGTCGGCGCCGAGGCTGCGCGTGCTGACCGAGCAGCAGGAGGCGCTGCTCGTGTCGGACGACAAACTGCTGCTCGTTGCCGTCTGCGCGATCAACTACTGGACCGTGCAGGACATCGTGTCGACCTATCAGGTGACCCAGGCCGAGTGCGTGAAATACCTGCTGATGCTCGACCGGATGAACGTCGTCGCGCTGCTGCCGGGCGACCGGATTCGTGTGCGCGTCGCGCGCGATTTCGACTGGCTGCCCGGCGGGCCGATCCGCCGTTATTTCCATGCGCACGCGCTCGGCGATTTTCTCGACAGCCGCTTCGACGGCGAGGGCGAGACGATGACGTTCTCGCAGGGGATGCTGACGGAGGCCGCCGCCGCGGAGCTCGAACTGGAGTTGCGCCGGCTGCGCAGCAAGGCGGCCGCGCTGCATGCGGAATCGTCGTCCGCGCCGCTCGCGCAGAAGCACGGGACGAGCTTGCTGATCGCGAAGCGGATGTGGGAGCCGGCCGGTTTCCAGGCTCTGCGGCGTCGTGCGTGATGCCTCGTCGAATGCTTGGGGCGATCCGGAAAGTTATGCAAAATGGCGTTTCATCGTCAATCCCATAACCACCCGTTATGAATAACCGTATCGCCGATGGCCGCGTCAAGTTCCGGCACCTGCAGTGCTTTCTCGCGGTCGCGCAGCTGGGCGGCGTGCAGAAGGCGGCGGAAAGCCTGTCGATCACGCAGCCGGCCGTCTCGAAGACGATTGCCGAACTGGAGGCGATCCTCGGCGTGAAGCTGTTCGAGCGCGGCCGGCAGGGCGCGCAGCCGACCCGCGAGGCGCAGCTGTTCATGCCGCATGCGAACGCGTGCGTGCTGGCGCTGCGCCAGGGTGTCGGGCTGCTTGCGCGCGAGGGCGGAGCCGCCGCGGCGACGCTGGAAATCGGCATGCTGCCGACCGTCGCGGCATCGCTCGCGCCTGCGTTGATGAAGGCGCTCGCCGAGCGCTGGCCGCGCGTCGTCGTGCGGATCACGACGGCCGCGAACGCCGATCTGCTCGAGCGCCTGAAGTCGGGCGCGATCGAGTGCGCGATCGGGCGGCTGTCGGAGCCGGAGCGGATGATCGGGCTCGCGTTCGAGCAGCTGTACAACGAGCCGCTCGTCGCCGTCGTGCGCGCCGGACATCCGCTGCTTTCAAGCGCGGCGCCGGCGGCCGAGCTCGCACGCCATCCGGTCGTGCTGCCGCCGTTCGGCACGCTGATCCGCCAGTCGGCCGAGCAGTTGCTCGGCGCCTGCGGCGCGCCGCCGCTGGATTCGTTCATCGAGGTGCTGTCGGTATCGGTCGCGCGCGCGCTGACGCTCGAAAACGATGCGGTCTGGTTCGTGCCGCTCTATGCGGCCGAATACGACCTGTCGGCCGGGGCGCTGGCACGCCTGCCGCTGCCGTCCGCGGGCACCGACGAGCCGGTCGGGCTCATCCTGCGCACCGATGCGCAGCCGTCGCCGGTCGCGCGGACGCTGATCGATGCCGTGCGCGACATCGCGCGGTCGCGGTTCGGCGATGCGCGAGCGCACCAGTCGCCACGTGCGACGCGCAAGCGGGCTCGGCGCGACGAATAACCCGGGGCGGATCGCGCGGCAAGCGCGGACCGACCCGTTTCCGGCTATCGAATTGGCCGTCCGGCCAGTAGCCGTCCCGGTGGTGCTTGGCATATCGTACCTATTTTGGTACGATGGGTGTCAAGACGATGACGAGACAGCAGATCCAGGTCACGCTCGGCGTGCGGTTCTTTCAGACGGCCCGTGGCAACGAGCCGGTGCGCGAATGGTTGAAGGCGCTCGGGCAAGCGGAGCGCAGGGTGATCGGCGAAGAGATCAAGACCGTTCAACTCGGCTGGCCGCTCGGCATGCCGCTGGTCCGGAAGATGGCACCGGATCTGTGGGAGATCCGCGTGGCGCTGCCGGGGCGGAGCGCCCGTGTGCTGTTTACGGTCGTCGGCGACACGATGGTCCTGCTGCACGGTTTCTTCAAGCAGTCGCGGGCCACGCCGTCGGACGATCTCGATGTCACCGTCGCGCGTCTGAACGCGTTGATACGTGCCATCTGAATTTCCCGGTTGCGCCGGAACGCACCGTCTTCGACGGGCAGGCAGCCGGCAACGCCATGCACTGGAGTACCTCATGACGACCACGAACCATCCGCATATCGGCAGCGATTTCGATACCTTCCTCGAGGAAGACGGCAATCTCGAAGCGGCCACCGCCACCGCGATCAAGCGCGTGATCGCGTGGCAGATCGGGCAGGAAATGAAGGCGCAGCACATCACGAAAACCGCGATGGCCGCGCGGATGAAAACCAGCCGCGCCGCGCTCAACCGTCTGCTCGACGAAACCGACACGAGCCTCACGCTGGCGACGCTCGCGAGCGCGGCCGCCGCGCTCGGCAAGCGGCTCAGCTTCGAGCTGGTGCCGGCCTGACGAGCGTGAAGCGGCGGCGTATGGCCGAGTTCGCGACCGTACGTGTGACGCGCACGGCGCAGTGGCCGGCCCTCCGGCCAGCGGGTCGGCCATGATTCGCCGGCATTTCGCCGGCGTGTCGCCGCAAGCCGGCGAATGTCGGCCCGCGCTCAACTACCGGGTTACTGGCGCGGTCCGGTCACCCGCAGATAGAGCAGCGCACCGCCCGCGAGCAGCAGCGGGCACAGGATGGCCCAGCCCGTCGTCAGGAACAGCCCGGCAACCGCGACCAGCGAAACCCACGCACAGCGGTAAGCGATGCCACCGCGCGGCAGCAACTTCAGCGCGGCGGCCGCACCGAGCCCATACACCATCACGAAACACCCGGACGTCACGAGCACGAGCGGTTTCGGTCCGACGTCCGAGATCGCCGTCGCAGCCAGCGCAACGGCTGCGAGCGTGGCGATCACGCCGAGGCTGCGGCGCGGGACGCCGCCGACCTGGCTGCCTTGCGCGAGCCACGCGGGCAACGCGCCGTCGCGACCGAGCGCCGCACCGAGCTTGGCCGCACCCGCGAAATACGCGTTCATCGTGCCGAGCGTGAGCAGCAGCGCGGCAACGGCGGCGAGCACCTGTGCGTGACCGCCGATGCCGCCTGCGATCAGTTCGGCGAGCGGCGCGCCCGATGCGCCCGCGGAAGGCCCGAGCACCGTCACGCTCGCGGCGGCGACCGACAGATACAGGAACCCGACCACCACGACGGCGATCCCGGCCGAGCGCGGCATGTCGTGCGCGGGCCGTCGGAACTCGGCCGCGAGGTGCGTGATTGCTTCCCAGCCGGCGAAACTCCACACGAGCAGCGCGGCGGCCTGGCCGACCGCGAGCCAGCCGTGCGGGGCGAACGGATGCAGGTTCGCCGTGCGCGCATGCGGCGCGGAGGCGAGCACCGCCGCGAGCAGCAGCGTGACGAGCAACGCCGACAACACGAGCTGCATGCGGCCTGAAACGGTGACACCGAATGCATTCGCGGCCGACACGGTCGCGATCAGCGCGGCGGCGGTAACGACGACGGTCGTGTGCCCGCCGCCCGTCACGGTGGCGACGTATGCGCCGGCGAACATCGCGGCAGCCGGCGCGCCGGCCGGTACCGCGAAGTAGAAGCACCATCCGACGACCGCCGCGGCTTTCGGCCCGAATGCGCGCCGGGCGTAGGTCGAGACTCCGCCTGCATCGGGATAGCGCGCGCCGAGTGCGGCGAAGGTGGCCGCGAGCGGCCCGGACAACACGACCAGCGCGGCCCACGCGAGCAGCGACGCCGGGCCCGCGACCTCGGCGGCCAGCGCGGGCAGCGCGATCACGCCGGTGCCGAGCACCGCGCCGATATAGAGCGCGGCGCCCTGGAAAATGGTCAGCGAGCCCGCGTGATGTGCGGCGGGCGAGTCGGCATGCGAGGGCATGGACAGCAGTCTCCGGAAATCTTGTTGTGCTGGAGCGCGGGCGTCCGCGCGGAAAGTCGTTCGATGCTACCCGAAGGCAGGCGGTCGCGCGGCCCCGCGATCAGTAGTCGGTGTGGTGCCGCGTGTCAGCCGATGTCAGTGGCTGCGCGCGAGCCGCAGGCGTGCATCCTCGCGCGCGGCGGGCGACAGTTCGGGGGCGTAGTGGAACGCCCCGGAAACCAGCGAGGCGACGGGCACGCCGTCACGGAACAGCACGCGATTTCCGGCGAGGGCCGGCACCTTGTCGCCGGGCAGCAGCGTGCCGGCAAGATTCAGCGGATCGGCGCCCGTCACGCAAACGTACTGTCCGTCGCCCTGTTGCCGCCGCAGTTCGCGCAGGACCGGGATCGCTTCAGGCAGCGCGAACTGTTCACCCGCGAGCCCGGCGACGAAGCGTCCGCCGCGAATCTCGCCGCGCGCTTCGAGGCGTTGCAGCACGCGCACGAGCTCGCGCCAGTTCGGCAGCCAGTCGGCTTCGCGTTCGAGCAACCGCCAGAACACGACGCCATAGCGGCGCAGCAGCGTCCAGACGATGTGTTCGAGTGCGTCGGGATCGGTCGCGGGCGCACCACGCTTCGGTGCCGGCGTTGGCGTGTCAGTCGGTGCCGAAGCGCGTTGCACGAGCGCCCAGCGGCCGGCGTCGTCCATTCCGCCGATCAGCGCACCGCCGCGCCGCGTGCGCGGCGCATAGGTCGCGCTGCGCTTGACGGCAGGCTTCAGCAGTGCGCGGAGGCCCGCGTAGCTGTCCGCATTCACGAGGCCGGCCGAAACGAGTTCGCCGAGCGCCTGTTCGAGTTCGACGGGCAGCATGTGCAGGTCGTCGAGCAGCGCATCGAAGAACATCGCGCCGTGCGCGGCGAGCGCGTCGCGCACCTGCGTGGCCCGCGCGGACAGCGCCGGTTGTGCGTCGGGATCGCGCAGCGCCTGCCAGGCGGAGAGGTGGCGGCGCGGCAGCAGCACGATCGGTGTCGTCTTCACGGGCGTGCCGGCCGCACGTGCCGGTGCGCCGATGCGCGTCCACACGAGCTTGCCCGAGCGGCACAGCTCGTCGAGCCCGCCCGCCATATAGTCGGTGAGCCGCGCGGGCAGCAGTGCGTCTTCCCATGCGCTCGCCGCGGCCTCATAGCCTTCGAGTTGTTCGACGACGGCAGCGAGCGCGTCGCGGCCGGTGCCGCGCGTGTCGGGCGTCAGGTGCTGCCAATGGAACAGGAAGCGCATGAAGTCGGCGCGTTCGACCGGTTCGATCTCGCGGCGCAGCCGCTTCACCGTATAGCGATGAATGCGCGCAAGCAGATGGCGTTCGCACCATTCGTCGGTCGTCGTGCCCGGTGTGAACCGGCCGCGCATCACATAACCTTCGCGCTCCAGCGCCGCGAGCGCCGTCGCGACCGACGCAGGCGGCAGGCCGAGCGGTGTCGCGATCGCGTCGAGTGCAAGCGGGCCGAAACCGGTGAGACGCGCGCGGATCACGTCGACGAGTGCGGCATCCGCTTCCCACGGCTGCGCGCAGGCAGCCGGCACCGTGAGCGCCGGCGCGATGCGGGCTTCGGGATGCAGCGCACGCAGGCACACGAGCCGTTCGACCGGCACCCACAGGGCGCCCCCGGGCGTCATGAGTTTCGTCGCGCGGCGGCGTTCGGCAAGTTCCGCGAGCCGCTCGGGCCAGCCTTCGTGCGCGTGTGCTTCGCTGTCGGCGATGCACGCGAGCGTGAGCAGCGCGTCGTGCATTTCGTCGGCGTCGCGCACGAGCGGCCAGGCTTCGTCGCGCACCGCATCGATCGCGTCGGCGTCGAGCGCGCCGAGATCGTCGGCCGATTCGGGATCGCTCCAGCGGCGCGACTGCACGGCCTGCGTGCGGCGCTCTTCCAGCGGTGCGTCGTCGAGGAACGCATACGGTTTCGCGTTCAGGATCTCGGCCGCGAGCGGCGACGGCGCGGGCAGGTCGCGCGCGATCAGCTCGATCGCACCGCTCTCGATCCGGCGCAGCAGCGCGAGCCAGCCATCGGTGTCCATCGCGTCGTGCAGGCAGTCGTCGAGCGTCTGGTCGACGAGCGGGTGATGCGGTATCTCGCGTTCGCCGACAATGTTCTCGAGGCACGCGACCTGATCGGGAAACACGGTCGCGAGCAGATCCTCGCTCTTCATCCGCTGCAGTTGCGGCGCGGTGCGCTTGCCGCCGGTGAAGCGCGGCAGCGCGAGCGCCGTCGTCGCGTTCCAGCGCCAGCGCACGCCGAACATCGGCGCGTCGAGGAGTGCCTGAACGAGGACGTGTTCGGCGCTGGCCGAACGCAGGTAACGCCACACTTCGTCGAGCGCGAAGCTGTGCGCGAGCGACAGCGACAGGATGATCGCGTCGTCGGTCGCGGCCGCCTGCAGCTCGAAGTTGAAACTGCGGCAGAAGCGCTTGCGCAGCGCGAGCCCCCATGCGCGGTTGATGCGGCTGCCGAACGGCGAATGGATCACGAGCTGCGTGCCGCCCGATTCGTCGAAGAAGCGTTCCATCACGAGCGTGTCCTGCGTCGGCAGCGCGCCGAGCGCGGCGCGGGTGCGGGCGAGGTAGTCTACGATCTGGCGGGCGGCGTCGGGCGACAGGCGGAGATCGTCGACGAGCCAGCGCAACGCCGGCGCGAGGCGGCTTTCGGCGGTGGCGGCGACAACGGTGTCGTGCCGCACGTCGAGCGAGGCATCGGTATCGGCTTCGATCCCGGCCTTCGATGCCGCCTTCGCACCCGCTTTGGCGTCGGCCCGGGGCATGGACTTCCCGCCAGTCCCTTCACCGATGCGTTCACGGTTGTTGCCATGTGCGAGCCGGTCGCCTTCCGCGAACAGCCCGTCGAGCCGCGCGCGCAGCCGGCCGACCGCCGCCGACAGCTCGTCGCTGCGCCCCGGCGCCTCGCCGAGCCAGAACGGAATGTTCGGCGACTGGCCCTGCGCGTCCTCGACACGCACGCGGCCCGTTTCCACGCGAATGATCCGGTACGACTGGTTGCCGAGCTGGAACACGTCGCCCGCGAGGCTCTCGATCGCGAAATCCTCGTTGACCGTGCCGACCTGGATGCCCTGCGGTTCGAGCAGCACCGCGTAGTCGGCCATGTCGGGGATCGTGCCGCCCGACGTGGTCGCGGTCATCATCGCGTTGCGGCGCCCGCGCACGGTGCCGCCGACCACGTCGCGATGCAGGTACGCGCCGCGCACGCCGCGGCGGCTCGTGAAGCCTTCGGCGAGCATCTTCATCACTTCGTCGAAGCGTTCGCGTGTCAGCCGCGCGTACGGCGCCGCGCGCGTGAAGCTCGCATACAGCGCGTCTTCCTGCCATTCCGCGCACGCCACTTCGGCGACGATCTGCTGCGCGAGCACGTCGAGCGGCGCTTCGGGAATCCGCAACGCGTCGAGCTCGCCGCGTTGCACGCAATCGAGCAGCGCCGCGCATTCGACGAGCTCGTCGCGCGACAGCGGGAACAGGCGCCCCTTCGGCACGCCGCCGACATGGTGCCCGGAGCGGCCGACGCGCTGCAGGAACGGCGCGATGCCGCGCGGCGAGCCGACCTGGCAGACCAGATCGACGTCGCCGATATCGATGCCGAGTTCGAGCGATGCGGTGGCGACGAGCAGCTTCAGTTCGCCGCGCTTCAGGCGCTGCTCGGCGTCGAAGCGGTGCTCCTTCGCGAGACTGCCGTGATGCGCGGCGATCGCTTCCTTGCCGAGCCGGTCGGCGAGATGGCGCGCCATGCGCTCGGCGGTGCGCCGCGTGTTGACGAACACCAGCGTCGTGCGGTGCGCGGCTGCGAGCCCGGCGATGCGGTCGTACACCTGTTCCCACACGTCGGTGGCCATCACGGGTTCGAGCGGCACGTTCGGCAGTTCGAGCGCGAGGTCGCGCTCGCGTGTGTGGCCCGTGTCGACGATCGTGCAGTCGCGCGGCGCGCCAGCCGGGCCGCCGACGAGGAAGCGCGCGACCGCGTCGATCGGCTTTTGCGTGGCGGAGAGCCCGATACGCGGCAGCGCACGGCCGGCCAGCGCGTCGAGACGTTCGAGCGACAACGCGAGATGGCTGCCGCGCTTGGACGATGCGAGCGCGTGGATCTCGTCGACGATGACCGAGCGCACGTTCGACAGCATCTGCCGCCCCGACGTGGACGACAGCAGCACGTACAGCGACTCGGGTGTCGTGACGAGGATGTGCGGCGCGCGCTTGCGCAGCGCCGCGCGCTCGGCCTGCGTCGTGTCGCCGGTGCGCACGGCGGTGCGGATCGCCGGCACCGGCAGGCCGAGTTGCGCGAGCGATTCGGCGATGCCGGCGAGCGGCGCATCGAGGTTCACGTGGATGTCGTTCGACAGCGCCTTCAGCGGCGACACGTATACGACGAGCGTCGCGTCGGGCAGCGTGCCGTCATGCGCGAGCGCATCGCGCACCAGATCGTCGAGCGCGCACAGGAACGCGGTGAGCGTCTTGCCGGAGCCGGTGGGCGCGGCGACGAGCGTCGAACGGCCGGCCTTGATGTGCGGCCACGCGAGCGCCTGCGCGCCGGTGGGCGCGGCGAACGTGCGCCGGAACCACGCGGCGACGGCCGGGTGGAACACGTCGAGCGCACGGGCGGCAGGGCGGGTAGCGGTGACGTCCATCGGAGCGTTGAAATAGGGTGCAAGCAGGGCGCAAAGCGTGCGCGAGGCGCGCACGAATCGAATCGCCAGTGTGCCAGACGTCGCGCGTGCGTGCCGGGTGCGCGTGTCGGCGCTCCGGACTCAAATGGGGGCCTGCACCGTACTTTCAATGGACGGAAAGTTGCGTGCGCGCCGGCGTATCGATAGCACGCCGAATCGCGTCAAATTGCGCCGAATTGCAACTAGACGCGATGCAGCCAGCCGAGCCAGTGTTCGAGCAGCGGCGCACGCGAGCACAACGACTGCGCGAGCCACAGCGTGCCGCCCCATGCGGCGCCCACGACGATCAGGTCGCAACGCCCGCTGTTCCACAGGTTGAGCGAATGACGCCGCCAGATCCACGGGACGCCGAGCGGGTTCGGCCAGTCGGCGAGCAGGTGCATCACGCCGCCGCATGCGAAGCCGAACAGCGGCGCGGCCCACAGCTGATGCGGATGATGGATGAGCCCGTGCCAGCCGAGCGCGAGCAGGGCGATCCAGCCGATGCCCCAGTGCGTGATGGTTCGATGCGTGACCCACAGGCGGCGCTTGCGGCGCCACCATGCGACTTCGAGCCAGTCGGGCGCGGTACCGCCCGCGACGCCCGCCGCGAATGCGGCGAACATGCCCGAATGCCACGGGCCCGTGGCGCCGGTTTGTGCGACGAGGGTGGCGGCGGCGACGCCGGCCGCGAAGCCGGACGCATGATGCGCGTTGTGTGATGCCATAGGAAGCGAGACGAAGAAACGTGAGGCGGCGCGTGAACGAATCTATGATGCGGTGCGAAAGCGGGGCGCTATCTTCGCAGATCGGATCGTGCAGCGGGACGGTGGTTTGCAGATTTTTTTCACGCGTCACGTGGCCTGTCGCGCAGTTCGCAACTTTCGGTTTTGTGCGCTGCGTGAGGACGTGAACCGGTGCGAACTGCGGCTGCGCGCCCGGTGCAAATTCGACCTGCCCGCATCCGTGTCGAGAAGCGGCGGCATGACCTAGCGTGCACAGCGAATGCGCTTTCATTGCATGTCACGTGTTCGACCCTTTTTGTCCCCCTATACTACGAAACCGGATATGGCCGTCGGTGCGCCGGCGGCCATGCGCGGGACAGGTGCTTTTCCTGCCTGAAGGAGATCCACATGGGGGACATGCAATGACTACGCTGAATCGCTTCAAATCATCCGCTGCCGTGCTCGCGACGGTGGCCGGCATCGGTTTCCTGCCGAACGCACCCGTCTATGCGAAGGGGCCGCAGCCGGCCGTCCTGACGAGCTCGGCGGTCGCGGTGGCCGACAAGTACAGCGCGGATGCCGCGGAGCGGATCTTCAAGGAAGGCGGCAACGCGATCGACGCGGCCGTCGCGATCGCCTTCACGCTCGCCGTCACGTATCCGGAAGCCGGCAACATCGGCGGCGGCGGCTTCATGACGATCTACAAGGACGGCAAGCCGTACTTCATCGACTACCGCGAGCGTGCGCCGCTCGCCGCGACGAAGGACATGTATCTCGACAAGGACGGCAACGTCGTCAAGGGCATGAGCCTGTACGGCCCGCGTGCGGTCGGCGTACCGGGCACGGTCGCGGGCATGTGGGAAGCGCAGAAGCGCTTCGGCAAGCTGAAGTGGAAGCAGGTGCTCGCGCCGGCGATCCACTATGCGCGCGACGGTTTCGTCGTCGACGAGCAGCTTGCGCAGCGCGGCGTCGACGCGTCGAAGGAGTTCGGCGGCAAGACCAACTTCGACAAATATTTCTCCGGGCTGAAGGCGGGCGTGAACTTCAAGCAGCCCGATCTCGCCGACGTGCTCACGCGCATCGCGAACGGCGGCGCGGAAGGTTTCTACAAGGGCAAGACGGCCGAGCTGATCGCCGCGTCGATGAAGACCGGCGACGGCAACGGGCTGATCACCACCGAGGATCTCGCGCAGTACCGCGCGGTGTGGCGCCAGCCGGTGCAGGCGAAGTGGAACGGTTATGACGTGATCACCGCGCCGCCGCCGAGCTCGGGCGGTATCGGCCTCGTGCAGTTGCTGAAGATGAAGGCCGACCTCAAGCAGGACTTCGAGGGCGTGAAGCTCAACTCGCCGCAGTACATCCACCTCGTCGCGGAAATCGAGAAGCGCGTGTTCGCCGATCGTGCGCAGTATCTCGGCGATCCCGATTTCTACAAGGTGCCGATCGCGCAGCTGACCGACGACGCCTACATCGCGAAGCGGGCGGCCGAAGTCAACCCGAAGGAGCCGTCGGATACGAAGAGCGTGCAGCCGGGCCTCGGCACGACGATGCCGGAGAAGGCCGAAACGACGCACTTCTCGGTGGTCGACAAGTGGGGCAACGCGGTGTCGAACACCTACACGGTCAACGGCTATTTCGGTTCGGGCGTGATCGCCGACGGCACGGGCATCGTGCTGAACGACGAGATGGACGACTTCTCCGCGAAGCCGGGCGTGGCGAACATGTTCGGCGTGGTCGGCAGCGACGCGAACGCGATCGAACCGAAGAAGCGCCCGCTGTCGTCGATGTCGCCGACGATCATGACGAAGGACGGCAAGGTGTCGCTCGTGATCGGCACGCCGGGCGGCTCGCGCATCTTCACGTCGATCTTCCAGGTAATCAACAACATCTACGACTTCAAGATGCCGTTGAAGGAGGCCGTCGGCGCGATGCGCTTCCATCACCAGCTGCTGCCGCCGAACACGATCTTCTGGGAGCCGTACCACCCGATCGAAGGCGAACTCGCGAAGCAGATCGAGGCGCGCGGCTACACGCTGAAGGGGCAGGATTTCAGCGGCGACATCCAGGTGATCAAGATCGACGGCAAGACGCCGGAGGCGATGGCCGACCCGCGCGGGCGTGGCGTGACGCGGATCATTCGCTGACGTGAAGCGGTGCGTGCGCGGTTGCGAAGGCGGCCGCGCACGCCGTGTTCCGCGGCGGGGCGCCGGATGCCCGCTGCGGAACGCACTCAGCCGGTCGTCCGGATGAATCCGGCGATCCGCTCGGCGATGGCGTCGGGCGCATCCTCGAAACAGTAATGCCCGACACCCGCCAGCCGCTCGACGGGCGCGCGCGGAAACAGCGCGGTGAAAAGCGGCAGGAAGTGTTCCGCGCCGAGCGTCCGGTCGGCGTCTCCCCAGATCGCGAGCGCGGGTTTCTCGCGTATCGCGCGCAATGCCGCCGCATCGGGCACCTCGAACCGGTGCGCGCCCTCGGCAAACCCGCGGGCCCATCCGATCGCGCCGAGACAGTCCGCCGGTTGCGCGAACGGCGCACCGTACGCGGCAATCCACGTGTCGGTGATGACTGCGTGGTTCTCGAAACCGTTCAGTTTCAGCGTGCTCAGGATGTTGAAGCCGAGCTGCCCCAGCACGGTTTCGAGCGTGTCATCGGCCGCCGCGCGCATGATCCACTGGAACCACGGCGCATCGCGACCGTTCGCGTTCAGGCGCTCGACGAGATCGGGCTGGCCGAACGGCGTCGGCCCGTTCGCGGACACGATGCGCCGGATGCGATCCGGATGCCGCGCGGCAAGCCCCATGCCGACCGGGCCGCCGAAATCGTGCATCACGAGCGTGAGGCGATCGAGGTCGCGCGCGAGCACGAAGCGCTCGAGGTTGTCGATATGGTCCTGCAGCCAGTAGCTGCGATCCTGCGGCGTCGCGCTTTTGCCGAAGCCCATGTGATCGGGCACGACGATGCGGTGCGTCGGACTCAGCGCCGTCACCAGATCGCGGAACAGGTAACCCCACGTAGGTTCGCCATGCAGGCACAGGACGGTTTCGCCGTCGTGCGGGCCTTCGTCCACGTAGTGCATCCGGAAGCCGGACGCGTCGTCGAAATGCGGGGCGAAAGGAAAGGTGCCGTCGAACGTGGCATCAGGCCGGATCATCGAACGCTCCTTCGGTAGTCGGATAGTTTGGTTTCAAGTTGAAACTGAATCGAAGCGTAGAACATCAGGTTTCAAGTTGCAACCAAAAAGGAGGGCGGCCGCAATCGACGGACGCTCGGCCCGTTGGTGCGCGATGATGTACCGGAACGGGGGAATGCCGGAATTTATATGCCAGATGTACGAACTGAAGTGCAAATGAGGCCCGAATCGGCGATGGCGTTCGTTGATCGCGAACAGTCGAGCCCCGCGCGATTGATCTTTCGTGCGACGAGTTTTATATTGCAACCATTCATTTCACCGAGCGTAACCGCCGTTCCGGCCGCATTCCCGGAACGGCATTGCCTCATGCATCGATGAACAGACGAACCACGCACGAAGATTCCCTTTGCGGCGTTGCCCGCCCGCTGGACGCGATCGGCGACTGGTGGTCGCTGCTGATCGTCCGCGATGCGTTCGACGGGTTGCGCCGCTTCGGCGAATTCCAGAAGAACCTCGGGCTGGCCAAGAACATCCTGGCCGCGCGTCTGCGCAACCTGGTCGCGCACGGGATCATGGACATCGTGCCGGCCGCGGACGGCGGCGCGCATCACGAATACGTGCTGACCGAGAAAGGGCGCGGCCTGTTTCCGCTGCTCGTCGCATTGCGGCAGTGGGGCGAGGATTTCTTCTTCGAACCCGACGAGGCGCACGTGCTGCTCGTCGACCGGAAGACCGGGCTGCCCGTCAGGAAGCTCGAGCTGCGTTCGCAGGACGGGCGCGTGCTCGGGGCGGAGGACACGGTCGTGCTGCCGCCGCCGGACTGACGCGCCTGAAGCGCGGCGATCGCGTCCGCGTTACCGCTTCAACAGCGCATGCGCGTGCACGATCTGCTCGGCGAGCTGGTTGATCGAGATGCGCCGCTCCATCGCCTGCGAGCGGATCTGCTGATAGGCCTCTTCCTCGCTGATCGCGTTGTGCTGCATCAGCAGCGTCTTCGCTTCCTGCAGCGTGCGCGCGGACATCACGCGCTGTTCCAGCTGCGCGATGCGGCGCCGGTATTCGTCGTGCCGCCGGCTCTGGTGACACGCGAGCGCCATCGCGCTCAACAGGCCGAACGAACGCACCGGCGTCGTCACCGCGCTCTGCGCATCGATGCGCAGCATCAGTTCGAGGATCGTCGGGCTTTCGTAGGTCGTGACGGCGATGAGCGGCGGCCGCGCATCGTCCTCGAGCCACGGGATCGACAGGTGCAGCAGGTCGGGCCGGACCGCGAGAATCACGAGGTCGACGCTCTCCGGCAGCGCGGCGGGCGGCGGCCAGCGCTGCTCGCTCGGGCAACCGATGCGCGAGAGCTGCTCGACGAGCAGCAGGCCGTTGTCGTCATCCGGGTAGTACACCATCACGCGCAGCGAGCGCAGTTCGGCGAGCAGGCGCGGCGTCGAGCGGATCGGGGTGCGGGCGCGCATCGTCGGTTACGCCTTCTGTTCGTCGGGCGCGTGCACGCGGTCGCCGAGCGAATGCGTGACGAGGTACGGATCGGGATGCACGCGCCGCGTCGCTTCGCGCACGATCGTGAAATTGCCGTCGGCCGTTGCGCAGCCGATGCGCGGATAGAGGCACGTATGCTGCGTGAGGCGGTCGATCTTCACGCGGCCCTGTGGCGCGTCGAATTCCGCGTCCGCGAGATGTTCGACGAGCCGGTCGCGCTGGTCGGTGCCGGCGCGCGCGAGCGCATTGGCGAACAGGTGAACCTGGAAATACGCGGCTTCCCACGGCGCGGAGGCGTTCGCGTCGTCGCCGAAGCGCGCCTTGAGCTGCGCGATGCAGCGCCTGTTCACGTCCGAATCGATGGTCTGGAAGTAGGGCGACGACGTGTAGTGGCCGGCCGCGGCCGCGCCCATCTGACCGAGCTCGATCTCGGAGGTCGTCAGGCTCGCGATCGGCATCCTGCGTGCATCGAGGCCGGCTTGCGCATACGCACGGTAGAACGCGGCCGTGCTGTCGCCGACGAGCGTGCTGAACACGAAGTCGGGCGCCTTCGCGCGGATGTCCTCGACGACCGCCGCGAAATCCTGCTCGGACGCGACGAGCGGCATGTAGACCTCGCCGAGGATCTGGCCTTCCGGATGCTGCGTGACGAGGTCGATCATGATGCGGTTCGACTCGTACGGGTAGATATAGTCGGACCCGACGAGATACACGCGCGCACCGAACTGCGCGGTCATGAACGCGGCGAGCTGCACGCTGTTCTGGTTCGGGGCCGCACCCGTGTAGATCACGTTCGGCGAGAACTCGAAGCCTTCGTAGAGCGTCGGGTAGAACAGCAGCTTGTCCCACTTCTCGACGATCGGAATCAGCGCCTTGCGGCTGCTCGACATGTATCCGCCGAACAGTACGTTCACGCGCTCCGTGGCGATCAGTTCCTCGGCAAGCCGCGCATAGACGGCCGGGTCCGAACAGGCATCGCGCACGACGGGCACGATCTCGCAGCCGTTCGCGCCGCCCGCTTCGTTGATCTCGGCGATCGCCTGCAGCGTGCCGCGCAACTGGCTCCGGCCAAGGTGCGACGTGCATCCGCTCTGCGAGAACAATACGCCAACCTTCACACTGTTCATTCGGTCGTTCCTGTCTCTTTCGGGTAGAGCCGTCACGCGGTCAGTCGCCCGGCCGCGTGCGCGACGACGGCCGGCAATGCGTCGCCGTTCGCCGCGTGCACGCAGCGCGGGCCGACGCCAAGTATTGTAGACAACCCGGGCGGCTCGCCGAACGACAGACCGGCAATCGCGACACCGCGCCGCCGGCCCAGGCGTGCCGCGTGACGCGCATCCTCGACGAGGTAGCGCGGGTCGAACACGTCGATGTCGGCGGCTTCGCCGTCGCCGATCATCAGCACGGCGGCCCGCGCGCTCGCGGTTTCGCGGCGCAGCAAGGCCAGCGCATGCCGCAGTGCCGCGCCCGTGCGCGTGCTCATGCCGCTGTCGGCCGCGAGCAGCGCCGCGCGGCGGCCGGCGTCGAACGCTTCGCCGAAATCCTTGAAGCGCGCGTAGTACACGCGATGCCGTCCGTCCGACGTGTAGCCGTGCACGGCCCAGCGGCGCCGCTGCCGGTCGAACAGGTCGCCTAGCACGAACGCCGCGCGTTTCTCGAGCGTGGCGACCTGCGCGGCCGTCGACGCCGACAGGTCGAGCAGGATCAGCACGGGCCCGCGCGCGTCGTGCGGCACGCGGCGACGGAACACGCGCGGATCGGGCGCGTGCCCGGCGCGCCGGGCGATGCGTGCGGCGATCGCCGCATCGACGTCGAGCGCATCGCCGTCAAGCTGGCGGCCGACGCGCCGCAGCAGCTCCGATGCGCGCGCGGCCGGCATTCGCTTTGCCGCGCGCCGGTCGGCGTCGATCAGTGCGGAAAGCGACGGAGGCGGCGCCGACGTGGCGGGCGCGCGTTCGACGATCGTCGTCCAGTCGCGTCGTTCGCGCTGCGTGTGGCAATTCCACTCGGGATAGCGCGGCGCATCGGGTGCGGACGACGGTGCGTCGTCGGGCTCGTCGCTGTGGCCGCCGGTCGAGGCCGACATCTCGACGCCGTCGTTGCCCGCCTGTTCGGCCGCCGCGGTGGCCGGCCGCGCCCACAGCCACGCATTGTCGTCGCGATAGGGCAGCCATGCGCCGTCGTCGGGTTCGAAGCGCACGCGCATCTGGCCGAGATCGTTCGCAAGCCTCGATGCAATCGTGCGAAACGCACGGTAATCGTCGAGCGTGTCGCGCCGCTCGGCGAACAGCTGCGCGCCTTTGTCGACCCACGGGTTGCCGTCGCGATACGACGGATCGAACAGCGCTTTCGCGAGCCGCGCGCACAGGCAGCCGAGCGTGAGTCCTTCGCGGCCGATCGGCGCGAACGCCGGCGCCCAGAACGTTGCGAGCCCCGGCCATTCGCGGGCCAGCAGCGCCTCGACGCGCGCATCCTCGATCACGCCGGCGACGGCCGAACCGATCTGCGTCAGCGTGTCGGCCGGCTCGCCGGACGGCGAGTGGCGCCAGTGGGCCAGCGCGTGCGCGGCCGCCGCGATGCGCGCATCGGGCGGCAACGCACGGGGCACACGCAGCGCGGCATGGCCGAGCGTCGCGCGCGGCGCCGCATCGTCGAGCCGCACGTCGGTCTCGTGTGCGGTCATCCCGTGCAGGAAGCGGGCGAGTCGCAGCGCGCTCATGTCGCGAAGTGCGCGGCGGCCATCGTCTGCAACGCGGTACGCGTGTCGGCGTCGTCGGTCGCCGCGTCGCTGATCGCGATCCGGCAGGCATCGAGCGGCGCGAGCCCCGCGACGATCAGGCGGGCCGCGTGCACGAGCAGGCGCGTCGACGCGCCTTCGTCGAGCCCGTTGCCCGCCTGTGCCAGCGCCCGCGTGCGCTGCGCGAGATCGACGAGGCGGCGCGCGGTTTCGCGGTCGGCGCCGCTTTCGCGCACGACGACGTCGGTCTCGTGCGCGGCATCCGGATAGCCGAAATCGATTGCGACGAAACGTTGCCGCGTCGACGGCTTCAGCCGCCGGTGCTCGCCGTGATAGCCGGGGTTGTAGGAGATCACCAGATGGAAATCCGGATGCGCATGCACGACTTCGCCGAGCCGGTCGAGCGGCAGCACGCGCCGCGAATCGGTCAGCGGGTGGATCACGACCGTCGCGTCGGGGCGCGCCTCGACGATCTCGTCGAGATAGCAGATCGCGCCATGCCGCGCCGCGAGCGTGAGCGGCCCGTCGGCCCAGTAGGTGCCGTCGGCGTCGAGCAGGTGGCGGCCCGTCAGGTCGGCCGCCGACGTGTCGTCGTTGCACGCGACCTGGATCAGCGGCAGGCCCATGCGCCACGCCATGTATTCGACGAAACGCGTCTTGCCGCAGCCGGTCGGCCCTTTCAGCAGGACCGGCAGGTGATGGCGGCAGGCCGTCTCGAACCAGTCGGCCTCGGCACCGGCCGGCTGGTAGAACGGCACATCGGCGATGCGGTGCCCGGCGAGCGGATCGGTGGCCAGCGGCGTATCGCGTGCGCTCATTACCACCTCCCCGTCATCATCAGCATGCCGGGCAGCCAGCAGGTGCCGACGCCGATCGCGATCGTGTAGCCGGGCAGGAAACGCACGGTCCGCTTCAGCCCGAGCGCGACGAAGAACAGGAACCACAGGCTCGACCACAGCAGCCACATCGCCCCGAAACGCGCGTCGCTCGACGTGCCCGCATAGACGAGTGCGCTGATCGCGACGAACAGGCAATACCAGCCGAGGCCGGCGCCTTGCAGCCCGCGCCACTGGACGGCGGCGAGATACAGGTACGTGAACGCGAACAGCAGCCCGCCCGCGCTCGAGAAAAACTGCGGCGGCGCCGACGCCTGCACGAGGCCGGCGAGGTTGATCAGCAGCGCGAGCAGCCCGACGAGCAGGTTCAGGCCGGCTGCGTCGCGCGGTTCGATGCGGCCGGTGAGCGCGACGCCGTTGACGACCAGCACCGCGCCGATGAAAAAGAGAGCGACACCGAGCATGATGAGGGCTCCAGAGTGAGACGGCGCCGTTCGCGCAGGCAGCGCGAACGGCCGGGCGGGGCGCGGGTTCAGCGATGCGCGGGCGCTTCGGACGGAATGCCTTCGATCGGGCATTCGGGCGTGCCGGGTGTCGCGCGTGTCAGCCGTTCGACAGCCTGGCGTGTGCCGTCCGGGTCGTTCACCCAGTTCGCATAGAACTCGAACGGGCATTGCGCGACGCCGTTCGGCGATTCGCCGGAACCGATCTTGCCCGTGTAGCCGCGGTGCAGCAGCTTGTACAAGTGGTTCTGCGACTGCATGTTGCGGCGCGCGTCGCGGATCAGGCTCACCGACAGCTCCGCGTACTGCACGCCGTTCTCTTCCTCGCCGCATTCACCGAGCGTGCGGCCGTCGAAGCCGACGATCGCGGAGTGGCCGAAATACGAGTACACGCCGTCGAATCCGGACGCATTCGCGACTGCCACGTAGCAGTTGTTCATGAACGCCATCGCTTTCGACACGAGCACCTGCTGGTCCTTCGCCGGGTACATATAGCCCTGGCAGCGCACGACGAGCTCGGCGCCGCGCATCACGCAGTCGCGCCAGATTTCCGGGTAGTTGCCGTCGTCGCAGATGATCAGGCTGATCTTCAGCCCCTTCGGCCCTTCGGCGACGTACGTGCAGTCGCCCGGATACCAGCCTTCGACCGGCACCCACGGCATGATCTTGCGGTACTTCTGCACGATCTCGCCCTGGTTGTTGATCAGCACGAGCGTGTTGTACGGCGCCTTGTCCGGGTGTTCCTCGTGGCGCTCGCCGGTCAGCGAGAACACGCCCCACACGTTGGCCTTGCGGCACGCGGCCGCGAAGATGTCGGTTTCCTCGCCGGGGATCGTCGATGCGGTGTCATACATCTCCTTCGCGTCGTACATGATCCCGTGCGTCGAATACTCGGGAAACACGATGAGGTCCATGCCGGGCAGGCCGCGCTTGATGCCGACCACGCGCTCCGCGATTTCGCGGGCGTTCGCGATCACGTCGGCGCGCGTGTGCAGGCGCGGCATCTTGTACTGGACGACGGCGACGCCGACGGCGTCGTTGCTGCTGGAAATATCGCCATGACGCATGGTGTGCTCCTGGTTCGGGTGAAGACGTGCGTTTTCGAAAGACAAAAAAAAAGCCCTTGCCTCGACGAGCGAGGCAAGGGCTTCTTTGCCGGTCCGTTCATCCGACAACGCTGTCGGATAACGGGAATGCGGATGGGCGGCCCGAAACGGGGCCGGCGAAGCGCGGGCTAGCGGGCGCGCGCTGCGCACGATCGTGGGACGTCTTTGTCCGCCGGATCGATGGGATGCACTCTAGGCAAAGTTTTTTTTGGACGCAACATCGCGTATACCCCTGCACGCGGTGAGGGCGCGGCATGCGTCCGGGATCGTGTATTGCGCCGCGCGATCGATCGGGGTCGGACGCACGCTTGCGTGAACGACGGCGCACTGTCGTGCCGCGCCGGCTTCGATGGATCGACCGGCCGGCGCGTCGGCATCGGTCATCAAGGTTGCGTGTACAACCTTTTTTTGCGCGATGCCGATGCGCGCCGACCCACGCTCAACCACGCTTAACCACGCTCGCTCACCGCATTGCTTTCGAGAAAGCTGTCCACCGCGATCAACGACTGCTCGTCGAGCGTGCCGAGCACGCTTTTCAGCTTCAGCTGCAGCTTCAGCGCATCGAGATAGCTGTCGAACAGCTTCTGCCGGATGCCCGAGATGTCGCGCCGCAGGTTCAGCGTTTCGTACGTCGTGCTGTAGCCGACCTGATGCGCCTTCATCGACGAATCGTATGCGAGCCGCGCGGCCTGCAGCGACTGCTGCAGCGCGCGGATGCGCTTGCCGACCGATTCGAGCGCGGACAGCGCCTCGCGATGGTCGGTGCCCAGTTGCTCCTCGACTTCACGCAGCCGGTTGCGGTACTGCTCGGTCACGTGCTCGGCTTCCACCTGCCGGTAGTACACGCTGCCGCCGGAGAAGATCGGGATCGTCACCTGCACGCCGACCGCGCTCTGATGGAAGTCGGAGCGATCGGTGAGCCCGCGCAGGTTCGGGTTGAGCCCGCGCGAATACGACGCGAACAGGTCGACGGTCGGCAAGTGCTCGGCGCTGACGCGCTTCGCGGCGAGCCGCGCGACCTGGACGTCGCGGTACGCCTGCCGGTACGCGGGGTTGTCCTGCGGCGCGTAGTCGCCCGACGGAATGCGCGGCGACGAGCCGCGCATCGCGAGCCGCGGCCAGCGCGAGAAATCGATCGTCGAACCGAGCAGCGTCTCGTAGCGCGCGCGGCGCGCGTCCACGTCGGTTTGCGCGAGGGCTTCGTCGGATTGCGCAAGACTGCGGCGCGCCTCGATTTCGGCTGTGTCGCCGATCGTCTTCATGCCAAGCTGTGCCATGCGGCGCGTATCGCTTTCGAGCCGGGTGAGCGCGTTCACTTCATCGTCGGCCGACTGCAGTTTCTCGCGCGCGCTCAGCAGGTCGAAGCACGCGTTCGCGACGCGCAGGATCAGGTCCTGCCTTGCGACCTCGAGCTTCTGTTTCGCCGACTCCTCGTACTCGGTCGCGCGCCGCATGTCGTATAGGTAGGGCACGTTGAACAGCGCCTGCGTGACCTGCGCGGAACCGTATGCGGCATTGCTCGATCCGCTGACGTCGATGCCGAACAGGTTCGCGTGCGTACCGTAGCGTCCCCATTCGAGTTGCGCGGCGGCCTGCGGCAACATCTGCGCGCGTGCTTCGGGGAATTTCTGGCGGGCCGCATCGTATTCGCTGCGCGCCTGCAGGTAGCGCGGATCGTGCACGACCGCGTACTGGTAGGCGGTGTCGAGGCAGAACGCGTGCGCGTTCGCCGACATGCCGGCTATCGTTACAGCGAACAATGTCACGGTTGCAAGTCGGGGATTCCACCTAGTCGTAAAACTTGATAGGGAATTACCCGAATTCCGCGTTGCCGATCCGTAATTCGCGCGCCTCGTTTCAAACATGGCCGTCTCCGTCTCCTGCCCGTGCCGCAATGCATTGCGGCGGGATTTAAACGTATTGAAATTGAAATTCAAACAGCGTGAATGCCTGGCATCCGTGGCGCACCGGAAAACGCGCCTGTAAGAGTGTGTCCTCCATTGAATTCCGATGCGCCCGCATGATAGCCTGATTTCGGCTCGTAATCGCAGTGATTATTAGATTAACAAGTCGCTAGGGATTAAAAGCCGTTTGTCTTTCTATGAAGGTTCTTTGCATCATCTTTATTTTTTACGAGGAGAGAATGATGAAGGTCATGACGACGGAACAGGTCAGGAATGTGCATGGCGGCGGTGCGATCAGCTCGCTGGGTAGCCTCGCCGTTGACGCCGCGCCGGTGGTGACCGCGCTCGGCCAGTTCCTGCCGAGCCTCGGCAATTACCTGCAGAACCCGAAGACGTTCAATAACACCGGCAAGTAACCGCCGTGCGCGGGGAGGCGCCCCCCGCGCGAAATGCTGCGAAACAGAAGGAAAAGAATCGATCGCCGAAGTGGCAATAAAGCGAATCCGGAATGCATTATTTCCGGTTCGGGCGATTATCAGGAGGCGGGAGTGCCGGATTATCCCCGTAATAAAGTTAACAGCCATTGAGATTTCAATTGGCTGACGGTGGCGGGCATTCCGACAATATAAAGGCCACAACAAATGCGAGACATCACGGAAGAACAGGCCCGCCAGATTCGCGGCGGCGCGTCGCTTTACTCCAATTCGGCCGCCTATACGGTCGATCTCGTCAACCAGTCGATCGGGACCACGCTGCAGGGCCTGATGACCCAGTACCAGACCCGCGCCGTCGAACAGTTCCGGATGTCGCTCGGCTCGTCGCGCTGAGCGGCCCGCCAGGCGGCCGGTAACACCGGTCTTCCGTCGCAGCCGGCAGCGTGCCGGCTGTGCCCTTGCGTATCGCGCACGACCCGCCACGGGCCCGCACCGGCAGGCCCGGGCGGCGCGTCGTCGCGCCCCGGGTGCCCGACCATGCTCTTCAATACGCGTAAAGTCCGTCCGGTCCTGCAGGACGAGGTGACGGAGTGCGGCCTGGCTTGCCTCGCGATGATCGCGTCGTGGCACGGGCGCGAAACGACGTTGCGCACGCTGCGCAACCGCTATCCGGTCCGGATCGATTCCGGGCTGTCGTTCTTCGACCTGATGGAGATCTCGAACGATCTCGGCCTGCGCGCACGCGGGCTGCAGTTCGACGCGGGCGAACTCGATGCGCTCAAGACGCCGTGCATCCTGCACTGGGGGATGAACCACTATGTCGTGCTGACGAAGGTCGGCTACGGCAGCGTGCACATCGTCGATCCCGCGCTCGGCGAAACGAAGCTGCCGCTCGCGCAGGCGCTCACGCACATCACGGGCTACGCGCTCGAACTGAATCCCGATATCGGCTTCACGCGGGCGGGGCAGGCCGACCGGATCAGGCTGCGCGACTACCTCGAAGGGCTGACCGGCATTCGCAAGAGCCTCGCGATCGGCATCGCGGGCGGCGTCGCCGCGCAGCTCCTGCTGCTGCTCGGCCCGTCATACGTGCAACTGACGATCGACGAGGCGCTGAAGAAGACCGACGTCGACATCCTGTACCTGCTGACGATCCTGTTCGCGATCGTGTTCCTGTTCGACACGCTCTACGCGAACCTCGTCGGCAACATCAAGAGCTACCTGCGCAACATCGTGTCGCAGCAGTTGTCGGCGAACATGGTCGGGCATCTCGCGCGGCTGCCGATCGGCTATTTCCTGTTCCACAACACCGGCGATTCGATCTCGCGCGTGTCGTCGGTGTCGGAGGTCGGGCGGTTTCTCGTCGACGGGCTGGTCGGCGGGCTGCTCAATATCGTCACCTGCACGCTGACACTCGTGCTGATGCTGTACTACAGCCCGGTGCTGGCCGGCATCAGCCTGGCCGGGATGGTGCTGTTCGCGCTCAGCCGGCTCGCGATCCAGCCGCAGCTGCAGGACGCGATGTCGCAGATCCTCACGCGCGGCGCGGAAGCCGACGCACTGCTGATCGAGAACATCCGCTCCGCGCACTCGATCAAGCTGCTGTCGGCCGAAACCGCGCGCAGCAGCCTGTGGGTCAACGCGTTCACGCAGAAGCTGCAGGCGATGCGCCAGCAGGAGCGGCTGCAACTGCTGTTCGATGCGGTGTCGAAGGGGATCGTGCACGTCGAGCAGCTCGTGATCGTCACATACGGCGCGTGGCTCGTCATGCACGGGCAGAGCACGATCGGCGTGATCTACGCGTTCATCCAGTACAAGAACCTGTTTGCGGACAAGTTCATCGATTCGATCCAGCTCTACGTGCGCCGCAAGGTGCTGCAGGTGCACATGGACCGCGTCGCCGACGTGTTGCAGACCGAGACCGAGGAACCGGCGCCGGACGCGGTCGTGCGGCCCGTCGACGGTTTCGACGGCACGCTTTCGATCCGCGCGCTGTCGTACACGCCGAAGGGCGGCAACCGCCCGATCCTGCGCGACATCGCGCTCGACGTGCCGGCCGGCAGCAAGATCGCGATCGTCGGCCGCACCGGCAGCGGCAAGACGACGCTGCTGAACCTGATCTGCGGGCTCGTGCGGCCCGAGCCCGGCACGCTGTTCGTCGGCGGCGTCGATCTCGCGGAAGTGAACCTGCGGCAGTACCGCAAGCATCTCGCGGCCGTCACGCAGTCCGACCAGCTGTTTCGCGGCACGATCCGCGACAACATCACGAACTTCGCGCCCGCGCCGCGCATCGGCGCGATGTTCGACGCGGCGAAGCTCGCGTGCATCCACGACGAGATCGAGCGGCTCGACCATCGCTACGACACGCCGCTCGGCGATACGCAGAAATTCCTGTCGGCCGGGCAGATGCAGCGGCTCCTGATCGCGCGGGCGCTGTATTGCGAGCCGCGCCTGCTGATCCTCGACGAATTCTCGTCGAACCTCGATCAGGCGACCACCCACGAGATCTGCCGCAACGTGCTGACGCTGCCGTGCACGATCGTGCTCGTCACGCACGACGCGTCGATCCTGTCGATGGTCGACCGGATCTACCAGATGCACGACGGCGTATTGACCGACGCGACCGATGCGTGGCGTGCGGCCGAGGAGGCACGGTGATGCTCGGGCGACTCTTCCTGCTCAATCCTTTCTCGTATGCGTTCCTGGTGCGGCGCGCGGTGAGGGCCGTCGCGCTGCGCACGTCGCCGGCGCGCGGGCTGCGGCTGATGCGCTGGTGCTCGGGCGCGTGCCTGCGCTGCTTTCCGTGCATTCGCGAGTCGATCGAGCGCGCGGTCGCGTACATGCTGAGCGCGCACCTGAACGACGATCCACGGCGCGTGCGGGACGTGTCGGCGGCGATCGTGCGCGAACTGTTCGAAGCGGAATTCGCGGGGCTCAAGCTGCGCACGCACAGCCTTGAATCGATGAAGTCGATGATCGACGGGATGGCGTGCGAAGGCGACGATCAACTGCGGGCGGCACTCGCGCGCGGCGGCCCGCTGATGCTCGCGGGGCTGCACTTCGGCAACCTGATGCTGTTCGTCACGAAGCTGCGCTTCATGATCCCCGACGACCGCAAGCTGATGGTGATCCTGCACCGGGACGCGCCCGGTGCGTTCTTCGACGATGCGCTGCGGCTCGTCGCCGAATACGGTGCCGGCGAAGTCGAGTTCATCGACATCGAGGAGCGCGTGCACCTGCGGCGGCTGATCACGAGCCTGCGGCGCGAGGCGCCCGTGTTCCTGCTGTTCTCCGACCTGCACGGCAAGTTCGGCAAGACCAACCGCTGCCGGCTCGGCGGCCGCTGGGTGCGGATGGCCGGCGGCGGCGTGAAGCTTGCGGTCGAGCAGGGGATTCCGCTGCTCGTCGCGTATGCGACGGGCGTGCCGTTCCGCGATCGCTGCGCGGTGCATTTCACCGAGCTTGCGGCCAGCCCGCTCGTGCCGATGCTCGGCGCGGAAGACGACGCGTCGCCGGTGCGCGCCACGCACCAGCGCATCGTCGACCGTCTCGAACAGGCGCTCGTGCGGCAGCCCGAGCAGTGGCATTTCTGGGAACACTTCACGCCTTACCTGATGCCGACGCCGCTGCTCGATGCGGCCGCGCGGCGTCGCTCCTGACGAGCCTGCCCCATGCCGACCTGGAACTCCGCCCTCCGAGAACAGAAGCCGTCGCGCAAGCTCGCGCGCGGCACGACCTTCGGCACCGTGATCCACGGCGTCGTCGACGTGCCGGTGTCGATGCGCTTCTTCTGCTACCTGTCACTCGCGATGTTCGCGATGTTCGTGACCGCGCTCGTCGAACTGAGCTACGCGAATACCGAGAGCGTGTCGGGGATGCTGACGCCGCGTTCGGGGCTGATCGGCGTCAGCGCGCCGCCGGGCTGGGCCGTGCGCGATGTCTACGTCGGCAAGGACCAGCACGTGAAGGCCGGCCAGCGGCTGCTGGCGGTGACGCGCGACACGAGCTTCGTGAGCCAGGCGAACAACGTGCAGGGGATGCGTGCGGCGCTCGACCGGCAGCGCGTCGAGGTCACCCAGCAGATCGACGCGGCACGCCTCGAATACCGGTCGTCGGTACAGCAGATCAACCAGCAGATCGCCGCGCAGGGCGAGAGCCGCGGGTTGATCGACCGGCAGATCCAGGACCAGAAGCGCATCGTCGACGAGTACGGCGAACGGCGCGCCCGCGTGAAGCAGCTGCTCGACGAACAGGTCGTGACGCTCGAGCAGTACAACCAGGTCAACACGCAGTACCTGCAGGCCGGGCAGGCGTACCAGGACCTGCTGCTGCGCCGCGCCGAGCTCGCGAAGAATGCGATGAAGCTGCGCGGCGACCTCGACACGATGCAGAGCAAGTACGACGGTGCGAACGCGGAGCTGAAGATCAAGCAGGAGGAGCTGAACGCGAAGGAATACAACATCGACGAGAACGTGAACCAAGTGCTGTACGCGCCGGCCGACGGGCAGATCGTGCGGCTCGACGTCGTGCAGGGCGGCGTGATCGACCCGCCGGGTACGCGCGTCGTCGAGATCCTGCCCGCGAAGGCCGACGGGCTGATCGCCGAGGTCTACATTCCGTCGTCGAAGGCCGGCTTCGTGAAGAAGGGGCAGGAGGTGAAGGTTGCGTACGCAAGCTATCCGGTCGAGAAGTTCGGCACCTATCGCGGCAAGGTGCTGTCGATCTCGCCCGTCGCGTTTTCCGCGAAGGAGCTGAACCTGCCGGGCGATGCCGCCACGCCGCAGACCTACTTCAAGACCTGGGTCGAGCTGGCCGACCGCACGCCGGCGTTCGAAGGGCGGCCGCTGTCGCTGCGGGCCGGGATGATGCTGAAGGCCGACATCGTGCTGGAGCGGCGCAGCCTGCTCGAATGGCTGTTCGAGCCGTTGTACCGCATCCGTCAACGCCTGTTCGGCGTGCCGGCCTGAGCCGATGGCGAGCCGGGACACGTACTGCCGCCGTGCGCGGCCGGGCGCCGTGCGTCCGCTGTCGCGCTGGCTCGGCGCGACGCTGTTCGCGTGCGCGGCCGCCGCGCATGGCGCGCCGCAGCCGGACGCGGACGCCGAACCACGCTGGCAGGCCGGCGCCGACGGGATCGGCTTCTGGCCGGGCGGCGACGCGGACGGGTTCGATGCGAGCGCATGGGCGACCGACGCGGGGCCGGCGCGCGGCGGGCGCGGCGGGCGCGGCAGGCACGGAGAAGAGGCCGACGGGCCGCAACCCGACGCCGTCCCGTTGACGGCGCGCAAGATCACGCTCGGCCAGCGAAACGGCGGGGCGGGGCGCGCATGCGCGGCAGCGCCCGACGACGGCGCGGACGGCATCGGCTTCGACGACGGCGGCGCCGGTGGCGCCGTTGGCGGCTGCGATCCGGCCGCGCCGCGCGACGCGGCGGCGAGCGACATGCCGGCGCCCGGCGTCGTCCACGCCGACCGGATGCCGTACGAACTGCATCCGGTCGATCCGTCGCGGCTGCCCGATCTGCCGGCCGCCCAGGCGCCGCCGTTGCTGACGCAACTGATGGGCGACGACCGCAACATGGTCGGCCTCGGCTGGCACTTCGTCGGCACGACCGGCCGATCGACGCCCGTGACGACGCACACGGACGCACTCGGGCTGAACAGCTTCCAGAACCAGGGGTCGCAGCTGTCGCTCGGCAACACGAACACGCTGGCGTTCACGCTGACGCATTTTTTCTCGGAGAACTGGGCGGCCGAACTCGGCGCGGGCATTCCGCCGGTGCTGACGCTGCGCGGGCACGGCAGCATCGCGCTGCCGCTCGACCGGATCTTTTCAGGCGTCCAGGGGCGCTTTCCGCTGATCGATCTCGCGAACACGCAAAGCAACCCGCTCGCGACCACGCGCGCGTGGCTCGGGTCCGTCGTGTTCAAGTATTACCTCGGCGAGCGCGACGACCGTTTCCGCCCGTTCGCGGGTATCGGCGTCAGCTATACGCGCTTCACGAACACGAACCTGAATCCCGTGTTCCAGCGCAAGCTCGCGTCGCTCGGCGGGCTGCTCGCGGCGGGCGCGGACATCGGCAGCCTGCAGTCGCTGCTGCTCGACCCGGCGCTGTTCCAGCGGATCTGGGATGCCGGCGGCGACCTGCTGCTGTCGGGCAAGACCAACGTGTCGGCGAAGGTGAAGAGCGTGTGGGAGCCGGTGTTCACGGTCGGCGCGAGCTACCAGATCACGCGCCAGTTCTGGATCACCGGCATGGTGACCTATATCCCGTTACGTACGAAGATTACGCTGGATATCGACCAGCCGAACCGTCAGCTCGCGTCGAACACGTTCGATATTGCCGCGAACCCCGTGCTGGCGAGCGTGCTGCTCGCGTTCCGCTTCTGACCGGTGCGCCGGCCCTTTTTCATGAATTTGACGCGCGACGCTGGGATAATGTCGGCGTTTGGCTGCGTCAACGATGGAAGGAGGCCCCATGGGCGACAACGATAACCGCACCGAGACCGACAACCGCACCGATCTCGAATCGATGGAAGCGCGCCAGCGCCGCTTCGAGGAAGACCTGGTCGATGCCTACGACGAAGAACTCGAGATGGAGCTCGACGATCGCCGCTTCGACGACAGCGACGACCTGCTGTTTTCGCTGGAGCGGCGCGAAGCGCGCAAGCAGTATTTCCGCGAGCTGTTCCGCCTGCAGGGCGAACTCGTGAAGCTGCAGGACTGGGTCGTGAGCACGGGGCACCGGCTCGTCGTCATTTTCGAGGGGCGCGACGCGGCCGGCAAGGGCGGCGCGATCAAGCGCATCACGCAGCGGCTGAACCCGCGCGTATGCCGCGTGGCGGCGCTGCCGGCGCCGAACAACCGCGAACGCACGCAGTGGTATTTCCAGCGCTATGTCGCGCATCTGCCGGCCGGCGGCGAGATCGTGCTGTTCGACCGCAGCTGGTACAACCGCGCGGGTGTCGAGCGCGTGATGAACTTCTGTACCGACGACGAATACGAGGAGTTTTTCCGTTCGGTGCCGGAGTTCGAGAAGATGCTCGTGCGCAGCGGGATCCAGATCGTCAAGTACTGGTTCTCGATCACCGACCACGAGCAGGAAGTGCGGTTCCAGAGCCGGATCGAGGATCCGCTCAAGCAATGGAAGCTGAGCCCGATGGATCTCGAGAGCCGCCGCCGCTGGGAAGCCTACACGGCCGCGAAGGAAGAGATGCTGCTTCGCACGCACATTCCGGAAGCACCGTGGTGGGTCGTGCAGGCGGTCGACAAGAAGCGCGCGCGGCTGAACTGCATTCACCATCTGCTGCAGCAGGTGCCGTATCACGAGGTGCCGCACGCACCGATCGACCTGCCGCCGCGCGAGCATCACGAGGACTACATCCGCCGGCCGGTGCCGGACCACATGATCGTCCCCGATACCTACTGAATGACCGACTGACCGGCGCCGGGATTCGTCCGGCCACGCGGGGAACGCGGGCGCGCTCCCCGCGCGTCACGTCGCCGGAAATCCCGAGCGCCCTTGCGTCAGGTCGAACAGCTCGGTTCTTGCCGCGGCTTCGGCGTTTTCCGGCAGCTTGATCGCGAGCTTCACCGTCATCCCGTATGCGCTGTCCACCAGCGCGTATCCGGCCTGTTCGATCCAGCGGCGCACGCGTGCCTCGTCCGGGTAGCCGATCTCGATCGCGAGCCGCGTGTAGCGGACACGTTCGACGCGCTCGGCGTCGAGCAGCGCCGATGCGATCGCATCCGTATAGGCCCGCACCAGCCCGCCCGCGCCGAGCTTCACGCCGCCGTAGTAGCGCACGACCGCGCCGAGCACGCCGTCGAGATCGTGATGGCGCAGCACTTCGAGGATCGGCCGGCCCGCGGTGCCCGACGGCTCGCCGTCGTCCGACATGCCCGACTGCCCACCCGCCAGCAACGCCCAGCATACGTGGGTGGCCGCAGGATGCTCGTCGCGCAGGCGCTGCAGCGCCTGCATCGCGGCGTCGCGATCGTCGACGGGGATCGCGAACCCGATGAAGCGGCTCTTGCGGATCTCGAGTTCGCGGATGCAGGTGGTGGCGAGCGAGTAACTCATGCGTCGCGAGATGAAAGGTGTAGGGAAATCAAGATGATGACGGCCTGGCGATGCGTTTGATATCGACCCGCGCAGGCATCGGGCGGCGGCACGAGCGGGCGGGATGAAACAGGAATTTTACCGTGGCGCGCATCGACGCCTTTCGAAGCCGTCAAAACGCGACGCCGATGCGAATGGTCAGGTGCGGGCGAGCGTGCCGGCTTGGCCACGGGACTCGACGTCCCGGATTCGAAGGCAGGGCCACCGGATCACGGTTGCCTTGACGTCGTGGCGCCGGCGCCGATCTGGAGCGCGTACACCTCGGCAACGTCGACCGCCTGACGGCTGCTGCGTTCGACCGATCCTTCTTTCGTCCACAGGAATGGATGGAAGCTGAAGCATTGATCCGTCGTCAGGCGCTGGACATCGGCCTGCCAGCCGGGCCAGCGCATGCTCGCGTAGAAGTCGCTCAGCGTGTCGCCGAGCGACCATCGCACGAAGTCGCCGTACCCGATCCCGAGGGGCTCCCATTCCAGCGTGTCGGGTGCAAAGTAGTACACGGAGCCCGTGTCCTCCCCGAGCGCGCCGCCGTTCAAGGCGAAGAATCCGCCGACGGCATCATCCGCGACCAACAGAAAGCCGGAGGAGCGTCCCTGATTCCAGCCGACGATGTCCCGGGGCAACGCGGGATGGCCCGAGCCGAGCAGACGAAGGTAGCCGCCGTCCACGAGCAGGCCGCCGGTCGAATAGGCGATGGTCCCCAGGAGCGATCGCGTGGTGACCTGAAGGGTGGACAGGATTGCGCCATTCCGGCCCGATGGCGGCAATATCTCGCAACGATCAGGCGCTGCCGCCGACCACTCGATCAATGACGGCAGGGCGGATTCACGCTCGTTGACCAGTTCGTCCAGCGGACGCATGTGTCTTCTCTCCAGGTGGTTCGGTTCGGCATGGGTCGAGCCGGGGCGATACGGCCTGCACCGGCTCGTGCGGCATCAACGCGCCCCGACCGACGAGCGCAGTGCCGCGCCGAGCGTGCGCAGCGCCTGCCGGGCACGCGCATCGGTCAGGCTCGAGTGGAGCACCACGTCGCGCGTCGGCAATGGCGGCAGCCCGTATCGCGCACCGACGTCGACCGTGCCGGCGGGCGCCACGCGATGCCCGAGCGCCGCGACGGCCAGCCCCGCGGACACCGCCGCGCCGATCGTCGCGACGCCGCCGCCGACGAACACCTCCGTCCAGGCGACACCGGCCTGGTCGAGCGCGCCGATCGCCATGCGGCGCACGCTGCAGGGCTCGGCTTGCGTGGCCAGCCGCAGCGGTTGCGGCGGATGGTACTCGAAATCCGTCGCGGCCATCCAGCCGAACGACTCCGACAGGATGGTTTCGCCGTCGAGCCGCCGGCTGTCGTGCTGCAGCGCGACGGCCGCGTCGAGCTGGCCGCGGTCGAATGCATCGAGCACGTCGCGCGACGCGGCGACGCGGATCTCCAGCACGAGCGTCGGCTCCGCTTCGCTCATGCGCCGCAGCAGCATCGGGAGATCGGCGCCGACGACATGGTGGCTGACGCCGATCACCAGCCGCCGCCGGCCGGTGCCGAACGCACCGACCGCACCGTGGTGGGCCGCCACCAGTTCGCGCGCCGGTTCCAGGAATGCGGTGCCGTCGGCCGACAGGCGAACCTGCCGCGGTGTGCGTTCCAGCAGGCGGCGGCCGAGGCCGCTTTCGAGCCGCTTGATCTTCAGGCTCACAGCGGACTGCGTCGTGTCCATCGCCTCGGCGGCCCGCGTGAAGCTCTTGAGGTCGGCGGTCAGCACGAACGCCTGCACGGCTTCGATGTCGAGCGTTTTCATCGCACACTCATCCATTGAGAAATTGAATCATTGAAATATTCTGCCATCGTGTTTTCAAATGATTCAAGGTCTTCTACGCTGTTCTCGAGCCATTCGGAATCTCCGTTTCCCTTCAGGAGTCGATCATGCTGACCGCGTACTACGTGCACCGCCTGCCGGCGGACTACGACCTCGACATCATCCGCCATCGCGTGCGCGAGCGCGGCAAGCTCTGGGACGACACGCCGGACCTGGTGTTCAAGGGGTTCCTGCTGCGCGAGGCGGGCCGCTACGGTGCGACGGAAAACGGCTATGCGTCGTTCTATCTGTGGCGTAACGAGCAGGCGTTCGCCGGGTTCGTCACGGGCGGCCGGTACCGGGTCGTGACGGACAGCTTCGGCCGCGCGCCGATCGACGTGCAGGTCGCGCTCGATGCGCGCAAGGGCAGTGCGTCGACGGGGCGCTTCGTTCGTCTGGAAGCCGTCGATATTCCGGCGGATGCCGACCTCGAGGCGACGCTGGCGCGGGAGGTGACGCGCAATCGCGAAGTGGCGGCGCGGCAGGGTGTGGTGGCGGCCGCGGTCAGCCTGGACTCGCTACGCTGGCGGCTGACGCGTGCCCTCGTCACCGAACACGAGCCGGACGACGGCGGCGCAGGCACGGTGTATCAGGTGCTGCATCTGGCGAAGCCGTTGCTCGATACGCTGGAAGGGAGCGGAGCATGACGACGGGTGTCGCGTCGCGATCGCGAGCCGGGCCGTCAGGTGCGGCGAGCGGCCCGGCATCCGTGCGATTGCCGGCCGGCCTCGTGGTCGCCGCGCATCTGGCCGGGATCGCGGCGGGGATCGCCGCGATTGCCGCGCTCGCGACGCTGCTGGCGCTACTGTTCCGGTGAGGATCGCCGGTGCGGACGGCGGAAGACGGAGGAGCCGGGCGCGACACGCGCGGCTCCTCCGCTGGGTTGGCGCCGCTCAGTGCCCCTGCAACCGGATATCTCGCGACGACGCACCGACGTACACGGTCCCGCCCGACACGTACCGCCAGCCGTTACGCGACGTATCCCACACGCTCTGCATGCGCGGCGACACGGTCACGCGTACACGCCGCGCCTCGCCCGGATTCAGCCGGATCTTCTCCCAGCCGACCAGCCGCTTCGGCGGTTCGTCCTTGTAGGGCACGCCGAGATAGACCTGCGGGATCTCCGCACCGGCGACGCGCCCGTCGTTGCGTACCGTGAACGCGACGCTCAACGACCCGTCCCACTGCTTCGACACCGACAGCCCCGAATACGCGAAGTGCGTGTACGACAGCCCGTAGCCGAACTCGAACATCGGCTTGATGTTGCGCGCGTCATACCAGCGATAGCCCATGTTCAGCTTTTCCGCGTAGACCGGGTCGTTGTCGAACGTGCCGTTTTGCCCCCAGGCCGGCGAATCCTGATCGCGCGCGGGGAAGGTGACGGGCAGTTTGCCGGACGGATTGACCGCGCCGAACAGCACGTTCGCGATCGCCTTGCCGCCGGCTTCGCCCGGATACCACGCCTCGACGATCGCCGACACGTTGTCCTTCCACGGCATCAGCACCGGATTGCCGCTCTGGACGACGACGATCGTATGCGGATTCGCGCGCGCGACGGCTTCGACGAGCGCGTCCTGGTTCGACGGGTTCGCGAGGCTCAGGCTCTGCAGGTCGCCGAAATCCTCGCCGGCCGGCTGGGCCACCACGACGATCGCGACGTCCGAGCGGCCCGCGAGCGCCGCGGCCTGGTCGATTTCCTGCTGCGTATACGCACGGAACGGCGACTGCTGGTCGCTGTTGCCCGCATACGTGACCTGCGCGGCCGGCGCAAGCGCGCGGATGGCCGCGACGATCGGCACGTCGACCTTCAGCCACGGATTGCGCCACCAACTGCACCCGGTCGACGCGCCGAACGTCAGGCCGCCGCAACCCGCGAACGAACCCGACACCGGGTCGCGCGTGTTGCCCGAGCCGCCGCCGGACAGCACGGCCGCGTCCGCATGGCCGCCGATCACGGCAATGCGCGACAGCGCCGATGCCGCCAGCGGCAACTGATTGCCGTCGTTCTTCAGCAGCACGATCGACTGCTCGGAAGCGGCCTGCGCGAACCGGTTCGCGGCCGCGAAATCGATCGTGCCGCCGCCGGTGGCCGGATCGTCCATCACGCCGACGCGGATCATCACGGCGAGCTTGCGCCGCACCATGTCGTCGAGTCGTGCGGTCGACACCGAGCCGTTCGCGATCGCCTGCTTGACGGCCGTCGGTGTCAGGTACACGCTCGGCCCGACGTCTTCTTCCTCGTCGAGCCCGGCGTTGATCGCCGCAGCAGTACTGTGCGTGGCGCCCCAGTCGGACTGCACCTGGCCCTGGAAGCCCCATTCGTTCTTCAGCACGTCGTTCAGCAGGTGAGTGTTTTCGCACGCGTATGCGCCGTTCAGCCGGTTGTAGCTGCACATCACGCTGCCGGGTCGACCGCGCTTCGCGGCGATCTCGAACGGCAGCAGGTAAAGCTCGCGCAGCGTGCGTTCGTCGATCTGCGTGTTGCCGCCCATCCGGCCGTGCTCCTGCTCGTTGCCCGCGTAGTGCTTGATCGTGGCGATGACCTTTTGCCGCTGCGTGGCGAGCGTGCGTTCGGCGAGCAGGTCGCCCGCGAGCAATGGATCTTCGCCGAGATACTCGAACAGCCGGCCACCGCGCGGCTCGCGCGCGAGATTGGTGCCGCCGCCGAGGCCCATGCCGAATCCTTGCGCGCGCAACTGGATCGCGACCTGCTTGCCGTAGTCGTACGACAGCCGGCGATCCCAGCTCGCGGCGACGGCGATCGTCGCGGGGAACGTCGTGCTGGCCTGCGACGTGCTGCCGGAGCCGGTCGCCGAGTCGACCATGTTGAGATCGGGAATGCCGAGCCGCGGCACGCCCTGGATATAGCCGGCGCCGCCGCCCGGCACCTTGGACATTTCGTATTGCGAATGGATGAACTGGAGTTTCTCGTCGAGCGTCATCTTGCGCACGAGCAGGTCGGCGCGTCGTTGTGCGGCGGCCGACGCGAACGCATCGGTCGCGTCGCCTTGTGTGTGGAAGTCGGCATCGCCTGCGTAGGCGGTGGTGCAGAGGGTCGCTGCCAGCACGACGGCCGGCCAGAGTGTGTCCCGCATGTTGCTCTCCTGATCGTATTGCCGATTGTTCGGATGATGTCTGGAGCTGCGCTCGTCCGGTGGATTCGCACCGGACGCATTCGGCTGGCGATGCAGGGTGGTTGCGCGTCGGCATGCCAGGCCGGGCGGGGAATCGTTACGGCCGGTTGGGCTCGACCGGTCAACGCGGGCGGCGACGCGCAGGCCGCCCGGCACTGCCGAATCGGATGTAGCGATTCTCTGCAGCGACTAATGGTATGAATGTAGTTTGACTACAGCATCGGTGTTTCTACCGATATGTACGATCTTTATTGCGTAGTCGCGCAGGGTGGGTTGGAAAGGCGGTCATCGTTCCCGATGGTGGGGGTGTGGTCGGGTAAGAAGTACCTGTGTGCTGGTGCTATTGCGAGAGCAATACGCCGCGACTAGTTGTCCGGTTCGTTGCGTGCACATCTAACGGGATCGACATTGACATGTCATCGAATACGACGCGGTTGACCGGATGTTCGAAACGTACTTTTCATATGGCGATGGCGGTATCGCTCAATCACTTGGGTCATTTCACGCACTGTTTGCCGGTGAATCTGTTTATAGTCTTGCGCGGGTGCGTACGCTCGATCGAACTCGCACATCTCTTTTCGATAATCAATAAACCGGGCATCGAATCCGAAGGTGCGACAGGAGTTGATTTCCGCTAAGTCCGACAATCACACGTGCAGGATCGATATGGCATTCCAGCTTCAGGATCGGGTTCAGGAAACGACCACTTCTACCGGTACGGGGGCACTGTCCCTGGCCGGTGCAATGACGGGATTCCGCGCATTTTCGTCCGTGTGCGCCAATGCCGATACTTTCTATTACGGGCTGCAAGCCGTCACGGGGGCCGGTGTTCCGAGCGGGAACTGGGAGATCGGAATCGGCACATACAACGCCAGCGGGAACACGCTAGCGCGTACCACCGTGCTGGCGTCGAGCAATGGCGGTGCGGTCGTGAATCTGGCTGCGGGTACCACGCAGGTATGGATGGATTTACCTGCGGCGCTTCCGGCCAATTTGCCGGTTAGCGCCAAATATTTTGGTGCGAAGGGAAACACCCGGATCGTCAACGACGGCGTCACGACATCGGGATCAACATCGTTTTCGTCGGCCTCGGCGGTATTCACGGCGGCGGACGTCGGCAAGCGTATCGACATCGCGACAACGAACGCCAGTGGCGTTGCAACGCTGGTCGTTTCCACCACGATTGCGGCGTTCGTCAGCGCAACGCAGATCACGCTCGCGAAAGCGGCCAATGCGTCGGCGACCGGGGCGAACGTGGTCTACGGCACCGACGACGGCCCGGCCCTGACGGCCTGGCTGAATTACCTGATGGCTATCTGGCCGGTCAAAGGCGACCTGCCTGCCGGGGTCTACTATTCGAGCCTCGTGCTTCCGCCGATCACCAAGCCGATAGCCGTGTTCGGGCATTCGGCGCGCACCTCGATCATTCAGTTCGGAGCCGGCGTCAGCGGCCAATGCCTGACGGTATTGAACGCGGGCTTCAACAACGAAGCGACGGATTTGCCGCAGACCGGAAACGTGTCATGGACGTCGAACATGGCCGTGCTCGCCGGATGTGTCCTGCGCGACTTTACCCTTCAGGGCAATCGCGCGTGCGCATCACTGCAACATGGCCTGGTGTTGCAGGGCAACGTGGACTGGCTCGATGTCGCTCACGTGAACTGTCTGTATTTCCGCGGCGCCGGCGTGCTGTGGATGGACACCGGAAGCGGATCGACGCAAGCACGCGCCAACGTGCGCGAGATCAATCTGAACACGATGAAGATCAGGCACTGCGGCGACCTGTCGACGAATACGCCGAGTTTCGGGGTCTACCTTGACGACAGCCCGGCTGCCACTATGTCCGACTCGTCGAACCTGTTCAACCTGAACAATATCGACATCATCTTCAGCTATGGCACCGCGCTCGCCGTGCAGGATCGGCGCACGTCGAATACCGGCTTCCCGCTGTACGGAATTCAAGCGAGAAACATCGTGCTGCACGACCGGATGACGACGATGGGACTGAGCGGCGGCCGGATGTTTAGCGTCATCGGACAGGTCACAAACTGCCTGTTCGACATCAACGTCCCGCTGAGCGCACGTAATGATTACGCAGCGGAGATTCTGCCGAACCCGAATTTCAATGTTTATCCCACGGACAATGAATTTACCTTCGCATTCCCGAAGACGGTGAAGGGGGTGACGATCGGGAATATCGGCTACAACACGATCAGGTTCAGGAATTATTTCGGATGTGCCGAGGCGGTGTTCATTTCCACCGAGAGCCCGTACAACCTGCGAATCGATTGCGAGACCGACAGTGTGTTTCAGCAGGTCGCATCCGCCCTGATGCTGACGGGGACGGGCGCCGTCGCGATCCCAGGCTGGTCGTTCGGTACGACACCGAACCTGTCGATCTTCATGCCGGTCAACGCAGTCAACGGGACCGGCGATACGACGCTGGCGACCATTTTCGGCATCACGGGCACGATCACGCGTTCGGGAAGCGTCACGGCCGGGACCGACACCTATACGTTTACGCCGTCTTCATCCAGTACCGCGTACATTCCTGCCGGTGAATACTTCTCGAAGATCTGCGTCGACGCTTCGCAAGGCAACGGTGTCGCCGGGCGCTACAAATATATTCCGGAAGACCGCTACGGACGCGCAGTCAACAGCGCATGGGCCAGCGGGCGCCTGCTGCAAATGTGGCCGTGGCAATTTCACATCGAGAATGCAACCGGGCTCGTTCGTTACAGCTACGGCGTGCCGACGGCCGACAGCGCGGGTAACGCGATGGCGGTATGGTCCAACGGCTTCGTCGGCACAAGTTCGACGCCCGCGGTGACCGGTATCAGCAAACTGACGGCGAACTACGCGTCGCCCACGACGCTGACCAACCTGATCGGGGGCATCGACGGCCAGTCGGTGAAGATCGTTGCGACCAACGGCAATTGCACGATCGCGAACAACGCGAACATCCAGACGACAACCGGCGGCAATGTCGTCATGGCGAACGGCCAGGTCCTGACTTTTACGTTCGACGCAACACTGAACAAGTGGTGTGGCGGTTAGCAAGCCGCGGTCACGATCGCTTTTCAGGGCGTGGCACCATTTCCGTATGACGTTTGGCGTTCGGTGGGGTTGCTCACATACGCGCCGGGCTGGACGGTGTCCAATCGTGTGTCGCCGCGGGAGCGGCCGCGCCGGAGCACGACCCTGACGGCAGGTAGCGCGGGGCGCTAGCCGACTGTATATCGTGCCGCTCACGCGAGGCCGCGGCGTATCCCCCCGGATAAATGAAACAGCGTGCGTCACCGGACGGTGTCTTTCCGGTTCGCACGCTGGCTTGCCGAGGCCGACAAGCGGAATTACTTGGTGATGAGCGCGCCGGTCAAACCAGCACTGATTGCCGGCAGCAATAGATTCAGCACGCGGCTGGCCCGGACGAGCCCGGTATTGTCGACATAGACGATGTCCTTCGACGCCAGCGGGAACTGATTCGCCAGCAGCATCGAAACCGGTGACTTCATGTCGAGTCGATAGACTACGGGATCGCTGTCGTCGGCCTTGCGCAACACGAAAACCTGTTTGGCATTCGACGTCTGCTGGTTGAGTTGGCCGGCCTGTGCAAGTGCTTCGTTCAGCGTGAGCGAACCGTCACGTTGCGGCGGCACGGCCAGCGGCTTGTTGACTTCACCCATCACGTAGATCGGATTGTCTTCGCGCGCGCTCACATGCAGCAGGTCGCCCGGCTGCAGCATGATGGCGGCGGGGTTCTTGCCCGTTTGCATCATCCGCGCGACATTCACCGGATACGTCGTCCCATTGCGCGTGATCGTGACGCGACTCTGGTCCGCTGTCGGTGCAAAGCCACCGGCGCGATTGACTGCTTCGACCAAGGTCATCGGAATGTCGTTGATCGCCTGCGAACCGGGTGCTCGCACTTCACCGTCTACATACACCTGCTCGGCACGGAACGATGCCACGCGAACGGTAACTTGCGGCTTGATAAACACCTTCTTGAGTTCGGCAGTGACTTCCCGCTGGATCTGCACCGCGTTTTTTCCGGCGGCGTGGATCGGTCGCGTCATGTATGGAAACTGCACGTTGCCGTCGCTATCGATGACGAAACCGGGCGCCGCGTCCGAGGACTTCGTGTTCGGCGTCGGCTGGCCGGCAGCGGTGGCGAATTCCGGGTGATCCCATACCGTGATTTGCAACACGTCTCCCGGACCGAGCCTGTAGCCGCTTGGCCTGCCGAGCAGATTGTCGGGAATGGGCGACGCGGTGCGGTTCTTCTGCTCCGCGCGAATGAGCGTGATCAGCGTCAGATCGATCTGCTTGACCGGCACCTTCATGTCGCTGGTCACGTCACCGTTGTCGTCAGTCGTGACCGGCAATGCAGGGGACGACGCCATGTGCTGTCCGGGCGCATATGCACAAGCGGAAAGCATGGCGGAAATCGCCAGGCAAAGCGCCGCGCGCGTTCGGCGCCCTGTCGGGTCGTTCTTGTTCGGCACCGATGTGCCGAATCGTTCGTGGCTGCTCATGTCGTCATTCAGCATGGTTAAACAAAAAGCCTTGTCATCGATACATTGACGTATTGCGACGAAGACGTTTTTCGGCAGGTGACGGGGGCTCATGAACCTGAGTTCGACCGAAGACCCCACTTGTTTCCTCGCTCGCTTGCCGTTCCAGTCGACCGACTATCAAACGCCTCGACCTCATCGCATGCTGCCGGGCGTACCGGCCGATCCGGGATGGGTTCCCGCATGGGCCATGTTGGACGAACCACGGAAAAAGGATGTGCGTTAGTTCACCCAGCCGTGGATAGCAGGCCGGATTGGTCGCTCGCGAGCAGTCGTTGATTCGTCATTTAATTGTGCGGTTGGGGTAGGTCGAAAACAGGGGGGGAACCTTGCGGTCGGGCGCGTTCAAGTAGGCTGGGCCACATTTCTCGAATCGACCCCCGACGTGGCGCGAGAGGGTCGGCGACCCGGTGATTCGCTTACTCGGGGCCGCTTAATGTAAGGCATCGCACTCAGAAAACCGCGCATTTATCGCATAGTGATCCGGACCAGCAAGGTCACTTGTTTTCTGTTCAACGAATTCGACGGTGCGTTCTCGCGTGCAGGTGGTCGGACTCAGGACAAGTGCCTCGCGTGATGTGCCGAAAAGAGTGGCCCGGAGCGAGTGGCGGGACATGCGTGATCAACAGCATGCACGGCGACAGTAAGCCCGTCAGGACGGCAATTTGGGAGCGTATGCATGACATTGGATAGGCCTTCATCGAAGCGATCTCGAGACGGATCGGGAAGTATTTCTCGAAACGGGGTTGACTTCACGCTGGTCCAGCTGCTGGAAAACGTGTTTGATCACTGGCGCGTTTTCCTGGCTGTTTTCCTGGGGTGTTTGCTGTTGGCGATCGTGTATGCCGTTACGGCAACACCGATGTACTCCGTGGACACGTTGATACAGGTCGAGGAAAACAAGCACAGCGCGCTGGGTTCGCTCTCCGAAATTTCAAACGCGCTGGATATCCAGAACTCGGCCGTCGTCGGCGAGATCGATATCGCTCGCTCGCGCGCGGTTGTCACCCAGGCAATCGACGCTACCGTCGCGCAGGTAGATGTGTCGGTCAGGAATACGATTCCGCTCGTCGGCGGTTTACTCGGTTCGATCTTGTCGAAGGATCGCAATGGCCTCGTCGAGCCATTGTTAAATACGCCGTTTTGGGCGTGGGGTGGCGAGCGGATCGAATTCACGAAATTCGACGTTCCCGATGCGCAGATCGGCAAGAAACTGGAACTCGACTATCTCGAGGGTAATCGCTTCCTGTTGAAGAACAGCAATGGTCAAGAGGTGTTGGCGGGCCAAGTGGGCCAACCAACCGAGGCAAACGGGTATCGGGTGGAGGTATCGCGGATCGTGGCACGCGCCGGTACGGAATTTCGCGTGCGCCGCGTCGCCACGCCGGTGCGACTCGAGGCTGTCCTGAAGAAACTGAACGGGGCCGAAACGAAACGTCAGTCGGGCATCATGCAGCTGAGTTTCGAGGACCCTGACCCCGTGTATGCCGCGCGGTTGCTCAATGCCATTGCTGCCGCCTATCTGGACGCCAAGACAAAGCGGCGCTCGGAGGATGCCGAGCACAGTCTTGCGTTTCTCGACACGCAATTGCCGGTGGTCAAGAAGCGACTGGAGCAGGCTGAGCATGCGTTGAACGAGTTTCGCAATGCACAGGGATCGATCGATGCGCAAGGCGATGTGCAACTGCTGATCGACCAGTTGGCGCTCGTAGAAAAGTCGCGGCTCGAAGCCAAGCTCGAGTACCAGGATCTGGCGTCGAAATATGTCGCCGGACAACCTCAGCTTACTGCGGTAGCCAGCAAGCTGAAAACGCTGGATCAGCAGTCGGCGGAATTGAAAAGCAAGGTCGCGCGCTTGCCGTCGCAGCAGCAGACCTACTTGCGCCTATCGCGCGACGTCGAGGTCAACAATCAACTCTATATCGGCTTGATGAACAACGCGCAGCAGCTGCAAATTGCAAAAGCTGGCACCGTCGGTAACGCGTCCGTTATCGACAAGGCTGATGTCACCGACAAACCGGTTCAGCCGAAACGCTTGCTCGTCATCGTGCTGGGTGCTGCGATCGGTTTGATACTGGGCGTTGCTTCGGCACAAGGCTGTGCGTTGTTTTTCCAAAACGCCCGGAATCCGGAGCATTTAGAGGAGGTGGCCGGCGTCCCTGTGCTGGGTATTGTCCCGACCTCGTTACATCAGGTCGAGGCCGACCTGAATGACAGATCGGCGTTTATAGCGGCAAGGGAGTATCCCGATACGCCGCTGGCCGAAGCGTTGGACGATCTGGCGCTGTTGTTGCGTTACGCGACGACTGCTACGCAGGGTAAATCAAGGATCGTTCTGGTCACGTCTCCCGAGCCGGGTCAGGGCAGGTCGATGATCTCAGCCAATCTTGCGCATTTGTTCTCGCAAAGCGGTCTCAAAACACTGCTGGTGCGTGCCGATGCGGACGAATCGGGCGCTGATCGATACGTGTCCACGAAATACCCGGCTGGGATGTCGGATGTGTTGACTGGCTCGCGGGACCTCGGGAAGGCGATCTACCACGTCCGGGAAAATTTCGATGTACTGCCTGCAGGAAAACGTGTCGAGCCGTCGCGGCACCTGTTCGAAATGGAACGGCTCGATCCTCTGATCACCGCATTGCGACGCGAATACGACGCGGTCGTCGTGGATGCGCCAGTGGCGCGCCCGGTCGCGAAGGTCGCGATGTTGTCGAGGCTGGCGGACGTTACGTTGATGGTGGCGCGGCAAGGTTCGGTCAGCTACGCCGGCGTGGCGGATGTGATCCGGAATTTGAACCGGGTTGGCGTGAAAGTGGATGGGCTGGTATTCAACGGCTTTCAGCCTTCACCGTTGCGTCGGCGCCATTACGCGAACATCGAGCCGCATACGAAAGAAGCCAAGTCGCGAAACGCTCCAGGCGACGTCGTACCCGTTGCATTTCTGTTCAGGGCGTGGGAGCGGGTAAGAAAGGGACTGCTGAGAAACGTTGCCTGATATCGCATGCACCAGTCAATTCGCTGGTTCATGGCTGGATCGAGCGAGGGAGCCGGCAGTGCGCTTGCGGAAGGAGGGCGATCTTGCAGCGGGCAGGGCGTGCGCGGCTAGAACGGTGCGTCACCGGTGGAACGAATTTCAGGTTGCAGCATGATAGACAAAACTGCGCGAACAATACAAATCAACGGGGGGCCGATATCCGCAACCGGGGTGACGATATCGACGTTATTTGCGCTTGCGTTTTTGATCAATGCGATGATGCCGGCGCTCGGCGTGACGGAGTCGAGCGCCACGTGCACGTTGTTGCTGGCAACATCGGGACTTGTCGTCCTGGTCAAGTATCGTCCGGTGTTTGCAGTGTCGGTGCTCTATGTACTCGCGATCGGGCTGACTGCATTCCTTGCCGGTGTCGGACTGGAGAACGGTGGATACCTGAGGGAAACCGACATCTCGGGTGAGGCGACCGGCGCTTTCAGCCGGCTTCTTTCGTTCTATCTGATTTTTGTCTTATGTGCGCTCGTCGCATTCGACAGGTTCCTTGATGAGCGCCCGTCGTACAAGCCGATCAGGGCGCGGATCGCGTTGCAACCAATCAGTATGACGATGGGGTTTGCACTTGCGGCCGCGATCATCGTGACCGGTGTGCTGGCGGGGCTGACGTCGGGATTCTCGTTGTTTACCGGCATCAATAGGTATGCGTTGCGCAATGATGCGTCGAACGGCGCGATGTTCAATCTTTTCCTGAACAATCAAACCTTCATGGGTTTTTTGTTGGGCACCATTGCCACCAGTTCCAATAAACGCATCCGGTGGTTGGCGATCCTCACGATGGCGATCGACCTGGGCCTCAATGTGCTGCATGGCGAGCAATTCATGGCGGTGCTGCATATCGGCCTGTGTTCGCTGGCGCCGTTCATCGCGATTCATGCGATGAACGGTAAGCCGGTTGTCCGCTATCTGGGTATAGGTGCCGGGCTGGCGCTCTTGCTCGGCACCGTTTCCATCGTTTACGCCTACCGGGGGCAGGGGCTGGAAGTTGCGGATGTGATCTCGTCGCGCTTTCTGCTGCAGGGACAGCCGTGGTACGTGGTGGACGGTGATGCGCGGATGTTCACGGCACCGGCACTCGGCGGCGCGGCTGCTTTTTGGCGTTTCGTGAACTCTCTCGCTTCCTGGACGATGCCAACCTTTTTCGACGATTCCGAACCGAGTGGTTTGCGCGACTTGATGATCTCGTATATGGAGCCACAGCTCCTCAAGGCCTACATCTTCGACGACGTCACGTTCACGATGGGAAACATGGCGGTACCCGTGTATTGGTTCGGCTATGTCGGGGGGGCAATTTTCGTCGCGATGACCGGCGTCGTATATGGTGCGCTGGCCGCGTTACAGATCCTGGTCACCATGCGTGGCGGGGTCGTGATGCTGTGGCTGATGGCGAAGGTCTTCTCGTATGCGACCTTCGCCGTTCAGCAGGGCGATTACTGGATGATGTTCGGCTCGCGCACGGCATTTTATGCGTTGGCCGCACTGGTTTGGTGGTACGTGATCGACAGGAGGCGTTCCGGCTCGAGTTGAATGCGGCATTCGCTTGGGCCGTTGCACCGAACGGTGCGATCTCGACGACCGGAATCATTTGGGCGGACGCCGCAGGCATGGGTGTCGCGTTGCGATCGAGATACTTGGGTTTTCACTATTTCAGCCATGTCCCACTCGAACGATTCGAAGCGCTTTCACCATGTCGATGCGATGCGCGCGGTTGCCGTGATACTCGTCATATGGACACACTATGCCGAGCGATTTGCTCCGCTGGCAGGATCGCAATACATGCTCGACACGCTTCAACGCTCCATGAATTTCGGGCGTGTGGGTGTGGTCGTGTTTTTCGCGATCAGCGGCATGCTGATTCCCAGCAGCCTGCACGGAGAGATTGGTGCGGGAACGAAGCGGTTCCTCGTTCGAAGGTTCTTCCGGTTATACCCGGCATACTGGTTGGCGCTTCCTTTGGGATATTTTGTTCATTGGTATCTGTTTGATAAAAAAATGGATATCGATGGGATCGTGGCAAACGTGACCATGATGCCCGCCGCATTCGGAGAAAGCCTGATCTTGCCGCATGGCTGGACGCTCGAGACGGAATTGTATTTTTACGGGCTCTGCCTAATCTTGTTCTGGGGCGGCGTACTTCACCGGATGTTCTGCCTATGTGTTGTCAGCATCGGATTGACCGGGCTGTTCGTGACGATCGTCGAGTTGAAACTCGCCCCGGCCGGTATGCCCAGCGAATACAAGACCATGCCGTACCATCTCGGTATCATGTTTTGGGGTGCCTGCTTTCGGCAGGCATACGACACGCCTCTCAAATTGCTGCGCGTTCGATGGCCAGGGCATGGTGCACCGGGTCGAATGGCGCTCACTTACCGGTCGGCGGTAGGTTGCCTGACGGCGGTGATTGCAAGTGTCGCGCTGATGGGGGCGCTCAGCGATTGGCGACATCACAACATGGAACACTTTCCGACTTCGCTTGCTTACTTCATCGGCATCGCGATATTCGTCGCATTGGCGACCGTTCTGAAGCTCCGCATTCGCCTGCTTTCATGGCTGGGCGAGATCAGTTACTCGATCTATTTGCTGCATAGCCTCCCGTTGTTTGCAATGTTCTGGTTGTGCCAGCGTTTCCACGTCACCGGATGGCCGCTTGGTCTCTACATGATCGTACCGGTCCTGCCTTTGATTCCATTGTCATGGGCCGGCTATCGTTTGTGCGAGGCTCCGTTCGTGGAGTTTGCGCGTACGCTCACTGCGCGGCGCAGCAGTAGTCTGTTTGCCTCTGGCGACGCTGACGGCTGATCCGTACGGATCGGTCCGGGCGACATTCGGGCCGATTGAAAAAGAGAAACGCGGATGGTTCTCGGGATCGAGAAGCGGACGCCCGATATCTTCCGGGGGATGCTGGATTGCGGCATGAAACGGATATCGGTCGGCACCGCACGATTGAAGTCCATATAGCGGATTTCGTTAGAGTTTATTAAAACAAGGATAAGACCATGACACCTGTCCAGTTTGATGGATGCGTCGGCTGGCTTCACGAGGGCAATCGAACACACGGCATCGTCATCTGCGAGCCGCTCGGTCACGAAGCACTTTGGCTTCACAAGCTCGTGCGTTCACTCGCCGAGCATCTTTCTGACCGTGGCTTCCCGGTGCTGCGCTTTCATTATCCGGCGAGTGGCGATTCGCTAGGCGACGAAAGCGATCCTGATCGCTTCGGGAAAATGCTCGGGAGCGTTCAGTCCGCGGTCCAGGCATTGCGAGAGCGCATCACGGTGGACCATCTGACGCTCGTCGGGGTACGTGCCGGCGCGGCAGTGGCGCTCCTCGCCGCGGACGGCATCCCCGGGCTGACCCGTTTCATCGCGCTCGCGCCCGTCGTGCGCGGTCGCGGCTACCTGCGCGAGCTCTCTGTCGTCGCGCAACACTGGCTCGACAATGCCCCGCCGACCGTGAGATGCGCGGTTCGCGACGAGAAACCCCTGAACATACTCGGACACCTGTACCCAGATGATCTGGTCGAGGCGCTGCGGCGTATCGACCTGCGCCAGATTGCCGGTCAATTGGGCACATTGCCGGCGCGCGCATTGCTGGTCGATGCACCGTACGGCGACAGTGCGACGCTTTCGGACGCGTTGCAGGCGCGGGGTGTCGAGGTAAAGGTTCATGCATGCGCCGACTGGGCGGACGCAATGCGAGAGCCGCTCTGGTCGCGGCTTCCGGAGGCATTGCTCGACACGGTTGCGGACTGGCTCGACGACGATCCGGATCCGATCGTTCGCGCGTGCGCGCAATGCACCGACGCCGGCGTGGTACTGAAGGGAAAAGAAAGTATCGAACGAATCGTTCGCGTGGGTCCGCAGCAGATGGTCGGGGTGCTGTGCGAGCCGGCCGAAGGCATCATGCGTGCCGCCGCACCCACTCTCCTGATAACGAATACGGCCGCCAATCCGCGCATCGCGGATGGACGCCTCGCGGTTCGACTCGCCCGGTCGCTTGCCGCGCAGGGTATCTGCAGTCTGCGGATCGATGCCAGCGGAATCGGTGACAGTGGCGCGCGCGCACGTGACAATCAGCAGGACATCCCGTATTCGGATCAGGTAATCACCGATATGGTTTCAGCTGCAGACTGGCTGAAAGAGCACGGGCATTACAAGGTTGTTTCGTTCGGGATTTGCTCCGGCGCGTATACGTCGCTTCATGCCGCGTCGAACGGCCAGTTTGCCGGCGCGATCGCAGTCAATCTCCAGGTCTTCGTGTGGCCGCGCGGAGAGACGCTCACGAATGTGATCAAGAATCAGACGAATTCGATGCGAGGCTATCTAGCGTCGCTGCGCAGCGCTGGAAAGTGGCGCCGTCTGCTGCGCAGTGGTCGTGATTTGCGTCCGGTACTGCGCGGATTGTCGCGCTTCCTCGTCGATTTCATGTCGGTGCCGATCATGCGTATCGCAGAGCGGGTCGGGAGATACCCCGGCAAGGATACGCCGCGAGGATTGCTGCGCGACATGTCGGCGCGTGGCATTCGCACCCATCTTGTCTACGGCATGCTCGATCCGGGCGTCGATACACTGGTACGGCATTTCGGTCCCGCGTCGCGAGCGTTCGCTCATTTGCCGAACATATCGGTAGATCTGCAGGAATCCGTCGATCATTCATTGCACGGCACCGCCGCCGCGCAATATGTCATCGATAGGTGTACCGCACTGCTTGCATGTTGGCGGGCGCCGGTGGAGCTAGCGGTGCCGGAGAAAACGAAACACGCGACTGTGTCGCACTCGCGCAAACGGCACACCGAGTCGACGCTCTAGTTGTGAAGCTTCAATGGGTTGTATCGATGGTTCATCCGGACTGAGTCCGGGAGACTGGAAGTCGCCAAACATCCAACCTTCCGGGAAGCCAGCCGGATGAACACCCATAAGAATGCCCGACTCACCTTTGCCCGCCGACTTGAGATGGTTCACGAGATCACCGAATTCGGTTTGAGTGTGCCGCAGGCGGCAGCCGACCGCGGCGTGACGGCGCCGACGGTACGCAAATGGCTGGGACGCTACCTGGCAGGCGGTGCGGCTGCGCTGGCCGACGCATCTTCTCGACCAACTCGTGCGCCCCGCGCGATTGCGCCGGACACGGCTCTGCTGATCGTTGAGTTGCGCCAGCAGCGCTTGTTGCAGCGTCAGATCGCACGCCAGGTCGGTGTATCTGCGTCGACTGTCAGTCGAGTCTTGGTACGTGCTGGATTGTCTCGTTTGACCGATCTGCAGCGGCGCGAGCCGATCCAGCGATACGAGCATGAGGCTCCGGGGGATTTTCTGCACATCGATACCAAGAAGCCCGGCCGCATCGCACGCCCCAGCCATCGCGTCACGGGCGATCGGCGCAATTCGGTGGATGGCATCGGCTGGGAGTATCTGTTTGTGGCCGTAAATGACCACGCTCGTATTGCCTTCACGGCGATGCATCCGGACGAGAAGCAGGCCAGTGCCGTGCAGTTCTTGCGTGACGCCGTGGCTTGGTATGCAGCACTCGGCGTGCGTGTGCGCTGGCTGTTGACCGACAACGGTTCGGTGTTCCGTTCACGCGAATTCGCTCGCGCCTGTCAGGAATTGGGTATCCGGCACAAATTTACACGGGCGTATCGTCCGCAGACCAACGGCAAGGCTGAGCAGTTCATCCAATCGGCCTTGCGCGAGTGGGCATACGCCTGGACATACCAAAGCTCCGCCCACCGCAGCGATGCCTTCGCAAGCTGGCCGCATCACCACAACCGGCATCGTGCCCACAGCGCCATCGGCGGAATTGCGCCGATGGGCAGACTGCCCGCGTCGAGAAACAACCTCTTGACGCTTCGCAGCTAGGCCGCAGCCTTATCGTTGTCGGCGGGGCGGGCATCGTTATGTCGCCGCCGCTATCGCGGTATTCGTTTCGAGCGTTGCGGGGAACGTTCGCGGGCACACCGGGAAGGTATGGCGAAACCGGCTCTGAGTGACCATGCGAACAGATTCGTCATTCTCGGTACGTTATCGTTGCGACGTAGTGTGTCACGGGGCCACTTGCCGGACGTACGTGGCGCCGTGATTCCGCTCAGGAATATCCATGAAACGAAATTGCCACGACTGCCGGAAATTGCGCAAAATTTACTGCTTGCAAGCGGCCTGCGACACCGTGCAGATCTCGCCGCGACGCGAAGACGATGACGATGCGTCGAGCTTCCGGCATCACGTATGTCGAGGTCCTGCGTGATGCGCGTGCTGGTCATCAACGACTTCGTTCGAAGGGGAGGGGCGGAGGAGGTGTACCGAATGTCCGTTGACGTGCTGCGCGCGCGCAACGACGTGACGGTCGAAACCTTCGACGAGCATGCGCTGCCCGCGGTCGAAAATATTCGGCGCGCTCGTGTATGGTCGCGCGCGACTGCGCGTGCGCTCGTCGCGCAGCTCGATCGGTTTCGGCCACAACGCATTCTGGTACACAATTATCACAATCTGCTGTCGAGCGCGATCTTGCCCGTGCTTGCCCGCTACAAGCGGCGCTCGGGGTGCAGTTTGTACCTGACTGCGCACGATTACCATCTCGTGTTCTACAATCCGAGCCTGCAGATCTATTCCCGCGGGCAGACGAAACCATTGTCGCTGGACCAGCTGCACAGTGCCCGACGCATCGTCTCTGTCGCCAGTCCGCACGGAATTCTCCACGACGTCGTTAAGAAGTTGCATTGGCACACGGTCAATGCACTTTTCGACCCGCTTGGCCTGTTCGATGAAATCCTCTGCCCAAGCCCGTTCATGCGCGACCTGATCGGGCGATTCGGGCGAACCCGTGTCACGCTTCTATCGAATCCGATCGATTCGGCATTGGTTCCGCGCGCGCCGAAACCTGCGCAGCGCGCTCGCCTGGATCTTGCGTTCGTCGGCCGTATTGAAGCGGACAAGGGACTGGCTCAGTTTCTCGCGCTTATGGCCGATTCCGCCGGCGAAGCGATCGAATCGCTTACCGTTTATGGTGACGGATCGGAGCGCGGTCCTCTGGAGGAACGCCACGCGGACCTCGTCAAAGCCGGAAGGTTGCGTTTTGCCGGCCGTCTCGATCACGCCGCGCTTTTCGCCGAACTGCCTACGCACGACGCGCTTGTGCTTCCATCGATCTGGGTGGAAAACGCCCCCCTCGTGATAGTCGAGGCCGCGGTGCTCGGCCTGCCGGTGCTCGTGAACGACATCGGCAGTCTGTCGACATTCGGCGACGAAATCGGCAACAAGATCCTCTATCGAAACTTCCCCGAAGATTTCTCCCGCGCAATCGACGCGCTACGCACGCACCTCGCCGACGAAAATCGTCACTACGACTGGTCACGTTACTCGATCGATTGCTACGCATCGTCGCTGTATGCCGCGCTCGGCATTGACGAGCCCGTACCGCGCACGCGTGCCTGCTGACAGTCGATGCACTACCCATTTTCACTTCAGAAAGCACGATGACCGCCGTTCGAAAAAACTTCGCCATGTTGTTTGCGTTGCAGATCTCGACGTATGTCGTGCCGCTCGTCACGCTACCGCTCTTGACCCGTGTGCTGGGCCCTCAACAGTACGGAAGGCTGGCGTTCGTGCTCGCTGTGACAACGTATTTCATCAATCTGGTGAATTACAGCTTCGACCTGACGGCGACACCGCGCGTCGCGCTCGCGCGTGACAAGATCGAGCGGTCCAGAATTTTCTGGACGACCATCAGCGCCCAGTGGCTGATAACCGTCGCGGGCTTCGCGGTACTCGTCGCGATGACGTCGTTGATTCCGTACTTCGAAGCGGAGCGCACGGCGCTGCTGATCGAATTCGGGATGGCAATAGGCGCCGCGCTCACGCCAGGCTGGTACTTTCAGGGCATTCAGAAGCTGAGCGTGTTCAGCATGACGGTGGTCGGGTATCGAGCACTGAGCGTCGCCGCTTTCTTCCTGTGGGTTCACACGCCGGACGATATTCTTCATGCGGTCGCCATTAATGCAGCCGTGCCGTTGCTCTGCGGTTTCACCTCGCTTGCTTACCTGTTCTTTTGTCAAGAGATCGCGCGTGTCCGCGTGCGGTTCGCGGATATTGTCGATGCATTGAAAGGCGGCACGCAGGTCTTCCTCGCATCGACTTCAATCTCGTTCTACGCCTCGACCAATACCGTCCTGCTGAGTATCGTTTCCGGTCACGTGGCCGCAGGCTATTTTGCCGCGGGCGACAAGCTGATCCGGGCCGCTGTCGGCATGTTGCAGCCGCTGAGGGCAACCACTTACCCTCATATCACCTATTTGATGCATAACGCACGTGACGAGGCGTTCGCGTTCCTTCGCAAGCTGATTGTCGTGCAGGGGGCGCTAGTGCTCGCAATGTCGGCGGTGATCTACGAGTTCGCGCCGCTCGCGGTCCGGATCCTGTACGGAGACTCGTTCGGGCCGACAGTCGGCGTGCTGCGTTGTCTTGCGCTGGTGCCGTTCATGGCATGCATGACCGATCTATTCGGAATCCAGACGATGCTGCCGCTCGGCATGAAGCGCGTTTTCAGTACCATCCTGATCTCGTCCGGCTTGCTGAACGTCACGATACTGCCGCCGCTTGCCTCGCTATTCGCGGAGCGTGGCGCGGCGATCGCGGTGTTGATGGTCGAAACGATCGTGACCGTCGTACTCATGTACGTGCTCTTCCGTGAACGGGTTGGCCTGATCAACATACCGGCAAGATCGAGGTGATGCGGCTCGTGACGGAACAGGTTGGTCTGCGGCGACGACGGTTCGTTGTCCTCTACCGAGAGCACGAAGGGCTGCTCGCGCCATGATCGCAAGTATGGGCAAGGATCGGATGCTGCGTCACTGGTGATTCAGCCGCGTGACATACGCGAATCAGGTTTCCGGTCGAGTATTTGCTAGTCGAATCGGGGGCTTGGTCATGAACTTCTTTGCCTCGGCGCGCAAATGCCGACCCTTTCCATGATTCCACGGCTTGGTGACGGCGCGAGTCTTGGTTGAGACGACCGTCAGAGTAAGCGCGCCGGATCATGCCGGTGCGAATCCTCCGTCGAAGCGACGGCTTGCTTCGATCGCCTACAGCCCTTCGAATATTTCCGTCATCATTTTTGCGCTTTTGCTCCAGCAGTATTTTTCCGCGTGGAGATTTCCCTTCCGTTTGAGCTCGGCTCTGAGTGCGTCGGAACCCAGCACGCGCCGCAATTTTTCCGCAATGTCGTCCTGCGAATACGGATCGCAGTACAGCGCCGCATCGGCGCAGACTTCCGGCAGCGCGGCGGCTTTTCCGACGATCGTCGGGCAACCATAGCGCATCGCTTCAAGAGGAGGGATGCCGAAACCTTCGTAGATGGATGGATAAAGGAAGCATGCCGCATTTTGGTACAGCGCTTTCAGTTGCTCGTCGCTGATATAGCCGACGAACTTGATGTTCGGTTCTGCCGCCAAGACATGATCCTGGTTTCCGAACACGGTGGTGTTTCTCATCCCGACGATGACGAGGTCGACCGACGGATCGTCGATCTGCCGAAATGCCGCGATGAGCCGGCCAAAGTTCTTGGTGGGATTCATGCTGCTGACCGCGAGCACGAACCGGTTCGGCGTCAGCGAGTGCGCGTCGAGCACGCTCGTGTCGGGCTTCAGCGAGTCGAGGTGATCCGCACCAAGCGGAACGACGCTGATTTTCTCGGTCGAGATGCCACAGTGGTAGGCGAGGCGATCCCGTGAAAAATAGGAGTTGGTCAGCACGCAAGCGGAGGTTCGCGCCAGGATCCAGAACATGATTCGGTACCACACCCGAAACGAACGCGAAAAGTGGGCGGGCGTGTCGAATACCGCCGCATCGTGCATGTAGATGATCTGGTTGCGGATGAAAATGGACGCGGAATTGCCGAGATTGACGAGCCGACCGGGACGGGCGAAAAACGGGAGCACCAGTTGCTCCCACACGGCACCCTTGTAAAAACCGACCTTGACGGTCCGCGCGCCGTTCACCTCTACGCCGGGCTGTGGAGGCATAAGGAGGGTCACCGGTTCTTGAGGCTGAAACTTGATGAGCGCGGCGATCAGCTCGCGTGCGACCCGTTGTACGCCGGTCGTCTTCTGCGTGGTGAATCGACCGTTGTACACGAGATGTTTCGACTTTTTGAAGGCGGTCATGTCAATCATTGGACATTGAACTCAGAATCGGGCTTTGACGTGATCCAGGGCAACCGGCTTGAAGTCGCGAGTGCCGGCGTGAGAATCGACCGCGTCCAGGCCATAAAGCATGTGCCACTGCCGGAAGACCGTGTTCATCGAAAACCTTTGAACCGCTCTCGTGCGCGCTGCCGCACCCATTTTTTCGCGAAGTTGCCGGTCGTCCCGCAGCTTGGTCAGATACACGGCCATCTCGTCGACGCTCGATGCGATATATCCGGTTACGCCGTGAATCACCACGTCGCGATTACCGACGACGTCCGTCACCACGGCCGGTATGCCCGCAACCTGGGCTTCGATCAATGCGACCGGCATGCCTTCCCAGCGGGAGGTCTGGACATAGATGTCCAGACCCGACGTGAGTGCCAGCGCGTGTGCGCGAGTCACCCAGCCGCTGCAGATGACGGCCGTGCTCTGGCGTGGATCCGGAATCTCGTCGGCGTCGCCGCCGATCCACAGGAAGTCGACGTCAGCCCGCTGCAGTTTGGTGGCCAGCTCGACGAATGCGTGATGGTTCTTCTGGAACGATGCCCGACCGCTCATTCCGACAACTGTCTTGCCATCGTCTCGTGCTCGGCGGGGCAGGATCTCGGCGACATCGACGCCGTTTTCCACGAGAACTGCCGATTTCGCATGGACTTTTTCCTTGATCTCACCGAGCTCGCTGCCGGAGCACGCGACAATGGTTCCGCCGATATGAGCCGCGATGCGTTCGAAGTTCAGATAGGCAAACTGCTTCATGCGGGAAATATCGAAGCGCAGGAATGAAAGGCCGTGAGGGGAATAGAGGACCGTCGCATTGGGCGCGGCAATTCTCGACGCGAGACGCCCGAGTACGCCTGCCTTCGACGAATGCAGATGAATCGCGGCCGGCTTGCAGTCGCGAAGAATCCTGGCCAGCGCGCGCACGCTCAAAAGATCCTGCCTGATGCTGACCTCGCGTGCCATGTCGACGTAGATCAGCTTCACGTCAGGCCGGAACAACGTTGAAAAATCGGCCGGCGTTTCGGGGCGAATCGAGTGCAGTACCGTCACATCGACGCCGGCTGCCGCGGCGTGATTGGCCAGCAGGGTCACCATCGAAAGCACGCCGCCACCAAACGCCTCGGCAATATGAACGATCTTCTTTGTGGTCATCTTTCGGCCTGTCGGTTCGATCGCGTTTTTCATCGATTGCCGTGAAAGTGGTTGGACGGCGGATTGTCAAATAGCCGGCGGGTCGCGCATACGCGACATCCGGCTCAGTGAAATATGGATTCCTAATTCATGAAAATTGCGCGCATTGAATCCATCATGTTGGGATTGAGGTGGATGATCCGTTGGCGTCGACGGTAGAGTCGACGAGGGCAGGCCTCGGGCCACCGTCCCTCGAAATCACGCAACCGCAAGCGCCTGTCGTGGCGCGCGTTTGACGATGAGGGCATTGTGCAGCGCATGCGCGACGCGCTGGGTGCGATGGCTTACCGACGAAGGAATTAATCGATCGCCGCCTGGGTTGACGACATTCACCGAGCGGTTCGTCGTTGTGAGATTCGCGCTATGTCCGCGTAACGATTCGTGGAATGTCGCGGCATCAGAAGAGATGGGGCTGCATATCTAGGTGTGCTGGCGCACCGAGGTCTAGCAGGATCAAATGGTCTAATGGAAAGCATTACCTCGTCCGTTTTGACGAAATCGCCGATCTGCCCGGCGGTCAACGAGTGGCAAGGATGTAGCTTGTTGTCGTCGCCGCAGAAGCAATCGATTTCGCGGCAGCGGGCGTGAACCACGTCGGCCGCGGCAGCGGGTATTCGAGCGCACGGGGCAGCCCCCGTGCATCAGATTTTTCCAGGGAACCGATTCGATATGCATGGTTCACGATGCCAGTCTCGCGCGTACGCCGTGATCGCCGGCATCCTGATGGCTGGCGGATTGATGTGGCCCGGGATCGTCGTGGCGGCATCCGACGTGTCGGCCTCAGGTGCGCTGCATGCGAACGTACCGGATGCATACGTTTATCCCGCCCCCGGCCGAGCAGATCAGGCGGATGAGTTGCAACGCGTGCTGGACGGGTTGCGTCCGGGGCAGCGACTGGTGTTCGCGCCAGGGCGGTATGTGATCGGTCGTTCACTGATCGTGCGGCGGCCGAATGTCGTGCTGTCGGGTTACGGCGCAACGCTGATGGCAACCCGCCCGGGTGACCAGACGGTCGAGATGCGGGGCGACGGTACGACGCTTATCGGATTTCGGCTCAGGGGAACCGGCACGACGCGCCTGGCGACGCGGGAGTCGACCAAGGTCGAGGTGACGGGGCACGACGTCCAAGTACTCGACAACGTGATCGAAGGCGGTGCCAGCGCCGGCATTTTCGTGTTTGGAGGCTCGGACGTCGCGATCGTTGGAAACGAGGTACTGTCAACGCTCGCCGACGGCATTCATGTGACGCATGGCGCGCGTGACGTGCTGGTGCAAGGCAATGTCGTGCGTGACACCGGTGATGACATGATTGCCGTGGTGAGCTACCGGGGCGATGGTGTGCTGAGCCGCAACGTCTTCATCACGCGCAACTCGCTCGAAGGTAACACGTGGGGGCGCGGAATCACGGTGGTCGGCGGCGCGGACGTGACGATTTCGAACAACGTCGTGCGCAACGTGCAGGTGAGCTCCGGGATTCTCGTCGCGCAGGAAGACAGCTTCCAGACCTACGGCGCGTCCGGTGTCCGGATCGAGAACAACATAATTGCGAATATCCAGACGGTGACCGGCCGGACCGATCCGCGCCCACTCACGCAGCAGGCAGCGATAGAGGTCAGCACGTGGTCCGGTACCGTGACGCAAGTGGCCGTGATCGGCAACCGCGTATCGCAAGCGCGCTTCGACGGCATTCGCGTGTGGGGAAACGTGTCTGGGGTCCGGCTTGCGGATAATCAATTGTCGGGGATCGGAGGCATGCCGGTACGGGTTGGCCCGAAGCAGGATTGCGCTGTCGGCGACGCGAAAGCCGAGCCGTGCGCGATGGCGCTTCAAACCCGGCTGGTTACGCCCGATGTAGTCGGTGCTGATACGTCGTTGCTGCCGCGCGTTCGCGAATTCGCGTGGCAGCCTCGTTGATTGCCCGGCGCTGTCGATTGACGGCGGAACGCGCACGGCGAACGGCGTCGTCCGCCAGGTTGATCGATCAAGTGAGATCCGGGCGGGCGCCGTATCGACTATGTCTGTCGGGCAGGCAGCGCCTCGACCGCCCGCCCATACTGATCGTCGAACCGAACGATATCGTCCTCGCCGAGATAGTCGCCCGATTGCACTTCGATGATTTCGAGCGGAATCCGGCCGGGATTCTCGAGGCGATGCACTTCGCCGACCGCGATGTACGTCGACTCGTTCTCGCACAGCAGGAACGTCTCGCTGCCACGCGTCACCTTCGCGGTGCCGCGCACGACGATCCAGTGCTCGGCGCGGTGATAGTGCATCTGCAGCGACAGCCGCTTGCCAGGCTCGACGACGATCCGCTTCACCTGGAAGCGCTGGCCGAGATCGATCGAATCGTAGTGCCCCCACGGCCGCTGCACCTTGCGGTGCTCGCGCGCCTGCGGGCGCCGGTCGGTCTTCAGGCGCTCGACAATGTTCTTCACGCGCTGCACGTCGTGCTTGTTCGCGACCAGCACGGCATCGGGCGTCTCGATCACGACGACGTCCTTCATCCCGACGCACGCGATCAGGCGGCCCTCCGAACGCACGAGGCTGTCCTGCGTGTCCTCGAACACGATCGGGCCGCGCGCGACGTTGCCGTGATCGTCCTTCGGCATGATTTCCCAGATCGCATCCCAGGTACCGACATCCGACCAGCCGGCCGCGAGCGGCACCACGATGCCTTCGATGCCGAGTTCGCCGTGCTCCGCGAGCCGTTCCATCACCGCGTAGTCGATCGAGTCCGACGGGCACGTGTCGAAGGCCGCCGCATCGATCCGGAAGAACGGATCCTCGGGGATGCCCGCGCGCCACGCGGTTTCGCAGGCCGCATGGATGTCCGGTGCGAGTGCGCCGATCGCCTTCAGCCAGACCGATGCGCGCGTCACGTAAATCCCGCTGTTCCACCAGTAATCGCCGGATTGCAGGTAGCGCTCGGCCAGCGTCGCATCGGGTTTTTCGACGAAGCGCCCGATCGCGTAGCCGCCCTGGCCACCGTGGCGGCCCGTGCGCGGTTCGCCGACCTGGATGTAGCCGTAGCCCGTCTCCGCGCGTCGGGGCAGCACGCCGAGCGTGACGATCGCCCCTTCCTGCGCGTAGCGCGCCGCGCGCGCGATCGCGTCCTGGAACGCGCCGACGTCGGTGATCACGTGATCGGCCGGCATCACCGCGAGCACGGGATCGTCCGCGAGCTGGCTCGCGTCGAGTGCCGCAAGCGTCAGCGCGGGCGCGGTGTTGCGCGCGGCCGGTTCGAGCAGGATGCGGGCGGGCGCCGCGCGACCGAGCACCTGCGCGGCACTCATGACGCGATGCTGTTCGCCGCAGACCAGCAGCAACGTGTCGCCGAGCGACGCGTTCGCGATGCCGTTCAGGCGGCGCGCCGTCGCCGACAGCGGCGATTCGTTCGATATCAGCTCGATCAACTGCTTCGGATACTGCTCGCGCGACAGCGGCCACAGCCGGGTGCCGGAGCCGCCGGCGAGAATCACCGGCAGGATGCGCGGCAGGTCGGGATCGGGAACCGGGCGAAGGGTGCGGGTCATCGATTGGCTCCGGTGTCGGCGGGCAGCCGGTTGTGTGTACGGCTGTCGGCACGTGCGTCGTCGTCGCGCGACCGGTGTGCCGAAACGACCCGGTGCAGCAGGCCGCGCAGCGCGCCTGCTGCGCGGTCGCTGGGCCGCACCAGGCCGACGAACGGCGCACCCTGTTCGAGATACGGGCCGTAGGCCTTGCGGAATCCGAAACGCTTGTAGAACGCCTGGCGGGGTGCCGGGACGTGCGTGCGCACCGCGGCGTCGGGCCACGCCGCCTGCGCGGCGGTGAGGGCACGTCCGATCAGCTGCTCGAGCGTCGCGTCGTCGCGTCGGCGCTCGCTCGTCAGCACCTTGTCGATCACGGCGTCCGGGTCGATGTCGTCGCCGGGCAGGATGCGTGCGTAGGCCGCGACTTCCATCGTGTCGCCGTCGCGGACGGTTGCATAGACATGCAGCGCGCCCGCGTCCTTGCCGTCGATGTCGAGATGCGTGTGCGCGTCCTCGACCACCAGCACGGCGTTGCGCGCGCGCAGGATTGCATAGAGATCGACGGCTCCCAGATGTTCGAATTCACAACAATGCCATTCCATGATGCTGTCCTCGCGTGATGCCTTCGGCACGCCGTGCCGCGCGGACGCGATCGTTCCGTGCGGTGCGGCGATTCTCATCATCCGGGTGTGCCGTGCGCCGGTCTGTTCGAAAGCGTACTCTCGCTCCGGATTCGCGCGGCCGGCACGGCACGCACGGCGCGGCCTGCCGCGCGAGCGCCGCAAAGTGCGGTAGCACACACCGCGGCGGCCCGTGCTTTTCCATAATTGACCCATCGTCGCGGCCCGCCTCGATGCGCGGCCAGCCAACATCGAACGTCAATAAAGAACCGGGGCAGGACTTGAAGATTTCGAGCATTCACGACGGGGCGATCGTGCATGGCGGTGCCGGGCACACGCTCGTGCACGCGGTCGGCTGCATCACATGGGCAGACCGTGTCGAGCCTCGTCGAATTCCTTCCGGATCGTGCGCGCCCGCGCGGCACACGCGTCCCTCATCCCCACGCCATTGTCTGCACGCATGCGCCACCGCGGCGATGCGTCGTCGCCGCGGCAGGCGACCAGGCGGTGTGGCATGGCCGATTACGACAACGGGCGGCCCGCATCCTTACAGACGGAACACAGGACACGAGTGTGACGCGACCGGGCGTCGCCATGCTGCACTGCGGGGAGCGGAGGTCGGCACGATCGGCATCACGCTTGGCCGCGACGATTCGCCGGAGCACGACCGGCGTGCGCGGCGGGCGTTTCGCCGTGCGCCGGCACCGCGGAACGGGATGCACGACGCGGCGTGGTTGATTACGGTATGTAACGAACAAGTGCGGGACAAGCAGGCCGCATGCGGTCGCGATACGATGCGGCCTGCCGCCGGTGGGCCCGATTATGTGGAAAATGAAATGCGGTGCCGTCCTTTCAGGGGGATTTCAATGAATATCACAGGCAATCGACCGTTCCCATCGTGCCGAAAAGTAGTATTTGCCACTGATTGACTGGAATGCTCGTAGATAATCAAATCTCAGTGGACAAACACGTGTGGTGCGGTGCGACAGGTCGCGTAACCGGTTGATTCAGGATTATCTTTTGGTAACACGACCATCTCGAAACGGGGTGTAAATTCAGATGCGGATGAAATGCGGCGGTCATTCCGGAAGCGGGTTGGCGGCCATCCGGTTCGGCATCGGGCGCCACTGTCGTGTACGACGTGACGCACATGCCGGCGGCATTCCCGTCTGCCGACGCGCTCCGCCTTGACGGCGGGTCGCTTCAAAGCGGGAACGTCGTGGCTCCCGCAGCCGCGCGTTCCCTTCGAGTTAGATGACAACGAGGCCGGATGACATCCGGCTCGACCTCCGGGGGTTCTCGCCGTGTGCAGTTTCGATCTTCGCCAAAGCTGCGGAAACGCAGCGCGGAAAGGCGGCCATGCGCCGCCGGCCGCAGCGCACGCGAACGGTTCGCGGAGTGGAGAAAGTGATGGTTCGTTATGAATATGCCAATAACGCGCGATAAGAGCGCCGGCGCGGGGAATGGTAACGGGCAGCGTCCGCTGATTTACTGGACGCAGTCGCCGTCCGTCATGCTGCGAAAGGAACTGTCGCGACGCGACTGGAAAGTGTCGATCGTCGCGCAGGCGAGCGAGCTGCGCGACACATCCGGCGAGATCACCTGCGGCATCCTCGACCTGAGCGGCGGCCACGCCGACGCGATCGGCAGCATTGCGTCGACCTGCGCGTCGATGCGCGACGTCGTCTGGGTCGCACTCGTCGACGTCGGCCAGACGGCTTCGCCGAACGTGCGCGCGCTGTTGCGCGACTATTGCTTCGATTACGTCACGTTGCCGGCGTCGCACCAGCGGATCGCCGATACGGTGGGCCATGCGTACGGCATGGAATGCCTGTTCGCGCGCGACCGCGAACGGCTCGAATCCGAAGAGAAAGGCATCGTCGGCACCTGCAGCGCAATGCTGCGGCTGTTCGATACGGTGCGGCGCTTCGCGCGCACGGACGCACCGGTGTTCGTGTTCGGCGAAACGGGAACCGGCAAGGAGTTGACGGCCGTCGCGATCCATCGCCATTCGGAGCGCCGCAACGGCCCGTTCGTCGCCGTCAACTGCGGGGCCATTCCGCCCCATCTGCTGCAATCCGAACTGTTCGGCTACGAACGCGGCGCGTTTACCGGCGCGAACGCGCGCAAGATCGGTTATGTCGAAGCGGCGAACGGCGGCACGCTGCTGCTCGACGAGATCGGCGACCTGCCGCACGAGAGCCAGGCAAGCTTGCTGCGTTTTCTGCAGGAACGTGCAATCCATCGCCTTGGCGGCAGCGATCCGGTGCCGGTCGATGTCCGGATCGTGTCGGCGACGCACGTCGACCTGCGCGACGCGATGGCGGAGGGGCGCTTCCGGGCCGACCTGTTCCACCGGCTGTGCGTGATGCGCATCGACCAGCCGCCGCTGCGCGCGCGCGGCAAGGACATCGAGCTGCTCGCGCATCACATGCTCGAACGCTTCCGCGGCGACGCGCGCCATCGCGTACGCGGCTTCTCGACGGATGCGATCACGGCACTGTACAAGCACGACTGGCCCGGCAACGTTCGCGAACTGATCAACCGCGTGCGCCGCGCGGTCGTGATGACGGAAGGCCGCCTGATCACCGCGCAGGATCTCGAGCTCGAATACTGTCTCGATGCGGCGTCGCCGTCGGTGGCCGACATCCGCAAGTCGATCGAGCGTGAGGCAATCGAAACGGCGCTGCTGCGCACGCGCGGGCGCGTCGCGGCTTCGGCGCGCGAGCTCGGGGTGTCGCGCGCGACGCTGTACCGCTGGATGGAGGCATACGGGATCGAGCGGCCGCGCGGGACGGGCTCGTCCGACTGAGATTCGACCTCGGCGCTCGCGGCTTGCGCAGCCGCGAGCGCCGCGTCAACCGGCCTGCGTGGCGCGCACCGCGCGCGCGGCGTTCACGGCGCGGATTTCCACGGCCGGCGGCCCATCCGCGGCCCCATTCTTCCCGGCCGTTCCAAGCGGAACGAGCACCACGCGCGCCGGCGTGCCGGGCGCGAGATGGAACCAGTCGTCGCGCGGCACGAATCCCGGCGCATCGATCTGCACATGGCGTGCGACGTGCCGTGTATCGATATCGACGTGCCACGTGTCGCCGGTGCGCGACACACACGCCTCCAGCCCGAGTTCGCGGCGCGCCAGCACCGCCGGATGCGTACGGGACGGGAAATGGAATGCCTGCGACAGCAGGGTGCCGTCGTCGCCGCGCAGGGTTGCGACGACGGTGTCGTGTTCGCAGGGCCCGAAGCGGTACGCGTAGGTCCAGTCGAAGAAGCGGCCGAGCAGCTCGGCCGAACCGATCCGCACGGTGTCGTGTGCGGCGATCCGAACCGGGCAGCCGGCCCGTGCAACCGCCGTGCGGCCGTCGCGCAGCGCGACCAGTTCGAGCGCCGCCGACAGCGGCGCGGGGCGCTCGTTGACGACATGCACGTCGAGCCCGTTCAGGCCTTCGTCGACGAGCAGCACCTGTACGGGTTGCAGCACCTGGCGCAGCGCATGCCACGCCGATTTCGGCCGGTGCGCGGCGTCGATTACCCCCCAGCCGGCGCCCGGCATCACGTCCTGGAACTGCCAGACCAGCGCGCCGGCGCAGCGCGAGCCGGTGCGCCGCCATTCGGAAAACGTCTCGCGCATCAGGTCGGCGACCACCGCGCGCGACAGTTCGAAGTAGCGCGCCGGATCCTCGCGCCGCAGCCGGTCGGGCGCGACGTCGTACAGCGTCTGCAGATAGTGGTCGCGAATGTCCTCGAAATCCCACGACGTGCCGGGGTCGCGCGGCACGGCGGCTTTCCAGCGCGGCTCGTGCACGCCGGGCCAGCCGAGCTCGGCGAGCGTCGCGTCGCATGGCACGTTCGAGAACGCGAGGCATTCGCTCGCGAAGCGCACGTCCGCGCGGCGCGCGTCATCGAGCGGGCGCAGGTAGGCACCGACACCGTAATAGTGCGACACGCGTTCGCGCGGCATGAACGGCAGCACGCCGCCGTCGGGCGAATCGGGCACGTACGGGACGTCGGGCCGGCATGCGGCCGCATGGCCGGCCAGCCGGTCGGCGGTCAGCTCGAGGAAGCGCTGCTTCGGCCCGAGCCCGGACATCGCGGCCTGCTGCGCGATCTCGCTGCCGCCGCACAGGACGGCAAGCGACGGCGATGCGCCGTGACGCGAGAGGAACTGTCGGGCTTCGCGATCGACGTTGTCCGCGAACGCGGGATCGTCGAGCGCGTAGTCGAAGTTCGCGAACATGAAATCCTGCCAGACCAGCAGGCCGAGCCGGTCGCACCACGCATGAAAGGCATCGGCCTCGTAGGTCATCGTGCCGCCGACGCGGATCATGTTGAAGCCGGCGTCGCGCGCGAGCCCGAGCAGGCGGGCGTAGGTGGCGTCGTCCGCGTGCAGCGCGAGCGGCGCGGCACTGCTCCAGCACGCGCCGCGTGCGAACACGGGCACGCCGTTGACGCGCAGCCCGAAGCCCTTGCCGTCGGCACCGGGGTCGACCTCGATCGTGCGGAAGCCCGTCGCGCCGAGCGGTCGACGCTCGGCGCCGATATGCAGCGCAATGTCGTACAGCACCGGCTCGCCGTGCGTATGCGGCCACCAGCGGCACACGTTGGGCACCGCGACGCTTGCGCGCAGGCGATCGGGGCCCGCACGTTCGAGCGTGGCGTGGTGCTGGCCGCACGACAGCCGTGCCGCGAGCGCGTCGGGCAGCGGCGCGGCGAACGTCAGGTCCGCGTCGAGCCAGCCGGTGTCGCCTTCGATGCGCGCGTGCAGGTTGCAATCGGCGAGAACGGGCCCGTCGGCCGGATCGAGCACGTCCACGGGCCGCCACGGGCCGGTCGGCACATGCGGCGGAAACCAGCCCGGCATGTGCCCGAACAGCGACGTGCGGATCGTGCGCAGGGCCGCCGGCTCCGCGAGGCGCGTGCGCCAGCGCGCGCGGCGCGGCGCGCGCGCGTCGCGCAGGTGCGGGGCGAGCGCGCGGAAACAGAGGGTCAGCCGGTGCGACCCGTCGAGCGACACGGGCACGTCGTGCGCGACGAACATGCTGTCGGAGCGGAGGATCGGCGTGTCGTCGAGCCACGCCTGCGCGAGCGTCGCGAGGCCGTGAAAGCGCAGCACGCGCGGCCCGTGTCCGCGCAGTTCGATCCGGTACCAGTGGTCGCGCTCGTCGAGCGATACGGCTTCGTCGAGCCGGCCGGCGAGCGCGAGCGACTGTGCCACGGTACCGGGCACGGCCGCCGGAATCCAGCCGTTGCCGGCGGCCGGGAGATCGCGCGGTTCCCGTGCGGCCCCCGCGGCCGTCGCCAGCATCGACCACGTGGGCAGGGCGCGCGTGCGCGTCACCGCATGACCGGCACGGGTGCCGCCGCGTCGCTGTGCACGGGCGTCATGTGCCGCAGCGGCAAGCCGATCTGCCGCGCGCATGCGACCACGTCCGCGTAGGCGGCCTCGATCGCTTCGAGCGTCGAATCGCCGCGTTCCTCCTTGCCGCGCGCGCAGGCGCGTGCGAGCCGGAATTCCAGCACCATCGCCTCGGACGCGATGCGGTCGCACGCGGCGCGGATCTCGGCGAACGGCCCGACGCAACCGCTGGCCTGCAGCCAGCGCGCGTAATGGCCGAACAGCTCGAAGTTCGCGCCGAGCTGCCGCACCGAGTTGAACGAGTACGCATGAAAGCGCTCGAGCGGCGAATCGGCGAGCGTCCGCGCATCGGTCTGCAACTGCCGCCGGAACGCGGCGATCGGGTCGACCACCGGCAGGCGCCGCAGGTGGCGCTGCAGCGCGGCGAGCGACGTCTCGCACAGCGTGCGCTCGTCGAGCGGCGCAAACCGCCGTTTCGCGCATTCGACATAGGGTGGCAGCGTCATCGGCGAACTGCCGCCGACGAGCCCGTCGTAGTCGAAATCCTCGGCCACGTAATAACCGCTGTTGTGGAAGTAGCCGATCTGGCGATTCGCACGGTCGATCGCATCGACGCCGATCGTCGTCTTCGTGTGCTGCGTGCGGTAGCTGCTGCCGCGCGTATCGGGCAGGAACCACGCATCGACTTCGACGATCATCAGGTGACCGCGCGCAACCTGCGTCTCGATGTGCCGGTCGAGCGGTTCGTAGATCGAGTGCTCCTGCACGACGATGCCGTACAGCCGTTCCAGTTCGTCGTGCGGAAACTTGAAGAACGTGAACTGGTCGCCCTCGAAATCGAGCGCGATCGTAAACGGCAGCGCCGCGTACGGATTGAAGCCCCACCACCGGAGCACTTCGAGCCACATGTCGACGTAGCAGTTGGTCTGCTTCCAGACCATCTCCTGGCTGTGCAGCGGATGCGGCCGGTAGTGGCGCGCACGGTGGCGCACATCCTCGAACGACGCGTCTTCGCCGTCGCGGGACACGAATCTCATCGCGTGCCCCACAGCACGTCGCGGACTTCACGCGGCCATGCATCGAGGTCGAAGCCGTGATGGCGGAACAGCGCGAGCGTGAGCCGTTCGAGGCCGAAGCCGACGCAGCCCGTGTGCGCGACCTCGTCCGTCGCGGTGCGGATGTTCCACAGCAGCCCGAAATGGTCCATGTGGTAATTGAAGCTCAGGCAGGCGGTCTGGCGATCGTCGTGCTCGATCGGGATCAGCAGCTCGAACTTCAGGTTCTGCTCGCGCTGGCTGTTCGCGACGATCTTGCCGCCGCGCCCGAAGAACGGGTCGTTCGCGAGGTCGATCGCGTTGGGCAGGCGCAGCGCCTCGATCATCCGCGTGCCGCGTTCGATCCAGGTCTCGCGGAACGAGACGATCTGCTCGGGCGTGCCGATCCGCACGTATTCGCGCATCCGGAACAACTGCATGCGGGTCGGGTCGAGCGACGGCTCGTGGCGGAAGCAGTACGAGAATACGTCGACGATCCGGCCGTCGGCCGGCAGCGCGCCCGCGCGTGCCACGACAGGGTAGACGGGGTAGCACGCGGCCGGCGTCATCACGACATAGGTGGGCTTCTGGCTTTCCGTCCAGTCGTCGCCGCGATCGAGGCATTGCAGTACGCGCTGGTGCTGGCGTTCGTCGCCGCAGAACGCATGCACGCTGCCCGCGAGCTGCGGGAAACTCTTCATGTATTCGCTGCGCTCGAACTCGATGCGGCTCATGGCCGGCGGGAAGCGCAGCACTTCGGCCTGCTGGTCGGCGCCGATGCGCGTGACGAACGCGTCGAGCGCTTCCACGACGCGCTCGAACCGTTCGCTGCGGCCGAACAGGCCCTGGATGCCGGTCGAGACCAGCAGGCCCGCGTCGATCAGTTCGTCGCGCAGCGGGTTGACGCCCGCGCGGTCGAGCGGTGCGTCGGCGGGAGCGGAGGCGGCGGAGGGCACGGCAAGGCGATCGTTCACGTATGTTTCTCCAGCGTCGCAGGACGCAGCGCGAGCAGCAGGTTCGAGGTGTTGGTGGCAATGCGGTCGTTGCTGATCATCAGCGGCGCCGCATGCAGGTCGCGAATGTGGCGGCCGATGCTGAACGGCGTGCCTTGCTTGTAGCCGGCCATTCCGCAGATCATCATGGCCTGGTGCGCGACTTCCAGCGCGGTCGTCGACACGTAGGTCTTCAGCGTGTTGATCTCGGCGGCCCAGGCCATGCCGGCCGACCACGAGCGCGCGGTCGCATTCGCATGGAGGCGCAGCACGTTGTCGACGCGGGCCTGCATGGCCTGCATCAGCGCGAGCGATTCGGCGATGCGTCGCGACGCGGGCGACGGTGCGCCGTCGGTCTGACGTGCCTGCGCGCGGAAGAACTGGTGCGCGCGATGGAACGCGTCGCCGGCCACGCCGATCCAGACCGCGGCCCACAGGATGTGCGACACCGGCACCATCGTTTCCTCGGCGATCTTCGCGAACGGCACCGGCAGGCACTGGACGGCGGCGCCTTGTGCGTCGAGCTCGAAACCGTTGCTGCAGGTGCCGCGCATCCCGAGCGTGTCCCATTCGCCGCGGCGTGTGAGCGTGTAGCCGTCGCGCAGCAGCGTGACGAGCACCTGCTCGGAAGCCGGGGCGTCCGCATCGCGTCGTGCGGTCGCGAGGATGCCGTCCGCATAGTCGCCGTACGAGATCGTCGGCGCGGATTTGCGCAACCGGAACTCGCCGCCGTCGATTTCGAGCGCGCACTGGCTCGCGCGCAGGTTGCCGCCGACGCCGTTTTCCGACGTAGCCGATGCGAGCAGCCACTGGTGGCGCACGAGTTGCTGCAGGAACAGCTTGTGCCAGCCCTGGTCGACCGCGTGGTCGACGATGCAGGCGACCTGGATCTGGTGCATCGCGAACACCATGGCCGACGACGCGCAGGCCTGGCCGAGAATCGAGCAGGCCGACGCGATGTCCTCCAGCGATGCGCCAGCGCCGCCGAGATGGGTCGGCACCATTGCGCCGAGCAGGCGGCGCGCGCGCATCGCCTCGATCGCCTCGACGGGGCAGCGCGCGTCCCGGTCGACCGCGTCCGCGTGCTGCGCGGCGATCTGCGCGACGGCATGCGCGGCCTCGTCGAGCCGATGCGCATCGCTGTCGGTCGCGAGTTCGGGAAGCAGCGCGCTCATGCGGAATGCTCGGTGCGTTGCAGCGTGGCGATCGTGTCCGCGAGCGCGTCGATGCTGCGGAACAGGTTGCGGTTCAGCATCTCGTCGGGAATCTCGATGTTGAATTGTCTCTCGATCGCGAGCATCAGCTGGATCGTGTCGAGCGACGAGAGGCCCGCTTCGTAGAGGTCGTCCCCGTCGCCGATCGAATCGATCGCGGCTTCGAGGTGGGCGACGTGCTTCAGGATGGTTCTGATTTCGTTTTTCACGTGCTGCTCCGGCGTGCGTGGTGTCGTCCGCTCGGGGCAGACGCGGCGTACGCGCTGACGTCCCCCCGGCAGTCCGGCATCAGTAGACCATTGGCAGACACGGCGTTCTGTTCGCCACCCTACAAACCGCTAACCCTGCGTACCGAGGAAGCGCAGCGCCGAAGCGCCGCGCGGGCAGGTGGGGCAGGCGGGTCAGGCGCGCGCAGCGGCCGGCACACCCGAGTCGGCCGACAGGATGCGCTTCATCTCGTCACGCACGATCGCGCGGCAGCCGCACGACATTTTCTCGAGACCGTCGAGGTCGGCGAGCTCGATCGAACTCCGGTATTGCCGGATCAGGCCCAGCTTCTGGATCTCGCCAGCGGCATCGGTGACCGTTTCGCGCCGCACGCCGAGCATCTGCGCCAGCATGCTGTGCGTCACCTGGATCTCGATGCTGCGGGTCCGGTCGTACGCGAGCAGGAACCATCTGCATAACTGATGTTTGAGCACGTGATGACGGCTGCAGAACGTGATCTGCGAGACCTGCGCCATCAGCAACCGCACGCAGACGAACACGAGATGGCGAATGACCGGCGACGCGTCGAACGCGGCGGCGAACACGCGCCGGTCGAGCCGGTAGACGAACCCGTCGCGGCAGGCCACTGCCCGGCAGGGCATCCGGCCGCTGCCGCCGATCACGTCGTCGCAGGCCACGCTCTCGCTGCCGATCTCCGCGACTTCCAGCGTCATGCCGCCGGACGACACGTACTGCAGCGAAATCGCGGTCGTGACGGGCAGGTAGACCGCGGCGAGCATTTCGCCGGGCTCGCAGAGCACTTGCCCCGATTTCAGGTGGACGAGTTGAAGGTGGGGGGCGAATGTCGCGAGCTCGTCGCGGTCGACGGCCGCGAGAAACCGGTTCGCATCGAAGCTGTGGGACAGCTCGATCATGCCGTTCGCGTACGCGACGGTGTCAGGGGCCTGGTGAGTCACGGCGCATCCTCGTAGGGTGGCGGTCGCGCATCGTCTCGGCGATACCCCGAAAATGGGGAATTCGCACGATCGTGCGGACTTGTGTTCGTCAGAAATGGAGTGACGATACTCGCGAAAAGGCTAACACGCCATTGAATTCGATCAATTGCACATTGCGTCATTTCACAAAGTTTGACGTTTTTTGGCGGGCGGGAATGTTATCCGGATTTAATGATTCGTTTTAGCGGAATTAATCATCCGGAAATCGAATGGGGCGTTGGGCATTCATTCGATGTCGAACGGGAATCAATTGACCGGTGCCGTGCTTCGTGCGGAAAAAGTCACGGGCGGACATTGAACACTATTTGACAATTAAATGGTGCTCGTAAAATATCCATAAAAATCAACGATATACGTGAGAAATGTGCGTCAGATGACAGAGCCTGAATTTAGTGTGTCGATTCAAATTTGAGACAGTTTCAAACAGCCGTGCGAGGCATGGTGCCGCAGCGACGTGCTGCCGGGTACATCACGGAAACAATTGAAAATTGACTGTAAGTATATGAGCGACAAGCCTGGCAGCCGCGCCGCGTCTGTCTCGGTTCGATGCAGGGGAAATGATCAGTCAAATAGCTTGCGGTGTCCGGCGCCCGGAAGAGTGTCCGGAAATGAGACGCTTTTTTTGGTTTTGGGCCGGTAATTCGGGCGATCTAAATCGGGCGTGATTCATATATTAAGGATGGGCATGGTTTGGCACGTAAATCGCTTATTCGGGCTGGCGTGTCGAAACGGGACGGCCGATTCGATCCGGCGGCAACAAGCCGAGGGTCGGTCGGAATCAGGGTTGTGGGCCGCAACCACTGCCGGCGTCCGGGCGCGCATCGCGATAACGAGTTCCGTGCCCGCGGCTGCAGGCGGCGCGGACGATAAAAGGGATACAGACATGCTTCATCTTCACTCGAGCTACTCGGCGAATGCCATCCTCGATGCCCTCCCGGAGGACAGCATCCGCACCATCGCACCGCATCTCGAACTGGTCAGGATCAAGGCCGGGATGCTCGAGCGGGTCGGCGAACCGATGCGCCACGTGCATTTCCCGACGACGTCGATGATGTCGGTGCAGCACCTGATGGAAGACGGTGCGATGGTCGAGGTGGCGCAGGTCGGCCGCGAGGGAGTGGTCGGTCTGGCGACGCTGGTCGGTGGCGCCGCGGCGTCGCACCGGGTCGAGGTCCGCATCGGCGGGATGGCCTATCGTGTGCCGAGCTGCGTGATGCGCGCCGAATTCGAGCGGTCGCCGGCGACCTACCGGCTGCTGCTCAGCTACTGCCAGGCAGCGATGGCGCAGATCTCGCGCAGCGCGCTGTGCAACCGGCATCACTCGGTCAGCGAGCAGCTCAGCCGCTGGCTGCTGCTCGCGCACGACCGCATCGACGGCGACGAACTGGCGGTCACGCAGCAGACGATCGCGAACATGCTCGGCGTGCGGCGCGAGGGCGTGACGGAAGCGGCCGGCAACCTGCAGGAATCCGGGCTGATCCGGCAGCGCCGCGGCCGCATCACGGTGCTCGACCGCGACGGCCTCGAACATCACGCGTGCGAATGCTACGACCTGATTCGCGCCGACTATCGCAGGCTGCTCGGCACACGCGGGACGGCAAGGCCGACACCCGTTCGGCCCCGCATGCCGGACGAGCGTCGCGGGTTCCCCGCACATGGTGCGTGACGATGCACCCGAGGTTCGGTGGAACGAATGCGATGCGGCGTGCCGCAATCGCAGCGACCGACGCCGTACTCGTGCTGGCCGGCGCGCTCGCGGCGCAGGCGGCCTCGGGCCTCGCGTGGCACGCGCTGTCCGACGCGCAGCGCGGCGCGATCGCGCTGCTGTGCGTGCTGACCGTGGCGTTGCTGCCGCGCTACCTGCGCACCGTGCGCGGCAGCGTGGCGCCGCAAGGCGGCACGCATGCGCTGACGCAGACGCTCGTGGCGCTCGTCTGCGCGAGCGTGCTGACGGTGGCGGCCGCGATGTGGATCATGAACCGAGGCGGCACGATCACGACACGCTGGATCGCGCGCACGGTGCTGGCCGGCGACGCGGCGCTGCTGCTCGGCCGTGGCGCGCTGCTGGCGCTGGCATTGACGCGCGACGACCCGCGCGCGCGGCAGCGCCGCGTCGCGGTGGTCGGTGCGACGGCGTATGGTCGTGTCGCGGTCGAGCGGATGCAGCTCGCGCCGCAGGGGCCTTTCGTGGCGGCGTGCGTATTCGATGACGACGCACCGGCTGCCGCCGGCGGCATCGGCGGCGTGCCGGTGATCGACGACTGGAACGCACTGCGCGACCTGATTCGCGGTGGCGAGATCGACGAGGTATGGCTCACGCTGCCGATGTCGCACGAGTGGCGGATCCAGCGCATCGTCCGCGAGTTGCGCGACGAGTTCGTGGAATTGCGGCTGCTGCCCGACGTGCGGCAGATGGCGATGGTCGATCGCTCTGCGACCGACGTGCTCGGCATGCCGGCGATCAATCTCGCGACCACGCCGCGCTCGGCGCCGGAGCTGTGGGCGAAGTTCGCGTTCGACCGGCTGTTCGCATTCGGTGTGCTGATTCCGTTGCTGCCGCTGCTGTCCCTGCTGGCGATCGCGGTCAAGCTGTCGTCGCCGGGGCCCGTGCTGTTCAGGCAGCGCCGCAAGGGCGTCGACGGCCGGGAGTTCGACATCCTGAAGTTCCGGACGATGCGCGTGCATCGCGCACAACCGGGCGTCGTGCGGCAGGCGTCGCGCAACGATGCGCGCATCACGCGCGTCGGCGCGTTCCTGCGGCGCACGTCGCTCGACGAGCTGCCGCAGTTCTTCAACGTGCTGTTCGGGCAGATGTCGGTCGTCGGCCCGCGTCCGCATGCGATCGAACACGACGACCTTTACCGGCAACTGATCGACTGCTACATGTACCGCTACCGCGTGCGGCCCGGCATCACCGGATGGGCACAGGTGAACGGCTATCGCGGCGAGACGCGCAAGGTCGAGGCGATGGAGGCGCGCGTCAAGTTCGACCTGTTCTACATGCAGAACTGGAGCTTCTGGTTCGACATGAAGATCATCCTGCTGACGGTCGTGCGCGGTTTTATCGGCCGGAATGCCTTTTGAGGATTGCGAATCGTCCGGTGAGGTAAATCACGCCGGCAAATTCGTCGGTGGATCGATGTCGAACCGAAGGACAGACGCGATCATGCGGCGAATTGCTGCGCTGCGGCTGCGCTGACGGGCGTTTCGGCGTGAATCTTGCATCGCGTTTTCGCGTCCGTCCCCAGTTTACGCGAGCCTTCACGTGCATCGCGGGGCACGCTGATTCCGGTCAACACACACCCGCTCAATGGGTTTATCCTGCATCGAATGCGTCCGGCGCCTGATGCGTCCGGGCGCGTATCCGTGGCGCGGCGGCGCCGGTCGAACCTTGCCCGCCGCACACCGGCGCGACACTGCGCGCGATCATTTTCCGCGCGGAACCCGGAACAGGAGAGACGGCCATGGCGCTCGACGCACAACAACGGCAGACGCTGAAACAGCGGCTGAACGAGAGCGAGCAGACGTTACGTGCGGAGATCCGCACGAGCGAAGACCAGCGCGCGTCGGAATCCTATGCAGATCTCGCCGGCGCGGCGCCGGACGAGGGCGACGAGGCGAATGCGGACCTGTTCGTCGACGTCGATCATGCATTGATCGGCATGAAACTGACCGAACTGCGCGCGGTCGGCCGCGCGCAGCAGCGGATGCGCGACGGCAGCTACGGCGAATGCATCGATTGCGACGGTTCGGTCGGCTACGAGCGCCTGCTGGCGCGCCCGGCCGCCGAACGCTGCACGCATTGCCAGTCGATCTACGAGCGGCACTACGCCACGACGCCGCGCGCTACCCTCTGACGTCGGACCGCAACGTCGCAGCACGCGACGCACGGCCGGCGTACGATGATGAACGTGCGCCCGGCGGCGTCGGCATGCGGCACCGCGCGGGCAGACGGCGTCGCGCACGCGCGCGGCACCATCCACGTGGAAGGGAGCCACGCCGATCATGCCGATCCACAATGCCGGATGTGCGGCCGTGTTCGCCGAGATCGCCGACATGCTCGAGATCCAGGGCGCCAATCCGTTCCGGGTGCGCGCGTATCGCAACGCTGCGCGCACGATCGCCGACTACGGGCGCGATATCGCGACGATGATCGCGAACGGCGACGATCTCGGGAAGATTCCGTCGATCGGGCCCGATCTCGCGTCGAAGCTGCGCGAGATTGCCGCGACCGGCACCTGCGAACTGCAGCAAACGTTGCGTCACGCACTGCCGGGCGCGATCGTCGAGCTGCTCGACGTGCCGGGGCTCGGCGCGAAACGCGTGAAAGCGCTGCATGACGCGCTGCACGTCGATTCGCTCGAACAACTTCGCGCCGAGGCGAAGAGCGGGCACGTGCGTGAATTGCCCGGCTTCGGCGCGAAAACCGAAGCCCATCTGCTCGAAGCGATCGACGACCGGCTGCAACGCGAACCCCAACGCTTCCTGCTGCCGGATGCGGCGCACTCGCTGCTGCCGCTGCTCGAACGCCTGCGCGCGATTGCGGGTGTCGGCAAGGCCGTGCCGGCCGGCAGCTTCCGCCGCCGCCGCGAGACGGTCGGCGATCTCGACATCCTCGTCACCGCACGCGATCCGGAGGCCGTCGCCGACGCGTTCGTCGGCTACGGCGAGGTGGCGCGCGTGCTGGCGCACGGCAAGACGAAGTCGAGCGTCGTGCTCGCGAACGGATTGCAGGTCGACCTGCGCGTCGTCGATGCCGATGCGTTCGGCGCGGCGCTCGTCTACTTCACCGGATCGAAGGCGCACAACATCGCGTTGCGCAGGATCGCGCAGGCCGGCGGGCTGAAGATCAACGAATATGGCGTGTTTCGCGGCGACGAACGGATCGCCGGCGCGACCGAGGCGTCGGTTTACGCGGCGATCGGGCTGCACGAAGTCCCGCCCGAATTGCGCGAGGATCGTGGCGAGATCGACGCGGCGCGCGCGGGCACGCTGCCGGCGCTGGTCGAGCGCAAGCATGTGCACGGCGACCTGCATGCGCATACCGACGCATCGGCCGGCCGCGACAGCTTGCGCGCGATGGCCGATGCGGCACGCGCGCGCGGATTCGCGTACCTGGCCATCACCGACCGGGCACCGGATGCCGGTGGCGGCCGCAACGGCTTCGACTGGCTTGCCCGGCAACTCGACGAGATCGACCGCCTGAACGCGTCGTTCGACGATTTCGTGCTGCTCAAGGGAGTGGAGGCCGGCATTCTCGAGGACGGCAGCCTCGACGTGCCCGACACGTTGCTCGGCCGGCTCGATCTCGTGGTCGGTGCGGTACGTGACGGCTTCGAGTTGTCGCGCGACGCACAGACCGCGCGTGTGCTGCGCGCGATGGACCAGCCGCATTTCACGATTCTCGCGCACCCGACGGGCCGCATGCTCGGCGAGCGCGCCGCATGTGAACTCGACGTGGCACGCGTGATCGCGCACGCCGCGGCGCGCGGCTGTTTCGTCGAACTCGACGCGCAGCCGCGGCGGTTCGACCTGCCGGACATCTGGTGCCGCGAGGCCGCGAAGGCCGGCGTGCCGGTGGCGATCGGCTCGGATGCGTACAGCACGGACGAACTCGAAAATCTCGCATACGGCGTCGATCAGGCGCGACGCGGCTGGCTGACGCGGCCCGACGTGCTGAACACGCGCACGCTCGCGCAATTGAGGCCGCTGCTTGCACGCACGATGGGAGCGGACGGCGCGTCCAGGCGCCGCGGCTCGAAGGGCGCATGAACGCACCGGCGGGCGCGTCGCCCGCCGTGCGTGAAGGCGGTCACGTCATGCCAGCACGCCGGCCGCCGGCACGTAGGGCAGGCCGAGCGCCAGCGCGACGGCTTCGTACGTGATGTGCCCGTCGCACACGTTCAGGCCCGCGCGCAGATGCGGATCGTCGGTCATCGCCTGCTTCCAGCCCTTGTCGGCGAGTGCGAGCGCGTGCCCGAGCGTCGCGTTGTTCAGCGCGAAGGTCGACGTGCGCGCGACCGCGCCGGGCATGTTCGCGACGCAGTAGTGCACGACGCCGTCGACGACGAAGGTCGGGTCCGCGTGCGTCGTCGCGTGCGAAGTCTCGAAGCATCCGCCCTGGTCGATCGCGACGTCGACGACGACCGCCCCCGTGCGCATCGTCGCGATCATGTCGCGCGTGACGAGCCGCGGCGCCGATGCGCCCGGCACGAGCACGGCGCCGATCACGACGTCGGCATCGCGCACGGCTTCGTCGATCGTGTGCGCGTTCGAGCAGACGGTCGCGATCCGGTTGGCGAACACGAGGTCGAGCTGGCGCAGCCGGTTCACGTTGGTGTCGAGCACGGTGACGCGCGCGCCGAGGCCGACCGCCATCTGCAGCGCGCCCGTGCCCACCACGCCCGCGCCGAGCACGACGACGTGCGCGGCCGGCACGCCGGGCACACCGGCCATCAGCAGGCCGCGCCCGCCGCGCGGGCTTTCGAGGTGGGTCGCCGCGACCTGGATCGACATGCGCCCGGCTACCTCGCTCATCGGCGCGAGCAGCGGCAGGCCGCCGCCCGGGCCCGTCACGGTTTCGTAGGCGATGCAGACGGCGCCGGACTTCACGAGTGCCGCGGCCTGTCCGGGATCGGGCGCGAGATGCAGGTACGTGTAGAGGATCTGCCCGCGCCGCAGCATCGCGCATTCCGCCGGCTGCGGCTCCTTGACCTTGATGATCATGTCGGCGCGCGCGAAGACTTCGTCGGCACCGTCGCAGAGCGATGCGCCCGCAGCCGTGTAGTCGTTGTCGAGCAGGCCGATCGCGGTGCCCGCGCCGCGCTGCACCAGCACTTGGTGGCCGTGCCGAGTGAGTTCGCGCGCGCCGGCCGGCGTGAGGCCGACACGGTATTCGTGGTTCTTGATCTCCTTCGGCACGCCGATCAGCATGAGTCGCCTCCATGGCCTTCGTTATCGTTGTCGTGCAGGTGCGCCGTGCGGCCGATCGCGCGGATGCGTATCGACCGCGGTACTGGAATAACAGGGTAGTGGTGCGCGGAGGGAAGTCAAGCGGCCGGCCCGCGCGCACTGCGTTGCAACATCGGTCGTGGCGGGTTGCGACCGGAGGTCGCAATGCAGGTGCTGCCGGGTTTCGGTATCGTCACGTGTGTCGCGGCCCGGGGCCGCGTGCCGGCGCTTCGCCGGCAGCACGTCGAGATAACGACACAACGAGACGAGGGCATTGACCGACATGACCGGGGCGTATTTCAGCGTGCCGACGCTTTGCGCGATCGCGCTCATTCACGTGTACTGGGCGTTGGGCGGGCGGCGCGGCAAGCGTGCGGCCATTCCGGAGCAGGACGGCGAGCCGCTGCTGCGGCCGACCGCCATCGGCACGCTCGCCGTCGCGGCGGCATTGCTGGGCGGTGCGTGCGTGGTTGCCGCGCGTGCCGGCTGGCTGGGGCCGAACCCGTATCCCGGCACGATCTCGTTCGCGGTCGTTGCGCTCGCATTGATCTTCGCGGTGCGGGCCGTCGGCGATTTCCGTTACGTCGGCTTCTTCAAGCGGATTCGCGGGTCGCGTTTCGCCCGGATGGACACGCTGTATTACTCGCCGCTGTGCGCGGCGCTGGCGCTGTCCATCGCGTCGATGTTCTGGCCGCGGTGAACGCGCATCTCAGCGTGCAGGCGCGTCCCGCTCCGTAAGGTATTCCGCCGGCACGGTATCCGTCAGCCATACGCCGTTTTCGGCGACGAAGAACGTGTGACCTTGCCGATGCATGCGCTGCGCATCGACCTCGAGAATCACGGGCACGCCGTAGCGCGTGCCGACGGCCAGCGCGGTCCGGATGTCCGGCGACAGATGCACGTGATGACGGGCACCGGGTATCAGCCCTTGCGCCCGAATCGAATCCAGGAAGCGCGTCGCGGTGCCGTGATAAAGACGCTCGGGCGGTTGCGCGGCCGGATAGTTGCGCTGCACGACGGGCGTCGAATGGCCTTGTACCGCGCGGATGCGTCGGCCGTCGTCGGAGAGGGCGAAGCGCTGCTTGTCGTTGGTCGCGCAGACGGTTTCGAGCGTCGCGCGATCGATGGGATGCCCCAGGCGGGCGATGCCGGCGATCAGTTCGTCGATGTCGGCCCAGCCTTCCGGGTCGAGCCGCAGCCCGATCGTTTGCGGCGCGTGGCGCAGCAGGTAGCTGAGGGTTCGGCTGATGCGGGTCGCGTCGGCCGCCGGCAGTTCATTCTTCTGTGGTCTCATGAGACGCGGAGGCTACCAGAGCGCGATGCAAACCGGCACCCACGGGTGCGCCGCGTGGCTGGAAAGCCACAGCCTTCCGCGAAACCCGACACACGAGAATCCTTTCCCTGACGCCCGCGTCGGCGGGTAATCGCGCGAATCCTTTCGCGTTCCGGCTTCCGGATTTTTCAATTGTTGCGATTTTCGATGCATTGAATTGCATTGGCGCACCTTTGAATGGAACCGGTTCCATATATAATTCGCGGCACTTGTCGCCGGGCCCGAAAGAGGGTCGTGCACGTTGCGCTTGCTGTCGGCAAACGCGACGTCTAAGTTGAATGAGGGTCATGAGCGATGAGGGGCAGATGCGGGCAGATGCCGGTATTTGTCAGACGATAAGGCTCACAAAGAAGCCGATCCGTGCAGCGCAGCCTGAACCGGCGCGACGCGCGGTCGCATGAAGGCGCTGCCGCGCATTGCATGGGCGGCGCCTGCATCGAGGTTGTTCGCAACAGACGAAAGAACAGGACGGCCAGCCGATTGCGGCAAGGCTGCCATGCCGGACATGCCGCATGCGGAGTGCGCGCGTCCGGGCCCCGAGATCCCCAACGATCAACATCCGACCATGTCCACGTCACCTGACAAACCCAACTCGCGCCGCCGTTTCCTGCGCACGTCGGTCGCGCTCGTGCCGATCGCGTCGGTCGCCGGCTGCGACCTGCGCTCGTTGTCGCCTTCCGCGACGACCGGCAACGCGCCCGGTGCATCGGCCAGTGCCGAACGCGCCCCGTACAAGCCGACCTTCTTCGATGCGAAGGAATGGGCGTTCGTCCAGGCCGCCGTCGACCGGCTGATTCCGGCCGACGCCGAAGGCCCCGGCGCGCTCGAATCGGGCGTGCCCGAATTCATCGACCGCCAGATGGAGACGCCGTATGCGCACGGCGCGACCTGGTACATGCAGGGACCGTTCCAGCAGGGCGTGCCCGAGCTTGGCTACCAGCTGAAGCTGGTGCCGCGCGACATCTACCGGCTCGGTATCGCGGCGGTCAACCGCTATTGCGAGAAGACCCACGGCAAGGCGTTCGCGGAGCTCGACGCGCCGACGCGCGACACCGTGCTCGGCGCGCTGGAGAAGGGCGGCGCGCAGATCGACGACGTGCCGCCCGGCGTGTTCTTCGGCCAGTTGCTGCAGAACACGCGCGAAGGCTATTTCTGCGATCCGGTGCATGGCGGCAATCACGACATGGCCGCGTGGAAGATGATCGGTTTTCCCGGCGCACGCGCGGACTTCATGGATTTCGTCAACCAGAGCGGCAAGCCCTATCCGTACGGCCCCGTCTCGATCAACGGGGAGCGCAGCTGATGGCCGCAGAGAAAAAACCGCATGTCGATGCGGTGATCGTCGGCTTCGGCTGGACCGGCGCGATTCTCGCGAAGGAACTGACCGAAGCGGGCTTGAACGTCGTCGCACTCGAGCGCGGCGAGTATCGCGACACCTATCCGGACGGCGCGTATCCGAACACGATCGACGAACTGACCTACAACATCCGCAAGAAGCTGTTCCTCGACCTGTCGAAGACGACGGTGTCGATCCGCCACGGGCTGCAGGACACCGCGCTGCCGTACCGGCAGCTCGCCGCGTTCCTGCCGGGCGAAGGCGTGGGCGGCGCGGGGCTGCACTGGTCGGGCGTGCATTTCCGGATCACGCCGGAAGAGCTGCGCCTGCGCAGCCACTATGAAGAACGCTACGGCAAGAAGTTCATCCCCGAAGGGATGACGATCCAGGACACGGGCGTGACCTACGACGAGCTCGAGCCGCATTTCGATTTCGCGGAGAAGGTGTTCGGCACGTCGGGGCAGGCGTACAAGGTCGGCGGCAAGGTGGTCGGCGACGGCAACGTGTTCGAAGCGAACCGCAGCGACAACTTCCCGCTGCCCGCGCAGCTCAACACGTATTCGGCGCAGCGCTTCTCCGATGCGGCGAAGTCGCTCGGCCTGCATCCGTACCGGCTGCCGTCGGCGAACACGTCGGGCCCGTACACGAACCCTTACGGCGTACAGATGGGCCCGTGCAACTTCTGCGGCTACTGCAGCGGTTACGCGTGCTACATGTACTCGAAGGCGTCGCCGAACCTGAACATCCTGCCCGCGCTGAAGCAGGCGCCGAACTTCGAGCTGCGCTCGAAGTGCCACGTGCTGCGCGTCGACCTCGACGACACGAAGAAGCGCGCGACGGGCGTGACCTATGTCGACCCGGCCGGGCGTGAAGTGCACCAGCCGGCCGATCTCGTGATCGTGGCCGCGTTCCAGTACCACAACGTGCACCTGCTGCTGCTGTCGGGCATCGGCAAGCCATACGACCCGATCTCGGGCGAAGGCGTGGTGGGTCGCAATTTCGCGTACCAGAACCTGTCGACGATCAAGGCGTTCTTCGACAAGGACACCTACACGAATCCGTTCATCGGCGCGGGCGGCAACGGCGTCGCGGTGGACGATTTCAACGCGGACAACTTCGACCACGGCCCGCTCGGCTTCGTCGGCGGCTCGCCGCTGTGGGTGAACCAGGCCGGCGTGAAGCCGATCAGCGGCATCGCGACGCCGCCCGGTACGCCGCAGTGGGGCTCGGCGTGGAAGAAGGCGGTCAAGGACAACTACGCGCACACGATCTCGATGGACGCGCACGGCACCAACATGTCGTATCGCGACGTGTACCTCGACCTCGATCCGACCTATCGCGATTCTTACGGCCAGCCGCTGCTGCGGATGACCTTCGACTGGAAGGACAACGACATCAAGATGGCGCAGTACGTGACCGGGCAGATGAAGAAGATCGCGGAGGCGATGGGGCCGAAGGCGATCGGCGTGTCGACGCGCGAGTTCGGCAAGCACTTCGATTCGCGCGCATACCAGACGACCCACCTCGTCGGCGGCGCGATCATGGGCACCGACCCGAAGACGAGCGTGCTGAACCGCTACCTGCAGTGCTGGGACGTGCACAACGTGTTCGTGATGGGCGCGTCGGCGCTGCCGCAGGGCATCGGCTACAACCCGACCGGGATCATCGCGGCGCTGGCCTACTGGTCGGCACGTGCGATCCGCGAGCAATACCTGAAAAATCCCGCTCCGCTGGTGACCGTATGAAGAGGACGATGAACCACAACGTCGCGCGCCGGATGTCGCGCGCGCTGGCGGCCGGCGCGGCCTGGGCCGCGCTCGGCTTCGCGGGCGCGACGGCGTTTGCGCAGCCGGCTGCGCCTGCGGCGGCTTCCGGCCCGGCGACTGCACCCGCGGCCCGATCCGCCGACGCGAACCTGATCAAGCGCGGCGAATACCTCGCGCGGGCGGGCGACTGTATCGCGTGCCATACCGCGAGCGGCGGCAAGCCGTTCGCGGGCGGGCTGAAATTCGACACGCCGATCGGCGGCATCTATTCGACGAACATCACGCCGGACCCGAAAACGGGCCTCGGCGGCTGGACTTACGAGGACTTCACGCGCGCGGTGCGCGAAGGCGTGCGCAAGAACGGCGACACGATGTATCCGGCCATGCCGTTCCCGTCGTACGCGCGCCTGACCGACGACGACATGAAGGCGCTGTACGCGTACTTCATGCACGGCGTCGCGCCCGTCGAGCACGAGAACCGCGCGGTCGACATCGTGTGGCCGCTGTCGATGCGCTGGCCGCTCGCGATCTGGCGCAAGATGTTCGCCCCGACGCCGAAGCCGTTCGACGCGGCGCCGTACACCGATCCGGTGGTCGCGCGCGGCGCGTATCTCGTGCAGGGTCTCGGCCACTGCGGTGCGTGCCATACGCCGCGCGCGCCGACGATGCAGGAGCGCGGGCTGACCGACGCGGACGGCCCGGACTTCCTGGCGGGCGGTGCGGCGATCGACGGCTGGGTGCCGACGAGCCTGCGCGGCGAGCCGCGCACGGGCCTCGGCACGTGGAACGAAACCGAGATCGTGCAGTTCCTGAAGACGGGCCGCACGCTGCGCACGGCGGCATTCGGCGGGATGACGGACGTGGTCGGCCACAGCATGCAGCACATGACCGACGACGACCTGAACGCAATCGCGCGCTACCTGAAGACGCTGCCGCCGCGCGTGCAGGGCGAGCAGCCGCACGTGTACGACGCGGCGGCGGCCAAGGCCCTGCAGGCCGGCGATGCGAGCAAGCCGGGCGCGGCCGTCTATCGCGACAACTGCACGGCCTGCCACCGCAGCGACGGCCATGGCTACACGCGCGTGTTCCCGGCGCTCGCCGGCAACCCGGTCGTGCAGGGCGACGATCCGACCTCGCTGATCCACGTCGTGCTGGAAGGCAGCGCGCTGCAGGGCACGCGCACCGCGCCGTCGACGTTCACGATGCCGCCGTTCGGCTGGCGCCTGTCGGACCAGGAAGTCGCTGATGTGTCCAACTTCGTGCGCACGAGCTGGGGCAACACGGGGGCGCCGGTGACCGCCGCGCAGGTCGCGAAGGTGCGCAAGAGCGTGCCGTCGACCCGGCCCGAACCGCCGCCGGGCGCGCGGTTCCCGCAAGCGTCGCGCTGACGGGGGCGGCGGGGCGCCTGCCCCGCCTGTCCGATGTGCTTCAAGGCGCCGCGCGATCCGCGCGGCGCCTTTCGTTTCGCCGGGGTTGCACCCCGCCAAGGCGCGCCACCGCGTGAATTTTTCGCGGCGGCGCGCCATTCTTCCGCCTCATCCCTTATCCTTTCGTTCTTGAACCTTACTAAATCGTTACAAGAACTTGGGAGGGGGGATGCCTCATGACATCAGCCTGATTGCGTTGCTCGCGGCCGGTTTCGGTCTCGCGATGGTCTTCGGTTACTTCGCGTCGCTGCTGAAAATGCCGCCGCTCGTCGGCTATCTGCTTGCCGGGATCGTGATCGGCCCCGGCACGCCCGGTTTCGTCGGCGACCTGTCGCTCGCGCAGCAGCTCGCCGAAGTCGGCGTGATGCTGCTGATGTTCGGCGTCGGCCTGCATTTCTCGCTCGGCGATCTGCTCGCGGTGCGCAAGATCGCGCTGCCGGGGGCCATCGTCCAGATCACGGTGGCCACGCTGCTCGGCGGCGGCCTCGCGCTCACCTGGGGCTGGAGCGTCGGTGCGGCGCTCGTGTTCGGGCTCGCGCTGTCGGTAGCGAGTACCGTCGTGCTGCTGCGTGCGCTGGAAGGGCGCGGGCTCGTCGAGACGGTCAACGGGCGCATCGCGGTCGGCTGGCTCGTCGTCGAGGATCTCGTGATGGTGCTCGTGCTCGTGCTGCTGCCGCCCGTCGCGGGGCTGCTCGGCGGCACGCCGCCCGGCGACGCTCACGCGGCCGGCGGCAGCGTGTGGGGCACGCTCGGCGTCACGATGCTGAAGGTCGCGGCGTTCATCGCATTGATGCTGGTGGTCGGCAAGCGCGTGTTCCCGCGCATTCTGTGGCTCGTCGCGCGCACGGGCTCGCGCGAGCTGTTCACGCTGTGCATGATCGCGGCCGCGGTCGGCATCGCGTTCGGCGCGGCGAAGCTGTTCGACGTGTCGTTCGCCCTCGGCGCGTTCTTCGCCGGGATGATGATGCGCGAGTCGGAGTTCAGCCGGCGCGCGGCCGACGAGACGCTGCCGCTGCGCGATGCGTTCTCGGTGCTGTTCTTCATTTCGGTCGGGATGCTGTTCGACCCGAAGATCCTGCTCGCGGAGCCGCTGCACGTGATCGAGGTCGCGGCGATCGTGGTGATCGGCAAGACGCTCGCGGCGGTCGCGCTCGTGATTGCGTTCCGCTATCCGCTGAATACCGCGCTGACGGTCGGCGCGGGCCTCGCGCAGATCGGCGAGTTCTCGTTCATCCTCGCGGGGCTCGGCCGTGCGCTCGGGCTGCTGTCGGCCGAGGGGCAGAGCCTGATCCTCGCGGTCGCGCTGATCTCGATCGCGATGAACACGCTGCTGTTCGCGATGATCGATCCGGCGCTTGCGTGGATCCGCAAGCATTCGGCGTTCGCGCGCAAGCTCGAGGCGCGCGACGATCCGCTCGCCGCGCTGCCGATGTCGACGCCGCAGACGCATCTCACCGGGCAGGTCGTGATCGTCGGCTACGGCAAGGTCGGCACGCGGATCGCACATGCGCTCGACGAGCGCGGCATCGCGTATGTCGTCGTCGAGCAGAATCGCGAGCTCGTCGAGAAACTGCGCGCGGAAGGCGTTGCCGCCGTGTCGGGCGATGCGATCGAGCCGATCGTGCTGGTGCAGGCGCATATCGCGCGCGCCGGGATGCTGGTCGTCACGCTGCCCGACGTGTTCGACGTACGGCAGATCGTCGAAATCTCGCGCACGCTCAACCCGGCGCTCGAGGTCGTGCTGTGCACGAACAGCGGCGACGAGGCCGCGCTGCTGTCGAACGAGGGCATCGGCACCGTGTTCATGGGCGAGACCGAACTCGCGCGCGGGATGACCGAGCACGTGCTCGGCAGGATGGCGAAGCCGGTCGCGGCCGCGCATTGACGGCGCGCGGCAGCAGGCCGGACAGCGGGCAGCGGGCACCGGCCCGCGCGGCCGCCGGCGCCGCGTGCTTCGGTTTCAGTAGAACGTCTCGAGCGTCAGCTCCTGCGCCATCACGCGATTGCCGGCCAGCAGGCCGCCGTCGACGGGCAGCGCGACGCCCGTGATGATCCGCGCAGCCGGCGAGCACAGGAACAGCGCGGCCTGCGCGACGTCGTCCGGCGTCGCGAAATCGTCGAGCGGATACCACTTCCTCAATTGCTCGAACACCTGCGGATTGCGCTGCACGCGCGCTTCCCATGCGGGTGTCTTCACGGTGCCCGGCAGCACGATGTTCGCGCGCACGCCGTCGCGGCCGAATTCGATCGCGAGCGATTTCGTGTAGCTGATCAACCCGGCCTTCGCCGCGCTGTACGCCGGATGCCCGAGCGCATGCACGCCGTTGACCGAACCGATGATCGCGATTGCGCCGCGCCCGCGTGCGCGCATGCCGGGCAGCACGGCTTCGACGCTCATGTAGGTGGCCGTCAGGTTCGCGTCGAGATCCGTGCGCCAGGTGGCGGGCGTCGTGTCGCGCAGCGTGGTCGACGCGGCCGTGCCCGCGTTGGCGACGAGCACGTCGGCCTGCGGATGCGATTCGAGCGTCGATTGCAGCCGCTCGGCGTCGGTCAGGTCGTCGACGACCGGCGTTACGCGCGCGTCGCTGAGCGTATCGATGAAGCGGTCGAGCGCCGCGCGGTCGCGATCGAGCGCGAGCACGCGGTCGCCGGCGGCGAGGAAGGTGCGGCACAGCGCCTGGCCGATGCCGCCGGCGGCGCCCGTCACGAGGGTGGTGCGTGTCATGTCGGCTCCTTGTGCCGGCTCACAGGCCGAGCGCGGCGCGCGCCTGCTTTTCGTTGTCGCGCGTGATCAGCGTGCCGGACGTCAGCACGAGCGGTGGCGGCGCCTGGTTCTTCGTGATCCAGTCGTACATGTCGATGCTCGTCTGGTAGCCGTGCTGGCGCGGATTCAGCAGGATCGAGCCGTAGAAGCCCGTCGGCTTCGGCTTCGCGAATTCGTTGAGCGCGATCTGGCTGCCGTTGATGCCGACCGCGACCATCGCATCCGCGCCGATGCCGCGCCCCTCGGCGGCGCGCACCGCGCCGACCGTCGTGTCGTCGTTCGAGCCGAACGCGACCCAGCGCTTGAAATTCGCATGCTTGGTGAGCGCGATGTTCGCCGCGTTGAACGCGCCTTCGGTGTCGGCCGTCATTTCGGGCGCATCGATCACGTTCGCGGCCGGGAAGCCGGCGGCCTTGAGCGCATCGACCGCGCCGGTCGTGCGTTCGCGTGCGGTCGGCAACTGGTCGTACGCGATCCGGATGATGCCGACCTCGGCCGGGTTCCAGCCGCGCCGCTTCGTCTCGTCCGCGATCGCCTGGCCGACCTGCTGGCCGATCTTGTACGCGGAGATGCCCATGTGCGGCACGCCCTGGAGCGGTGCACCGCGGCCGTCGATGAGCTGGTCGTCGACCGACATCAGCTTGATCCCCGCGCGCTTCGCCTTCGCCGCGATGCCGGGGCCGAGCTTCACGTCGGGTGCGCAGATGATCACGCCCTGTGCCTTTTGCGCGGCGAGGCTGTCGAGCGCGGTCGATACCTTTTCGCCGCTCGGCGTCGCGATCTTGATCAGCGTGAAGTGCTTTTCCTTCGCCGCCTGGTCGGCGAAGCGCCATTCGTCCTGGAACCACGGATCGTCCGGCTGTTTGACGAGGAAGCCGATTTTCACGTCGGCGGGGTCGGCGGCATGGGCGGGTAACCCACCGACCAGTGCCGCGCTCGCGATGGCAAGTGCGAGCGTCTTCCAGTGGAATCGCATGCGTCTCTCTCCTTTTTTGTAGTCGCGCGCACGGGCAGGGCTGCCCGACACGCGGAAAAATTGTAGGAGGAGCGAGCGGGAACGCTCAAATGATGCGCGGCGTTCCTAGAAAGTGGGACGGTGCCCGATGGCGGGGAAATGCGTGGCGGCCAGGCGCCGCCGGTGTGCCACGCGCGCCGGCGGGCGCCGTGTCGCGGGGACGTGCCGCGCTTATCCGGCCGCGGTGGCCGGCTGCACCGGTACTTTTGACGGAGCGGCAGTCTTCAGCGGAGCGGTGGCTTTCGGTGCCGCAGCCGTTCTGGTTTGCGCAGCCGCTTTCGGCGCGGCCACCGTCTTCTGCGGCGCGGCGGGCTTCGCCGTCGGCGTCTTTTCGGGCTCGACCGGCGCGTCGGGCGGCACGCCGAGCAGTTGCAGCGAGCCGCTCGTGACCGACGCGAACACCGGGCCGGCCACCGTGCCGCCGTAGTAGCCCTTGCCGCGCGGCTCGTCGATCATCACCGCGACGATCAGGCGCGGGTTGCTCATCGGCGCCATCCCCGCGAACAGCGCGCGGTACTTGCCCTTCGCATAGGTCGCGCCGACCTGCTTGCGCGCGGTACCGGTCTTGCCGCCGATCCGGTAGCCGTCGACGCGCGCGCGGCGCCCCGTGCCGCCTTCGCCGACCGCCATCTCGAGCATCGAGCGGATCGACGCGGCCGTTTGCGGCGACGTCACGCGATGGCCGCGATGCGCGTCGATCGTCTGCTGGTCGGTGCCGTTCTTCAGCAGCGACACCGGGTGCAGCGTGCCGTCGCCGGCATAGGCCGTATAGGTTTGCGCGATCTGCAGCAGCGACATCGACAGGCCGTAGCCGTATGCCATCGTCGCCTGCTCGATCGGCCGCCAGCGCTTGTAGCCGCGCAGCCGGCCCGACGCGACGCCCGGGAACGTCAGTTCCGGCGCACGGCCGATCCCGTATTCCTGGTACTTGTTCCAGATCGTTTCGGCGGGCAGGTTCAGCGCGAGCTTCGCGAGCGCGACGTTGCTCGACTTCTGCAGCGCCTGCGAGACCGTCAGCGAGCCGTGGTTCGACGTGTCGTGGATCACGGCCGGGCCGATCTTGTAGGTGCCCGGCGACGTGTTGATGATCGTGTTCGGCGTGACCTTGCGCTCGTCGATCGACAGCGCGACGACGAGCGGCTTGATCGTCGAGCCCGGTTCGAACGTGTCGATCACCGCGCGGTTGCGCAGCTGCTGGCCGGTGAGGCGCGCGCGGTCGTTCGGGTCGAAGGTCGGGTAGTTCGCCAGCGCGAGGATCTCGCCGTTCTGCGCGTCGAGCACCACGACGCTGCCGGCCACCGCGTTGTTCTCGACCACGGCCGCCTTGAGCTGGCTGAACGCGAGCTGCTGGATGCGGCGGTCGATCGTCAGCTCGATCGTCGCGCCATGCTGCGCCGGGACGAGCGGGCGCGTGTCCGACACGATGCGGCCGAGCCGGTCGCGGATCACCTCGCGCTGCCCGGACGTGCCCGACAGGCGCGCATTCGCCGCGAGCTCGACGCCTTCCTGGCCCTTGTCCTCGACGTTCGTGAAGCCGACCACGTGCGCGGCCGATTCGCCTTCCGGGTAGAAGCGCTTCGAATCGGCGATCTGCGTGATGCCGTCGATCGCGAGCTTGTCGAGCCGGCTCGCGGTGTCCGCGTCGACCTGCCGCTTGAGCAGCACGAACGTCTTGTCGTTGCCGAGACGCCGCTTCACCTCGACGAGCGGCAGGTCGAGCAGCTTCGCGATCTGCGGGTAGTCGGTGTCGGCGACCTGTTTCGGGTTCGCCCAGATTTCATAGGTCGACAGGCTGACCGCGAGCATCGCGCCGTTGCGGTCGACGATGCGCCCGCGCATCGCATCGAGCTCGATCGTGCGCTGGTAGCGCTTCTGGCCCTGACCGACGTAGAAATCCTGGTTCGCGACCTGCACCCAGAAAGCGCGCGCGATCAGCGCGGCGAACGCGAGGAACACGACGACCACGATCAGCCTCGAGCGCCACATCGGCAGGCGCGACGCGAGCATCGGATTCTTGGTCGCCGCCGCGTATGGATCGGCAGGGTGGGTCTTCTTTTTCACGCTCATGCAATGGCCGGGTCGGGCCGCCGGGCGGCGGCGGGTCAGTCTGAATAATGCGATTGTAATAAAGGAGTAAACATCGTGTGGGGAAAGTATGTTCCGGCCCTTCAAAAAGGCGAAGGTCAGGCCATCTGGAACAGGGGAAGGGAAACGGCAGGAAAGGTGGGGCCAACGCGGGATTCGGCGGCGGCGGATGAGGACGAAACCTGCGCGATCATCGCATGCCGATTCGGGCAGGCGGTTCGGGATATCGCTCGCTCGCGATCGCCCGTGGCGCGCGATCAATTGCCCGCACGCCGGTTATTTCTTTAATCCATAAAATGAAAAGCGCCTCGAACCGAGGCGCCATTATTGCTGAATATCGAAATGAATATCACTGCTACCGGAATAAACCCGAAAACCGTAGACGATTGATGTCAATAATACCTATCGGGCAACGGAAATAAATTCCCGGTATTCCGGCTGGGTCGTGCAGGTATCGACCGCCTGCAGGCGCCACGCGCCGTCGGGGTGCTCGCCGGCGAGCACCGCGGGGCCCTGTTCGCGGCGCATCGCATCGAACGACAGCCCCTTCAACTGACAGACGGCATTGCCGCTGTCGGCCGCGCACAGCGCCATCGCGCCTTCGACGTCGCGGATCTTGCCCCAGGTCGGAAGGTCGATGCCCTGATGTGCCTCGCGCGACCACAGCCCTTCGTCGGTATCGACCCACAAGACCGCGAAGGAATGCCGGGTTGCCGATTCGCTGCCATTAATCCGAATGGTGAGGCGCATTGGATCGTCTCCTGAAAAAGATGACACATTCGACCGTTTTGACTTGAACAGTCTAGATAGACTGGTGTGAAACGCAAGTGATAATCCGCAATAAACCCGGATCGAGTCTATTTCCGTTTCAGATGAAACGATGTCTGACGATTCATGGTCATTCCCGAGGCGTCAGCCCACGCGGGCGATAGCGGCGACCAGCGGTGGCCGGGCCGGCGCGCGCGGAGGCCCAGACATGGGATGACAGGGCCGCCGGCCGCGTCGATCGGTCGCGCGCCGACCGATCGACGGAAAGCGGGGCGAAGGACATGCTCTGGCGCTCCTCGGATGCAGCCGGACCGAACCTTTCAGCGTGTTGACGCGGCGGCCGGCACGACACACTCCGACAATCGCGTACAAATCGGCACACTTTCACGAAACTTTCGGGACAGACTTGCATGCGGTCGGGCCCCACACTGGGAACTTCCCGATCCTGTGCCGCGGACGCCGGTCCGCGCCGGCTGCCGCCGCCTCGTGCCAGAGCGCGATCGACGCGATCGCAGGCCGCACGCCGGATCGGGAGGCGCCGGGGCGCGCGTCAGCCCCGGCCCGGCCGGTGAGCCGTGCGCCGCCCGCAACCGCGGGCACCGCGCCGCCCGGCCGACTCTTCGAAGGAGACTATCGTGCTGATCTGGAAAACCGCGTTGTCGCTCAACTGGCGGACGAGCCTCGTGTCGCCGGCCAGCGCACCGGTCGCGGCGGCGAACGTGGGCCGGCTGGTGCTGACCGGCGCGACCGGCTTCATCGGCAGTACCGTGCTGACGGCGCTCGTCAATGCGGGGCTGCTCGAACGCATCGTGTGCGTCGTGCGCGCGCAGGACCGCGGCCATGCGGTCGCGCGGCTGCGGGAAGCGGCGTTGCGCGCGGGGCTCGCGCCGTACTGGGCGTCGCGCCTGACCGATGCGAACGTGATCGTCGGTGCGCTCGGCGACGTGTGGCACGGCGCCGATGCGCCGCGCCTGGCCGGCGCGACGCACGTGATTCACTGCGCGGGCCATGCGTCGCCGGCCGACGGCGCGCATCTGCAGGCCGACATCGCCGACGCGGTGCACTTCGCTGAACGCTTTGCCCGCGCGCCGCGCCTGCAGCGCTTCGTGTACGTCGGCACGGCCTACGCGCATGCGGGCCGCGGCGGGATCGTGCAGGAAGAGGCGGAACGCGACGCGGAGAACGACGTCGCGCCGCAGGCCGACGAAGGCCTGCCCGGCGCGGTGCTGGCGGCCGACTACCTGCATGCGAAGGCCCGGACGGAGCAGCGTCTGCGCGCGCTCGGGCTGCCGCTCGTCGTCGTGCGGCCGTCGCACGTGGTCGGCCATACGGTGCTCGGGACGCGGCCCGCACCGAATTCGTTCTGGATGTTCCGGCTCGCGCATGCGGCGCGCCGCTTCACCGCGCGGCCGATGACGCGCATCGACATCGTGTCGGTGGACGACGTGGCGCGCGCGACGATGCTGCTGGCCGTCAAGCCGACGCTGGCGCACGACGTCTATCACGTGTCGGCCGGCGACGAGGCGCCGCAGGTCGCGCAGATCGTGCGCGCGATGGACGAGGCGGCGGGAATGACCGGTGCGCCGCGCTACGCGGCGTGCGCGCCGGCGGAACTGCCGCTCGTCGTGCGTGATGTGCTGGGGCGCCCCGATCCGGCACTCGAGCGTGTGATCGGCCGGGCCCTGCAGCGCTGCGGGGAATTCGCGACGGTCGATCGCGTGTTCGACAATCGCCGCGTGCGCGACGAAATCGACTTCGAGCCATTGCCGTTCATCGATTACGTCGAGGAGTGCATGCGCACGTCGCGCGGCGTGGCCGTGACCGAGCTGATGCGCGGCGCGATCCACTGATACTGATCGCCCGCTGACCGCCCGCGTCGCACCGGCGGCGTCCGCTCCCGCGCGTGGCGGGCGCGGGCGCCGTCTTTACGCCTGGCTGCCGAGCTCGATGAGCCGGTCGAGCGCGCGGTAGATGTCTTCCAGGCCGTCCTGGCCGAACCGCGACTCGAGCTGACGATATTGCGCGTCGATGCGCGGCCCGATCTCCGTCACCAGTTTCCTGCTTTGCGGCGTCAGGCTGACCAGCAGCCGGCGCTGATCCTCCTGCGCGCGCGTGCGCGTGATCAGGCCGTCGCGCTCCATCCGCTCCAGCACGCCAGTCAGGCTCGGGCTCAGGATGCAGCAGCGTTTCGCGATCTGTCCGGCTTCGAGCGCCTCCGTCGGTTCGCCGTCGAGCACGCGGATGATCCGCCATTGCTGTTCGGTCAGCGAAAATTCCTTGAGAATGGGGCGAAACAGACCCATCAGCGTTTCGCGGGCCTCGAGCAGCAGCATGGCCAGGTTGCGATGGTCGAGCGTACGGTTCATCGGGATGAGCAGAGGACGGGGACGCATCAATCTTAACAGCCGAAGCTGATGAATTTCGCATCTCAGGGTAATCGAGGTTGCCACCACTCGATTGTTTACTTAAGATATTAACTATTGACGATGCGCCGCGACGCGCGGCAGGGGAATGACGCATGGAGCTGTCTTGCACGACCGCCGCGGCGCCGCCGTTGCCGGTCGCCATCGGTACCGTCTACGGGGCCTTGCTCAACGAGCGCGCGGCGCTCGACGCGCTCGGCGATGCGGTGAACGCACCGCCTTACGGCCGCCCGCCGCAGGCGCCGATCCTGTACATCAAATCCGCCAACACGCATGCAGCCGACGGCGCCGCCGTGATCGTGCCGGCCGGTGTCGACACGCTGGAGATCGGCGCGTCGGTGGCCGTCGTGTTCGCGCGGCGCGCGACGCGCGTGCCGGCCGCGCGGGCGCTCGACTACGTGCACGGCTTCACGCTCGCGAGCGACGTGTCGGTGCCGCATCCCGATTACTACCGTCCGGCCGTGCGCTTCAAGTGCCGCGACGGCTTCTGCCCGCTTGGGCCCACGATCGTGCCGGCCGCCGCGCTCGCCGATGTCGACGCGATCGGCCTGACGGTGTGGATCGACGGCGAAGTGGCGGCATCCGCGTCGACCGCGACGCTGATTCGCCCGGTGCGCGCGCTGATCGCCGACGTGACGGCCTTCATGTCGTTCGACGCGGGCGACGTGCTGTTGCTCGGCGTCGCGGGCGGCGCACCGCATGCCCGTGCGGGCAGCACGATCGAGATCGCCGCGGCCGGCATCGGCACGTTGAGGCATACGCTGATCGCGGAGGAAGCGCGATGAAGACGGCGCGCGTGATCTACAACGGCGCACTGCATGCGGCCGAACCGGCCGGCGACGGCGCGATCCGCCTCGATACGGGCCGCGTGGTGGCCGAGGACGCGGTGGCGTGGCTGCCGCCCGTCGCGCCGCGCACGACGTTCGCGCTCGGCCTGAACTACGCCGACCATGCGAAGGAGCTCGCGTTCAACGCGCCGAGCGAGCCGCTGATTTTCCTGAAGGGGCCGAATACGTTCGTCGGTCACCGGTCGCTGACCGTGCGCCCCGCGGACGCCACGCACATGCACTACGAGTGCGAACTGGCCGTCGTGATCGGCCGGCCCGCGCGCCACGTGAGCCGCGCGCAGGCCATCGACTACGTGGCCGGCTATACGGTCGCGAACGACTACGCGATCCGCGACTATCTCGAGAACTACTACCGCCCGAACCTGCGCGTGAAGAACCGCGACACCTGCACGCCGCTCGGGCCGTGGTTCGTCAGCCGCGACGAGATCGGCGATGCGGGCGACCTGACGCTGCGCACGACGGTGAACGGACGGGAGACGCAGCGCGGCAGCACGCGCGACATGATCTTCGACGTGCCGGCGTTGATCGAGCACATCAGCGGCTTCATGACGCTCTCGCCGGGCGACCTGATCCTGACCGGTACGCCCGAGGGGCTGGCCGACACGAAGCCGGGCGACGAGGTCGTGACCGAGATCGAAGGGATCGGCCGGCTCGTGAACACGATCGTCGGCGAAGCAGACTACTATCGCGCCGGCTGAGCCCGTCGCCCAAGGAGAGAGCATGACCATCAAGCACTGGATCGACGGCCGCGAAGTCGAGAGCCGCGAGACGTTCACGACGCTGAATCCCGCGACGGGGGAAGTCATCACCGACGTCGCATCGGGCGGCGAGGCCGAAGTCGACGCGGCCGTGCGCGCCGCGAAGGAAGCCTTCCCGAAATGGGCGAACACGCCTGCCAAGGAGCGCGCGAAGCTGATGCGCAAGCTCGGCGAGCTGATCGAGAAGAACGTGCCGATGCTCGCGGCGCTGGAGACGCAGGACACCGGCCTGCCGATCGCACAGACGAGCAAGCAGCTGATTCCGCGCGCGTCCGAGAACTTCAACTTCTTCGCGGAAGTGTGCGTGCAGATGAACGGCCGCACCTATCCGGTCGACGACCAGATGCTGAACTACACGCTGTACCAGCCGGTCGGCGTGTGCGCGCTGGTGTCGCCGTGGAACGTGCCGTTCATGACCGCGACGTGGAAGACGGCGCCGTGCCTCGCGCTCGGCAACACGGCCGTGCTGAAGATGTCGGAGCTGTCGCCGCTGACGGCCGACCAGCTCGGCCGCCTCGCGCTCGAAGCCGGCATCCCGCCGGGCGTGCTCAACGTCGTGCAGGGTTACGGCGCGACGGCCGGCGACGCACTGGTGCGTCATCCGGACGTGCGTGCGGTGTCGTTCACCGGCGGTACGGTGACCGGCAAGCGGATCATGGAGCGCGCGGGCCTGAAGAAGTATTCGATGGAACTCGGCGGCAAGTCGCCGGTGCTGATCTTCGACGACGCCGATTTCGACCGCGCGCTCGACGCGTCGCTGTTCACGATCTTCTCGATCAACGGCGAACGCTGCACGGCCGGCTCGCGGATCTTCGTGCAGCGCACGATCTACGACCGCTTCGTGCAGGAATTCGCGCGCCGCGCGAACAACCTGGTGGTCGGCGATCCGTCCGATCCGGCCACGAACCTCGGCGCGATGATCACGCGCCAGCACTGGGAAAAGGTGACGGGCTATATCCGCATCGGCGAGCAGGAAGGCGCGCGCGTGGTTGCGGGCGGCGCCGACAAGCCGGCGGGCTTGCCCGACCACCTGCGCAACGGCAACTTCGTGCGGCCGACCGTGCTGGCCGACGTCGACAACCGGATGCGCGTCGCACAGGAAGAAATCTTCGGGCCGGTCGCGTGCCTGATTCCGTTCGAGGACGAGGAAGAAGGGCTGCGGCTCGCGAACGACACGTCGTACGGCCTTGCGTCGTACATCTGGACGCAGGATGTCGGCAAGGTGCATCGCCTCGCGCGCGGCATCGAGGCCGGGATGGTGTTCGTGAACAGCCAGAACGTGCGCGACCTGCGCCAGCCGTTCGGCGGCGTGAAGGAATCGGGCACCGGGCGCGAGGGCGGCGAATACAGCTTCGAGGTGTTCGCGGAGATCAAGAACGTGTGCATCTCGATGGGTTCGCACCACATTCCGCGCTGGGGCGTGTGACGGGCGCGGGACGTCTGCAGCACGAAAGAACCAAACGGAGACTTGAACGATGGGCAAACTGTCCCTCGCCGCAAAAATCACGCACGTGCCGTCGATGTACCTGTCGGAATTGCCCGGCAGGCATCACGGCTGCCGCGAGGCGGCGATCCGCGGCCATCAACTGATCGGCGAGCGCTGCCGCGCGCTCGGCGTCGACACGATCGTCGTGTCGGACGTGCACTGGCTCGTCAACGCCGGTTATCACGTGAACTGCAATGCGCGATTCGCGGGCACGTACACGAGCAACGAGCTGCCGCATTTCATCCGCGACATGGAGTATGCGTATCCGGGCAACCCGGCGCTCGGCCGGCTGATCGCCGAGACGGCCAGCGCGCGCGGCGTCGCGACGCGCGCGCACGAGATCGACAGCCTCGAACTCGAATACGGCACGCTCGTGCCGATGCGCTACATGAACGCCGACCAGCACTTCAAGGTCGTGTCGATCGCCGGCTGGTGCATGTGGCATCAGCTCGACGAAAGCCGGCGCTTCGGCGAGGCGCTGCTCGAGGCGATCGAGAAAAGCGATTCGAACGTCGCATTCCTCGCGAGCGGCTCGCTGTCGCACCGCTTCAACGACAACGGCAGCCCCGAGGAATCGATCCACCAGATCAGCCGCGAATTCTTCCGGCAGGTCGACCTGCGCGTGGTCGAGCTGTGGAAGCGGGGCGATTTCAAGACCTTCTGCGCGATGCTGCCCGAGTACAACACGCATTGCCACGGCGAAGGCGGGATGCACGACACGGCGATGCTGCTCGGCCTGCTCGGCTGGGATCGCTACGATAAACCCGTCGAGATCGTCACCGACTATTTCGCGAGTTCGGGTACCGGGCAGATCAATGCGATCTTTCCGGTGGCCTGAGCACCGCGCCACGCACTCGACTGGAGACCCGCCATGCCACATATCGTCGTCGAATACACCGCGAACATCCGCGACGACGCACGCATTCCCGCGCTGCTGCGCACGATCAACGCCACGCTGATCGCGCAGGGCGGCGTGTTCCCGACGGGCGGCATCCGCTCGCGCGCGATCGAACTGCAGGACTACTGCGTAGCCGACGGCACGGAAGACGATGCGTTCGTGCACGTGACGCTGAAGATCGGCTCGGGCCGCAGCGACGCGCAGAAAAAGGCCGCGTGCGACGCGCTGTTCGACGCGATCAAGGCGCATTTCGCGGAACTGTACGCGAAACGGTACCTCGCGCTGTCGATGGAGCTGACCGAGTTCAGCGAAAGCGGCTCGTACAAGCACAACAACATCCACGCCCGCTACAAGCGGGCCGGCTGAACCCCATTCCCGATCCGACCATGCTCGAAACCGCCCTCATCGACCAGCTCGCGCAGCGTCTGCACGACGCCGAGCGCGAGCGCAAGCAGATCCGCCAGATCTCGCTCGACCATCCCGACATCACGATCGACGACGCGTATGCGATCCAGCGCGCGTGGGTGACCCTCAAGCTCGCGGAAGGCCGCACGCTGAAGGGACACAAGATCGGCCTCACGTCGAAGGCGATGCAGAACACGTCGCAGATCGACGAGCCCGACTACGGCGCGCTGCTCGACGACATGTTCTTTGCCGACGGCGGCACGATCCCCACCGGGCGCTTCATCGTGCCGCGCGTCGAGGTCGAACTCGCGTTCGTGCTCGGCAAGCGGCTCACCGGCCCGGACTGCACGATCTTCGACGTGTACGACGCAGTCGACTACGTGGTGCCCGCGCTCGAGATCATCGACGCGCGCAGCCAGTCGATCGACCCCGATACGAAACGGCCGCGCAAGGTGTTCGACACGATCGCCGACAACGCGGCGAACGCGGGCGTGGTGATCGGCGGGCGGCCCGTGAAGCCGCAGGACGTCGACCTGCGGTGGGTCGCGGCGATCATGTCGCGTAACGGCGTGGTCGAGGAAACGGGCGTCGCGGCCGGCGTGCTGAACCATCCGGCGAACGGCGTTGCGTGGCTCGCCAACCGGCTGGCCCGCTTCGACGTTGCGCTGGAGCCGGGGCAGATCGTGCTCGGCGGTTCGTTCACGCGGCCGTGCGCGGCGCGGCCGGGCGACACGTTCAGCGTCGACTACGGCCCGCTCGGGACGATCCAGTGCTACTTCGAGTGAGGTGAGCGAACGATGCGGATTCCTACGAATGTCTTCAAGGCCGCGCTCGCGCGCGGCGACGCGCAGGTCGGGCTGTGGCTCGGGCTCGCCAATCCGTACAGCGCGGAAGTGGTCGCGGGAGCCGGTTTCGACTGGCTGCTGATCGACGGCGAGCATGCGCCGAATACGGTGCCGACGATCCTTGCGCAGTTGCAGGCAATCGCGCCGTATCCGTCGCATCCGGTCGTGCGCGTGCCGTGGAACGATCCGGTGATCGTCAAGCAGGTGCTCGATCTCGGCGCGCAGACGTTGCTCGTGCCGATGGTGCAGAGCGGGGACGAGGCGCGTGCGGCGGTGGCCGCGACGCGTTATCCGCCGCACGGGATTCGCGGCGTGGGCAGCGCGCTGGCGCGTGCGTCGCGGTGGAATCGCGTCGGCGATTACCTGCATCGGGCGAACGACGAGATGGCCGTGCTCGTGCAGGTCGAGACGCGCGCGGGGCTCGACGCGATCGATGCGATAACGCGGGTCGAGGGCGTGGACGGCGTGTTCATCGGGCCGGCGGATCTCGCGGCCGATCTCGGGCATCTCGGCCATCCGGGGCACCCGGACGTGCAGGCCGCGATCGATGGCGCGATCCGGGCGATCAAGGCGGCCGGCAAGGCGCCGGGCATTCTCAGCGCGGATGAGGCGGCCGCGCGGCGTTATCTGGAAGCGGGAGCGCTGTTCGTCGCGGTCGGGGTCGATACGACGTTGCTGGCGAGGAGTGCGGAGCGGTTGGCGGAGCAGTTCAAGGGGAAAGGGGGCGAGGCGGTCAAGAAGGGGGACGGGACGTATTGAACGAAGCGGACATACCCCTCTATATAGGGCGATATCGATTTTCGTTTATTGCGATTTTCGTTTGTTTCGAATAAAATTGCGCCATCCAGAACCCCGCTTGGAGCGCGCGATGCCTCACACCACGATGTCCGAAACGATCTTGCCTGTCGAGCGCGAGATGCGGGCGGCTGTCGAAGGGCAGCGTGCGCTTGCTGCATACCTGGCAACGCGAACGGAAATACAGCGCATCCAGATCTTCGACGACGAAAATCGCGCGCATCAGGTCGAACTTCCGACCTCCGCGCTGCGTCTGCTGGTCGATATCCTCGCCGAGTTGGCCGATGGCAATGCGGTCAAGGTCGTGCCGGTTCATGCGGAACTGACGACACAGGAAGCGGCCGACCTGTTGAACGTTTCTCGTCCGCACCTGATCAAGCTGCTCGAATCGAATGCGCTTCCGCACCACAAGACCGGCAAGCATCGCCGTGTGCGATTTTCCGACCTGATGCGTTACAAGGCGGAACGCGATCAGGCAAGCGCGGACGCGATGGAGGAGTTGAGCCGGCAGGCGCAAGAGCACGGGATGGGGTACGAATGACGAGTTCGCCATTCACGGCGGTCTACGATGCGTGCGTGCTTTATCCCGCACCGCTGCGTGATTTCCTGATGTGGCTGGCGCTGAGCGGATGTTTTCGGGCTCGCTGGAGTGTGGATATTCATGACGAATGGAAACGGAATCTGCTATGTAACCGGGCCGATCTGACCGCGGCGCAACTTGATCGCACGGCAAGCCTGATGGATAGGGCGATACCCGATGCGCTCGTTACCGGTTACGAGGCGCTGATTGGTGGGCTGACGCTGCCGGACGCGAACGATCGACATGTGCTCGCTGCCGCGATCCGCTGCAACGCCAGCGTGATCGTAACGTTCAATCAGAAGGATTTCCCCGAAGAAGTGTTGTCGATCTACGGTGTCGAAGCACAGCACCCTGACGTGTTTGTCGACAATCTCTTCGATCTCGAACCGGCCGCAGTGGTCGCCGCCGCTCGGCGGCAGCGCGAAACACTCAAGCATCCGCCGATGATTGCGGAGCGCTATCTGGAAATCTTGCAGCGTCTGGGGATGGTTCAGACCTGCAAGGCACTCGAGGCCTATCGGACGATTATTTGAACCGCGCTGGATAAGGCGAACCCGACCGCTGTCGTCACTGCTCATTGCGCCGGGCTTATCGCCCCGCCTCCATATACTTCCCCGGCGTCGTCCCCAACGCCCGCCTGAACATGTCGATGAACGCGCTCACGTTGTCGTACCCGAGATCGAGCGCGATCGTCGTCACCGGCACGCCGTCGGCGATTTTCTCCAGCGCCCGCAGCAGCCTGGCCTGCTGACGCCACTGCGCGAACGTCAGCCCCGTCTCGGCCACGAAGCGGCGGCTCATCGTCCGCGCGCTGATTCCCGCCCATTCGGCCCATTCCTCCAACCGCCGGTTGTCCGCGAGATCCGCGGCAAGCGCATCGGTGATCCTCGTCAGCCGCGGATCCTGCGGCCTCGCCAACCCCAGCGCCTCGACTTCCGACGACGCGATTTCATCGAGGATCACGTCGGCGATCCGGGTTCGAGCGGCATCCAGCTCCGACCCCTCCCAACTCGCCGCGCGCTGCACGGCTTCGCGCAGCAGCGGCGTCGTGCGGATCGCGCGCGGGGTATCCGGCAGCGCCGCGCAGCGCGCTTCTGCGATGAACGCCGACCAGCCGGAAATCGGCCCGAACGAATGCAACGAATGGCGGCAATGCGGTGGAATCCAGATCGCATGGATCGCCGGCACGACCCAGTCCTGGTCGTCGAGGCCGATCGTCAGCAACCCGCTCAGCGCGCCGACGAGCTGGCCGCGCGCATGCGAATGAGGTGGCGTCACACGCGGGTCGCGTTGCGACAGCACGGCGGCGACGACGAACGGGCCGTCGTCGGACGTGACGAAGCGGGCGGGGAGGAGCGGATCGGACATGGCCGGATATCGGTATCGAATGGCCGTTATACCGGAGATCGGCCGAATTTGCACGCCTACACTGCGTCCATCGATAACAACCGGAGTACGACACGATGCGAGCCGAACAGATGCTTCCCGACCATGCCAACCAGGTCGATGCCGGCGGAACGACGATCCGCAAGGGGACCGTCGGCGCGTTTCTGGTCAATGCACGTGTATTGACCGATCCGAACGCCGCGCCGGCCGAGAGGGCGCGCGCGGAGGCCGACGCGATCGACGCGTTGCCCGCGCTGCGTGCGCTTGGCCTGTTCGATGTGCTGGAAGTACGCGATCCCGCGCTGCGCGCGTGGCTCGACGCACGCTGATGCGCACCGGGACCGTCGATCGAGATCCCCGATTCAAGGAGTCACCATGAAAGCAGCAGTCGTGACGGGCGCCGGCGAGCGCCCCGTTCATATGGAGTTCGATGCGCCGCACGCGATGCCGGGCCACAGCCTGATCGACGTGACGGCGTCCGCGTTGAGCCGGATCGCGCAGGGGCGCGCGGCCGGCACGCATTACTCGTCGGACGGGCGTTATCCGTTCGTCGTTGGCGTCGACGGGGTTGGTCGCCGTCTCGACGACGGGCAGCGCGTCTACTTCTTCGGCGCGCCAGCACCGTTCGGCGCGATGGCCGAACGCACGATCGCGCCCGATACGCGGTGCGTGCCGCTGCCAGATACGCTCGACGACGTCACGGCGGCCGCGATCGCGATTCCCGGGATGTCGTCGTGGGCGGCGCTGACCGAACGCGCGCGGCTCGTCGCGGGCGAGACGGTGCTCGTCAACGGTGCGACAGGTACGTCGGGGCGGCTGGCGGTGCGGATCGCGAAGCATCTCGGCGCCGCGAAGGTGATCGCGACGGGCCGCAACGCGGCCGCGCTGCAGGCGTTGCTGAATGCCGGTGCGGATGCCGTCGTGTCGTTGCAGCAGGACGACGCACATCTGGCACGCGCGCTCGAACCGCATTTCCGCGCGGGCGTGGACGTCGTGCTCGATTATCTGTGGGGCGCCAGCGCGCAGACGCTGCTGGTGGCCGCCGCGAAGGCGACGCCCGAGGGCCGCCGGCTGCGGTTCGTGCAGATCGGCTCGATCGGCGGCGCGGATGTGCTGCTGCCGGGGGCGGTGCTGCGGGCGACCGCGATCGAACTGATGGGCAGCGGCATCGGCAGCGTGTCGCTGCCGCGCTTGCTGGCGTCGGTGCGCGGTGTGTTCGACGCGGCCGGGCCGGCGGGGCTGACGATCGACACGCGCACGGTGCCGCTGTCGGCGGTTGGCGAGCACTGGAGCGATACGAGCAGCCTCGTTCGCCTGGTGTTCACGATGCACGGCGAATGACCGGCACGGGCCACGGATGAGGGCGCGGCCGTCGTGTGCGGGAAGCTGGCCGATCGCCCGTTGTCACGCTGATGCGCGCGGTGGAGGCGATGCAGGGCGGCACGCGCGCAATGAACCGCACAAGACGGGCGGCGCGATTCGAAGACCGCTCGCCGCCCGTATCGTCAAGCTCAGAACCGCTGCTGAATCCCCGCCGTGACGCCGACCTGCGTGGTGCCGTAGCCCACGAAATCGCGCGACACGCCGACCTTCTGGTCGTGCTTCGCGATCGCGAACGCGCCGGCCGCGTACAGCACGGTGCGCTTCGACAGCGCGTAGTTCGCGCGCAACGACACGAGCGTCGGGTCGGCATCGCTGCCGCCCTTGATGTTCTGGTGATAGACGGCCGCGATCAGCGAGAACGCCGGCGTGAACTGGTACGAGCCGCCGAGCCAGTACGTGTCGCTCAACTGGTTCGCCGCCGTGGTGCGGAACGTGCGCTTGTAGTTGCGATAGCCGGCCATCGTCTTCAGGTTGCCGAAGTCGTAGCTCAGGCCCGCGTGGATGCCCTGGATGTAGTTGACGGTATCGGCCGGCGTGACGCTGTCGGCCGCGCCGTTCTGCCAGTCGAACGTGACCACCGCCGCGAACGGGCCTTTCTCGTAGCCGACCGCGAAATCGTATTTGGAGCTGGTCTTCACGCTGCCCGGCACGTTGCCGAAGCCATACAGCGCGCCGAACTTGAACCCGCTGAATTCGCCGTCGTAGCGCACCGCGTTCGACGAGCGCGTGAACATGCCGTCCTTGCGGCCGCCCGTCGCCGTCGCCGCCGACGCCCACGAGTAGTTCTGCGCGTACCCCATCGGGTCGAAGGGCAGCATGTAGTCGTAGGTGACGGTGTAGTTGCGGCCGAGCGTCAGTTCGCCCCATTTGCTTTTCAGGCCGACCGTCGCGCGGCGCGCGAAGATCGAATCGGGGCCGTCGTCGAGCGCGCCGTTCGCGAGATCGATCCCGCTTTCGAGGCGGAACACGGCCTTCAGCCCGCCGCCGAGATCCTCGACGCCGCGCAGGCCCCAGCGCGACGTGTTCTTGTTGCCCGACTTCAGCTTGACCGCGCTGCCGCCCTCCGGCGCCGCGTGGTTCGTGTATTCGATGCCGGCATCCATGATCCCGTACATCGTGACCGACGACTGCGCGTGCGCGGCGGGTGCGGCGATGCAGGCCGCGGCGGCCGATCCCGTGAGGACTACTGTGCGAATCGAACGTTCTGCGCGTGACTTCATTGACGGTGTCTCCTTGGTTCTTGTGGGTTGGGGTGAAACGGATGCGGCGCGCAGCAGCCCACGGCGGACGCCGGAAGACGTCCGCCGGAAGGCATGTCATCCCATGACGAGATGTGCGCGGTGTGCGTGCGCGACGGCGAGCGTGCCGCCGCGCGCGGGTCAGCCCGCTTTCGCGAACGCCCAGCAGTCGTTGGTCGGGAATTCGATCCAGTGCTTGCCCGCTGCGCGCGGCACGTGGCCGAATGCGCGAAGGCGCATCTCGCCGCAATGGAACAGGTACTCCCAGCGATCGCCGAGATACATCGACGTGACGAGGTCGGCCTGCAGCCGGTTCGCGCCGGGGCCGTCGGCGACCTGCACGCGTTCGAGGCGGATCACGGCCTGCGCGTCCTGGCCCGGCGCGAACGTGTCGCGGGCGAGGGCCTGCAGCTCCCAGCCGTCGCCGGCGAGCGTCACGCGTTCGCCGTCGACGGCCGCGACGCGCGCGTCGATCCGGTTGTTGCTGCCCATGAACTCGGCCGTATACAGCGAGCGCGGCGCGCCGTACAGCTCGGCCGGCGTGCCTTCCTGCTCGATGCGGCCGTTGCGCAGCAGCAGGATGCGGTCTGACATCGCCATCGCCTCGGTCTGGTCGTGCGTCACGCACAGGGCCGACAGCCCGAGCGACACGATCAGCTCGCGCAGCCACGCGCGCGCTTCCTCGCGCAGCTTCGCGTCGAGGTTCGACAGCGGCTCGTCGAGCAGGATCACCGGCGGGTTGTAGACGAGCGCGCGCGCGATCGCGACGCGCTGCTGCTGGCCGCCCGACAGCTGATGCGGGAAGCGTTCCGCGAGATGGCCGAGGCCGAGCTGGTCGAGCGCGGTCTGCACGCGGCGCTTCTGTTCGGCCGGCGCGACGCGGCGCAGCTTCAGCCCGTAGCCGACGTTGTCGGCGACGGTGCGGTGCGGCCACAGCGCGTACGACTGGAACACGAGGCCGAGCGAGCGCTGTTCGACGGGCAGGTCGACGCGCTGCGTGCCGTCGAAAAACACGCGGTCGTCGAGCTGGATGCGGCCGTCGGACGGCTGTTCGAGGCCGGCCACCGCGCGCAGCAGCGTGGTCTTGCCGCTGCCCGACGCGCCGAGCAGGCACACGACTTCGCCGGCCTTCAGTTCGAACGACACGCCCTTGAGGATCGGATTGGCGCCGTAGCTGAGATGCAGGTCGTCGACGATGAGCTTATCCATGAAGTTTCACTCCGAAGCGCAGGGCCACGCCGAGACCGGCGCCGACCATCGCGATGTTGATGACAGAAAGCGCGGCGACCTGGTCGACGGCGCCGGTCGCCCACAGCGACACGAGCAGCGCGCCGATCACTTCGGTGCCGGGCGACAGCAGGTAGACGGCCGTCGAGTATTCGCGCTCGAAGATCATGAAGATCAGCAGCCACGCGGCGAGCAGGCCGAAGCGCACGAGCGGCAGCGTCACGTCGAGCGACACGCGGCTGCGGGTCGCGCCGACGCTGCGGCCGGCTTCCTCGAGTTCCGGGCCGACCTGCAGCAGCGCGCTCTGGATGAGCCGCATCCCGTACGCGAGCCACACGACCGTGTACGCGATCCAGATGCTCCACATCGAGTTCTTCAGCTCGCGCAGGCCGGGCACGAACAGGAAGATCCACAGGAACGCGAGACCGGCGAGCAGGCCGGGCACCGCGCGCGGCAGCAGCACGAGGTAGTCGAGCAGCTTGGTCGCCCAGTCGGGGCGGCGGTGGCCGGCGAACGCGACGAGCGAGTAGAAGCCGATCGCGAGCGCGCCGCCGATCACGCCGATGCCGAGCGTATTGACGATCGCGCGCACGAGGTTGTCCTGCTCGAACAGTTCGGTGAAGTTCGACAGCGTCAGCACCTCGGCGAGCGCGACGCCTTCGCCCCAGTTGGTCACGAACGCGCGCAGCACGATGCCCGAGATCGGGACGATCACGGTCAGCATCAGCCACAGCACGACGATCGCGAGCGCAACCCAGCGCCACACGCCGAGCGGCAGCACCGTCGTTCGGCCGGCCTTGCCCTTCACGGTGACGAAGCGGTTCGCCGTTTTCAGCAAGTGGCGCTGCAGCAGCACGAGCGGGAACGTGATCGCGACGATGCACACCGCGACCGCGGCCATCAGGTGATACGACGGCACGCCGAGCTTGTTGGTCAGCTTGTACAGGTAGGTCGCGAGCACGAGGTGGCCTTCTGGATCGCCGAGCACGAGCGGCAGCCCGAACACCTCGAAGCCGAGGAAGAACACGAGCACGCCGGCGAACAGCAGCGCGGGCATCGTCATCGGCAGGCTCACGTCGAGCGCGACGCGGAACGGGCGGGCGCCCGTGACGCGCGCGGCTTCCTCGACGTCCGAGCCGAGGTTGCGCAGCGCGGCCGACGAATACAGGTACACGTGCGGCACGTGCGTGAGGCCGACGATCACCGTGATCGCGAAGATCGAATACACGTTCCAGGGCACGTTCTGTACCCCGAACAGTTCCTTGAACCACACCGAATAGAAGCCGACCGGGCCGGCCGCGACCACGTAGCCGAACGCGAGCACCATCGGCGACACGAACACGGGCGTGAGCAGCAGCGGTTCGAGCCAGCGGCGGCCGGGCAGGTCGGTGCGCACCATCAGGAACGCGAGGATGCCGCCGAGCGGGATCGAGATGAACAGCATCCCGCCGGCAATGATGAACGAGTTCTTCACGGCCGACCAGAAGTCGGGATCGCTGAAGACGAAGCGGAAGCCCTCGATGCCGAGCGTCTTGTTCGCATCGAAGAACGGCGCGGACAGCAGGCTCTGGAACAGGATGAAGCCGAGCGGCAGTGCGACGGCGATGGTGAGTACCGCGACGACGATCCAGCGCAGCATGCCGGCGAGCGGCTGCAGGCTGTTGACCGGCAGCGCGGGAATCGCGTCGCGCGGGCCGGCGGCAGGTGGCGCGGCCGGTGCCGTGCCGCGGGTGCTGGTTGAAAGCATGAGTTCGCCCCTGCGGCCATCCGGATGGCCGCCTCAAGGAAGTCGGTAAGGGGAAGGGGCCGCCCGCGCGACGTGCGGCGGGCGGCCATGGGTCAGCCGGGGCCGATCAGCGGATCAGCGGATCAGCTCTTGATCGCCTGCTGCCATTGCTTCAGGAATGCGAGCCGCTTCGACTGGTCCAGGTAGACGAGCAGGCCGGTGCCGATCTGGATCGGCTTCAGCGAATCGCCGAGTTCCTTCGTGAGGCTCGCGGCCGACGTCTCGCCGGTCACGTCCGTGCGGATCGCGTACAGGTTCGCCTGGTTCGCGATCATGGTCTGGCCGCGCTTCGACAGCAGGTAGTCCACCCACAGCTTCGCGGCGTTCGGGTTCTTCGCCTTCTTCGAGATGGTGGCGAGGCGGCTCACGATCTGCGTGTAGTCCTTCGGGAATACGTAGCCGATCGACTTGTCCTTCTTCGCCTTCGCGTACGCATACGAACCGATGATGTTGTAGCCGATCAGGTTTTCGCCCGACGAGATGCGTTCCATCATCGCGCCGGTGCTCGATTGCAGCTTCGGGCCGGTCTTGCCGATGGCCTTCACGAGTTCCCACGTGACCTTCTCGTTCAGGTGCGCGTCCTGCGTCAGCGCGTTGAAGCCGACGCCGGATTTCTCGACGTCGTACGTCGTGAGCTTGCCCTTGAACTTGTCCGGTTGCGACGTGAGCAGCTTGATCAGGTCGGCGCGCGTCTTCGGCACTTCGTTTTCGGGGATCAGGCGCTTGTTGTAGACGATCGCGAGCGGCTCGAACGTCGTGCCGTACGCCTGCTTCTGGTATTGCGCCCATTGCGGCACGTTCGGGCCTTCCGGCGAATCGTACGATGCCATCAGGCCGTCGTTGACGAGCTTGACCTGGAGGTCCATCGCCGAGCTCCACAGCACGTCGGCGCTGGTGCTGCTCGCCGCGTTCTCGCTGATGTAGCGGTTGTACAGCTCGGTGCTGTTCATGTCGTTGTACTCGACCTTCACGCCGTACAGGCTTTCGAAGTCCTTGATCAGCGGGCGCACGAGGCCCGTGTCGGTCGTCGAGTAGACGATCAGCTTGCCTTCCTTCTTCGCGGCGTCGATCACGCCCTGGTAACTCCCCGGATACCCGGCCGGAACCTGCGCGGCGGCGCTGCCGGCGGCAGTGCCCAGAACGACCGCCAGCGCGGCGGCGAGGTGCTTCGGTGCAAACGGCATGTCTTCCTCCAGTTACGTCTAGGTGTTGTTCGAGTGACGCGGATGTTAATTGCGGCGCACTTTCAGCCCGCTTTCATTTCAGTTCACAATCGCGTCGTTCGTGTCATGGATTTCCCGAGGTCGATGCGGCGGCGGCCCGCCGTTTCGCGGCGCGCGGCACGATCCGGCAACGGAGGGAAGCGGGTTGCCGCGGGGCGCGGCAACGACGGCGGGGGCGTCTAGACGGAGGGCGCGAGCAGCTTCGCGAGCAGCCGGCCGCCATGCCGCGCGTGCGCGGCCGTCAGCGCCGAGTACCCGACGACGACGCCTGCTTCGCACCGCGCGCTTCGACAGAATCCGCGGACGGGCTGCAACTCGACGCCCGCCGCCCGGGCTTGCGCGACATACGTCGCGTCGTCCATCCCGGGCGGCAGCCACAGCACGAAATGAAAGCCCGCGTGTTCGCCGGACACCGCGTACCGTCCGCCGGCGTGTTTCGCCAACTGGTCGAGCACGATGTCGCGCCGCTGGCGGTACGCGTGCCGCGCCGCGCGCAGGTGCTTCGCAAAATCGCCGTGCGCGATGAAGCGGGCCAGCGCCAGCTGGGGCGCCACGCCGACCGAGCGCGCGGTCGCGTGCCACACGGACGACAGCGCCGGCCGCAGTGCCGCCGGCACGACCATGAAGCCGATGCGCAGCCCCGAGAACAGCGTCTTGTTGAACGAGCCGCAGTAGATCACGCGATCGCACGCGTCGAGCGATTTCAGCGCGGGCAGCGGGGCGGTCTGGTAGCTGAATTCGCCGTCGTAGTCGTCTTCGACGATCCACGCGCGGTTGCGCTGCGCCCAGTCGAGCAGTTCGAGCCGGCGCGACACCGACATCGTGACGCCGAGCGGCGCCTGGTGGGCGGGCGTCACGTAGGCCGCGCGCGCATCGGGATGCCGGTCCAGCGTCGCGGTATCGATGCCTTCCCGATCGACCGGCACGTCGATCACGGTCGCGCCCGCGATCGTGAAGATCTGCCAGGCCGACGCGTAGCCGGGGTCCTCCATCAGCACCGTCGAGCCGGGCGTGAGCAGCGTGCGCGCGACGAGATCGATCGAATGCCGGATGCCGGTCGTGATGAAGATGTCGCCGGCGCTGCACGGGATGCCGCGATATTCGCGCAGGTAGGCGGCGATTTCGTCGCGCAGGCTTTCGACGCCTTGTGCCGGCGTCGCCCCGAGGTCGTTCGCCGTCGCGGCAAGCAGGCTGGCCCCGAGCGCCTTCTTCCATTGCTGCATCGGCAGCAGGCCGGGATCGGCAAGCCGTGCGACGAACGGGACGCCCGGACGCACGCCTTGTTCCGGCTCGGCGGCGTCGGTCGTGCGCGCCGGCGCGGGGCGTGTGTCGACAGGGGGCGCGCCGTTGTCGCGCGACTGCGCGGCCGCGCGCAGGTAGCTGTCCGGTACCACCGCGCATACCCGCGACCCCGACCCTTGCGCGCGGGCGATGTAGCCCTCCGAGCACAGCCGGTCGTATGCCGCTTCGACCGTCCCCCGGGCGACGCCCCAGCGCGCCGCGAGGGTGCGGCTGGACGGCAGCGGGCTGTCGCCGGGGAGCAGGCGTTTCAGGATCGCGTCGCGTAGCGCGTCGGCGATGCACTCCTGCTTCGACTGCGGATTGCCCGTGGACAGCCCGGCAGGGCACGGCAGATCGAGCGGAATCGCGGCTTTGCCTCGCGCCATAGTGGTCCAGTCAGGGTCGAATTTAATGGCCCTTCAGCTTATATCACTTTGACCTTAGATTTCAGTCGACCACATCGATCCGACCGGAGGCGGGCTCACCGCATGAAAACGCGTTCATTACCCCAGTGGGGCTGGCTGTTCCTGTTGATGCTCGTCGTGTGCCTGCCGCGCGTCACGATCGATGCGTACCTGCCGTCGCTGCCGGCGATGGCGGACACGCTGCACGGCACCGACGCCCAGCTGCAGCTCACGCTGACCCTCTACATGGTCGGTTATGCGCTGTCGATGCTGGTGTCGGGGCCGTTGTCCGACCGTTACGGCCGTCGCCCCGTCCTGATCGGCGGCCTGTGCCTCTACGTGGTCGCGAGCGTCGCCTGCGCGTGCTCGACCAGCATTGCGGCGATCGTCTCCGCACGCATCTTCCAGGCATTGGGCGGCTGCTGCGGCACGGTGGTCGGGCGGGTGATCGTGCGCGAGCGCTTCCCGGCCGCGATGCAGGCGACGATACTGGGCCGGATCTCGGCCGGCATGGCGCTGTCGCCCGTGATTGCGCCGCTGGCCGGCAGCGCGCTGGCCGAGTGGCTCGGATGGCGCGGCGTGTTCGGATCGCTGGCGGCGGGCGGGGTGGTCGCGGCGGCGATGGTGCTGCGCTACCTGCCGGAGACCCGCGAAAGCGACGCGCGGCCGGCGCCGGGCGCGGGGCTCCTGCGGACCTACGCGGGCCTGCTGCGCGAGCGCCGTTTCCTGCGCTACTCGCTCGCGATCAGTTTCGCGTACTGCACGTACTACCCGTTCATCGCGGAATCGTCGACGCTGTTCCAGCGGCAGCGAGGCGTGTCCGGCCCGGTGTATGCCGCGATCTTCGGCCTGACCGTGCTCGGCTACCTGATCGGCTCGCACGTGTTCGCGCGGACCGGCACGCGCTGGAAGGCCGATTCGGTCATCGCGGCGGCGGCGGGCGTGAATCTGGCCGGCGCCGCCGCGTTGTGGATCGGCGGAGCGGTCGCGCCGACGGCGGTGGCGGCGCTCGTCGTCCCGATGTTCTTCGTGATGATCGCCGTCGGGATCGCGATCCCGGCCTGCCAGTTCGCGGTGATGCAGCCGTACACGACGATCGCCGGCACGGCGTCCGGGCTGTTCTTCTTCATCCAGATGGCGATCACGGCCGCGTGCGGCGGCGTGCTGGCGTGGCTGTCGGACGGTACCGCGCGCCCGATGATCGTCGTCACGGCCGGGGCGAGCGTCGCGTTCCTGGCGGTGGTGGTCGGCCTGCGCGAGCGGCGGCACGCAGGTAAAGGTTCGCGCTTCGCGCCGCGCGGCCGCGCGACCGCCGAGCGCTGAGCTCCGAGCTCCGAGCTCCGAGCTCCGAGCTCCGAGCGCCGCGCGTTCAGCGACGGTCGGCGGGCCGGCCGACGCGCGGGCGCGCCGGCCGCGCAACCGGTGTTTCCGCGAGGCGTCGCGACGGAAAGGATCATGTAATGTAGCGGCCTGTCGCTGACCTTCCCGGAATCCCCATGCGTGTGCTGCTCGTCGAAGACAACCCGAACCTCGCCCAGTCGCTGAACGACGCGCTGAGCGCGGCGCGCTTCGCTGTCGATCACATGGCGGACGGCGAGGCGGCCGACCACGTGCTGCGTACGCAGGATTACGCGCTGGTGATCCTCGATCTCGGGCTGCCGAAGCTCGACGGGCTGGAAGTGCTGCGGCGGCTGCGCGCGCGGCGCAATCCGGTGCCGGTGCTGATCCTGACCGCGCACGGGTCGGTCGAGGATCGCGTGAAGGGGCTCGATCTCGGCGCCGACGACTATCTCGCGAAGCCGTTCGAGCTGACCGAACTGGAGGCGCGCGCCCGCGCGCTGATCCGCCGCAGCCTCGGCCACGAGCATTCGCGGGTCGAATGCGGGCCGCTTTCCTACGACAGTATCGACCGCAGCTTCCATCTCGCGGGCGAGCCGCTGTCGCTCACGCCGCGCGAGCGTTCGGTGCTCGAGGTGCTGATCCTGCGCAACGGCCGTGCGATCAACAAGGAAACGCTGTCGGAGAAGATCTTCGGGCTCGACGAATCGGTCAACGCCGATGCGATCGAGATCTACGTGTACCGGCTGCGCAAGAAGCTCGAGAACACGGGTGTCGCGATCGTCACGCTGCGCGGGCTCGGTTATCTGCTGGAGGCGAGGGCGGAGGCGGCGGAATGAGCCTCCCGCCCTTCCGCGACAGTTCGCTGTGCCCCGACGCGGCGCCTGGCGTCGTTGCGGCGGCCCGGCGGAACGCATGATGCCCCGCCCGAACCTGCGCACGCAGGTCGCGCTGTGGCTGCTGCTGCCGCTGCTCGGCCTGCTCGCGCTCGACTCGTGGCTCACGTACCAGCGCGCGATGAACGCCGCGCACGTCGCATTCGACCGCACGCTGTCGTCGTCGCTGAAGTCGATCCGCGAAGGCGTGCGGCTCAATGACGGCGAGATCGAGGTCGACCTGCCGTATCTCGCGCTCGAAATGCTCGAATCGAGCGACGGCGGCAAGATCTACTACCTGATCCGCGAGGACAACGGCCACACGGTCACCGGCTACCCGGACCTGCCGCTGCCGCACGGGCGCGACGCGGGCGACGGTGCGCTGTTCGTCACGCGCTACTACGACGTCGTCTATCGCGGTGAACAGCTGCGGATGGCCGCGCTGCGCATCCCGGTGCACGACGTGCCGACCGCGCAGTCGCGCATCGTGTGGGTGATGGTCGGCGAGACGATCGAGGCACGCCAGGCGCTCGCGCGCGAGATCCTGGTGGGGTCGCTGCTGCAGGAAGGGCTGCTGGTCGTGCTGGCGCTCGGCATCGTGTGGCTCGGCGTCGGGCGCGGGCTGCGGCCGCTGAACCGGCTGTCGGCGACGGTCGCCGCGCGCAGCGAGGACGATACGACACCGCTCGATACCGGCGCGATGCCGAGCGAACTTGCGCCGCTCGTCGAGTCGATCAACCAGTACATCGGCCGCACGCAGCGGATGCAGGTCGCGCGGCGCCGCTTCTTCGCGGACGCGGCCCATCAGCTGAAGACGCCGCTCGCGGCCGTGCAGGCGGGCGTCGAGCTTGCGCTGCGGCCCGACGAGCAGCCGCGCGCGAACGGGCACCTGCGGCGCGCGAACGGCGCGGTGCGGCAGGCCGCGAAGATCGTCCAGCAATTGCTGTCGCTGTCGCGGCTCGATTCGGACAGCGGCCACGCTGTTGCCCACCAGCCGGTCGCGCTGCACCGGCTCGCGCGCAGCGTGACGCTCGACTGGTCGCCGGTCGCACGCGCGCGCGACATCGATCTCGGCTTCGAGCACGAGGCCGACATCGACGTGCACGGGCAGCCCGACCTGCTCGGCGAGATGATCGGCAACCTGATCGACAACGCGATCCGTTATGCGGGCGATCGCGCGGTGATTACGGTACGCGTGTCGCGCGACGGGGCGCATGCGCGGCTCGACGTGATCGACAACGGGCCGGGCGTGCCGGCGGACGAGCGCGACGCGGTGTTCGAGCGCTTCCATCGCGGCAGCAAGACGCAGACGGTCGAAGGGACGGGGCTCGGGCTGTCGATCGTGCGGGAGATCGCGCGCGTGCATCAGGGCACGGTGACGCTGGCCGATGCGGCCGGCGGGGGGCTGGTCGTGACGATCCGGTTGCCGGCGGCGAACGATGCGGGGGCGCATACCGCGTGATGGCGAGTTGCGATGTGGTCAGCCGGAAGCGGTGACGGGTAAGCGGTTAGCGGTTAGCGGGAAGCGGGAAGCGGGCAGTAGGAAGCCGCTCGGGCGGCTTCCGGGCTACGAAGGCGATGTGATCGGGTGATTGGTGCCGTGTACGGGCCTCAATCTCCGAACCCGATCTCCGCTTCCAGCGACTGGCCGACTTCGAGCCACCCGCCCGCGCCTTCGACGACGATCGCGTTGATGCCGAACGTCAGCTCGCCGCCGAAGTTCGGGTTCGCGCGATAGCTCTGCATCGTGTCGGTCGGCTCGTGCGGCCACGCGGGATCGGGCGCGCCGGTGACCTGGTCGATCGTCGGCATCGGGCAGCGCGTGCACGGCTTCACGAGCCGCAGCCGCACGGGCGACGCACCTTCCGTGTCGAGATGCTCGACGAAATCCTCTTCGTACGCGTCGAGATCCGACACCACGATGTTCGGCCGGAAGCGGTTCATCGGAATCGCCGGTGCGCCTTTGGCGGTGAGCCGCGCGTTCAGGTCGTCGAGCGACGACTGGCCGATCACGAGCAGCGGGTAGCCGTCCGCGAACTCCGTGTGCGTATCGATCTCGCCGGTCCATTTGCGGTTGCAGCCGCGGCGCGCGTCGGGCGCGAAGCGCGCGAGCTTCGCGGGCGTGCCGAGGAATTCGGTGAGCCAGGCGGCCGTTTCGGCGCCCGTGTCGATCGCATCGACGGTGTCGCGCCACACGGTCGCGGCCATTTTCGGCGTGGCGGGCGCTACGTCGCCGTCGAGCGGCGTGCGGATCTCGCGCATGCCCGGCGCGCTCAGCACGAGCGCATCGCTGTTGAGTGCGGGGCGGATCAGCGCGAGGCGCGGGTGCGTGCGCTGCGTGATCATCTGTCCGGCGGAGTCGGTGATCAGCCAGTGGCGGTCGTACGCCAGGCCCGTTTCGAGCAGTTGCGCGCGCGACAGCGCGATGCCGGCGCAGGATTTGATCGGATAGACGAAGAGTTCGGCGATGGCTGGCATGACGCTGGCTGAAGGCGGATGGCGAGACTGCGATTGTGCCAGATCGCGCCGCAGCCGTTCGGACGTCTGCGCTGCGTCGCGCGGCCGGTCATGCGAGCGGGAAGCCGGGGTCGAACGTGGTACGCACGTCGAGCGGCTGGCGCAGCAGTCCCGCCTTCAGGTAGAAGTCGGCCGTGCGCTGCTGTTCGGCGATGACCGTCGCGTCGATCGGCAACCAGCGCGTGTTCCGGCGCTCGAACTGCAGCTTCGCGGCTGCGGGCGGAATGCCGATGATGCGCGCGAGCGCCGCCGAATACGCGTCGGCATGCCGGTACGACCATGTCTGCGCGCGCACGACGCGCCGCAGGAAATCGTGCAGCACGTCGCGCTTCGACGCGATCGCCGCGTCGGTCGCCGCGATGTAGCTGAGGCCCGACCACAGCCCGCGGCCGCTGACGAGCACGCGCGCGCGCCCGCTCGTTTCCGCGAGTGCGGTATAGGGCTCCCAGGTCGCCCACGCATCGATCGAACCGGTTGCGAGCGCAAGCATCGTATCGGCCGGCGGCAGGAAGCGGAACGAGACGGCGTCGGGAGGCAGGCCGGCCGCGTCGAGCGCCTTCAGCGTGACGAAATGCCCGATCGAGCCGCGCGTGGTGCCGATGCGCTTGCCTTTGAGGTCGGCCGGGCCTTTCAGCGCGGCATCGGGCCGCACGAGCACCGCCGTGCCGTACGGGTCGGAGCGGTTCGCGCCGATCACCTTGATGCGTGCGCCCGACGCGAGCGCGAAGATCACCGGCGCATCGCCGATCGGCCCGCAGTCGACGGCGGCCGCATTCAGCGCTTCGGCGAGCGGCGCGGCGGCCGGGAACTCGGTCCACGCGATGTCGTACGGCAGGCCGTTCAGTTCGCCGGCTGCTTCGAGCAGCGCGCGCAGCCCGCCTTTCTGGTCGCCGGCGCGCAGCAGCGGCCGCGTGCCCGATTGCGCGCGCACGGCGGCCGGGGCCGCGGCGATCGTGGCGAGGGCGCTCGCTTGCGCGAGGAAGTGGCGTCGGGTCGGATTCATCGTGAAGTTCGGTCGAAAGAGAAAGTCAGGGATTCAATCAATGCGGGAGCCCGGCCTGTACGTCGCGCACGGGTTCCGTGTCGACGCGCAGCAGCAGCGCGGTCAGCGCGTCGCCGTTCGCGGCCGGTACTGCCGGCCGTGCCGTGGCGTCCGAGCGGCACAGCAGGTCGGCATCCGACCAGCCCGCGCTGCCCGGCAACGCGCGCGCCCGCAGCCAGCCGCGGCGATCGGCGAGGAGCTGCGTGCCGCCGAGCGCGGCGGGCGTCACGCCGGCGATCGTCGCGAAGGCGAGCCACGCATCGGGCGTCGACGCGACGCAATCGGCTCGCGCCGTGCCGGCCGCCTGCGCCACGGGCGTGCCGCTTGCCGTGACGAGCAAGGTTTGCCAGCGCGCGTCTTCCGGCGGGGGCGTCGCGCCCGGCGCGAGTGCGACGATGCGCACGCGCTGGCCTGCACGCCAGCGATCGAGCGGTTGGGGCGCGGCGCTGCCGCAGCGCACGTCGAGCGCCGGCAGCGGCACGGGCACGGGCCACGCGCCTTCCGCCTGCGCGCCGCTGCCCGCGGCGAGCGCTTTCAGGTAGTCGAGCACGGCCCAGGTGTCGCGGGGCCCGAGCGTCGCGGCGAAGCCGGGCATCGTCGGCGCGCCGCGTTCGTCGCGTGTCCCGTGGCGCACGCGCCAGAACAGTTCGCCGTCGAGGCGGCGGGCGAGCAGTGCGCCGGCGAAGGTCGGCGGCCAGTGCGGGAGCGTGGCCGCAAGCGGCCCTTCCCCGCGTCCGTCCACGCCGTGGCACGCCACGCAGTGTTGCGCATACAAGTGCGCGCCGCGCATCACGTTCGATACCGAAAACGGCGCGGGATCGCGCTGGAAACTCGTCGGCACGGCAGGCGAAAGCCACAGCGAAGCCGGCGGCCACGGCGCGAACCACGCAACGGCGAGCGCGGCAAGCACCGCAAGCGCCGACGCCACACGTCGCTTGCGTAACGCGAGCGCGATGCACGCGAGCACGGCGGCCAGCGTCGTCGCCGCGACGGCGAACGCGAGTTGCCGCGTGAGCCCGGCGTCGATGCGCAGCGTTTCGAGCGCGATGCGACGGGCCCACGGCCAGGCAGGCTGACCGTCGGCGTCGCCCGTCAGCCCGATCGCATGCAGCACGCGCGACAGCGCGACTTGCGCGCGATACAGCCCTTGCAGAAACAGCAGCGCCCAGTCGGAGAACGTCGGTGCATTCATCGGCTACGTTCCCGCCGCACGGCGGCCCATCGTCGAACGGTACCGCGCATCTACCAGCTCGCATCGAGCCCGAGATGCCGCAACGCGTCGTGACGCAGCTCGGCGAGGCGCGGGTCGCCGCGATGGCGCGGGTAGGGCAGGTCGACGCGCAACTCGGCGACGATCCGCGCGGGACGCGGCCCGAACACGATCACGCGCTGCGCGAGGAACAGCGCTTCCTCGACATCGTGCGTGACGAGCAATGCAGAGAAACCGTCGCGTTGCCACAGTGCGGTGAGTTCGGCCTGCATCGTGAGCCGGGTGAGCGAATCGAGCTTGCCGAGCGGCTCGTCGAGAATCAGCAGGCGCGGATCGTTGACGAGCGCGCGGGCCAGTGCGACCCGCTGCGCCATCCCGCCGGACAGCTGATGCGGGAACACGTTCGAGAATTCCTGCAGGCCGACGCGCGCGAGCGCATCGTCGACGCGATGCTGCGACGCGCGCGCCACGCCGCGCGCCTCGAGGCCGAGCGCGACGTTCGCGCGCACTCGCCGCCACGGGTACAGCGTCGGGTCCTGGAACACGACGATGCGCGACGGATCGGGTTGCTCGATCGGCACGCCGTCCTGCGCGATTCCGCCTTGCCGCGCGGCGTCGAGGCCCGCGACGAGGCGCAGCAGCGTCGATTTCCCGCAGCCGCTCGGGCCGAGCAGCGCGACGAATTCGCCGGCCGCGACCGACAGCGTGACGTCGTCGAGCACGGGCAGCGCGCCGCCGGGGCCGTCGAACGCATGGCTCACGCGGCGGATGTCGATGCGCGCGCCGCGCGGCGCCGTGACGGCAGGCGAAGCGGAAGCGGACGATTCGAGTACGGCGGCGCTCACCATTTGACGGTTCCTTTCTGCCATGCGAGCACGCGGTCGCGCACCGCGAACAGCAGCGCGATCAGCCCGGAAAACAGCAGCGCCATCACGATCAGCGCCGCATACATGTTGACGTACGAGGCCCAGCCCTGCGCCCAGCTCAGGTACCAGCCGAGCCCGGACTTGACGCCCATCATCTCGGCGACGACCAGCACCGTGAACGACGCGCTCAGCCCCATGAAGATGCCGACGAACACGTGCGGCAGCGCGGCCGGAATCGCGACGCGCAGCACGAGGAAGCGCGCGTTCGCGCCGAGCGTGCGCGCGACGTCGTAATACTGCTTGTTGACGCTCGCGACGCCCGACCACGTCAGCACCGCGACCGGGAAGCCGGTGGCGAGCGCGATCAGGAACGCGGCGGCGGAATAGCTCGACGGAAAGAAGTAGAACGTGAGCGGCAACAGCGCGGTGGCCGGCACGGGGCCGAGCACGCGCAGCACCGGATGCACCCAGTAGCCGATCCGGCGCGACCAGCCGATCGACACGCCGACCGCGAAACCGACCGCGACGCCGTATGCAAAGCCGAGCGCGAGCAGCTTCAGCGTGTTGCCGGCGCTGCCGAGCAGGCGCGGCCAGTCGTCGACGTAGACCTCGATCAGTGCCTGCGGCGGCGCGAAGAACGGCGTCGGCAGCCAGCCGGTTTTTGCGGTGACGATTTCCCACGCGGCGAGCACGAGCGGCAGCGCGACGAGCCACGGGCCGGCCGGGCGCACGCGCGTGAGCCGCGTGCGCGTCGCGGCGACGAGATGACCGAGCGTCGCGGCGGCGAGCAGCAACGCGGCGATCGTCCACGCGGCCGTGCCGAACGTGTCCGTGTACGCCCAGTCGCTGAAACCGACGATGCGGTTCGGCCAAAGCTGCGTGACGGCGCCGAGCGCGGCCCAGGCGAGCGCGGCGGCGATGCCGGTCGGCCAGGTGCGCGCGCGGCGCGCTTCGGCCGCGAGCGTCGCTTCGCAGGCCGTGCAGGCCACGCGTGCGGAAGCAGCGGAAGCAGGCGCACCGCCGGCCGGTGACGGTGCGGTGCGCGCGGTGGAGGCGTGTTCGATCGTCGACATCGCGTCACCCGAGCACGTTCGCATAGACCTGCTGCGCGAAGCGCTGCGGGTCGGTGCTCTTCTTCAGCACGCTGATACGGCGGAAATCGTCCGCATAGAACGCGATTTCCTGCTGCAGGTCGACGTTGGTCGGGTGATGCGTGTAGGTGAGCGTCGCGTACAGCTTGCGCAGGTCCTCGGGGCTGATCTTCGGCGAATATTTCGCGAACACCTTCGCGGCTTCGTTCGGGTTGTCGTGCGTGAACTCGGTGGCCTGCACGATCGAGCGCGCGAGTGCGGCGGCGGACGGCCGGTCGTTGCGCACGAGATCGCCGCGCGCGCCGATCACGCAGCACACCTTGCGTGCGTATTCGCCTGACAGGTTCGTGGCGAGTTCCGTGTACGCACCGTTGCTGCGCTTTTCGAGGAGGTAGAGGTTCGGGTCGCCGTCGGCGATCGCGTGGATCTCGCCCTTGTCGACCGCGACGCCGAGCAGGTCGGCCGGATACTGCCGCCACGTGATGTCGCGCTCGGGATCGATCCCGTTCTTCGCGAGCAGGATCGAGAAGAAATGCTTGCCGGGTGCGGCCAGGTCGCTGACGCCGACCGTCTTGCCCTTCAGCGCCTGCAGCGTCGTGACGCCGGCCGCCTTCGAGCCGAGCAGCCGCACGCAGCCGCCGTGCGAGCTGCCGATGATCTTCACGTCGAAACCGGCTTCGAGCGGCTTCAGCCAGCGATGGATCATCCCGACCGCCGCATCGGCCTTGCCGGTCGCGATCGATTCGAGCAACTGGTCGGTCGAGCCGCTGTAGTTGATCAGTTCGACCTTCAGGCCGTTCTTCTCGAAGAAGCCGCGCTCCTGCGCGACGACGATCGGCGTCAGGCAGAACGCATTCTGGTTCCACGCGAACGTGAGCTTCTTCAGCGGCGGCGCGGACCAGGCCTTGCGGCCAAGCGTGATCGCAGGCGCGACGAGCGCGGCGGCGCCGGCCGCGCGCAGCAGCTTGCGGCGTTTGTCGTCGAGCGTGTCGTGCGTATCGTGCGTATGGCGCGCATTGGCGGGCGCGGGTGCGGCGGTGCGGGTCATGTGGTCTGGTCTCCGGTCGTGCGGGAAGGCGCTCAGTCGAGCAGGTCGGGTTCGTCGGCGACGACGCGCGCGAACAGGCTGTCGAACGCATGCAGCGCGCCCTCGGGGCCGCCGATCTGGCCGTGCGTGTGGCGCGCGGTGGCGTGATTGATCGGTTGCGGCGTGCCGGCCGCCTCGGCCAGCAACTGCGTGTGCGCGGCGTTGTCGAGCGCGATGTACCACCATGCGGCGGCCTCGACCGTCGGGCCGGCGGTCAGGATTCCGTGGTTCTTCAGGATCGCGCCCTTGTGCGTGGTGCCGTCCGGTTTCGCAAGCGCATCGGCGATCCGTGCGCCTTCGCTCGTGTCGACGACCATCCCCGTGAAGTCGTCGAACAGCGCGTGGTCTTCATAGAACACGCACGCGTCCTGCGTGAGCGGATCGAGCGGGCGGCCGAGCGTCGACCACGCCTTGCCGTACGTCGAATGCGTATGCGCGGCGGCGACGATGTGCGGATGCGCGTCGTGGATGGCCGCATGGATCGCGAACGCGGCCTTGTTCAGCGGGCGCGTGCCGATCGCGGTTTCGCCGCGCGCGTTGACGAGCAGCAGGTCGGACACCTTGATCTGCGAGAAATGCACGCCGAGCGGATTCACCCAGAAGTGGTCGGGCAATTCGGGGTCGCGCGCGGTGATGTGGCCGGCGAGCCCCTGTGCGAAGCCGAAGCGAGCGAACAGGCGGAACGCGGCCGCGAGCCGCTCCTGACGGTGACGGCGCTCGGCGGCGACGTCGATGCGCGGCGCGGGCGGATCGAACCAGAAATGCTGGCGCGGCGACGCGGCGAGCGCGAGGCCCGACGCGGTGCGTTCGAGTGTGGACGGAACGGCGGACATCGTAAGGGTCTCCCGGGTTGCGTCAGGCCGCGCGGCGCGCCGCGTCGCGTGCGGCGACGGCGCTGCGCACGCGCGGAATCAGTTCGCGGCCGTAGTCGATCGCGTCTTCCAGCGGATCGAAGCCGCGGATCAGGAACGTCGTGACGCCGAGGTCGTAGTAGTCGAGCAGCGCATCGGCGACCTGTTCGGGCGTGCCGACCAGTGCCGTCGAATTCGAACGCGCGCCGGTGAGGCTGGCGATCTCGGTCCACAGCCGCTTGTCGACGCGCGAGCCGCGTTCGGCCGCGGCCAGCAGGCGGCGCGCGCCTTCGCTTTGCTGCGGGCCGCCGGCGCCGAGGCCGGCCGCTTCGCGCAGCCGGCGTGTTTCGTCGAGGATGCGATGCGCACGCGCCCACGCTTCGTCCTCGGTCGCGGCGAGGATCGGGCGGAACGACACGGAGAAACGCACCTGCCGGCCGTGCTTCGCGGCTTCGGCGCGCACCCGGGTCGTCAGGTCGCGCACCTGGTCGAGCGATTCGCCCCACAGCGCGTAGACGTCCGCGTGCTTGCCGGCCACGGCGAGCGCGGCTTCCGATGCGCCGCCGAAATAGATCGGCACATGCGGCTGCTGGAACGGCTTCACTTCCGAGAACCCCTGTTTGAACCGGTAATGCGCGCCGTCGTGATCGAACGGCTGCGCTTCGGTCCAGATCCGCCGCAGGATGCCGAGGTACTCGTCGGTGCGCGCATAACGTGCGTCATGGTCGAGGAAATCGCCGTCGCGCTGCTGCTCGCTGTCCGAGCCGCCGGAGATGAAGTGCACGGCGAGCCGGCCGCGGCTGAACTGGTCGAGTGTCGCGATCTGCCGCGCGGCGAGCGTCGGCGCGGTGAAGCCCGGGCGATGCGCGAGCATGAAGTGGATGCGCTCGGTCGCGGCCGCCGCGAACGCGATCGTCAGCGTCGCCGACGGGCCGGTCGAGTGGTGCGGCACGAGGATCCGGTCGAAGCCGGCCGTCTCGTGGGCGCGGGCAAAGTCGCGCACGTAGCCGGGGTCGACCACGGGGCCGGACGGCGGGTGGATTTCCGACTGCTTCTGGCTCTGGATCATGCCGATGAATTCGACGCTCATCTGGGTCTCCGGTGCGGGGATGTCCCGGCACGCGGCCGGGCAGGAATGGAGCGCAGGTTAACGCCGCGATCATGCGGAATGGAAATAATCAATCCCGATTTGAATATCAGATTTGCATGGTTTGGGCGCGTGTGCGCTACGCATACGCTGTGGGCTCACGAACGATCGGGCGCGCGGGCGCCGGCGAATCCGGGGGCACGCGTTGCGGATCGCCCGGTTCATGGGATACCGCGCCGCGTGGCGATCGATTGCCGCGGTTGCCGATCTCCGTCGCGCTTGCCGCCTGTCCGTATTACCCAGGGAATCCGTTTCGATGTCCGCCAGCCTTGCCGCTTCCTCGCCGTCGCCGCAGCCGCCCGCGCTGCGCCTCCTGCCCACCGACGATGCCGACGACGCACGCGTCGCCGCGCTGCTCGAGCGCCTCGCGCCGGAACTCGCCGCCGACGCGGCGCGCAACGACGTCGATGGCCGCTTTCCGCACGAGAACTTCGCACGGCTGCATCGCGCGGGGCTGATCGCGCAGGTCGTGCCGCGCGAGCATGGCGGTGCCGGTGCGACGCTCGCGCAGGCGAGCCGGATCGTCGCCGCCGTCGCGCGGGCCGATCCGGCCACCGCGCTGGTGCTGACGATGACCTATCTGCAACATCGCGCGCTCGGCCGGGCCGACAACCGCTGGCCCGCACCGGTGCGGCGCGCGGTGTTCGACAGCGCGGTCACGCACGGTGCGCTGATCAACGCGCTGCGGGTCGAACCCGCGCTCGGTTCGCCGTCGCGCGGCGGCCTGCCGGAAACCGTTGCCCGGCGCGACGGCGACGGCTGGCGGCTGTCCGGCCACAAGCTGTACAGCACCGGGATTCCGGCGCTGCGCTGGCTGGCGGTGTGGGCGCGCACCGACGAACCGGCGCCGCGGGTCGGGGTGTTTCTCGTGCCGCGCGACCGCGATGCGGATGGCGATCGCATCCGCGTGATCGAAAGCTGGAATCATCTCGGCCTGCGTGCGTCGGGCAGCCACGAGGTCGTGTTCGACGACGTCCGGCTGCCGGCCGATCACGCGGTCGACGTGCGCGCACCGGACGCATGGGCCGTGTCGGCCGCGACCCACGCGGATGCCGACGCGCAGGCCGACCAGCAGGCGTGGATGGTCGCGCTGCTCGGCAGCCTGTACGACGCGGTGGCGCGCGCGTCGCGCGACTGGGCGGTCGAATTCGCGACGACGCGTGCGCCGAGCGGGCTGGGCGCACCGCTCGCGACGCTGCCGCGCGTGCAGGAAGCGGTCGGCGAAATCGAGGGCTGGCTGCACGCGAACCGCGTGCTGCTCGACGATCACATCGGGCGTACCGACGCGGGTCATGCGCCGTCGGTCACGACGAGCGGGCTGGTCAAGCGCACCGTGACCGAGCACGCGATCCGTGCGGTCGAGCAGGCGCTGAAGCTGTCGGGCAATCACGGGCTGAGCCGTGCCAATCCGCTCGAACGTCACTATCGCGACGTGCTGTGCAGCCGCGTGCATACGCCGCAGGATGACGCGATCGCGGTGGCGGCGGGGCGTGCGGTGCTCGACGCGGCGAGCCGCGTTGAAGCGAAGGGCGAGACGAAGGACGAGACGAAGGGCGCAGCGAAGGGCAAAGCGAGCGGCGAGACGGAAACGGGCGGGGCGTCGGTCAACGGCACCGAGCGCGGCCGCAGCGATGCGTGAGCGGAGCAGGGCTGGCGCGAGCATCGACCGGGCGGCGCGATGCTGCCGCCGCCCGATACGGTCACGCAGCCTGGTCGTGCGCCTGCTCGGGCAGCGCGAATGCCGCACGCGCATGCGCGGCGACGGCCGCGAGCGGTGCGCCGAAGCGGGCCGCATCGTGCCGGCGCAGCAACCACAGATCGATGTGCGGCTTGAAATCGGCGAGCGGCACGATGTCGAGCGCGTCGCGCAGCGGGCTGCCTTCGACGAGCGGCAGCGGCATCAGCCCGATGCCGAAGCCGTTCGCGACGCTCTGCAGTTGCAGGTCGCGGCCGTAGGCGTCGAGCGTGACCGGCATCGGCAGGCCCTGCGCGTCGAGCGCGCGCCGCAGGCCCGCACGAAAGCCGCAACCGTCGGGATTGAGCACCCAGCCATGAGCGTGGCAATCGGCGAGCCGGTAGCTGCGGCGCGGCCAGTCACCCTTGCGGCCGACCGCGACGAGCCGCGTGGCCAGCAGCCGTTCGCCGTCGACCTGTGCCGGCAGCACCATCTCGCGCGCGAGGAACACGAGCGCCGCATCGAGTTCGCGGCGGGCGACGCGCTCGACGAGCATGCCGCCCCACGCAGTCGTGACCTGCGTCGCGAGCGCGGGCCACTGCGCGGCGAGTTCGGCGATCAGCGCGGGCAGCATCAGTTCGCCGAGGCCCTGCGTGAGCCCGATCCGGAACTCGCCGGCGGGTGGCTGCTCGCCGGCCGTCAGCTCGCGCAGCGCATCGACTTCGCGCAGGATCGCGCGACACTGCTCGAAGACCTGCCGGCCGATGTCGGTCGGGCGCGGCGGCTTCGTGTTGCGATCGAGCAGGGTCACGCCGAGCGCTTCCTCGAGATTCTGGACGCGCCGCGTGATCGCGGGCTGCGTCATCCCGAGCTCGGCCGCGGCCTGGCTCAGGGTCTGGCAGCGGACAACCGCTGCAAAAGCGTCGATATCGCTAATTTTCATGTTTGTTCTGCATGGTCTTTCAGGTGCATCATGACGATCCATCATATTCGGCATCATATTCGAGGAGCCAGCCGATGAGTACGCTTTCGTTGCATCAGACGCCGCTGCGTCCGTTCGTCGACGGTCTGGGCGCGCTGCTCGCGTCCGGCGCGGACGAGGCGCGCATCCTCGACGAGGGCGGTGCGCTGCTCGCCGCGCTCGTCGAACACGACGACTGGTTGCCCGACGCGTTCGCGCAGCCCGACCCCGCGCGCTATCGGCAATACCTGCTGCATCTCGACCCGGACGAGCGGTTCTCGGTCGTCAGCTTCGTGTGGGGCCCCGGCCAGACGACGCCGATCCACAACCACACGGTGTGGGGGCTGATCGGGATGCTGCGCGGCGGCGAATTCTCGCAGCCGTACCGGTTCGACGCAGCGGGCCGGCCCGTGCCGTCCGGCGAAGCCGTGCGGCTGGCGCCGGGCGAGATCGAGGCCGTGTCGCCGCGCATCGGCGACGTCCATCGCGTGACCAACGCGTTCGCCGATCAGGTGTCGATCAGCATCCACGTGTACGGCGCGAACATCGGCAAGGTCGAGCGCGCGGTGTACCTGGACGACGGCACCGTGAAGCCCTTCGTGTCGGGCTATTCGAATGCCTGATGCCACGCCCGCCGATGCGGCCGGTTGCCCGCACGCGCCGGCGGGCCCAGGATTGATCCGTTCCGCTTTCTTCACCGACTTCAACGCATTCAATACAGAGACATCGTGACGCACTCCGCCGATTCCACTTCCCGTTTTCCCGTCGCGTCGTACCAGGATGTGCGCGCGCGCCTGCTTGCCCGCGACGAGATCGCACTGATCGACGTACGCGAGGAAGACCCGTACGCGCAGGGCCATCCGCTGTGGGCCGCCAACTTTCCGCTGTCGAAACTCGAACTCGACGCGTGGACGCGGATTCCGCGCCGCGACACGCCGATCGTCGTATTCGGCGAAGCCGGCGGCGAGGATCTCGCGCCGCGCGCGGCCGAGAAGCTCGCGCAACTCGGCTACACCGACGTGCGGCTGCTCGACGGCGGCCTCGCGGGCTGGCTCGCGGCGGGCGGCGAACTGTTCATCGACGTGAACGTGCCGAGCAAGTCGTTCGGCGAATGGGTCGAGGCCGAGCGGCATACGCCGTCGCTGTCCGCGCAGGAGGTGCAGGCGCTGATCGACGCGCAGGCCGATGTCGTGATCGTCGACGCGCGCCGTTTCGACGAATACCAGACGATGAACATCCCGACCTCGACGAGCGTACCCGGCGCGGAACTCGTGCTGCGCGTGCGCGCGCTCGCGCCGAACCCGACGACGCAGGTCGTCGTCAACTGCGCGGGACGCACGCGCAGCATCATCGGCACACAGTCGCTCGTCAACGCGGGGCTGCCGAATCCGGTCGCGGCGCTGCGCAACGGCACGATCGGCTGGACGCTCGCGGGTCAGGCGCTCGAGCGGGGAGCCGCACGGCGCTTTCCGGACGACATCGACGCGACGCAGCGCGACGAAGCGCGCCGTGCTGCGCGCGCGGTGGCCGAACGCGCGGGCGTGCCGCGCATCGTGCTCGCCGACGTCGCCGCGCTCGACGAACCGGGCCGCACGCTGTACCGCTTCGACGTGCGTACGCCGGAGGAATACGAAGCCGGCCATCTGCCGGGTTTCCTGAGCACGCCGGGCGGCCAGCTCGTGCAGGAGACCGACCATCATGCGGCCGTGCGCGGCGCGCGGATCGTGCTCGCCGACGACGACGGCGTGCGCGCCGACATGACCGCGTCGTGGCTCGCGCAGATGGGCTGGGACGTGCGTGTCGTCGAGCCGGCCGGCGCGGCCGCTTTCGGCGAGCGTGGCCAGCCGCCGCGCGACGTGCCGGCGACGCCGGCCGTGGCGGAGGTATCGCCCGCGACGCTCGCGGGCTGGCTGAAGGAGGCGGCGCCCGGCGAGCTGGCGATCATCGACGTGACGGCCAGCGCGAACTACGTGAAGCGCCACATCCCGGGCGCGTGGTTCGCCGTACGTGCGCAGCTGCGCGACGCGCTCGCGGCGATTCCGGTCGCGAAGCGTTATGTGTTCACGTGCGGGTCGAGCCTGCTCGCGCGTTTTGCGGCGGACGACGCGCGTGCGCTGCTGCCGGCATCGGCCGAGATCCGGGTGCTCACCGGCGGCACGGCCGCATGGATCGACGCCGGGCTGCCGCTCGAAAGCGGCGAGACGCATCTCGCCTCGCCGCGCGTCGACCGCTACCGGCGCCCGTACGAAGGCACCGACAACGCGGCGGCCGCGATGCAGGCGTATCTCGATTGGGAATACGGGCTGGTCGACCAGTTGAAGCGGGACGGCACGCACCACTTCAACGTGATCTGACCGATGCGATGCAACCGGGCGCAACGCGCGCGTCGCGCGCCGCGCCCGGTCGACGCGCGTGTCAGCGCTTGAACGTATCGACGGCCGGATCGTCGGTGAAGAAACCGTCGATGCCCGCGCGCAGGTACGCCTGGATCTCGCGCACCGAGCCTGCCGTGTTGCGCGTGGCCGGCGTGCCGCCGTCCTTCAGCGACGCGGGCAGGAAGTTGTTCTCCGGGCGGAACGTGTACGGATGCACGACGAGGCCGGCCTCGTGCGCGTAGCGCACGTACTGCGTCGGCTGCTGCAGCGTGCCGTCCGCGGCGACCGCGATGATCGACGTCTTGTACGGGCCGACGCCGTTCGCATAGGTCGCGACCTCGCGCATGCCGTCGCGCGTCGACAGGTCGCCGTAGGTGCGCTTGTCGTTCGCCTTCACGAAGTCGTACGGGCGCTGGCCGGCTTCGTCCATCAGCTGCACGAGCTTCCAGTTCGGCTGGCTCGACTTGATCCGGTTGCGGATCGCCTTCAGGTTCGCGACCTCGAACGACTGGATGTAGACGGTCGCGGTGCGGGCCGTGTACGAGTCCTTCAGCAGTGCATCGACGAGGCGGTCCTCGAGCGGCAGGCCGATCGACTGGAAGTAGGTCGGGTGCTTGGTTTCCGGATACAGGTGGATCGTGCGGCCGGTCGGTGCGGACATCTGCTTCGCGAGCGCGACGATTTCGTCGAACGTCGGAATCTCGAACTGGTCGTTGTACGCGGTGTTCGCGGGGCGGACCTGCGGAATGCGCTCGCGGGCGCGCAGCGTCTTCAGCTCGGCGAGCGTGAAATCCTCGGTGAACCAGCCGGTCAGCTGCGCGCCGTCGATCGTCTTGGTTGCCTTGCGGCTCGCGAACTGCGGCAGCGCGGACACGTTCGTCGTGCCCGAGATCTCGTTCTCGTGCCGCGCGACGAGCACGCCGTCGCGCGTCGACACGAGATCGGGCTCGATCACGTCCGCGCCGTCCTCGATCGCCTTGCGATACGACGCCAGCGTGTGTTCGGGGCGCAGCGCGCTCGCGCCTCGGTGGCCGACCACCTGGACCTTCGCGGAAATCGGCTGGGTGGGATCGGACGCGACGTCGTCGTCGCCGCCGCACGCGGCGAGCAGGAACGCGGCGGCACAGGCGAACGGGACGTAGCGCAGGGAGGTCGGGCGCTTGAAGAGCATGTCGGTGAACCTTCGAAACGAGAGTCGGAAAGGGGCGGTCGCTCCGGCGGCGCGGCTGTCGTGCCGTATCGCACGGAGTCGGATGGGACGCGATCGTCGCACCGAATAATTACATATGTATTACTTAGGCCTTTCCGTTTCTTGTTTTTGGGGCGCGATGTGCGCGGCGGGGCGGTTGACGGGGGCCCGACGGGGGACGCATTCCGGCCGTCCCGGGCAGGCCGCGCGCCGGATGCACTAAACTTGCGGGAATTTTGCATCGTCGTGCCGGGCCGGACGCCCGCCTGGCGCGACGATGCGGCGACTCGCGGGCCGGCGCGGGCGCCCGGCGCCCGTGTGCGTCCGGGGCCCGCGCCGGCCGATTTTTCCCGACCCATGACGACTCGAACCGATTCCGCCTACCTGCTCGGCGACCTGCTGAAGAACGTTTCCCGCTCCTTCTACCTGACGCTGCGCGTGCTGCCCGACGGCATGCGCGACCCGGTCGGCCTCGCGTACCTGCTCGCGCGCGCGGCCGACACGATCGCCGATACGGCGCTCGTTGCGCCCGATCGGCGGGCGGCATTGCTGACCGAGCTGCGCGACGAGGTCGAGCAGCTCGGCGACGGCGTCGCGCTGTCGCATGCGCTCGAGGACGTGACGCGGATGCAGACCGATTCGCACGAGCACGTGCTGCTCGGCTCGATGGAGCCGATGCTCGCGCTGCTGCGCGCGCAGCCGGACGCCGATCGCGCGTCGATCCGCAAGGTCGTCGCAACGCTGACGGCGGGGATGGTATTCGACCTGCGCACGTTCCCCGACGAGCAATCCGGGCGGGTCGCGTCGCTGCGGACGCGCGACGAACTCGACCGCTACACCTATCTCGTCGCCGGCTGCGTGGGCGAGTTCTGGACCGACATGACGGGCATGCACACGCCGGCCGCGCGCGGCTGGAACCTGCCGGACATGGTCGAGAAGGGGATCCGCTTCGGCAAGGCGCTGCAGATGACCAACATCCTGCGCGACTGCGCGAAGGACCTGCGCATCGGCCGCTGCTACCTGCCCGACGATGTGCTGGGCGCGCACGGGCTGAGCGTCGCCGACCTGATGTTGCCCGATGCGTCGGCGCGCGCGCGCGGCGTGCTGGTCGACCTGCTGCGCGTGACGCTGGACCAGTATCGCGACGCGTGCCTGTACACCGTTGCGATCCCGCGCCGCTTCGTGCGGCTGCGGCTGGCATGCCTGTGGCCGATCATGATCGGCCTCGAAACGCTCGAGCTGCTGGCCGGCCATGACGCGTGGCTCGATCCGGCGAAGCCGGCCAAGGTGCCGAGAAAGCGCGTCTACCGGATCATGGCGTCGTCGCTCGCGCTGGTCGGCTCGAACACGGCGATTCGCGCGCGCATGACCGCGCTTTCCGATGCCGTGAGCGCGCATCTCGTGCAGCCGGTCACACGCTGACACTCACCGAACGATGCCGGCGCGACAGGTGCCGGTATCGCCCCTCGGCCCGCGTTCGCCGGGCCGGTTTTCCTGCATCGTCTAAAAACGTTTTCATCATTTCGTTTCGCGAAACGTGGGTGTCATGAACGTCAGCGATCCTTCGCGGCGGCGTGAATCGCGGCGTCAGCCGCGGTCGCGCATTTGTAAGATGTATTTTGCCGAAGGCATCTGACAACATCCGACGGTCGTGTTGCACCCGTAAAAATGTAAAGCTAGGGTTTTCACCGGGAAATGCCGGAAAAGCCCGCCGCGTAAGCGTTTTCAGGTGTTATGTAACTGCTTGGTGAACCCGTGCGTTGCGTCGATCATACGATGACCGACTGCACATGTTGGGAAATGATTGGTAATCCGTCAGAATCGCGTCGGCATGTACTCGCACATGTGTCAGTCATAAAACCACACCAGAAAAGAAATCATTCTTTGAGGACGGAGAATCAATGAAAAAGCGCGTCGCTTTCGCCATGACGGCAGCGGGCCTTGCAGCCGCTGCCGCCGCCCACGCCCAGAGCAGCGTGACCCTGTACGGTATCGTCGATAACGGTCTGGCTTACCAGAACAACGCGGCACCGTCGACCGGTGCGACGAGCGGCGGTCACTCGAAGGTGTCGATGTCCACCGGCGTGTGGGCGGGTAGCCGCTTCGGCCTGAAGGGCAGCGAAGATCTCGGTGGCGGCACGAAGGCGATCTTCCAGTTGGAAGCGGGTGTGAACTCGGCAACCGGTGCGTCGCAATGGGCAGGCGGTATCTTCACCCGTCAAGCATGGGTCGGGATGACGAACCAGGCGTACGGTACGCTGACGGCCGGCCGTCAGTACACGGCGTACTACACGCTGCTGTCGCCGTACAGCCCGACGACGTGGCTGACGGGCGCATACGGCGCGCACCCGGGTGATATCGATTCGCTGGATACCAGCTACCGCGCGAACAACTCGCTCGTCTACATGTCGCCGAAGTTCTACGGCTTCACGGTCGGCGGTTCGTACTCGTTCGGCGGCGTGCCGGGCAGCGTGAACCGCGGCTCGACGTGGAGCGCGGCGGTCCAGTACCTGAACGGTCCGGCAGGCATCGCGGTCGGCTACCAGAAGGTCAACAACTCGACGCTCGGCGGCGGCCTGTGGGGCGACAACTCGACGGTCACGAGCGGCGGCCAGCCGGCCGTGTCGGCGATCAACTCCGGTTATCAGACGGCGCAGTCGCAGCAGCGCATCGGCGTGACGGCCGGCTACCAGTTCACGCCGGCGTGGGACGTGTCGGCGTCGTACACGAACGTCAAGTACACCCCGGGCGTCGGCTCGACGTTCCGCAACTCGGCGATCTTCAACACGGCTGGCGCCGTGCTGCACTGGAAGGCAGCGGCACAGTGGGACTTCGCAGTGGGCTACTCGTACACGGCGGCGACGCAGTCGAACGGCATCACGAGCGCGGCCAAGTACCATCAGGTCACGCTGTCGCAGTACTACAGCCTGTCGAAGCGTACGGGCCTGTACGCACTCGAAGCCTACCAGCACGCAACCGGCAATACGCTGAACAAGGCTGGCGGCATCCAGGTAGCGACGACGCAGATCGGCGACGGCGTGGCAGCAGGTTCGAAGCAGAACCAGATTGCAGTCGGCGTCGGCATGATCCACCGCTTCTGATGTCGCGCGGCGCGCAAGCGCCGCTTGCGGCATGCGGTATGAAAACCGGCCTTCGGGCCGGTTTTTTCATGCCCGCGCGATTTGGGCGAATGTCGCGCCGCGATCGCTGCGTCAAACCCTTACCGCGCCATCATTCTGCTTCTATCGCTGCGTCGAGCCTGCATGCGCAATTGCTCTGCTTCGATCGCTGGGTCAAACCCGCGCCGCGCGATCACTGCGCTTCTATCGCCGCGTCAAGCCCGCATCGCGCGATCGCTCCGCTTCGATCGCCGCATTGAACCTGCACCGCGCACTCACTCCGCCGCATCATCCATCCAGCTACCCGCCAGCGCCTGAAACAGCGCCGCCGTATCGGCAAGCCGGTCGGCCTGTGCGCGCGTACGGTCGAGCGCCGTCTGCAGCGCCTGCCGCTGCGCGTCGAGCAGTTCGAACGTGCTGATCCCGCCCGCCGCGTAACGGTCGCCGGCAATCGCGTTGCTTGCCGCCGCTTCCTGTGCAGCGGTGTCTCTCGCCCGCAGCTCGGCAGCATCATGCTCGACCGCGCGCATCGCGTCGGCTACCTGCTGCAGCGCATCGAGCACGGTTTCCCGGTAACTCGCGAACGCGGCGTCGTACGCTGCCTCGGCCGCCCGTTTCTTCGCACGCAGTTCACCGCCGTGAAAGAGCGGCTGCGTGAGACCGAGGCCGACGTTCCACACGTTGAGCCCGCTCACGATGTCCGCGATACGTGTGCGCTCCGAGCCGATCCCCGCCGAAACCGAAAAGCGCGGATACAGGTTCGCGGTGGCTACGCCGACGTTCGCGCTCGCCTGGTGCAGCACGGCTTCGGCGGCGCGGATGTCGGGCCGTTCGCGTGCGAGCGTCGACGGCAGCGCGACGGGCAGCGTGCGAGGCAGCGCGAGCGCATCCAGCGTGAGGTCGGGCAGCATCGCGTCGGCGGGCGGCGCGCCGAGCAGGATCGCGAGCCGGTGGCCGGACTGCGCGAGGCGGGTCGCGAGCGGCGGCAGCGACGCCTGCGTCTGCGCGAGCAACGCGCGCTGCGCGTGCACATCGGCCTGCGATACGCCACCGGCAACGAAACGCGCTTCGACGATGCGCAGCTGCCGCGTCTGAGCGTCGATCAGCTGCCGCGTGAGCGCGACCTGCTGCGCGAGCGACGCGCGCAGGATCGCGGTGGCGACGACGTTACCCGCGAGCGTCAGGCGCGCGGCGTCGAGCGTATAGGCCTGGTAGTCGACCTGCGCGCGCAGCGCCTCGAGCGCGCGCCGGTTGCCGCCGAACACGTCGAGCACGTACGACACGCTCACCGACGCGTCATAAAGCGTGAACGGCCCCGGGCTCGGCACGCTGGCCGGCAGGCCGAACGCGGTCGTGTCGACCTGCTCGCGCGTCGCGGACAGGCTCGCATCGACTTTCGGCAGCATCGTCGCGCCGGCTTCGGCCGCATGGTTCTGGCGCGCTTCGTCGAGCCGCGCGCGGGCTTGGGCAAGCGTCGGGCTGTTGCGCCACGCGGTATCGACGAGCCGGTTCAGCGGTTCGGAGCCGAACTGCGTCCACCAGTGCTGCGGAGTGTGTTCGGCCGATGCGAACGTCTGACCATCGCCTGCCGGGCCGGCGGCGGCCATCGTCGCCGGTGATTCGCCGCGCGTGTAGTGCTGCGTGGCGGGCGCATCCGGCGCGTGGAAATCCGGCCCGACCGCGCATCCGGCGACGAGCAGCGTGGCGACGGCCAGCGTGCAGGAGCGGGTGGCGTGGAGGGGGCGACGCGAAGCCGGTTTCATCGTGCGGTGCCTAGTCGAGCGTGCGCCGGTAGAAGCGCAACGCGATGCCCATCACGACGACGGTGAACAGCGCGACCGGCCACACGGATGGCCACAGGTCGTTCCAGCCGTTCCCTTTCAGCAGGATGCCGCGCACGAGGCGGTTGAAGTAGGTGAGCGGCAGCAGGTTGCCGATGAACTGCGCCCACTTCGGCATCCCGGCGAACGGGAACATGAAGCCCGACAGCAGGATGTTCGGCAGGAAGTAGAACACCGCGAGCTGCATCGCCTGCAACTGGTTCTGCGCGAGCGACGACAGCGTGATGCCGACGGTCAGGTTCGCGGCGATGAACAGCAGCGCGGACAGGTAGATCGCGAAGGCGCCGCCGACGAACGGCACCTCGAACACGAAGCGGGCGGCCGCGAGAATGATCGACACCTGGATCAGCCCGATCAGCACGTACGGGACGATCTTGCCCGTCATCACCTCGAGCGGCCGCACGGGCGTCGCGAGCAGGTTCTCCATCGTGCCGCGCTCGCGTTCGCGCGTGATCGCAAGGCCCGTCATCATCACCATCGTCATCGTCAGGATCACACCCATCAGGCCCGGCACGACGTTGTACTGCGTGATGCCCTCGGGGTTGTAGAGCCGGTGCAGCACGACGTCGAAGGCGGCCGGCCGTTCAGGTGCGCGAGCGGGCCGGTCAGGTCCTTGTCCGCGACCGGCTGCACGAGGCCGGCGAGCGCGCCGATCGCCGACGCGGTCGCGACGGGATCGGTCGCGTCCGCCTCGACGAGCAGCGACGGACGTTCGCCGCGCAGCAGCCGGCGCGAGAAATCGGCCGGCACGTTCAATACGAACAGCACGTCGCCGCGCGCGAGCGCACGCTGGCCGGCCGCTTCGTCGGGCAGCGTCTCGACGATGTCGAAGTACGCGGAGTTGCGCATCGCGGCGACGAAGCTCCGCGCGAACGGGCTCGCGTCGGCGACGATCACCGCGGTCGGCAGGTGCTTCGGATCGGTGTTGATCGCGAAGCCGAACAGCGCGAGCTGGATGATCGGCACGCCGACGATCATCGCGAACGTCACGCGGTCGCGGCGCAACTGCAGGAATTCCTTCAGCACGATGCTCCACCAGCGCGCGACCGAGAACGCATCGCGCAAGCGTGCCCACGCGTTCATGACGACGCTCCGCCGGGCGGCGCGGATGCGCGGCCCATCATGTAGATGAACACGTCCTCGAGGCCGGTGTCGATCGGCGCGACCTGCAGCGCGGCGGGCCCGCCGGCCTGCGCCGCGACCTGCGCGAGCGTCGCGTCGAGCCGCGCGCGATCGCGGCCGCTCACGTGCAGCGCCGAACCGAACACGACCGTCTGGTCGACGCCCGGCATCGTGCGCAGTCGCGCGGACAGTTCGGCCAGGTGCCCGCCGGTGATCGCGCGGGTCGCGAGCCCCTGCGACGCGACGATCTCCGCCGACGTGCCCTGCGCGAGCAGCTCGCCGTACGCGATGTACGCGAGCTTGTGGCAGCGTTCGGCTTCGTCCATGTAGTGCGTGCTGACGAGCACCGAAATTCCCTGGGCGGCCAGCCGGTGCAGTTCTTCCCAGAAGTCGCGGCGCGCGGCCGGGTCGACGCCGGCCGTGGGCTCGTCGAGCAGCAGCAGGGCCGGCTCGTGCAGCATGCAGGCGGCCAGCGCGAGGCGCTGCTTCCAGCCGCCCGACAGCGCGCCCGTGAGCTGGTCGGCGCGGCTCGCGAGGCCGAGCCCGTCGAGGGCGCGCGCGACGGCCGCCTTGCGGTCGGGCATCCCGTACACGCGCGCGACGAAATCGAGGTTCTCGCGGATCGACAGGTCTTCCCAGTACGAGAAGCGTTGCGTCATGTAGCCGACGCGCCGCTTGATCTGCGCGCTGTCGCGCACGATGTCGTAGCCGAGGCAGGTGCCGCTGCCCGAGTCGGGCGTGAGCAACCCGCACATCATCCGGATCGACGTGGTCTTGCCGCTGCCGTTCGGCCCGAGAAAGCCGAAGATCTCGCCGCGCGCGACGCGCAGCGACACGTCCTTCACGACATGCTTGTCGCCGAAATGCTTGTTCAGGCGATCGACGTCGATCGCGTACGGGGCGGGGGGCGCGTTCACGGCACCCTCACGGCGACGGGCTGGCCCGGATGCAGCTTCGGCGCGTCGGCCACGGCCGGGCGCGCCTCGATCATGAACACGAGCTTGGTCCGGCTCTCGTTGCTGTAGATCACGGGCGGCGTGTATTCGGCCTCGCTCGACACGTAGGTGATGTGCGCGGGCACGTCGGCCGCACAGCCGTCGCAGTGGATCGCGACGGTGCGCCCCGGTGCGAGCGATGCGATGGCGGCCTCGGGCACGAAGAAGCGTACCTTCAGGTTTTGCGGCGGCAGCATCTGCACGACCGGATTGCCGGCCTGCACCCATTCGCCGACACGGTACAGCGTGTCGTACACGCGCCCGGCGGCGGGGGCGGCGACGCGCTTCTGGTCGAGCTTCCACTGCGCTTCGGCCACGGCCGCCTGCGCGGCGTCGACCTGCGCGGCCTGCGCGGCGACCTGCTGCGCGCGGCCCGGCAGGCGCGCGACGTCGACCTGTTTCTGAAGTTCGCGCATCTGCGCGGCGGTGGTTTGCGCGGACGTGCGCGAATCGTCGAGCTGCTGCTTCGACAGGCCGCCGGCCGCGTACTGGCGTTCGTCGCGCGCCAGTTGCGCGGCGGCTCGCGCGGCCTGCGCGGTGGCCTGGGCGAGCTGCGCCTGCGTGACCGCGATTTCCGGTGGGCGCTTGCCCGTCTGCAGGTCGGCAAGCTGCGCGCGGGCGGCCGCGAGCTGGTGCTGCGCCTGCAACAGCGCGGCGGTTTCGCTGACGGCCTCGAGCGAGAAGGCCGGCGCGCCGGCGGCGAGGGCCTGGCCGCGCGCGACCGCCAACTGCGACAGCGTGCCCGATTGCGACGACGACAGGTACACGAATTCGCCTTCGACGTAGCCCTGGTAAGTCGTGGCGTTGTCGGCCGGGCGTCCGCAGCCGGCGAGCACGGTGACTGCGGCAACCGTGGCGACCGTCGCAAGCGGCCGTGCGCGGGGCGGGTTCATGACGGCCTCCGTGGCGAGCGGGCCCGAGCGCGACGCGCGGGGGCCGGCGGCTGCATTCCCGAACCGAGCAGCGCGCGGACGTGCCGGTGCAGCACGTCGCGGTCGATCGGCGGCATGCCGCGCGCGCTTTGCCACAGTTTCGCGGTCGCGAGCGGCAGCATCACCAGCGCGACGATCGAATGGAACAGGAACGCGGGTTCGAGCGCGGGGTTCAGCGTGCCGGCCTGCTGCGCGCCGCGGATGCGTTCGGCGAAGCGCCCGACATGATCGAGCGGAATGCGCCGGACCATCCGTTCGCGCAGCAGCCCGCCTTCGTGGACGATCTCGCGCAGCCAGATCGACGGCAGCCACGGCATGCGGTGCGTGACGTCGAAGAAGCGGTCGACGAGTTCGCTGACGAGCGCGAACGGATCGTCGTCGATCCGCGGCTCGGTCGGTCGCCACACGAACGCGATCGCCTGTGCGAGCCGTTCCTCGACGATCGCGTCGAGCAACCGCTCGCGATTCGTGAAGTAGTAGTGGACCATCGCCGACGTGACGCCTGCTGCGGCGGCGATCTGCGCGACGGTCGTCGCGGCGATGCCGCGCTCGGCGAACAGCTGCATCGCGACGTCGAGCATGTGGTCGCGCAGGTCGAAATCGTCGACCGACGGGCGGCGCCCGCGCGGCCTGGCGACGGTGGATTTCGCGTTCATGAAATCGACGCTAATTGATGAGTTAGTTAATTTCAAGGAAGGGTTTTCGACCGGGTTGATCGAGATCAGGCGAGCGTCGAACGGGGGCGCGGGCGGGCCGGGATGTGGCGCGGCGCGGTGCGGCAAGCCGGTAGCGGAGTGTAGGGAGCGGCTAATGCGGAAGCGGCGGGGAAGCGGCAGAGAAACGACGGAGAAACGGCAGAGAAGCGCCGAGGGAAAACCGGCGGGGAGCGGCGGGGCCCAGGAAGCGAAACGGCGGCGAACCCGGTCGCGCAGCGGGGGCACGTGCCTCGACAACGGCACGCGCCCCCGCAAGCGCTTACTGATCGATCGGCGACGTCAGCGGCACGTGTTCGCCGGTCAGCCCGAACACGACGAGCTGCGCGGGTTCGGTCGCGCTCGCGTTGCGCGACACCTGGTGGCGCGAGCCGGGCGCCTCGTACCAGCCTTCGCCGGCGCGGTAGCGGTGCAGCGGGCCGCCGTTCACCTGCGACAGCACTTCGCCTTTCGACACGACCGCGAACACCGAGCCGAGGTGCCGGTGAGCTTCCGAAGCCTGGCCGGGCGCATAGTCGACGGTCGCGACGACCGCGAGCTTGCCGGGCGCTTCCGGCACGGCCTGCTGCATGATCGTGTGCACGTTGTCGCCGGTGTCGTGTGCATGGGCGGCGGCCGGCAGCAGCGCGGCGCCGGCCGCGAGCCATGCGCCGAGGGCGGCGCGACGGAGCGTGGCGTACGTCATCGTCGTCTCCTTACTCGGGCATCTTGCGGAACGCGATCGCGAAGCGGTTCCACGTGTTGATCGTCGCGATCAGCATCGACAGGTCGAACAGTTCCTCGTCGGTGAAATGCGGCTTCACGGCCTCCCAGACGGCGTCGGGCACGTGGTTGTCGGCCACGAGTGTCAGCGCCTCGGTCCATTCCAGCGCCGCGCGTTCGCGCTCGGTGAAGAACGGCGTCTCGCGCCACACGACGACGGTCGCGAGACGGCGGTCGGTTTCGCCGTCCTTGCGTGCGTCGGTCGTGTGCATGTCGACGCAGAACGCGCAGCCGTTGATCTGCGACGCGCGCAGGCGGACGAGTTCGGCGAGCGGCTTCTCGATCGAGCTTTTCGCGATGAAGTCCTCGGCGTTGCGCATCACCTTGATGGCGTTCGGGCTGGCGGTATAGAAGTTCAGGCGCGGTTGCATGGCAGGTCCTTTTTCGGTTGGAGCGCACGGTGGCGCGACAGGACCCACTTTAGGACGCAAGCTGGCCTGCTTGAATGGCCAATTTCTGGAAAATTCAGGTAACCAGTGCCGGGCCGCCGATGCCGCCCGAACCCAGCAGGCCGGCGAGCTTCGCAAGCGCCGTGTCGATGCGCAGCGCGTCGATCCCGCCATAGCCGAACAGCAGCCCCGCACTGACCGGCACGGCGACGTGGAATGCCGAGATACCGTACAGGCCGATGTCCAGCTCGCGGGCGGCGCGGACGAGTGCCGCCTCGTCGAGCCCCGGCTTCAGGCGGGCGGCGAGGTGGATGCCGGCGGTCGGCACGATCGCGTCGAACCACGGCGCGAGTTCGCCGCGCAGATGCGCGATCAGCATCTTGCGACGCGCGTCGTAGTGCTTCTGCACGCGCTTCAGGTGCCGTGCGAAGTCGCCTTCGAGCATGAAGCGGGCAAGCGCCGCCTGCGTCAGCGTGCAGGTGTGCCAGTCGACGATCTGCTTCGCCTTGGCCAGCGCGCCGCGCAGCGCGCGCGGCGGAATCGCGTAGCCGATCCGCAGTTCCGGAAAGATCGTCTTCGAGAAGGTGCCGACATACGCGACGAGGCCGGTGCGGTCGAGGCTCTTCAGCGACTCCACCGGCCGGCCCTCGAAGCGGAACTCGCCGTCGTAATCGTCCTCGATGATCACGGCGCGGCGGCGCTGCGCCCATTCGAGCAGCGCGACGCGCCGGTCCAGCGTCATCGGCATCCCGAGCGGGAACTGATGCGACGGCGTCACGTAGACGAGGCGCGCGTCGTCGGGCAACCGTTCCGTCACCAGGCCGTGCGCGTCGACCGGCACGCCGATCACCGTCGCACCGAGCGACGCGAACGCGGCACGCGCGGGCGGATAGCCGGGATCCTCGACCGCGACCACATCGCCGGGCCGCACGACGACGCGGGCGATCAGGTCAAGCGCCTGTTGCGCGCCTTGCGTGACGAGCACGTCGTCCCAGCCGCACGCGACCGCGCGGCTGAACGCGACGTAACGCGCGATTGCCCCGCGCAACTGCGGATCGCCGGCCGGGTCGTGATACTGGGCGGGGCCGCGCATCTGCTGGCGCAGGGCGTGATGCAGGCAGCGCCGCCACGCGTCGAACGGGAACAGCGTCTTGTCGGTCACGCCGCCGCGGAAGTCGAAGCCGGGCGCATCCCGCGGCGTGGGCATCGCGAGCGCGTCGGGCAGGTCGTTCCACAGCGCGCGGGCATCGACCGCGTCGACGCGCGGCGTGCCGTCGACGAGCGACGGCGCCGACATGGACGCGGCGTGCGGCACGCGCGCGAGGCCGTCGGCGACGAACGTGCCGTCGCCCGCGCGGGTATTCAGGTAGCCCTCGGCCACCAGGCGCTCGAACGCGTCGAGCGTCGTCTTGCGCGAGACGCCGAGCTGTTTCGCGAGGTCGCGCGTCGACGGCAGCCGCGCGCCGCCGGCGAGGCGCCCGTCGACGATCGCGGTGCGCAGTTGCCGGAAGATCTGCCCCGTCAGGTCGTGACGGCCTTCGATGCGGATCGCGATGTCCATCGCAGTGGTTACCTTGGTTGCCGTGATTTCGAGTCGACCAGCATACCGGAAGCCGGCGGCGGTTTGGTGCGGGCTCCGTGGCGGCGTGACGCGATGCCTGTACCGGCCGCCGGAGCGCAAGGAATCGTGCGGAGGCCGGCCGAACCGACCGGGCGGGACACGCCCGTGACCGGCACGACCGGCCCGCATCGCCCGATTGGACCTTGGCCCGCCGCTGCCTTACGATCCACGACAACCCCACACCGGAGCGACCCCATGCTGTCCGAAGACGAACTTGCGCTGCTCGACGCGATCCGCGCCACCGGCAGCCTGTCGCGGGCGGCCGCGCGGCTCGGCAAGGCGCCGTCGACGGTGTCGCACGCGGCGCGCCAGCTCGAAACGCGTTTCGACGCGCTGCTGTTCGACCGGCGCGGCTACCGGCTGCAGCTCACGCCGGCCGGACAGCTGCTGACCGACGAGGCGGCAAGGCTGGCGCTGGACGTCGCGCGGCTGACGCAGCGCGTGCGGCAGGTCGCGAGCGGCTGGGAAGACCGGCTGTGGATCGTCAGCGACGAGGTGCTGGAGTTCGACACGCTGTTGCCCGTCGTCCACGCATTCGATGCGCTCGATTCGGGCGTGTCGTTGCGTTTCACGCACGAAGTGCTCGGCGGTACCTGGGAAGCGCTGCGCGACGGCCGTGCGGACCTGGTGGTCGGCGCGACCAACGAGCCGCCGGCGATCCCCGGCTTCAAGTGGTTCGAGCTGGGGGCGATGGAGTGGGTGTTCGCGGTCTCGCCGCGCCATCCGCTGGCCGCCGTGAGCGGCGCATTGACGCGAGATGCGATCGGCGCGCACCGGGCGGTCGTCGTCGCCGATTCGTCGCGGCGCGCGGCCGGCCGTGCGTATGGCCTGCTCGGCGGGCAGGCCGTGCTGGCGGTGCCGTCGATGCGCGCGAAGATCCTCGCGCAGCGCGACGGGCTGGGCGTCGGCTGGGTGCCGCGCCGGCGCGTGGCGTCGCTGCTCGCGCGCGGCGAACTCGTGGAAAGACAGACGGCCGATCCGCGCGAGCCGAACCGGCTGTATGTCGCGTGGCACGGCGACCGGGACGGCCGGGCGTTGCAATGGTGGCTCGAGCAATTGCGCGAACCGAGGCTCGCGCAGCGGCTGCTCGACGGCGTCGACGTGGCCGGCTGACGCGGCGCGGAACAGCGCGACCGAACCCGTCCGCGCAAACACGTTCGACGATTTCGAACGTGTTCGTCGCGCCCGTCGCACGGCAAGGCCGGGCGCGGCGCGCATCCTGTGTCCACGGTCAACTCACCGGTTCACAGGAGAACATCATGCAACGCTTCGAAGGAAAGACGGTCCTCGTCACGGGCGGCAACAGCGGCATCGGCCTGGCGGCCGCCACGGCATTCGCGGCCGAAGGCGCGCGGGTCATCATCACCGGGCGCGATGCGCAGACGCTCGAGGCCGCGCGGCAAACGCTCGGCGCGGATGCGCTCGCGATCCGCAACGAGGCCGGCAGCGTCGCGTCGGCCCGCGCGCTGGCCGATGCGATCGCGTCGGCGGGAGCTCGGCTCGACGCCGTGTTCATCAACGCGGGCGTCGCGAAACTCGCGCCGTTCGCCGACAGCGACGAGGCCATGTGGGATCTTGTGTTCAACACCAACGTGAAGGGCGCGTATTTCCAGATCCAGTCGCTGGTGCCGCTGCTGAACCGTGGTGCGTCGATCGTGATCAACGGCTCGATCAACGCGCACATCGGGATGCCCGGCTCGTCGGTGTACGCGGCGAGCAAGGCGGCCGTCAATTCGTTCGCGAAGACTCTGTCGACGGAACTGCTGCCGCACGGCGTGCGCGTGAACGTCGTGAGCCCGGGGCCCGTGCAGACGCCGCTCTACGGCAAGCTCGGGCTCGACGCGGCCACGCTCGACGAGACGGCCGACAAGATCAAGGGCCTCGTTCCGATCGGCCGGTTCGGCACGCCGGACGAGATCGCGTCGACGGTGCTGCACCTCAGCGCGCCGGAATCCGCGTTCATCGTCGGCGCGGAGATCATCGCGTCGGGCGGGATGGGCTTGCTCTGATCGGCGAGGCCCCGGCGGGGGCTGCAACCGCCCGGCGTTGCGCCGGGCGGACAGCCTTCGTCACCGGCGGACGGATCGCGTCCGCGCGTTGCTTCTATCGTGCCGCACAGGCGTCATGCCTGTCGCCGCCGGCTTCGAGCTGCGTCACCGTGAGCCCGGAGAACGTCGCGCGGCCGTGCTCGGCGAACACGGCGACGCGGTCCGCGTCGGGCGGCGGGAAGATCAGGTCGGTGAGCGCCACGCGGCCGCCGTTCGCGAACACTTCGACCGAGCCGCGATCGACGACGATCTCGAGCCGCAACCGCCCGTGCTCGAGCGGCAGGTCCACGATGTGTTCGCGGCTGAACGTGCCGGCGAAATTCGCTTCGCCGGAGCGGGAGCGGTCGAGCGTCAGCGTGCGCTTCACGGTGTCGTACACGATCCGGGTGCCGACCGAGCCGTCCGCCGAGCGCCGGACGATCAGGCCGGCACGCGCCGCGTGCCGCGGCTCGATCGTGACGGTGATGCGCTGGACGGTGCCGCGCGTCGCGGGCGACAGCGCGCGTGTCGCGGAGTCGACCGTGAGGTCGCCTTCGTGCACGGCGGGCCGGCCGTCCGCCCATGCGTCGAACGCGGCGGCCGGCGCGACGACGAGCGTCGGTTCGCCGTCGATCGTTTTCAGCGAGAGTTCACGCGGCAGGGTCATCGCGCCGCGCCACGGCGCGGTCGGCACTTTCGCCGCGTAATCCCAGTTGCTCATCCACGCGATCGCGACCGGTCGTGAGCCGGGCGCGCCCGAGAAGGTGCCGGCTGCGTAGAAATCCGCGCCATGGTCGACCCAGTGGAATTGCGCGGGATCGGAACCGGCGGGGGCGACGCGATCCGGCGTAAACGTGCGGCCGTCGAAGTTGCCGACGAAATACATCGCGCCCGAGCCGCCGGCGATCGACCACGGGTTGACGTTGACGATCATGACCCACAGTGTTCGTGCGGGGTCGCCGTCGAGCGGCAGCGGCACGAGGTCGGGCATTTCCCACAGCGCGCCGTCGTGCGGCACGCCCGGCCGCGTGAAGTCGCTCAGGAAATTCCAGTGGATCAGGTCGTCCGAGCGATAGAGCTTCACGACGTGCGCATCGGCGACGACCGTCGTCATCAGCCAGTAGCCGCCCGGCGCATACCACGACACTTTCGGATCGCGAAATTGCTTCGATTCCGGGTCGAGCGTCAGCACCGGATTGCGTGCGTAAGGTTGCCACGTCGTGCCGTGATCGAGGCTGTACGCGAGCGACTGCGCCTGAATGCCCGGCGCGTGGCCGGAGTCCGCCTTGTACACGCTCGTATAAAGCGCGACGAGCGGCGGGTGGCCGGGCGTGCCCAGGCCGGACGTATTGAGCGTGTCGGCGACGATCGAGCCGGAGAAGATTTCCTCCGTCGCGTTCGCGCGCATCGCGACCGGCTGCTCGCGCCAGTGGACGAGATCGGTGCTCGTCGCGTGGCCCCACGACATGTTGCCCCAGTCGTTGCCGAGCGGATTGTATTGGTAGAACAGGTGATAGCGTCCGTTGTCGTAGACGAGCCCGTTCGGGTCGTTCATCCAGTTGCGCTGCGGCGTGTAATGGAGCGCGGGTCGCCATTGCGGGGTGCCGTCTTCAGCCGGCGCGTGGCAAGGCGCGGCAGCGACCTGGGTACAGGCCACGCAGGCGAGCAGCAACCGGGCGATCCGGGCGGAAAAGCGAAAAGACGTCGATATCATGCGGGGTGTCGTGCTTCGCCGTGCAAGGCGGGAAAGAGGGGCGCCTGCCGCTTTCGACGGCGGTGCGCGCAATGGATGGAAGGAAAAAAGAGGAGGCGCGCACGCGACACGCGCGATATGCGCCTCCCTAACCCCGTGCCTTTATCGATGATTGTTATGGTTGGTTATCCCGACTTCACTGGCTGTTGCCGTCGTTGTGTCCGGCGCCCGTCGCGGGCAGGTTCGCCGGAATGTCGCCGTAGCCGCCGAGCCCGCCGCGGCCATACGTGCGATCGACCGCCGTCGACGTTCCGTTGATGCCGACCTTCACCGTCGGCGCGAGCGTGCCGCCGCGACGCGGGCCGATCGCATCGATGAACGACTCGACGAGGCCGCCCGGCATCACGTAGTGCGAATACGACTGGAATTCGCGCGGATTCTGGTTCGGATCCTGCGAATACGGTGCGCCGGCCGGCGCGGAGAAATCGGTCGGGTTGCCGAGCACGAGGCCGCTGCCGCCGTTCAGCGGCTGGAAGTCGCTGCGGATGCCGTTGCCGACGAAACCGTACACGCCGTCCGGGCCGTCGACGCCGGCCGCCATCGTCGTGCGGTGGCTGATCGTGAACAGGTAGTACTTGCCGTCCTTCAGGTAGATCTGCGGGCGCTCGGTCTGGTCGTCGACGCAGTTCGCCGACAGGATCGGCGGCAGGAACTTCCACGCGGTCAGTTGCGGGTTCGTCGCGACCGCCAGGCCGACGTTGGCCTTTTGATACACTGCGCCCGAATTCATCACCGCGTTGAGATCTTCGCGGTTCGGATCGTTCGGCGCGTAGCCGAGATCGGCCTCGGTGCAGGTGCGCGAGCCGCGCGGGCCGCCGGTGTTGCCTTCGAACACCATGTAGGTCTTGCCCGGATGCGCGGGATCGGTGAACACGAACGGATCGCGGAACGAGAAGTAGGTGTTCTGCTGGCCGGTCTGGTAGTAGTTGCCGTCCGGCTGCAGCAGCGCCTTGTGATCGTCGAAGCCGGTGAACCACACGTGCTTGTCGTCGGCGTGGATGTTGCCGTCGGCGCGCGTGATGATCGCCTGCGGCGGCGTGATGTCGGCGCCGCCGGGCGCCGAGCGGTTGAACGACGTCGCGGTGTAGTAGAGGCTGACGTTGCTGCCGTTCGTCAGGCGCGCGGAGCCCGACCATTCGGCGTTGTTGGTCATCGGCGCGGTGCCGAACACCCGGGCGCTCGCGCCGTCGGGGAACAGGTGGCCGCCCCAGGTCCAGCCGCCGTTCGCGGGGCGCTGCGATGCGGGGATGCCGGCGCGGCGATAGAAGAAGCCGATGCGGGCGTGGACGTGACGGTCGTCGAACGTGTAGCCCGCGTGCGGATCGGCGGTGAGCGAGAAGATCACCTCCCAGCCCTTGTAGCTGAGCTGGTTCGCGCGCAGGTCAGCCAGCGGCCACGTGTCCCACACCCACACGTTCGAGTTGATCAGCGGGAAATCCTGCGGGATGTCCGGCATCGTCAGCGCTTGCGGCAGCGAATTCTTGTCGGCGCCCGCGGTGTGCGATTGCGCGACGATCTGGCGGATGTCCGCCCGCGTCCAGCGCATCGTGAAGTTGCCTTCGGGATCGTAGGCTTGCTGGGTATGGGGCGTGGGCACGGGCGCGCCCGTGCCGCTGGACTGCGCGTGCGCGACGGACGCGAAGGCGGCGAGTGCGCCGCCAGCGAGCAGCAAACGTTTGGCCGCGACCGGACGGAAAAGGGGAAAGTATGTCATCTCGTCGTTGTTTCCTGGAAAGGTGAAAGTGAACGGCTGAGTGGGCATCGATGTCCAAACCGGTTTGGATGCTATTTCAAACCGGTTTGGAACGCAAAAGATATTTATTTGACGGTAATCGTTACCAATTGGAAATAATTACCCGGCCGGTGCATCCCGATGTTCGGGCGGCCGGGCGGATCGGCGAATGCGAGGAGTGACGGTGAAGGTGAATCTGAAGGCGCTGTCGGACGCGCTCGGGCTGTCGCGGACGACGGTCAGCCGTGCGCTGAACGGTTACGACGACGTCAGCGAGGCGACCCGCGAGCGCGTGGCGCGGGCGGCACGGGAAATGGGCTATGTGGCGGACCCGACCGCGCGCCGGCTGGCGACCGGTCGTGCCGACATGATCGGGATCGTTTATCCGTTCGGCGCGGGAGACCTCGGCGATCCGCGTTTCGGCGAGGTCGTCGCGGGCATCACCGAGCGGCTCGCGGAACGCAATCTCGATTTCATCATCGCGTCGGCGCGGCCGAATGCGGAACTGGACACCTATCGGCGCATCGTCGAAGGCAAACTCGTCGACGGCCTGATCGTCGCGCGAACGCTGGTCGACGATCCGCGCATCGCGTACCTGCAGGCGAGCGCGTTTCCGTACGTGGCCTACGGCCGGACCCGGATGGCCGAGCCGTATGCGTGGTTCGACTTCGACAACGAAGCGGGCGCGCGGGACGCGGTGCGCCGGCTGACGGGTTTCGGGCACCGGCGCATTGCGATGATCAGCGCGCCGCTTGCCCTGAATTTCGCCGCGCAGCGCCGTGCAGGCTATCTGTCGGCCCTGCGCGAAGCCGGCATCGAGCCGGACCCGGCGCTGCTCGTCGAGTGCCCGTTCACGCACGACGGCGGGCTGCAGGCGGTGCGGGCGCTGCTCGCGCGCGCCGAGCGGCCGACGGCGCTGCTGGTCGACAACAATATCGCGGGCGGCGGCGCGTTTCGGGCGCTGGTGGACAGCTGGCTGCGCCTGGGCGAGGACATGTCGCTGATCGTCTACGACGGCGTGCCGCCGGGCCTCGCGCACCCGCATCGCGTGACGGCGGTCGTGCAGCCGACCGGCCACGCGTCGGGGCGCTCGCTCGCGGAACTGATGCTGCGCCTGCTGGGCGACGGCGTGCGCGAGCACCGGCTCGAGGCACCGGTAATCGAGGCGGGCGACACCGACGGTCCGTTGCGCGACCAGCCGGCGCGGTGAAGGCGAGGGGCGCGAGCACCTGCGGACACCGACGGATCGCGCCCCTCGAGAAAGCCCATGACGACGGCAGGGATGATTACCCGATTACTAGACGACCGGTCTAATTCGCGACTATCATCCGTCCTCGTGAATGCGGCGACGTCCGTGGCGCATGCAAGCAAGACGCGAAAATGCCATCTCGCGCTGCGAAGCGGGTAGCGCGGCAGGACGCCGTCGTTTTATTTTCGAATGTTCTAGACGACTGGTCTAATAGGCGTATCCCGCATTCGGATACGCGGGTCGCACGATGACGAGTCACAGCTGACTAACGGACAGGCGCACCGCGCCGGCCGTTTTTTTGGGTCATGCGGCCCCGTTCCCATCAACTTTTCGAAGGAGTGTCCGATCATGAAGATTCTGGTTGTCCTGACCTCGCACGACACGCTCGGCGACACCGGCAAGAAGACCGGCTTCTGGCTCGAGGAACTGGCCGCGCCGTACTACGTGTTCAAGGATGCGGGCGTCGAGCTGACGCTCGCATCGCCGAAGGGCGGCCAGCCGCCGCTCGACCCGAAAAGCAGCGATCCGGCCGCCCAGACCGACGCGACGCGCCGCTTCGAAGCCGATGCGGCGGCCAAGGCCGAACTGGCGTCGACGCGCAAGCTGGCCGACGTGTCCGTGGACGATTACGACGCCGTGTTCTACCCGGGCGGCCATGGCCCGCTGTGGGATCTCGCCGAGGATCTGCATTCGATCGGCCTGATCGAGCGCGCGCTGGCGGCCGGCAAGCCGGTGGCGGCCGTCTGCCACGCGCCGGGCGTGCTGCGTCACGTGAAGAATCCGCAGACCGGCGAATCGGTCGTGCGCGGCAAGCGCGTGACGGGCTTCACCAACAGCGAGGAAGCGGCCGTCGAACTGACGGAAGTCGTGCCGTTCCTCGTCGAGGACATGCTGAAGACCAACGGCGCGCAATTCGAACGCAGCGCCGACTGGGCGCCGCATATCGTCACCGACGGGCTGCTGATCACGGGGCAGAACCCCGCGTCGTCGGCGCCCGCCGCCGAGGCGCTGCTCGCGCAACTCGGCCGCCGTTGAGCCGATGGCGCCGGCCGGGCCGGCGCCGCACCGTAGCCGTCGCCGGGCGCAAGCCGTCCGGCGACGGCCCGAATCGTTCCGTCGTGCGCACCGCACGGCGCGTTTCCCGTCGTTTTGCAGAACCAAGCAAAGGAGCCGTGGATGTCTGCCCTGTTCGAACCGTTCAAACTCAAGGATGTCACGCTGCGCAACCGTATCGCGGTGCCGCCGATGTGCCAGTACGTCGCCGAGGACGGCGTCGTCAACGACTGGCATCACGTGCATCTGGCCGGCATCGCGCGCGGCGGCGCGGGTCTCGTGATCGCCGAGGCGACGGCCGTGTCGCCGGAAGGCCGCATCACGCCGGGTTGCGCGGGGCTGTGGACCGATGCGCAGGCCGAAGCGTTCGCGCCGTCGGTCGCGGCGATCAAGGCGGCCGGCGCGGTGCCCGGGATCCAGATCGCGCACGCGGGCCGCAAGGCGAGCGCGAACCGCCCGTGGGAAGGCGACGACCATATCGCCGACGGCGATCCGCGCGGCTGGCAGACCATCGCCCCGTCGGCCGTGCCGTTCGGCGCGCACCTGCCGAAAGTGCCGCGTGAAATGACGCACGACGACATCGCCCGCGTGCAGGCCGATTTCGTCGCATCGGCGAAGCGTGCGCGCGATCTCGGCTTCGAATGGCTCGAATTGCACTTTGCGCACGGTTATCTCGGCCAGAGCTTCTTCTCGGTGCATTCGAACCACCGCACCGACGAATACGGCGGCTCGGCCGAGAATCGCGGCCGCTTCCTCGTCGACACGCTCGCGGCCGTGCGCAAGGTCTGGCCCGAGCACCTGCCGCTGACCGCACGCCTGGGCGTGATCGAATACGACGGCCGCGACGAAGAGACGCTCGCCGAGTCGATCGCGCTCACGCAGCGGATGAAGCGGGAAGGGCTCGACATGCTGAGCGTGTCGGTCGGCTTCTCGACGCCCGCCGCGCAGATTCCGTGGGGCCCGGCGTTCCTCGCGCCGATCGCCGAGCGCGTGCGCCGCGAGGCCGCGCTGCCGGTGTCGTCCGCATGGGGGATCGACACGCCGCAACTGGCGAACCGCGTGGTGGCGGAAGCACAGCTCGATCTCGTGATGGTCGGGCGCGCGCATCTGGCCGATCCGCACTGGCCGTACTACGCGGCCAGGCAGCTCGGCGTCGAGCGTCCGTCGTGGACGCTGCCCGCGCCGTACGCGCACTGGCTCGAGCGCTACCGGATCGCCGACAAGGCGGCCTGAGCCGCGTTGACGACACGGCACGCGCATCTTGCGCGTCGCCGATCCGGCGCCGATGGATAGAATGGCGGTTCATGCAGGCCGGTTGCCTGCGCGAACCGCCATTTTTCATTTCGACAGAGGTGCCATGGGCGCACATGTCCCGTCGTCTCACGACTCCGCCGCACGGCCGCGCGCGCAGCAGATTGCCCGCGTCGTGCTGTATGCGGCGCTGCTGGTGCTCGCGCTGTGGATCATCCGCGACTTCATTCCCGCCATCGCATGGGCCTGCGTGATCGCCATCGCGATGTGGCCGCTGCTCAAATGCTTCGAATCGCACCGGCTGTTCCGTGACCGGCCGACGCTGATCGCGACCGTCATCACGGCCGCGATCTCGCTGCTCGTCGTGCTGCCGATCGCGGTCGCGGCCGGCCAGGCGATCGGGCAGGCGCACGACCTGCGCGAGTGGCTGAAGTCGGTCCAGGACAGCGGCATTCCGTTGCCGGACGTCGTCAGCCGGCTGCCTTACGGTTCGGCTCAGATCACCGAATGGTGGCAGGCCAATCTCGGCCATCCGCTGCATGCGGCCAGCGCGATGCACGGCGTCAACAGCGAGAAATTCCTCGCGTTCGGGCGGCAGTTCGGCACGAAGCTCGCGCATGTGCTGCTCGAATTCGGCTTCATGCTCGTCACGCTGTTCGTGATCCTGCGCGCGGGCCACAAGCTGTCGGGCGCATTGCTGCAGGGCGCGCGGCGCGCGTTCGGGCACAACGGCGCGGAACTGATCGACCGGATGGTCAAGGCCGTGTACGGCACGGTGACGGGGCTCGTCGTCGTCGGGCTCGGCGAGGGCGCGCTGCTCGGCATCGCATATGCGCTGGCCGGCGTCCCGCATGCGGCGCTGCTCGGCCTTGTCACGGCGATCGCCGCGATGCTGCCGTTCTGCGCGCCGATCGTGTTCTGCGGTGCGGCGCTCTGGCTGTTCGTGCAGGGTGCGACGGTGTGGGCCGTCGTGGTGGCCGTGCTCGGTTTCGTCGTCGTGTTCGTCGCCGAGCATTTCGTGCGGCCGGTGCTGATCGGCAGCTCGGCGCGGCTGCCGTTCCTGCTGGTGCTGTTCGGCATCCTCGGCGGCGCCGAGACGTTCGGCCTGATCGGGCTGTTCGTCGGCCCCGCGCTGATGACGGTGCTGACGATGCTGTGGGCCGAGTGGATCGCGTGACGATGCGCGACGTTGTGCCGATTTGACGCATCGGCGCGGCGGGTTCGATGCGCGTACAAGCATCCGCGGGCCGCATCGACCGGGCTGGCGCGCGGGCATGACATGCAGGGATTCGTATAAAGATCTCTACATTTCTTTTCGATCCGGACCCAAAGGTCGAGTAGCATGGGGCTTTCGATCGCGCCGGCGCGGCGCAGCAGATTTCCTCAAGCATGCGATTGATTTCGATGGCCCGTCCCGCAGCGACGCTGTCCCTGGCCGCCAGCTGCCTGATGTTGCACGGCTGCGCGTGGTTCGACTCGTGGCTGCCATTTTCGTATTCACGCACGCCGCTCGCGCGGGCCGCGTCGCGGCACGGCGCGACGCGCGCCGACGTCGTCCGCGCGGCCGGCAACCCGCGCAGCGTGTGGATGGTCCGCAACGGCAGCGGCGTCTGCTACAACTACTTCATCGAGCACGGCAACGATCACCGCGAATATTTCGTCGTGTTCGACAGGGCCGGCATCGTCACGCAACACGGCTTCGATTCGTGCATGAACGCCGACCGCAAGGGCACGCTCCAGCCGGGCAAGGCCGCTTCGCGCTAGCGCGGCGGCCGCGCCCGCCCGCCGTCACGCGATCGTGTCGACCACGCCGCCGTCCACCCGCAACGCGGCGCCGGTTGTCGCCGAAGCCTGCGGCGAGCACACGTAGACCACCAGGTTCGCGACTTCCTCGGGCGTCGCCGGCCGCTGGATGATCGAGCTCGAACGATGGTTGCGCACGAATTCCACGGCCACGTCTTCCACGCTGCGGCCGGTTTCGTCGGCCGTTTCCTTCAGCAGCGCCCGCACGCCGTCCGACATCGTCGGCCCCGGCAGCACCGAGTTGACGGTCACGTTGGTGCCGGCCGCGAGCTTCGCGAGGCCGCGCGCGATCGACAGCTGCGCGGTTTTCGTGAATCCGTAATGAATCATGTCGACCGGGATGTTCAAGCCCGATTCCGACGAAATGAACACGACGCGCCCGGCATTGCGTTCGATCATCCCCTTCAGGTAATGCCGTGCGAGCCGCACGCCGGACATCACGTTCATCTGGAAGTAATGTTCCCACTCGGCGTCGTCGATCTCGAAGAACGCCTTCAGGCCGTAGATGCCCGCGTTGTTGACGAGGATGTCGGCCTCCGGTGTGTGCTGCGTGATGCGCGCGACGCCGGCCGCGTCGGACAGGTCGGCGGCGACGCCCTCGAAGCTTGCGCCGGGCACTGCCGCGCGCAGTTGCGCGAGCGCGGACTGCACCGACGCGTCGCTGCGGCCGTTGACGACGACGCGCGCACCGGCGCGTGCGAGCCCTTCGGCGATCGCGAGCCCGATGCCGGCGGTGGAAGCTGTGACGACCGCGGTCTTGCCTTTCAGATCGATATGCATGAGCGTGACGGAAGAGGAGTGAACGAAAACCGCCGCGTGTGCCGCGGCGGACGGAATTCAAAGCTTAGGCGAAACGGCGCAATCCGGCATCGAAGCGTGGCGATCCGGTTGCGCGGCGCCGCACAGTCTTGTACGGTGAGCGTTCGCCGTCCGAACCGGGAGCCCGCCGCGTGAGCCGTACCGCCAACCGATCCATCGACCCGTCGCCGTTCTGGCGCGATGCGGCGCTGCCGTTCATCGAGGCGCGCACCGTCGACGACGGCCGCGCGATCTGTTACGCGAAGCACACGCACGACACGTTTTCGGTGGGCGCGATCGTCGGCGGCACGAGCACCTACGTGAACGGCGCGACGCACGAGCACGTCGGGCGCGGCGTGCTGGTGATCATCGATCCGGAACAGGTGCATGCGTGCAACCCGTACGGCCCCGACGCGTGGGCGTATCGGATGGTCTATGTCGACGTGCCGTGGCTCGCGCGGCTGCAGCATTCGCTGGGCCGCGATCCGAATTGCGATTTTCACGGCTTTTCGCCGAAGTTGACCGAACGGCACGACCTGTTCGCGCAATTTGGCGGTTTCTATCGCACACTCGTGTCGCCTTCGGTCGATCCGCTCGGCAAGGAGAGCGCGGCGGTCGAATTCTTCACGGCGCTGCACGGCGCGCTCGACCGCGAACTGCCCGGCTCGCGCGCCGGGGACGACAACACCAAGCTCGCGCGCGCGGCCGATTACATCGCCGCGCATTGCCGCGAGGGCGTCACGCTCGATGCGATCTGCGCGGCCGCCGATTTGTCGCCGTCGTACCTGATCCGCGCGTTCAACGCGCGCTACGGCATGACGCCGCATGCGTTCCTGATCGACCGCCGCGTGCAGTACGGCCGCACGGAGCTGCGCCGCGGCCGGCCGATCGCCGACGTTGCACTCGACGCGGGTTTTGCCGACCAGGCGCATTTTCAGCGCGCGTTCCGGCGGATCGCGGCCGCGACGCCCGGCCAGTACCGCAGCGCGACGAACTGAGCGACGAACTGAGCGGCGAGCCGGGCGGGGTGCGCCCTACACGTCGAGCAGAAAGAGTGCGCTGCCCGCGAGCAGCAGCGCCATCAGCCGGTTGAACACGCGCATCCTCCGCGCGTTCGCGAGCCGGTGCCGCAGCGATGCGCCGGCATACCCCCAGCACGCGATCGATGCGAAACAGATCACGAGATACAGCGCGGCGAACTGCCAGACCTGCGCGCGGTCGCCGTCGGCCGCGTATGCGCCCATCGCGGCCACGCACGCGAGCCACGCCTTCGGATTGAGCCACTGCATCGCCGCGCCGGACGCCGCCGACGGGCCGGCCACGTCCGGGTCGGCCGACAGCCGGCCGTCGTCGAGCGCGAGCCGCAGCGCCATGTACAGCAGGAACGCGATCCCCGACCATTGCGTGGCCGTCGTCAGCATCGGCCAGCGCGCGAGCGCCGCGTGCAGCCCGAGGCCGATCAGCAGGAACAGCGCGACGAAGCCGAGCGTCGCGCCGGCCGCATACCGCAGGCTTGCGCCGAGACCGTGGCGCGCGCCCGCGCTGAGCGCGACGATGTTGACGGGACCGGGTGTGATCGACGACGCCAGCGCGAACGCGGCCATCGAAACCAGCATGCTCATTGATTGCCTCCATGCGAATGTCAAAGTCGCATCGAGACTAAAGAAGCCGCGCGTGCCGGTATTGAAGAAAACTGCCCTCGGCGGCGCTGTCCGGATTCAGGCAACGCCGAACCGGGCACAGCGCTCAACGGTGCTCGAAAGTCGTTGGACGCAGGCGTTGCAACCGAAGGCATCGAGTCTCACGTCACGGATGAGCGGCCGCCGCGAGCGCGTCGAACGCGTCGCCTTCCGGAAGCCGCCGCCACGACTCCGGGCCCGCGTCGATTTCCTCGACCGTCAGCAGGCACGCATCGAGTTCGCGACGCAAGCGGTCGTGATCGACCGACTGCCCGATGAACACGATTTCCTGCCGACAATCCCCCGCAGGCTCCTCCCATTTTTTCAGCACGCCGTCGCGGCGATAGTCGTCGTGCGGCCAGTCCGACTGCGGGATGAATCGCCACCATCGCCCAACGTAACCCCACTGGAACGCGCCGCCCGTCTGCACGAGCATGGCGATCTCGGCATGGCGGTGCGCAGCCCAGACATAACCCTTGCAGCGCAGCAGTCGGCCGTTGTCCCACGGACGACGCAGCCATGCGAGCAGGCGCGCCGGATGAAACGGCGCACGTTCGCGATAGGTCCACGACGCGATCCCGTACGCATCCGATTCCGAGGGGCGTTCGTCGATCTGCATGCGCTGCATCCATCCCGGCGATTCGACGAGCGCCGGCAGATCGAAGCGCCGGGTATCGAGCACGTCTGACGGATCGACCTTGCCGTGCTGCATCGGCAGGATTCGCGCAGATGGATTCAGCGACGCAAGAATCGCGCGCAGGCGGTCGAAACCCGCGTGGCCGATCCGGTCGAGACGGCTCACGAGGATCACGTTCGCGTATTCGACTTGCTCGAGCAGCAGGTCCGACAGCTTGCGCGGCGGACCGGAATTGCCGTCGCTCGCGAGCGCCGCGTCGTGCGCGACCGGTTCGGCCGACGCGATCATGTCCTCGAACGTCTCGCCGTCGACGACCGTGACGAGCGTGTCCAGCCGTGCCAGCTCGCTCAGGCTGAAACCGTCCCGATCGAGAAACGCAAACGTCTCCGCGACCGGCATCGGCTCCGAGATGCCGGTCGATTCGATCAGCAGATAATCGAAACGACGCTGCCGCGCGAGCGTGCTGATCTGCTCCAGCAGATCGGCGCGCAGCGTGCAGCAGATGCAGCCGTTGCTCATCTCGACCAGTTCGTCCTCGCCTCGATGCAGCTCGACGTTGCGCCGCACATCGTCGGCGTCGATGTTCACTTCGCTCATGTCGTTGACGATCACGGCGACCTTCAGTCCTGCGCGATTGCGCAGGATGTGGTTCAGCAACGTCGTTTTCCCGGCGCCGAGGAAGCCGGACAGCACGGTGACCGGAATCCTCGGGCCAGGGGCGGCCGGCGCGCCTTGCGTCCCCGGCGTCGTCATGCGCTCTGCCCGGACGCGCGATCCAGGTAGCCTTCGAACAGGTCGACCACGACGTAGCCGTCGTCGGCGGCGTCGCCCCACAGATCCTTCACGCGGAACTCGACATGGTAGGTCGGCTGACGGGCGGCGCCGGTGTCGCCGTGGCCGATCGCGTCCGGGAAGGGCCACGATTCGGTCGTCCGGTGCAGCACGACGCCTTCCTTGCCGCGAACGTAGCCCGGCGCGCGGATGTGCCCGCTGACGTATTCGTCGCGAACGACGACACGCTCGCCGACCTCGAACCGCGTCGAGTCGGGCGGTGCCGCCCGGCCGCCGGATGTCGGCGGGTTCGCGAGCCGGAAATGCGAACCGAGCGCGCGGTCGAGTTCATCCTGCGTGAGCACGCCGGTTTCGACGAGCAATGTCGCCGTCGCGATCACGTAGCGCTCGTAGTAGCGCGTGCCGACGTGCTGGCGGACGTCGATGCGTTCGACCGCGTGACGTACCTCGTCGACGCTGAATTTTTTCAGTTGGTCCACGCCCACGAACATCAGGCTGTACGCGAGATGTTCCCAGTCTTCCTTGAAGACCGGCTTGTAGCCGAGACTGTTGATCGTATGCGGCACCGGGCCGAAACCCTGGAATCCGCCGAGGTCGTGAAAGCCGTCCATATGTGATCTCCGAGATGAAGGTCGAGAGCGAAACGAGGTGGGAGTCAGCGCGCGCGCGGCAGCGCCACGCCGATCAGCACGTCCTTCGTGACGAGCGTGCGCAGTTGCTCCTCGGTCATGTGCTCGCTGCCGGCCGGCCGCACGGGCAACACGAGATAGCGGCTTTCGGCGGTCGTATCCCAGACCTTCACGACGACGTCGTCGGGCAGGTCGGTGCCGAGCTCGCGCAGCACCGTGCGGCCCTCGCGGACGAGCCGCGCACGATATTCGAAGCCCTTGTACCACTCGGGCGGCAGCCCGAGCACCGGCCAGTTCGTGCATGAGCACAGGCTGCAGACGATCACGTTCTTCAGCGTGGGCGTGTCTTCGAGCGCGACGATGTACTCGCCCTGCGGGCCGGTGTAGCCGAACTGCGCGCACGCGGCCGTGCCGTCCTTCAGCAGCAGTTCGCGAAACGCCGGGTCGACCCACGCACGCGCGACGATGCGCGCGCCGTTGGCCGGATCCCAGGTCGTGGACATCAGCTCGGTCAGGCCTTCGATATAGCCGTCGGGGATCAGGTTCTTCTCTTTCATCACGCGAAACAGCGCCCAGGCACGTTCGCCGGGCGTCGAGACCGTTTCCGCGGAAGGGGTCGTACTCATCGTGGGGCTCCTTGTGGTGGTTCGGATTGACCGCCGCCACGGGGTCGGGACTGCCCTGGCGGGGTGCGGCCGCGTGGTGTCGGCCACGCTCGACGAGCAGGGTAAGAAGAGAAAAAGCGCGGTTCTTTGCCGGCGCGGATCGGAAACTATGCTGAGACGGCCCCGTTGCGCGGCACGGGGCCGACACGCAACGGATGCACGGCGATTGGCGGCAATCGACGGGGCGCCCGGCACGAAAACCGTGGCGGCCGGCGCACGTTTTTCGACCGCTTCATGGCATCGGAAGCGCAGATCCGTCACAGCCAATTTCTTGTTCCGCCGGAAAACAGAACTGCGGATTTTGCCTTTCTATTCTCATCCTCAAGCGATGGCCGTTCGATGTCGCGAATCGCCGGCATCCCCGATGTACCGGCGGAACAACAGTCAGCCAGCACCCCGCGATTCCACCGTCCGGCGACGGTTCCCGTTCGTCATGCGGCGGGCGTGGCGGTGTCTGCGCAACCAGGTGAGGAGCATGATGGACAACGTCAACAGAATGAAACTGAAGCGAATCGCGCGCTGGATCGGCTTGTCGCTGATCGCCGTCGCATCGCATTACGCGGGCGCGGTCGAGGTCGATCCCGGCGACTATGAGCAGTATCCGATCGGCGCGACGATCGGCGTGCTGTACTACAACTATTCAGCGACGAACGCGTACTACGCGAACGGCCACCGGACGTCGGATTTCGATCTGCAGTCCAATGTCGGCATCGCCCGCCTGCTGCATGTGTTCCAGCTCACCGACAGGCTCACGATCGATCCGCAGGTGTTGCTGCCGTTCGGTCACGTCAGCAGCTTCGGCAACGCAAGTTCGCTTGGCAGTACGAATGGTGTCGGCGACGTGATCCTGACAGCTCCATTGAAATTTCGCCTGAACGACGCGAAGGACGTCGCCGCCGCGACCATCTACGTTTACGCGCCGACAGGGAGTTACGACCAGAACCGCGGTCTCAATCTCGGTGCCAATCGCTGGTCGCTCGATTTCCAGGCGGCCTACATCAAGCACTTTTCGCCACAGTGGGCACTCGATCTCGTCGGCGACGCGATCTGGTACGGCAACAACAGGTCGTACGGCGCGAGCGGCACGACGCTGCATCAGCGGATGAGCTACAGCGCACAGGCGATGGTGCGTTACATGCCCGATCCGGGCACGTCGCTCGCGATCGGCATCACCCAGCTCTGGGGCGGTGAAACGAGCGTCGACGGCGCGGACAACAACGACGCGCTTCGCACGACGCGCATGCGGATCACCACGGCGAAATTCGTGACGAAGGCCGATCAGGTGCAAATCCAGCTCGGCACCGACCTGAGCGTGCGCAACGGGCCGAAGAACAGCGTGCTCGCGGGCCTGCGTTACGCGCACATCTTCTGACCACCGGCATGCGCCGGGATACGTCCGGTGCATGTGGCTCCGTGTTCCCAACGTCGATACCTCGACATCCGATTCCCTTTCCAGAGAGGTCATGCATGGAATCCGCCATCGACAAACACCTGGTCTGCCCGCGGACGCTGTCGCGCCGCGTCGCGGATGACTACCAGCCGCCGTTCCCGATGTACGTCGCCCGGGCCGCCGAAGACCTGAGCCAGGTCGTGATGGGCTATTTCGGCGTGCAATACAGCGGCGCCGACAAGCGCGCGGCGGCACTGGCCGCGTTGCGCGGGATCGTCGCCGATTTCGGTGTGCAGGACGGCCCGAACAACTTCGATCTGACGCAACACACCGACGACCAGGGTTACGAGAACCTGATCGCCGTCGGCTACTGGCGCGATCCGGCCGCGTATGCACGCTGGATTGCGTCGCCAGAAGTCGTCGAATGGTGAACCTCCGACGCACGCCTCGCGGACGGCATCGGCTACTTCCGGGAAATCGTCGCGCCGCGCGCCGAGCAGTTCGAGACGCTCTACGCATTCACGAACGATTTCCCCGGCGTCGGCGCGATCATGGACGGCGTCAGCGGCGAGATCGAGGAGCACGGCTACTGGGGATCGATGCGCGACCGGTTCCCGATCTCGCAGACGGACTGGATGCGGGCGGACGGCGAGTTGCGCATCGTCGAGGGCGATCCGGCCCGCGGCGGCCGCGTGGTCGTGCTGGCGCACGACAACATCGCGCTGATTCGCTCCGGCCAGGACTGGCGCGCGGCCGAGCACGACGAGCGCCGACTGTATCTCGAGGAGATCGAGCCGACGCTGCGCAGCGGAATGGACTTCCTGCGCGACAACGGCACGGACGTCGGCTGCTACAGCAACCGCTACGTGCGCTCGATCGATCTCGACGGCAACGTGCTCGACGAGAGCTACAACATCGGCCACTGGCGCTCGCTCGACCGCCTCGAACGATGGGCCGAATCCCATCCGACGCACCTGCGGATCTTCGTCACCTTCTTCCGCGTCGTCACCGGGCTGTCGAAACTGCGGCTGTATCACGAGGTTTCCGTCTTCGACGCGAAGCATCAGGTCTACGAATACGTGAACTGCCATCCGCGCACCGGGATGATGCGCGACGCCGTCGCCATCGCCCGCTGAATCCCGCCGGCACCGCCGGGGCCGGCGGTGCCGCTTACCGAACTGGAGAACGTCGATGGCCATCAAACGCCCGACCCGCGAACAACTGTCCGATATGGCAGCCGGCTTCGGCTTTCATTTCGATTCCCGGCAACTCGCCGAATACGACGATGCCCTGCAGGCGAACTTCGACGCCTACGATGCGATCGACGCGCTGCCCGACTATCTGCCCGTCGTCGCGTATCCGCGCACGCCCGGCTACCGCCCGGAAGGCGACGAGAACCGCTACGGCGCGTGGGCGCGCAAGAGCACGATCCACGGCGCCGCCGACGGCAAGCTGCGCGGCAGGACGGTGGTCGTGAAAGACAACATCTGCGTCGCCGGCGTGCCGATGCGCAACGGCTCGACCACGTTCGAGGGCTACGTGCCCGACGTCGATGCGACCGTCGTCACGCGGGTGCTCGACGCCGGCGGCACGATCGCCGGCAAGGCGACCTGCGAGTACTACTGCTTTTCCGGCGGCTCGCACACGAGCGCGTCGGGGCCGGTGCACAATCCGCGCAAGGCAGGGCACTCGTCCGGCGGCTCGTCGTCGGGCAGCGGCGCGCTGGTCGCGAGCGGCGAGGTCGACATGGCGCTCGGCGGCGACCAGGGCGGCTCGGTGCGGATCCCGTCCGCCTATTGCGGCATCTACGGGATGAAGCCGACGCACGGGCTCGTGCCGTACACCGGCGCGATGCCGATCGAGGCAACCGTCGATCACCTGGGGCCGATGACGGGCAACGTGCTCGACAACGCGCTGCTGCTCGACGTGATCGCGGGCGACGACGGGCTCGATCCGCGCCAACGGACGTTGCCGCCGCGCGCCGACTATCTCGGCGCGATCCGCGACGGCATCGCGGGATTGCGGATCGGCATCCTGCGCGAAGCGTTCGGGCTCGCCAATTCGGAGAAAGTGGTCGACGAGGCCGTGCTGGCCGCCACGCAGCGGTTGCGCAAGCTGGGCGCGCGCGTCGAAGAAGTGTCGGTGCCGCTGCATGCGGCCGGCACCGCGATCTGGCTGCCGATTGCGGCCGAGGGGGCGACGCAGCAGATGATGAAGGGCAACAGCCACGGGTTCAACTGGGGCGGCCTGTACGTGACCGGCATGATCGATCATCACGCGGGCTGGCGCGAGCGCGCCGATGAGTTGCCGGATACCGTGAAGGTGACGATGCTGCTGGGCGAATACTTCACGAGCCGGTATCGCGGGCGTTACTACGCGAAGTGCCAGAACCTCGCACGGCGCTTGCGATCGGCTTACGACGCGGCGCTGCAGTCGTATGACGTATTGGTGATGCCGACCGTACCGATGCGCGCGTCGAAGCTGCCGGAGCCCGGTTGCGCGATGTCCGAGTCGCTGACGCGGGCGTTCGAGATGCTCGCGAATACCGCGCCGTTCGACGTGTCCGGGCATCCGGCAATGTCGCTGCCGTGCGGGGTAGCCGACGATCTGCCGATCGGGCTGCAACTGGTCGGGCGCCGTTTCGACGAGGCGACGCTCTACCGCGTTGCGTATGCGTATGAACAGTCGTCCGACTGGCGTCGGACGACGTGCGCATGACATGTCCGGAGCGGCAGCATGCCGCCGCTGCGCCGCGTGCCGGTTCGACCGGCCATGCGGCGTACGCGGTCAGCGATTGGACAATGCGCTTTTGAACGGGCACGCTGTCGGCTGCGTGTTTGCTAATCCATGTGGGGCACGACCATGACGATGCGTCCTCTCCCGCGCGCCGCAAGCGGCGACGCGCCCGGTCCGGCGTCCGGCAGCCCGCTGGACGAACGGACGAACGCGGCCATCGAGGTGCCGATCGACGGCTCGGTCAGCCAGCGTATCGAATTCTGGCGCGAGACGATTCTGCGCCTGTTCGCGGACGTGCAGATCGCGGCCGTGCAGAAAGCCGATTTCTTCGGCCGAGTGCGGCAGCGCAAGTGCGAAAAGATGCGAATCTCGGAAATCCACGCGAGCGAGCAGGCCGTGATCCGGCGTTATCGCCAGGCGCGCAGCGAGTACGAGGACAAGTATTTCGGGGTCTTGATGCTCGAGGGCAGCCAGTCGGTCGAACAGGACGGCAAGATCGTCACGCTGCATCCCGGGGATTTCGCGATCTACGACGCGACCCGGCCTCACCACCTGCAGTTCGGCCAGTCGTGGCGCGAGATCGTCGTCAGCATTCCCCGTGCGACGCTGAACCAGCTCGTCGTCGGGATGGAGCACCGCACGGCGTGCCCGACGCAAACCGGAGACGGCGTCGGCAGCGTCATGCGTGCGTTTCTCGAGCAGATGTCGTCGCAGATCCGCAGTGTGACCGAGGACGAGATGCGGCAGTTGTCGGATACCGCGATCACGCTGATCGCGATGACGCTTGGGGGCATGCAACGCAACGACCTCGCGCAATCGAGGATGAAGGCGTTGACACTGACGCGTGTGAAGCGGCATGTGCTCGAGCACCTGCACGATCCGGAGCTGAACCCGATGATGATCGAGCGCTCGATCGGGATTTCGTCGCGGTACATCAACAAGCTCTTCGAGGCCGAGGAGACGTCGCTGATGCGTCACGTGTGGAACCTGCGGCTCGAACGGTGCGCGCAGGATCTCGCGAATCCGCAATGCGCGTCGCTGCGCGTGTCCGACGTCGCATTGCGCTGGGGATTCAACGACATGTCGCATTTCAGTCGCGTGTTTCGCGAGCGGTTTGCGATGTCGCCGCGGGCGTGGCGCGAGCAGGGCGGCAAGCCGCGCGCGTAATGCGTCCCGCGCCGCGTTCGCGGCCGGCAAGCGCCGATCGGAGGCGGCCGGACGTCGACAGGCGCAGCCGCCGTCAGTGCAGCGCCCGCGGCGCGTGCGCCGGCCGCGAACCGGTGGAGTCGACCACGCCGGTTGCATCGGTTGCATCGGTTGCATCTCCCGCGCGCAGCGGTCCGCCCGCGCAGGGTTCCGTCGATACCGAGAAGCCGAACGTGTTGACGCCGCCCGAACACGCGACGAATACGCTGCCGCCGTGCATCTCGGCGACGGCCTTGACGATCGACAGCCCGAGCCCGTGGTTCTCCTTGCTGTTCGCGCGGGCTTCCTCGAGCCGGTAGAAGCGTTCGAACACGTGCGAGCGCTGCACCGGATCGATCGGCTCGCCGGGGTTCGACACGGCCATCTCGACGAGCGTGTCGCGGCGCGTGATCGTCACGTGCAACGTCGCGCCGGGCGCGGAATGCTGGATCGCGTTGATCAGCAGGTTCGTCATCGCGCGGCGGAACAGCGACGGATCGACGGCCGCGCGCGCGTCACCGTGCAGTTCGGCGTGCAACTGCGCCTCGTCGAGCGGGATTTCGAGGAAGTCGAGCATGCGCCGCACCTCGTCGGCGAGCGACACGTCCTTCAGGTCGGTTGCCCGTTCGCCGCGGTCGCTGCGCGACAGGAACAGCATGTCGTTGATGATCACGCGCAGCCGCTCGAATTCCTCGAGGTTCGACTGCAGCGTCTGCCGCATCCGCTCGACGGTGCGGTCGCGGCTGGTCAGCGCGACCTGGGTCTGGCCGATCAGGATGCTGATCGGCGTGCGCAGTTCGTGCGCGACGTCCGCGTTGAACGCCTCGAGCCGCGCGTAGGTCTGCTGGATGCGATCGAGCGCGCCGTTGAACGACGTGGCGAGGTCGCGCAGCTCGGCCGGCAGCGCGTCGGTGTGCAGCCGCTGGCGGCGGTTCGCGAGGCTGATGGCCGATGCATCCTGCGACAGCCGGTCGAGCGGCGCGAGCCCGAAGCGGGCCACCGCGCGGCTCAGCAGCAGCGTGATGATCGTCGCGATCGTGATCAGTCCGGCGAGCGTCCAGCCGAAGCGGCGCAGCATCCGCTGCGTGCGCTCGCACGAGCTGGCGACGATCAGCCTCAGTGTCGGCCGCTCGCCGTTGCCGGCCACCGTGACGGTCTTGGTCATCACGTCGTAGCTGCTGTCGTTCAGCGCATAGCGCTGGAAGGCGCCGAACGGCGCGCCGACGGGCACGCCGTCGACGGGCTTGCCGAACCGGAAATCCGGATTCGTGCTGTCGACCTGGTAGCGCGTCGAGCCGTCGGGCGGTTCGAGATCGGCGAGCTTTTCCTGCATGAGGCGCCCGCGTTCGGACGTGAGCGCGTGCGACACGATCATCTCGGCGACCTTGGTGCGCGTATCGAGCGTCGCGCGCAGCTCGGCGAACAGCTGGCGCTCCATCATCACGAACAGCCCGCAGCCCACCAGCGTGAACACGAGCAGCGACACGATGCCGAACATCGCCGACAGCCGCAGGACGATCGAGCGTTTCATGCCGGCCTCTCGGTATCGCCGTCCTCGCGCGCCTCGAGCACGTAGCCCATGCCGCGGATCGTATGCAGCAGCTTGTCCGCGAACGGGCCGTCGAGTTTCGCGCGCAGGCGCTTGATCGCCGTTTCGACGACGTTCGCGTTGCTGTCGAAGTTCACGTCCCACACGAGTTCGGCGATGGTCGTCTTCGACAGTACCTCGCCGCTGCGCCGCGCGAGCACGCCGAGCAGCTGGAATTCCTGCGCGGTCAGGTCGAGCCGCGTGCCGTCGCGGGTCGCGCGGCGGCCGATCAGGTCGACCCGCAGGTCGCCGATCGAGATCAGCGTCGATTCCTGCACGCGCGCGCGGCGCGTCAGCGCGCGCAGCCGTTCGATCAGCTCGAGGAACGAGAACGGCTTGGTCAGGTAGTCGTCGGCGCCGCCGCGCAAGCCCCGCACGCGGTCGTCGACGCGGTCGCGCGCGGTCAGCATGATGACGGGCGTCTGCTTCTGCGCGCGCAACGCACGCAGCACGCCGAAGCCGTCGAGCTTCGGCAGCATCACGTCGAGCACGACGACGTCGTAGTCGAATTCGACGGCTTTCCACGCGCCGTCCTCGCCGTCGAGCGCGGTATCGACGACCCAGCCTTCCTCGGTCAGGCCGCTCTTGAGGTATTCGACGACTTTCGGTTCGTCTTCGACGATCAGGACTTTCATGTTCGAATCCGTTGTCCGCGTAATCCGGTTAAGGGCCCGGGGGCGCTGGCGCCGGTGCCGGGGCTGCTGCGACCTCGGCCGGCGCCGGGCCACTTGCCGCCTGGCCGTCCCAGCCGCCGCCGAGCGCCTTCGCGAGAAACACGACGAGCGCCGCGCGCTGGCCCTGGATCTGCACGGCCTGCCGCTCGCTCGTCAGCAACTGCTGCTCGGCCGTCAGCACGTCGATGAACGGCGTCAGGCCGCCCGCGTAGCGATCCTGCGCGAGCGACACGAGCTTGCGCGCGTCGTCGACGGCCGCGGAGGCCTGCTGCGCGGCCTCGGCGAGCACCGACAATCCGGTGACCGCATTCTGCACCTCCTGGAACGCGGTGAGCACGGTCTGCCGGTAATTGGCCTGCGCGGCGACATAACCGGCCTGCGCGAAATCGACGCCGGCCTTCAGCTTGCCGCCTTCGAACAGCGGCTGGCTGAGCGACCCGCCGACCGACCACAGCAACGCCGGGACGGTGAACAGGCCGGCGAAGCGCGTCGCGTCCCAGCCGATGTCGGGCGACAGCATGATGCGCGGGAAATACGCGGCGCGCGCGACGCCGATCTGCGCGTTCGCGGCGGCCATCGCGCGCTCGGCCGACGCGACGTCGGGGCGCCGCTGCAGCACGTCGCTCGGCAGGCCGGTCGGCAGCGCGGGCGCGTTGATCGGCACGACGCGCGGCGTGATCGAGAAAGTGGGGGCCGGCGTGCCGACCAGCGTCGCGATCGCGGTTTCGACCTGCACGCGCTGCTGGAGCAGCAGCTGCGCCTGGGTGCGCGTCGCGTCGAGCTGCGCGCGCTGCTGAAGCAGGTCGAGGCCCGACACCGCGCCGAGGTCGTGCCGCGCGCTCACGTAGTCGAGCGCCTTCTGCTGCAGGTCGATCGAGCGCTTGACGACGTCGATCTCGGTGTCGAATTCGCGCAGCGCGAAATAGCTCGACGCGAGATCGGCGGTCAGTACCAGGCGCGCGTTCGCGAAATCGTCGCGCGCCTGTTCGGTGGTGGCCTGCGCCGATTCGACGCTGCGCCGCACGCGGCCGAACAGGTCGAGCTCGTAGCTGACGCTCGCGCCGACCTGGACGTCGTTCTGCACGGTCGACGCGCTCTGCGTCGCGTAGTTGGTCTGCGGCCGGTCGGCCGAGATCTTGAAGCGCTGGCCGCTCGCGTTCAGGCCGACGGCCGGATACTGCGCCGAGGCGACCGACGCGAGCGTCGCCTTCGCCTGGTCGTAGCGCGCGGCAACGGCCTTCAGGTTCTGGTTGTTGCGCAGCGCCTCCGCTTCCAGCGCGTCGAGCTGCGGATCGCCGAACGCGGTCCACCATGCCGGGTCGAGCGGCGCGCGGGCCGGCGCGGCCGGGTGCCAGTACCCGTCGGCCGGGTCGAGCCGCCACGCGGCCGGCGTGGCGACGTCGGGCCGCTGGTAGTCGGGGCCGACCGTGCAGCCGGCGAGGGCGGCGGCGAGCGCAACGGCGGTGGCAGAGACGGCGGCGGGCCGCCGGCGGATGCGCATCGCGATCACGACTTCGCCTCCGCGGCGCTCGATGCCGGCTTCGCAGCCGGGGCCGAGACGATCACCTGATCGCCGTTGGCAAGCGCGTCGCTCGGGTTCGTGACGAGGCGGTCGTTCGGCGTGAGCGGGCCGTCGACTTCGAGCGTCTGCCCGATCGTGCGCACGACCGTCACCTGTTTCAGGCGCACCTGGCCGTTCGCATCGACCGTCGCGACCGTCGGGCCTTCGGCGCGGAACAGCAACGTATTGGCCGGCACCTGCAGGCGGCCGACCGGCGTCATCGGCAACGTGGCCTGCACGTAGGCGCCGGGCAGCAGCCGCCCGTCCGGATTCGGCAGCGTGATCTCGATCTGCAGCGAGCGCGTCGCGACGTCGATCGCCTCGGAGGTGCGCGTGATCGTCCCGTCGAACGTCCGGCCCGGCAGCTCGGCCTGCGCGACGCTCACGCGCTGGCCGACCTTCACCTGCTGCGCGTATGCCTGCGGCACCTGCACGTAGAGGCGCAGCCGGTCGGCCTGCACGACCGTGAACAGCGAACGGCCCGCGTTGCCGGAGCTGACGAGATCGCCGACGTCGACGTTGCGCTGCGTGACGATCCCGTCGATCGGCGCGACGATCCGCTGGAAGCCTTTCAGTTCGGTGAGGCGGTGCATGTTCGCGTCGGCCGCGGCGAGGTTCGCGGTGCCCTGGTTGAACGCGCCTTGCCGGTCGTCGAGTTCCTGCTGCGAGACGGCATCGCGCTGGCGCAACTGCTGCGCGCGGTCGAACGACGTCTTCGCGAGCGCGAGCGCGGCTTGTGCCTGCTGGCGCTGCGCGGTGGCCTGCGCGAGTTCCTGGTTCAGCTCGGGCGTGTCGAGTTCGGCGAGCAGCTGGCCCTGCTTCACGTGCGCGCCGATGTCGGCCTGCCAGCGCAGCACGTAGCCGCTCGCGCGTGCGTAGATCGGCGCCTCGACGAAGCCGCGCAGCGTGCCGGGCAGCGACAGCTTGCCGCCGGTGGCCGCATCGACCGGATGCGCGATGGTCACGTACTGGCGCGTGTTCTGCTCGGCGACCGTGTCGAGCCGGTTGCGGTTCAGCACGTTGACGACGATCGTGCGCGCGGCGCCGGCGGCCAGCAGCACGCCGATCACGATCAGGACGATGCGTCCGCGTCGCGACACCGACGTGCGTGTCGGCAGGTGCATGCCGTGTTCGTCCACCTGGATGCCGACGGCGCTGTGATGTTTCTCTTCCATGAATTCAACCAATTCAACCGGGTAGTGGGACGAAAGGGGACGAAAGGGGACGAAAGTCAGTGTCCGGCCTGGCGCGCGCGCCGGCGGGCCAGCCGCGCATGCACGCCGCCGAACACGAGCGGCACGAACAGCAGCGTCGAAACGGTCGCGAACAGCAGCCCGCCGATCACCGCGCGGCCCAGCGGCGCGTTCTGCTCGGCGCCTTCGCCGAGACCGAGCGCCATCGGCACCATCCCGATGATCATCGCGAGCGCCGTCATCAGCACCGGCCGGATTCGCGTCGCGCCGGCCTCCAGCGCGGCCGTGAGCGGCGGCGCGCCGGCTTCGAGACGCTGGCGCGCGAACGACACGACCAGGATGCTGTTCGCGGTCGCGACGCCCACCGTCATGATCGCGCCCGTCAGCGCGGGCACGCTCAGGTGCGTGCCGGTGATGAACAGCATCCACACGATGCCGGCGAGCGCGGCCGGCATCGCGCTGATGATGATCAGCGGGTCGAGCCACGACTGGAAATTGACGACGATCAGCAGGTAGACGAGCACGATCGCCATCGCGACGCCCGCGCCGAGGCCGAGGTACGACGTGCGCATCGTCTCGATCTGGCCGCGCATCGTCAGCTCGGTGCCGCGCGGCAGCGTCGCGCGCGCGTCCGACACGATGCGGTCGATCTCGCCCGCGACCGCGCCGAGGTCGCGGCCCTCGACGCTCACGTACACGTCGATCGCCGGGCGGATGTTGTAGTGCGTGATCACGGCCGGGTTCGCGGTGCTGCGCACCTGCACGAGGTTGCCGAGCAGTTGCAGCGGCATGCCGGTGCGGCCGCTCGCCGAGATCGGCGTGCCGAGCAGGTCGTCGACCGACGAGATGTTGTATTGCGGGGTCTGGATCTGCAGCGGGTACTGGACGCCGGTGCGCGGGTTGATCCAGAACGACGGCGTCGTCTGCGAGCTGCCGGACAGGGAGATCAGCATGTTCTGCGCGACGTTCTGCGCGGAGAGATTGAGCTGCTGCATGCGCGTACGGTCCATGTCGGCCAGCAGGGTCGGCTCGTCGTTGCGCTGCAGCACGTGCACGTCGACGGCGCCGGGGATTTGCCTGAACTTTTTCATCAGGCTGCTCGCGATAGTCATGTTACTCGCGAGATCGTTGCCGAGCACCTGCAGGTCGATCGCGGCCGGTTGGCCGAAGTTGAGGATCTGCGTGATGATGTCCGACGGCTGGAAGAAGAACTCGACGCCCGGGAAGCGCTCGGGCAGCACCGTGCGCAGCGCCTGCACGTAGTGCTGGGTCGCGCGGTGGCCCGGTTTCAGCGCGATCAGCAGCTCGCCGTCGAGCGTGCCGATCGTGCCGGCGTTGCTGTACGACAGGTTGATGCCGCTCACCGGCAGGCCGAGGTTGTCGACGATCGCGCCGAGCTCGTCGGGCGGCACGGTTGCGCGGATCACGCGCTCGACCTGGTCGGCGAGGCGCGCGGTTTCCTCGATCCGGTAGCCGGTCGGCGCGCGCATGTGCAGGCGGATGTTGCCCGAATCGGCGTTCGGGAAGAAGTCGCGGCCGAGCACGAACACGAGGCCGGTCGACAGCACGCAGAAGCCGAGGAAGCACGTCGCGTAGAAGCGGCGGCGCACCAGCAGGATGCTGAGCAGCACGATGTACCACGCGCGCAGCCGCTCGAACGCTTCGTTGAACGCGTGATGGATGCGTGCGAAGCGCGACGTCGAACGATCCGGGCCGGTGCTCGCCTGCTGCGGGCGGAACAGCAGCATCGCGAGCGTCGGCACGAGCGTGCGCGACAGCACGTACGACGCGAGCATCGCGAACACGACGGCTTCCGCGAGCGGCACGAACAGGAAACGCGCGACGCCCGTGAGGAAGAACATCGGCACGAACACGATGCAGATGCACAGCGTCGACACGAACGCGGGCACCGCGATCTCGCCGGCGCCTTCGAGGATCGCGTCGTGCAGGTTCGTGCCGAGATGCAGGTGCCGCTCGATGTTCTCGATCGTCACCGTCGCATCGTCGACCAGGATCCCGACCGCGAGCGCGAGCCCGCCGAGCGTCATGATGTTGATGGTCTCGCCGAGCGCGGACAGCGCGATCAGCGACGTGAAGATCGACAGCGGAATCGAGATCGCGATGATCAGCGTGCTGCGCCAGTTGCCGAGGAACAGCAGGATCATCATCGCGGTCAGCACGGCGGCGATCAGCGCTTCGTGGATCACGCCCTGGACGGCCGCGTCGACGAACACCGACTGGTCGAACAGCGGCGTGATCGTGAGCCCTTCGGGCAGCGTCGGGATCACCTTCGGCAGCAGCGCCTTCAGGTCCGACACGACCTTGAGCGTCGACGCGTCGCCGCTTTTCAGGATCGAGATGAGCACGCCGCGCTGGCCGTTCTGGCGCACGACGTTGGTCTGCGGCGCGAAACCGTCGCGTACCGATGCGACCTCGCGCAGATAGGTCGTCGCGCCGTTGACGGTCTGGACCGGCAGGTTGTTGATGTCGGCGACCGTATCGGCCGACGCGTTGGTGTCGATCCGGTATTCGGTCTGGCCCATCTTCGCGGTGCCGGTCGGCAGCACGAGGTTCTGCGCGTTGACCGCGTTGACGATGTCGGCGGGCGTGAGCCCCTTCGCGAGCAGCGCCTGCGGATCGAGGTCGATCGCGACCACGCGCGTGCGGCCGCCGTACGGGAACGGGATCTGCACGCCCGGCACCGTGATCAGCTGCGGGCGCAGGAAGTTGAGCGCGATGTCGGCGAGCGACTGTTCGCTGAGCGTCTTGCTCGACAGCCCGAGCTGGATCACCGGAATGCTCGAGGCCGAATAGGTGATCACGAGCGGCGGCGTCGCGCCCTGCGGCATCTGCCGCACGATCGCCTGCGCGGACGAGACCGTCTGCGCGATCGCCGTCTGCACGTTCGCGCCCGGCTGCAGGAACACCTTCACGACCGCGATGCCGGGCAGCGACGTCGATTCGACGTGCTGGATGTTGTTGACGGTCGTCGTCAGGATGCGCTCATGCACGGACGTGATGCGGTTCGTCATCTCCGTCGCGGAGAAGCCGCTGTAATTCCAGATGACGCTGATCACGGGGATGTTGATCGCGGGCAGCACGTCGACCGGCGTGCGCATCAGCGCAAGCGGGGTGGCCAGCACGATCATGATGGCCATGACGATGAACGTGTAGGGGCGCCTGAGCGCAAGATTGACGATCCACATGGAGGCAGCGGGACAGGCGGTGATCAGGCGTCGGTAAAGGGAACCCGAATGATAGGCGTCGGCGTGGAACGGGTTACTGTCGCGAAACTGGCGGAATTGTCAGGTTGCGGCGGGGCGGCCCGGTGCCGATTCGGCAGAGGAAACGCCGCGCGGCGCGCCGGCCGCAAAACGGTCGCAAAACGGTCGCGATACCGGACGGGCCGGCTGCACCTGCGGCGGTTCCGCTCATGGGCCCGTGCTCAGATCTGCTCCATCCCGACACGCGCGAGCGCACCGAGGTCGACGACGTCGATCTGGTTGTACGCGAGCCTCAGCACGCCGAGTTTCTCGAGCTGCTGCAGCGCCTGGTTGATCCGCTGCCGCGACACGCCGACGAGCATCCCCAGTTCCTCCTGCGAGATCGACAGCGACGGGCCGGTGTCCGGGTACAGGTCGGGATTGAACAGCTGCGCGAGCGACTGCGCGACGCGTGCGTCGACGTCCAGCAGCCGGCTGTTCTGGATCGACGCGATGAATTCGCCCATCCGGTTGTTCAACTGATGAATCACGAAGCGCGTGAACGGCAGGCTCGTGTCGAGCAGTGCGTGGAACGTGTCGACCGGCACGAACAGCACGGTCGAGCGCTGGATCGCGACGACCTCGTACTTGCGCAGCTCGCGCTTGATCACGCTGCCTTCGCCAAACCAGCCGCCCGACGGCACGCCGGAGAACGTGCAGCCGCGCCCGGACGCATTGAAGATCGCGAGCTTCAGCAGCCCGCGATGCACGCCGATCCAGTATTCGGACGGCGCGAGCCGATGGGCGATCACGTCGCCGGCCTCGCACTGCTCGACGCGCGATTGCGCGAGCACGAGCGCCTGGTGTTCGGGCGCGAGCGTGCGGAACCACGCGCACTGGCCGAACAGCGTGGACAGCGCCGGCAGCGGGCCCGGTGCGGAAAGGGCGTCGGCCGGATGGGCGGGCGCGTCGGGCGGTGCGGCGAGAGGGTCGTGCATGGGTGCGGGTTTGCGAGGATAGGGATAACGCGCAGCGCGGGAAAGGCACTCTGTCGTTTCGATGACAGACGGCTCACAATAGCGCCCGTTAGGCTGTCGGCAATTGAACCACATCAAAACGATCCGGGGTGGAAGCGCCCCGGTCGACAGAACACGGGAGACAGGATCATGACGCAGATGTTCGAGGCCGGACTCGGCCGCCGCGACGCCAATTACGTGCCGCTCACCCCGATCGACTTCCTGGTCAGGACGGCCGAAGTCTACGGCGAGCGCCTCGCGATCGTGCACGGCGACGTGCGGCGCACCTGGGGCGAGACCTACACGCGCGCGAAGCAGCTGGCGAGCGCGCTCGCGCGGCTCGGCGTCGGCCGCGGCGACACGGTCGCGGCGATGCTGCCGAACATCCCGGCGATGGTCGAGGCGCACTTCGGCGTGCCGATGGCCGGCGCCGTGCTGAACACGATCAACACGCGGCTCGACGTGTCGTCGGTGCTGTTCATGCTGCGCCATGGCGAGGCGAAGGTGCTGATCGTCGACACCGAGTATGCGGAATTCGCGCATCGCGCGGCGCTCGAGGTGCCGGGCCTGAAGATCGTCAGCGTGGCCGATGCGATGCCGGCGGACCCCGCCCGCTTCGCGGGCGCGACCGACTACGAGGCGCTCGTTGCAAGCGGCGACGCCGACTACGCGTGGACCCCGCCCGCCGACGAATGGGACGCGATCGCGCTGAACTACACGTCCGGCACGACCGGCGATCCGAAGGGCGTCGTCTACCACCATCGCGGCGCGTATCTCGCGGCGATCAGCAACATCCTCGAATGGGACATGCCGAAGCATGCCGTCTACCTGTGGACGCTGCCGATGTTCCACTGCAACGGCTGGTGCTTCCCGTGGGCCGTCGCGGCACGCGCGGGCGTGAACGTCTGCCTGCGCAAGTTCGACGCGAAGACGGTGTTCGACCTGATTCGCCGCGAACGCATCACACACTACTGCGGTGCGCCGATCGTGCAGAGCGCGATCGCGAACGCGCCGGCCGAATTCCGCGCAGGCATCGACCACACGGTGCACGCGATGGTGGCGGGCGCGGCGCCCGCGCCGGCCGTGATCGCGAAGATGAAGGAGATCGGCTTCGACCTGCTGCACGTGTACGGGCTGACCGAGGTTTACGGCCCGGCGACCGTGTGCGCGAAGCAGGCGCATTGGGAGGCGCTGCCCGATGAGGAGCGTGCGCGGCTCAATGCGCGCCAGGGCGTGCGCTACCACCTGGAAGCGGGCGCGACGGTGCTCGATCCCGACACGATGGCGCCGGTGCCGGCCGACGGCGAGACGCTCGGCGAGATCATGTTCCGCGGCAACATCTGCATGAAGGGCTACCTGAAGAACCCGAAGGCGACCGACGACGCGTTCCACGGCGGCTGGTTCCATACCGGCGATCTCGCGGTGCTGACGCCGGACGGCTATATCCGGATCAAGGATCGCAAGAAGGACATCATCATCTCGGGCGGCGAGAACATCTCGAGCATCGAGGTCGAGGATGCGCTGTACCGGCATCCGGCCGTCGCGGTCGCCGCTGTCGTCGCGATGCCCGACCCGAAATGGGGCGAGGTGCCGTGCGCGTTCGTCGAGCTGCGCGAAGGCGCGAGCGCGACCGAAGAGGAGATCGTCGCGCATTGCCGGCAGTTGCTCGCGGGCTTCAAGGTGCCGAAGGTCGTGCGGTTCGGCGAGCTGCCGAAGACGTCGACCGGCAAGATCCAGAAATTCCAGCTGCGCAACGCGGTCGGCTCGGACAAGGCGATCGACCTGGCGGGCGACAAGAAGTAGGCGGGTTGCCCGGCCGCGGTCGATCGTCCGTCGTCTCTCGTCCGCTCCGGTCACGCGTGCCGCTCGAGCCGGAACACGCTGACCGCATCCGCCAGCTGCGCGGCCTGGTCGCGCAGCGCGACGGCCGCGCGTTCGGCGTCCGAGATCAGCGAGGCATTCCGCTGCGTCGCGTCGCCGATCTGCGTGACGGCCAGGTTCACCTGTTCGATGCCGGTCGATTGCTCGCGCGATGCGGCGCTGATCTCGCCGATCAGCGTGCTGACCTGGTCGACGCGCGCGACGATGTCGCGCATCGTGCCGCGCGCGGCGTCCGCGATCCGGTAACCCTGTTCGACGGTCGTCGACGATTCGGCGCTCAGCGCGTCGATCTCCTTCACGGCAGCCGCGCTGCGCTGCGCGAGCGTGCGCACCTCGGCCGCGACCACCGCGAAGCCCTTGCCGTGTTCGCCCGCGCGCGCGGCCTCGACGGCGGCGTTCAGCGCCAGGATGTTGGTCTGGAACGCGATGCCCTCGATCGTGCCCGTGATCTCGGCGATCCGGCGTGTTGCGCGACCGATGTCGTCCATCGTCGCGACCACGCGCTGCACCGCGGCGTCGCCGTTCGTCGCGGCGGCCGACGCGTGGGCGACCAGCGCGTTGGCCTGCGCCGCGTGCTCGGCGCTCTGCTGCACGGCGGCGGTGATCTGCTCCATGCTGGCCGCGGTCTGTTCGACGCTGCTCGCCTGCGTCGCGATCCGCGCGGCCATGTCGCCGCTGCCGGCCGCGATGTCGACCGTGCCGCGCGCGATGTCGGCCGAGCTGTTGCGCACCTGCTCGACGATCCGGGCGAGGCCGTCGCCGATCCCGTCGACGGCCTGCACGAGCCGGCCGATCTCGTCGTTGCCGGCGTGGCCCGCGTTGCCGCGCATGGCTGCGTCATCGCGGATGCGCACGCTGAGATCGCCCGCCGCATAACGCTCGGAGGCGCGTGCCGCCGCATCGAGCGGCCGGCTCACGACACGGCGCACCACGATGACGAACAGCGTCGCGAACGCCGCGACGAGCAACGCGCCGATCATCAGGAAGCGGTTGCGGGTGGCGCGCATGCCGGCGAGCAGTTCGTCGTCGAGCGCGATGCCGCCGACGAGCCATTGCCACTGCGGAATCGTCGTGAACGACACGAATTTCGCGGTAGGCCCGCTGTCGTGCGCGGCCGGGTCGGTCGACGTGTACGCGAGCCGTCCCGTGCCGGCCGCGAGCATCTGCGCGTAGGGCGCGCGCGTGTCGTCGGCGGGCGCGCCGGCCGCATCGGGATGCACGACGAAGGTGCCGCGTGACGGGCCCTGCGATGCGTCGAGCACGAAGTAGTAGCCGTTGCTGCCGATCTTCAGCGAGCGGATGCCGTCTTCGACGAGCTTGAGCTCGGCGCCGATGTCCAGGCCGACGAACAGCGCGCCGATCACGCGGCCGGTCGCATCGGTCACCGGCTTGTATTGCGTGATGTACGGCCGCCCGAACAGCTTCGCGAGGCCCGTGTACACGCGTCCGGCGACGAGCGGGGCGTACGCGGGGCCCGCACGGTCGAGCTTCGTGCCGACGGCGCGCGCGCCGTCCTGCTTCTTCAGCGACGTCGTGATGCGCACGAAATCGTCGCCGTCGCGCGCGAAGATCGTCGCGATCGCACCGCTTTTCTTCAGGAACTGGTCGGGAATCGAATAGTCGAGGTCGAGCGGCTGGCCGCCCGCGACGAGCGTCGGTGCGGCGACGCCGCCGATGTCGACGGTGCGCGCCGGGTCGAGCGAGAACTCGGCCGGCAGGAAGCTCGCGAACAGCGACATCGAGCGATCGGCTTCGGCGGTCAGCGCCTTGTCGAACAGGTCGATCATCGCGCGGATCGACTGCTCGTTGTCGGCGATCCGCAGGTGTGCCTCTTCGGCGAGTTGCCGGCCGGCGAAATGGGCGAGCGTCCATGCGAACACGGTAAACAGCAGGGCGACGAGCGCGCACGCCAGCGCGGCAAGACGCGCGCCGACGCTCACCCGGCCCAATTGGGTCAATCTCATGAAACTTCCTGAGTGGGGAGGGAGAGGGGCGGAACGCACGCGTCACCGCTGATCGACCGTTTAATACGGCAGCAGTGGCGAATTCTTTAGCGGCGCGTCGTCGATGGCGATGCCGGCAGGTGCGGCGGGAACGCGGGTGTCAGTGCGTGACGAGCCACGCGACGGCCAGGTAACGGCCGACCTTCGCGATCGTCACGATCGCGAGAAAGCTCGGCAGCGGCTCGCGCAGCACGCCGGCGATCATCGTCAGCGGATCGCCGATCACGGGCGCCCAGCTCAGCAGCAGCGACCAGCGGCCGTAGCGCGCATACCAGCGCTCGGCGCGCGCGAGCGCGGCGGGCTTGACGGGAAACCAGCGGCGCGCGCGGAAGTGCTCGATGCCGCGCCCGAGCGCCCAGTTGATCGCGGAGCCGGCGACGTTGCCGATGCTCGCGACGAGCACCAGCGCCCATACGGGTTCGCGCCCGGCGAGCAGCAGGCCGGCGAGCACGGCTTCGGACTGGAGCGGGAACAGGGTCGCGGCGACCATCGACACGGCGAACAGGCCGCCGTAAGTGAGCAATTCGGACATCGCGCGATTGTACCGGGCGCATGCCGGCCGCCGCGGGTCATGCGGTCACGCGGTCACGAGGCCATGCGGTCACGGGCCCGACAGGTCATGCGGCATCGGCCGTGCCGAACAGCAGGTGCGAGATCATCGACTTGTCGACCGGTTCGTCGTTGAGCGTGCTCGCGAGCAGTTCGCCCGCGAGCTGCTGCGGCGAAAACACCATGTCGGGCTTCAACAGGCGCAGCCGTTCGAGGTTGCGCTGCTGGTTCACGAGCGCGACCGTGCGCACCGACGGCGAGATCTCGCGGATCGCGAGGATGATGAACGCGTTCTCGGCGTCGTCGGAGCGCAGCGCGAGCACCGCGCGCGCGGTCGCCGCGCCGGCGCTTTCGAGCACCGCATGGTCGGTCGCGTCGCCGACGATCAGGTCGGTCGCCGCCGCATAGTTGTGCTCGACGCCGGCCGGCACGACGACGGTCACCGCGTAGCCGCGCTTGCGCAGCCCGTCGTGTACCGCGTGCGCGACGGGCGTCGCGCCGACGATCAGGAAATGATGCTTGCGGATCACGTTCGAAATGCCTCCCTTGACGATCCGTTTCAGATTGCCGCCGATCACGGGGCCGACGACCGCGCTGATCGACGTCGCGAATACCGTGATGCCGAGCACGATCACCGAGGCGGTGAACAGGCGCGCGGTCGGCGCGTGCGGAACGATGTCGCCGTAGCCGACCGTCGACATCGACACGATCGAGAAATAGACGGCGGTGGCGAGGTCATGGACGGGCGGCGTGAATTCGTCGCCGAGATACAGCACGCCGAAGGTGGCGTAGATCAGCAGCGACACGATGCTCAGCAACGCGAACAGGCTGCTCGCGGCGATGCTCGCGCGGTCGAAATGCCGCCAGTAATAAAGCAGCGCGACGACCAGCACGGCCGTGTAGGCGAACACGCCGTGGCTCGGATAGCCGCCGAGCGCGCTGAGCGCGGCGGCCGCGACCAGCAGCAGGATCGACAGCACCCATGCGACGCGCGCGCGCAGCAAGATGCCGATGGCCATGGTCGCGAGGCCGGCCGCGATCACGACCTGCGGCAGCACGACGAGCCCTGCGTTGTCGACGAGGTTCAGCGCATCGGCAAGCCACGCGCCGTGGCGGCCGAGCTTCGCGTTGTCGACGACCGGGCGCAGCACCATCAGTGCATCGAGCGCGAGGAGAAGGGCGAGATACCAATGCAGGCCGATCGGCGCGAACAGGCGCCGCAGGCGGGTAGTGACGTGCTTCATTCCGTCGCCCGGCAGGCCGGGCATGTCCAACGAACCAGGCGCTACCCTAAAGCATTCCGCGATCGGCTGCTTTTTCGCGGGGCCCGGCGGCGGTTGCGACGACGCGCGTAGCGGCCGCCGTTCAGTTCCAGCCGGCCATGATCGCGCCCATCCCGACGAGCAGCCCGCCCGTGACGCGGTTCATCGCGCGCATCCGCGCGGGCCGCTGCAGTGCGCGGCTCAGCCGGTGCGAGAACAGCGCCATCGACGCGACGCCGCCCGCGAACAGCACCGCGAAGGTCGCCGAGAGCAGCAGGAACTGCTGGTTCAGGCTCCAGTCGGCGCCCGGGACGATGAACTGCGGGAAGAACGACGGGAAGAACAGCAGCGTTTTCGGATTCAGCCCCGAGGTCGCGAGGCCGCGCCAGAACAGCGCGCGGTGCGAGTCGGTCTCCGGCGTTGCCGACCCGGCGGGCCCTGCCGTAGCGGGCGCGCCGGCCGGCGCGCGGCTGAGCCATTGCTTGCAGCCGAGCCAGACGAGGTAGGCTGCGCCGGCCCAGCGCAGCACGGTCAGCGCGCGCTCGTCGAGATGCACGAGCGAATTCAGGCACAGCGCGGTCAGCGCGAGTTGCAGCAGCACGGCGAGCGTGCCGCCCCAGACGCACGGCAGCGCGCGGCGCCAGCCGGCGCGCAGCGCTTGGTTCATGGTGAGGAGGTTGACGGGGCCGGGAGCGTAGACGAGAACGGCGGAAGCAGCGAGAAACGAGAGGTAAAGCCTGAACGACATGACGGGTAGGGCAGGAACAGGAACACGGGCGCCGAAGCCGCGCGGCCGGATAGGCGCGCGGGCGGCGGGGAATCGCATGCCTGCTGGCCGGCACCGCAACTCGTGATTGCGGCCGTGCGTTCCGCTGCGAAGGGGTTGTCGCGGGGAGCGTGCCGGACAACAGGCATGGGGAAAATATATCAAGGGGCCGGATTAAAAGGCTTCCGCATTTCCACACAAACCGACACAAATCCGGAATGTCGTTCAGATAGAATCGCGCTTTTCAGTAGAAGATTCTTCCTGCCATGGCCACACGTGAACGCTCGCCGAAAACGCTCGACAGCCAGGACCGCAAGATCCTGGGTGCACTGCAGAAAAACGCGCGCCTGTCGAACGCCGAACTGGCCGAACAGATCGGCATGTCGACCACCGCGTGCTGGAACCGCACACGGCAACTCGAGGTGGACGGCTACATCGACGGTTATGTCGCGCTCGTCAACCAGCGGAAGCTGGGCTATGCGGACATCGTGATCCTCGAAGTCACGCTCGATCGCCACGAGGACGACGCGCTCGCCCGCTTCGGCGAGGAGCTCGCTGCGCTGCCCGAGGTGCTCGAGGCGTATCTGGTGTCGGGCGAGTACGACTACTGGATCAAGGTCGCGGTGGACGGCACGGCCGGCTACGAGCGCTTCCTGCGCGAAAAGCTGTACAAGATTTCGAGCATCCGTCACAGCCGCTCGATGTTTGCGCTGCGCTGCATGAAGGACGTGCCGTCGATTCAGGTGTGAGGAAGGCAGAGGTGGGATGCGGCCGTCGTTGAAACGACGGCGCTAGTGGCTGCGCGTATGCGCGCAGAAAGCCGGCGATCGCGCGGGGGAGAAGCCGCGCGGCGCGGTTCGGTACCGCCGCCGGCAACGCGGATGAATCTTCCGTCCGCGATTGTTCAGCCTTCCCACGTGCTGGCCGGATAACGGCTGCCCGCCCGGGCAACCGTCAGACAAAACCGCGCCGAAGCTGATTCGATACCGCGTCGATGCGGATTGGCGCCGGCATCGGCGTTAAAGCGACCTCGACACGCTCCCGACACCGGGAGCGCATTCAGCCGGGGCAACTCTTGCCGGTTTCCACGTTGTTTGCCGCGCCGGGCGTTGCCGGGTGCCGCGGCCTTGCGGCGCGCATCCGGGCAAGCGGATCAGGACGGCATCGTGCGGCCGGCTGTGGGCCGCTCGTACCGCTCAGTGCGGCAGGCGTGCGTGTGCTTCAGCGATGACTTCGCAGGTCTCGAGGTGGAGTGCCCAAGCTTCTGCAATCAGCTCGCCCATACGTGCGAGCCAGCCAGCGGATTCGGTGGAACGGTCGGAGACATTAGACGTTTGCATGACGAAGCCCCATTTAGGTGGCGAGTTAGGGATAACCCTAATCATAGCGAAACACCTCCGCTTTGTGAAATGCGATTTCGTTATATGAGAATTACTGACAATTTGTGTTGCTGCTTCGCAACATGAATATCGGGTGCCTTCGCGCGGCCGTGCTGGCGCGACGAGGCCGTGCCGGCACGGCTCGCATGAAACAAGAGAGGGGGAGTCGGGCGCTGCGGAGGATGGCGGAAGCGGGCGTCGGCTTACCGGCCGATCCACCCGAACCGCCACGACAGCCGCCGCGTCGCGGCGAGCAACGCCTGCGCGAGATCGCTGTCCGGCCCGCGCGGGAAGCCGCGCGACGAACCGATGATCGCGATCACGAGCCGGATGCTGCCGGTGTGATCGAACACGGGCGCGGCGACCGTCCCGATGCCCGGCACCGGCGCGTCGAACGCGAAATCGAGTGTGTCCGCGCGGATCGTCGCGAGCCGCGCCCGGAATGCGTCGTCGGTCGGCGGGGCGATGCGGCCCGCGAGGCGCACGGGCTCGTCGGCGAGCAGGTCGGCCAGCACGTCGTCGGACATGCCGGCCGCGAAAATCCGGCCGATCGCCGTATTGACGAGCGACATCACGGTGCCGACCTGGAGGCTCACGTGCTGCGGCCGCGCCGATTCCTCGAGGCGGATCACCGTCGGGCCGAGCGGCCCGAGCGTCGCGGCCGCCACGCTCATGTCGGTCGCGCCGGCCAGCGCGACGATCTCGGCTTCCGAGTCGCGCGTCGGCGACACGCGCTGCATCGCGATCAGGCCGAGCGCCTGCCCGAGCGGGCCGCCGCCGAAGCAGCCGGCGTCGTCGCGGCTCAGCAGGCCGATCTTCTGCAAGCTGACGAGATGCGGAAAAGCCTTCGCGGCCGGCATGCCGGCCGCCGCCGCGAGATCGCGCAGCGGCAGCGCGCGGCCCGCCGACACCAGCGCGAGCAGCAACTCGCCGGTGCTGTCGAGCGCGTTGATCCCGCGCTGCGCCTTCGCATCGTCGGCCAGCGCGGGCGGCACGCGCGGAGCGGCCGGGGCTACGCCGGGTGCGGGCGGCGGGGCATCGTGCGCCGCGCCGAGCGATGCGCTCGCCTGCCGTGCCGCATCGCGCAGCGCCGCCGCGATCGGGCCGTCCCACGCGACGTCGATCGAGCCCGTCGAACCTATGACCGTCAATGCGAGCTGCAGCGCGCCCGCCGCGTCGAACACCGGCACGCACATCGCGCTGACGCCGGGGCTCGGCAGGTCGACGCCGCGTTCGATCCCTCGTGCGCGGATCGCGTCGAGTTCGGCCTGCGGCACGCCGGTGTCCGGCACGGGCTGCTCGCCGCCTGCAAGCGTGTCGGCCGCGCCGGCCTGGCTGGCGGCCATCGCGCGGAGTTGCGCGGGGTCGCCGAACGCGCGGAACACGCGGCCGGTGGCCGTCGTGTCGAGCGACATCACCGAACCGACATGCAGGTTCACGTGCAGCGGATAACCGCCGTGCTCGATGCGCACGATCGTCGGCCCGAGCGCGCCCGGCACCGACAGCGCGACGCTCAGGCCGACCGCTTCCGCGAGTCGCGCCGCGTGCGGCAGCGTCGCGCGATAGGCCGGCTGGCGCTCGATCGACATCAGCCCGAGCCGCAGCGACAACGGGCCCGGCTCGTAGTTGCCGGTGAGCGCGTCGCGCTTCACGAGCGCGAGCCGCGTCAGGCTGACGAGATAGGTGTGCGCCTGCGCGGTCGACAGGTCGGCCGCCGCGGCCAGCTCGGACAGCCCGAGCGGCTTGCGCCGGCGCGCGAGCGCGTCGAGCAGCCGGCCGCCGACCTCGACACTCTGGATCCCGCGCTGCGCCTTGGGCGGCGCATCGTCTGCGCTGACTTCGTGGTTCTGCACGCGATGATTCTTCCGTTGACGAAACCCCGCATGGTATCCGACGCCATTTATCGCGCCAGCCCGCAGGTTTACCCGTATTAGACAATAGCAAGCGACTTTGTCATTGACAAATATTCGACGCAAGAAGATGATCCGCTCACTCCCCTCAACACATGGCTCGCAGCCACGGAACGCAACATGGCCAAAGCATTCGCCTCCCAAGCCGATCTGGAAGAGAAGAAAGTCACCTGGACGAAGCTGTCCGAGAACGCGTACGCGTACACCGCCGAAGGCGACCCGAACTCGGGCGTGATCATCGGCGACGACAGCGTGCTGATCGTCGACACGACCGCGACGCCCGCGATGGCGCAGGACCTGATCGCGAAGATCCGCAGCGTGACCGACAAGCCGATCAAGCACGTCGTGCTGTCGCACTACCACGCGGTGCGCGTGCTCGGCGCGTCCGCGTATTTCGACGAAGGCGCGCAGCACGTGATCGCGAGCCGTGGCACGTACGAGATGATCGTCGAGCGCGGCGAGGCCGACATGAAGTCGGAGATCGAGCGTTTCCCGCGCCTGTTCGCCGGTGTCGAGACGGTGCCCGGCCTGACCTGGCCGACGCTCGTGTTCGAGCGCGAGATCACGCTGTTCCTCGGCAAGCTCGAGGTGAAGATCATGCACGTCGGCTCGGGCCACACGAAGGGCGACACGATCGTCTGGATCCCGTCGCAGAAAGTGCTGTTCTCGGGCGACCTCGTCGAATACGACGCCGCGTGCTATTGCGGCGATGCCCAGCTCGAGCAGTGGCCGGCCACGCTCGAGGCGCTGCGCGCGCTGAACGCCGAGAAGCTGGTGCCGGGCCGTGGCCCCGCGTTGCTGAACCCGGCCGAAGTGAACAAGGGCCTCGACTACACGAAGGATTTCGTCACGACGCTGCTCGCGCAGGGCCGCAAGGCCGTCGAGCAGAAGCTCGACCTGAAGGCGTCGATGGCGCTCACGCGCGAAGCGATGGACCCGAAGTTCGGCCACGTGTTCATCTACGAGCACTGCCTGCCGTTCGACGTGTCGCGTGCGTTCGACGAAGCGAGCGGCATCACGCATCCGCGCATCTGGACCGCGCAGCGTGACAAGGAAATGTGGGCCGCGCTGCAGGACTGAGCGGCTTGCACAGGCGGGGTGTCCGACAGGGCGCTCCGCCTTTTTTCTGAAGCGGCGACCGGCCGCGGCGTTCCGCCGTCTTGCCGTCCGCCGTGATCCGAGCTCACTAGAAAGCAGGGCGCACGTACGCCCTGGGAGACGGCTGCGCGCCCGAATCGCGCAGCCTGTTTGGAGAGAGACATGCCCCAATCGCTTCATGCCGAAGCGACGCTCGCGCACGCGAGCGCTTCGGCTTCCGCATCCGCATCCGCATCCGCCGCCACGGACGACGCGCTGCTGTTCCGCAAGATCGCATGGCGGATCGTGCCGTTCCTGTTCCTCTGCTACGTCGTATCGTTCCTCGACCGCATCAACATCGGCTTCGCGCAGTTGCAGATGAAGCACGATCTCGGCTTCAGCGACGCGATGTACGGCCTCGGCGCCGCGGTGTTCTACGTCGGCTACGTGTTCTGCGAAGTGCCGAGCAACATGCTGCTCGCGCGTTTCGGCGCGCGCCGCACCTTCACGCGGATCATGCTGCTGTGGGGCATCGCGTCGACCGGGATGATGTTCGTGTCGCAGCCGTCGCATTTCTATGTGCTGCGGTTCCTGCTCGGCGTGTTCGAAGCCGGCTTCTTTCCCGGCATCGTGCTGTACCTCACTTACTGGTTCCCCGCGAACCGGCGCGCGGCCGCGATCTCGGTGTTCTTCGCGGGCGTCGCGGTGGCCGGCGTGCTCGGCGGCCTGATGTCGGGCTGGATCATGCGCGACATGGGCGGCGTGCTCGGCCTGCACGGCTGGCAGTGGATGTTCGCGATCGAAGGCGCGCCGGCGATCCTGCTCGCGTTCGCCGCGTTCACGTTCCTGGTCGACCGGCCGCAGAACGCCGCGTGGCTCACGGCCGATGAAAAGGCGCGGGTCGCCGCGCTGTGCGCCGACGGCCGCGGCCACGGCCACGCGCACGACGGGCGCAGCCTCGTGGCCGCGCTCGCCAATCCGCGCGTGTACCTGTTTGCGTTCATCTATTTCTCGCTGACCTGCGCGTCGCTGACGCTCAACTTCTGGATGCCGCTGATGATCCGCGATTTCGGCGTGACCGACGTCGTGGCCGTGAGCCTGTACACGGTCGTGCCGAACGCGGTCGGCGCGGTGGGGCTGGTCCTGATCGCCCGCCGTTCGGACCGGACCGGCGAGCGCCGCAAGCACTTCGCATGCTGCACGATCGGCGGCGGGATCGCGCTCGCGGCGCTGACGCTGCACCTGCACAGCTTCGCGGCGATGCTCGCGTGCCTGTCGATCGCGGCGACGCTGATCTTCGCCGCGCTGCCGATCTTCTGGGCCGTGCCGACCCGCTACCTGTCGGGCAACGCGGCCGCGGCCGGGATCGCGCTGATCAGCAGCATCGGGATCACGAGCGGCATCGTCAGCCCGTGGGTGATCGGGATGATCCGCACGCGCACCGGCAGCATGGATCTCGCCGTGTATCTGCTGGCTGCGTTGCTGGTGGCGAGCGGCGTCGCGCTGATGCTCGGCGTGAAGGGCGAAGCGGCGCCGCGCGACTGAACGCGCCACGGCCGGTCGCCGCGCGCGGGCGGCGGCGACCGGCGCCCATGTTCGCCCCGCACCGGAATCCATCGAGGAGACGATCGATGTCAGCCCCTCTTCAAGCCGACGCCGCGCGTGCCGTCGCGTCCGGCGCCGCCGCACCGGACGACGACGCGCTGTACCGGCGCATCGGCGCGCGGATCGTGCCGTTCCTGTTCATCTGCTACATCGTGTCGATCCTCGATCGCAGCAACATCGGCTTCGCGCAGTTGCAGATGCGGCAGGATCTCGGCCTGACCGACGCGATGTACAGCCTCGGCGCCGTGCTGTTCTTCGTCGGTTACGTGCTGTTCGAGGTGCCGAGCAACGCGTTGCTGCGCCGCTTCGGTGCGCGCCGCACGTTCGCGCGGATCATGTGCCTGTGGGGCGCGGTGTCGGTCGCGATGATCACCGTCGACAGCGCGAAGCATTTCTACGTGCTGCGCTTCCTGCTCGGGCTCTTCGAGGCCGGGTTCTTTCCGGGCGTGGTGTTCTACCTGACGTACTGGTATCCGGCACGGCGGCGTGCGTCGGTGCTGTCGATCTTCTACGCGGGCGTCGCGGTGGCGGGGATGGTCGGCGGGCTGCTGTCGGGCTGGCTGATGCACGGGATGTCGGGCGTGCTCGGGCTGCACGGCTGGCAATGGATGTTCGCGATCGAGGGCGCGCCCGCGATCCTGCTCGGCGTGATCGCGTGGTTCTGGCTGTGCGATCGTCCCGAGCAGGCGAGCTGGCTGTCCGACGCCGATCGCCAGCGGCTTGCGGCCGACCTGGCCGCCGACCGCGCCGGTGCCGCCGGCGCCGCCGGTGTCGCCGGTGCCGATGCGCCGGCGCCGCATTCGCTGCGGCAGGTGCTGGCCGAACCGCGCACGTACCTGTTCGCGTTCATCTATTTCTCGCTGACCACCGCGCTCCTGATGCTGCTGTTCTGGATGCCGCTGATGATCCGCGAATTCGGCATCCACGACGTCGTGCAGATCAGCCTGCTGTCGGTCGTGCCGAACGCGATCGGCGCGGCCGGCCTGATCGCGATCGCGCGGCGTTCCGACCGCAAGCGCGAGCGGCGCCGGCACTTCGCGGCATGCGCGTTCGGCGGCGCGGTGGCGCTTGCGCTGCTGACGCTGCACCTGCCGAGCATCGTCGCGATGATGGCGCTGCTGTCGGTCGCGGCGATGCTGATCTTCGCCGCGCATCCGGTGTTCTGGGCCGTGCCGTCCGCGTACTTCTCCGGCGCGGGCGCGGCCGGCGGGATCGCGCTGATCAGCAGCATCGGCGTGTCGAGCGGCATGATCACCCCCTGGCTCGTCGGGCTGATCCGCACGCGAACCGGCAGCATGGATCCGGCGATGCTGATGATCGCCGCGCTGTTGGCCGCGTGCGCGGTCGCGATGCTGCTGGGGGTGCGGGCGGTGCCGCGTGCGGAGGCGGCGTGACGCCGGCGGCTGCGGTGCGATTCAGTGGAAGGACAGAAACAGCCCGGGCAGGACGAGCAGGCCGTGCAGCACCAGCGCCCCGTAGATCACGCCGCCGCGCGCCTGCAGGTCGATCGACAGGCAGGCGATCGCCGCGATGACGCCGATGGCCGAGAGGCCCGCCGCCCAGAACAGCGCGGTAATCAGCACGCGAACGCCGGTGTACGGATCGTCCATCGAACTGGCGAACACGTAGCCGATCAGAAGCGCCAGCAACTCGACGAGCGCGACGACGAGCAGACCTGTCGCGATTCGCGCGGTTCGTTTGGCATTGTCCATGGCAAGTCGTGGTGAGGAGAGCAAGGGGCGCAAGTCTACACGATCGGTTTCGAACCGATCGCGCGACGGGGGCCGGGAAACCGGGCGGCGGACGCGGCGCGGATGTCGCCCGGCGCGATGGTGCGTCGTCGCGTCGGCTAAGCCCGATACACCTCGATCCGGTTGCGGCCGCGTTCCTTCGCGAGATAGAGCGCCTTGTCGGCGCGTGACAGCGGCTGGTACGCGCCGAAGTCCGACGCCCGCATCGCGTCGATGCCGATGCTGACGGTCAGCGTGACCTGCTGGTCCTCGTGCATCAGCCGCGCCGCTATCGCGCGTTGCTGCACGCGCTGCGCGAATGCCAGCGCGGTGTCGAGATCCGCCTTCGGCAGCACGACCGCGAATTCCTCGCCGCCGACCCGGCCGACGATCCCGTCGGGCCCGGTTTCCGCGAGCAGCAGCCGCGCGAAATGCCGGAGCGCGCGATCGCCGACCGGGTGGCCCCAGCGGTCGTTCAGCGCCTTGAAGTGATCGAGATCGAGCATCAGCACCGCGGCGGCCAGGCCGGTCGTGCGCACGTTGCGCAGCGCGGCTTCGCTTTGCCGCATGAACGCGTGGCGGTTCGACAGTTGCGTCAGGTGATCGGTCGTGGCCATCCGGTGCAGCTCGGCCTCGATGTGCTTGCGGTCGGTCGCGTCGGTGATGAAGCCGTGCCACACGGTGCCGCCGTCGGCCGTGCGCTGCGGGCGCGCATCGCCTTCGCGCCAGCGCAGGCCCTGGCCGGGCAGCAGCACGCGATATTCGAGGCGCCACGGGGTCAGCCGCACCGACGAGTCGTGCAGCGACAGCCGATAGGCGACCAGGTCGGCCGGATGAATCCGCGTCTCGACCGCCTCCGCACTGTGGGCGACCTGCTCGGGCGTCAGTTCATAGATGTCGCTGACACCCGCGCTCGCGTAGGTAAAGAAGCGGTGCCCGTCGGCCGTTTGCCGCAGCTGGAACACGAGCCCGGGAACCTGGTCGGTGAGATCCGTGACGAGCGCGGCCGAGTCGCGCAACCGCGTGGCGAGCTCGCGCAGCGCGGTGATGTCCGTGGTCGTGCCGACCATCCGGAGCGCGCGGCCGTAGGCGTCGCGGGTGATCACCTTGCCGCGGCTGCAGATCCATTTGTAGGTGCCGTCCTTGCAACGGATGCGGTGCTCGACCGCGTAGCGGTCGGTGCGGCGCTCGAAGTGGGCGAGCATCGCGGCTTTCACGTCGTCGACGTCGTCCGGATGCAGCCGTTCGTACGCATCCTCGATCCGGGTGCCGAGCTCGTGCGGCGCGTAGCCGAGCAACGCCTTCCAGGCCGGCGAGTAGTGGATCTCGCCGGTTTCCACGTTGCGATCCCACACACCGGTGCCGCTTTCGGTGAGCGCGAGCGTGGTCAGCGTGCTGTGTTCCTCGACGATGCCGAGCCGTTCGCGCAACGCGGCGGCTTCGATCGCGCGGCAAAGCGCGCTTGCCGCCAGCGTGGCGAGGTCGCGGAGCAGCGTGCGTTGCGTGGCGTCGAGCGTGCGTTGCGCATCGTCGACGACGCACAGCATGCCCAGTGTCGCGCCATCGGGCGCGGCCAGTTCGCAGGCCGCGACGATCCCCGGTGCGTGAGGCGGGCCGCCGTCGTGTTGCCCGTTCGCGTTCGCATTCGCATTCGTGTCGTCCGGCACGAGCCGCGCGTCGGCGGCCGGATCCGGCTCGACCCGGGGTGGCAAGCCATCGGCGAAAAGGGGATCGGGCAGCGCGCCGTCGACGGCGAGCACGCGTGGCGCATCGGCATCCGCGTGCGCAATGAACGCGCCGGCGGCACCGAAATGCGCCCGCGCGACACGACAGACGGTGGCCAGTTCCGGCACGGGCGGGAGCGCGGGCTGAAGGTCGGCCGAACCGCGCGCGGAGGCCGGCGCGTCGCCGGTCTCGGTGATGAACATACGGACCCGCATGGTCGAGTTTTGCAACGGACGATTGCCCTCGTGATCGGACGAATGCCGGTCGGACGAGGCCGCTTGGGGACTGCAATCGCAGAGCTTACTGTTGCGCGGAATGCGTGGCAAGCGAACCGGAATCGTCTGTCGGTATGCGCGATTTGCGTCGATCGGGAAAGAATCCGGTGCATGTTTCGGCAGACGAATCCACCGATCGGCACGCGCCGGGAAACGTGCCGCGGAACCCGGGATGATCGTCAGCGAATTGCTGCCTGTCACCGGGTTCCGCGGCGCGCCCCTGGAGGGCGACGCGCTTGCTGCCTTCGACCTGCGGGACGTCGGGCGGTCAGTGTGCCGTCGCGTAGCGCGGCGCGGGCGTATCGGCCGACAGGTGCGGGGCCATCGTGCGGCGCGCGGCCTCGTAGGCGGCCCATTCGTCACCCGCATGCAGCGACGGGATCGTCACGAGTTCACCGCGCTCGAAGCCGACCAGCGCCGCGTCGACCAGGTCGGACGCCGACATCACGATTTCCTTCGGCAGATGCTCGAGCGGCAGGCCGCCCGTCTGCCAGAAATCGGTGGCGGTCGCGCCGGGCAGCACGGCCTGCACCTGCACGCCCTTGCCGGCGAGTTCGTGATGCAGCGACTGGCTGAACGCGAGCACGAACGCCTTCGTGCCGCCGTACACGCCGTTCAGCGTTTCCGGCGAGATCGCGACGATCGACGAAATATTGATCACCGCACCGCGGCCGCGGGCGACGAAGCCGGGCACCGCCGCGTAGGTGAGGCGCGTGAGCGACGTCACGTTCAGGTCGATCATCCGGGTCATCGCGTCGACGTCGCTGTCGAGCAGCGGCGCGTGCGTGCCGACGCCCGCATTGTTCACTAGCAGCGTGATGCTCGCATCCTGCTTCAGCTTCGCCTCGACGGCGGCGAGGGCCGCGCGGTCGTTGAGGTCGGCGTCGACGATCTCGACGCTGCGCTGCGTGTCGTTCGTGATGCGCTCGGCGAGGGCGGCCAGCCGGTCGCGGTTGCGGGCGACCAGGATCAGGTCGTAACCGCGGCGCGCGAGGCGGTCCGCGTAGACGGCGCCGATGCCCGACGAGGCGCCGGTAATGAGGGCGGTACCGCGATGTGCTTGCGTCATGATGTGCTCCGTTTCGATGGGATTGGCCGGATGGCGTGAAGCCATTCTGGCCGTGAATCGCTGTGACACAAATGACGTAGATAGGTATGATTCAGGACATCGGGCCAACTCACTGGCCAGGGAAGGGAGAACGCACATGCACCGCATCGGCTTTCTGATCAGCGACGGCTTCCAGATCATGGCGCTCGCCGCGCAGTCGGTGTTCGAGTACGCGAACATGGGCATGAGCGAGCCGTTCTACGTGATGGGCAACTATTCGGTCGACGGCGGCGACGTGCGCTCGTCGCTCGGGCTGCCGGTCGCCACGCACGCGCTGCGCGGGCAGCTTGCCGTCGATACGTGGATCGTCGCGGGCGTCAACGATCCGGTCGCGTCGCCGGCGCCGCCCGGCGTCGTCGCGTTCCTGCGCCGCGCCAACGCGCGCGCGCGGCGGATCGCCGGCATCTGCACGGGCGCGTTCGTGCTGGCCGAGGCCGGGCTGCTCGCGCAGCGCCGCGCGACGACGCACTGGGCGTTCGGCCGCGACCTGCAGCGGGACTACCCGGAGATTCGCGTCGAGGAAGACCGGATCTACATCGTCGACGGCCCGATCTGGACGTCGGCCGGGATGACGGCCGGCCTCGACCTCGCGCTCGCGATGGTGGAAAAGGACCTGGGCGCGGATGCCGCCCGCTCGGTCGCGCACAAGCTCGTGATGCACCAGCGGCGGGCCGGCGGCCAGTCGCAGCATTCGGAAATGCTGGATCTCGCGCCGAAATCCGACCGGATCCAGAACGCGCTGAACTACGCGCGGCAGCATCTCGGCCGCGCGCTGACCGTCGAGGATCTCGCCGAAGCGGTGCACCTGAGCCCGCGCCAGTTCAGCCGCGTGTTCACGCTCGAGACGGGGCAGTCGCCCGCGAAGGCGATCGAGCGGCTGCGGCTGGAGTCCGCGCGGCTGATGATCGAGCAGAGCCGCCATTCGCTCGACGTGATTGCGAAGGAAAACGGCTTTCGCGACCGGCGGCACATGCGCGAGGCGTTCGTGCGCGGGTTCGGCGTGCCGCCGCAGGCGGTGCGGCGCGACGCGCGGTCGGATGAGCGGTCGGGCGAGCGGGAGGCGGGCTGACGCGTGTGCGCGAGCCGCTCTGCGCGCGCCGGAAAAATCGCGCAGAATCTCGTCGACCCGCTTCGCGAGGAGACCCGATGCACACCGCCCCGTTCGACATTGCGATTCCCGATCACGCGCTCGATGACCTGCGCCGGCGCCTGCGCGCCATGCGCGCACCGGCGCTGACTCCCGCGGAGCCATGGCAGCAGGGCGTCGACGGCGCCTGGTTGCGCGAGCTGACCGCGTACTGGGCCGAACGCTTCGACTGGCGTGCGGCGGAGCGTGCGCTGAACCGGCTGCCGCAGTTCGTCGCAGACGCAGGCGGGCAGCGCGTGCATTTCATCCATCGACGCGGCGTCGGGCCGAGGCCTTATCCGCTCGTCATCACGCACGGCTGGCCCGGCTCCGTCTTCGAATTCGACGCGCTGATCGATCGCCTCTGCGACCCGGCGGCGTTCGGCGGCGATCCGGACGACGCGTTCGACGTCGTCGTGCCGTCGCTGCCCGGTTTCCTGTTCTCGCCGGCGCCCGCGGCCCCCGGCATGTCGGCGTTTCAGGTCGCCGACCGCTGGGCGGCACTGATGTCCGGTCTCGGATATCGCCGCTTCGGCGCGCAAGGCGGCGATCTCGGCGCGGGCGTGTCGATTGCGCTCGGCGCGCGGCATGCCGACGTGGTGGACGGCCTCCATCTGAACTTCCTGCCCGGCAGCTACGAGCCGCCGACCGACGCGGCCTTGCCGCTGACCGACGAGGAACGGGCGTTCGTGACGCAGCGCGGCGAGTGGGCCGCGCTGGAAGGCGGATACGCGCATGTCCACACGACGAAGCCGCAGACGCTCGCCGTCGCGCTCAACGATTCGCCGGCCGGGCTGGCCGCGTGGATCGCCGAGAAATTCCGCGCGTGGAGCGATTGCGACGGCGACCTGGCGCGGCGGTTTTCGCACGACACGCTGCTGACCGGCATCTCGTTGTACTGGTTCACCGGCTGCATCGGCTCGTCGATGCAGATGTATTGGGAAAACCGGCTGCAGCCCATGCGCTTCGCGGCCGGTCAGCGCGTGGCGGTGCCCGTCGCGTTTGCGCGTTTTCCGAAGGAAATCGGCCGCCCGCCGCGCAGCTGGCTCGAACGGGTGTTCGACGTCGTGCAGTGGACCGACATGCCGAGCGGCGGCCATTTTGCCGCGATGGAGGAGCCGGATCTGCTGGCCGACGATGTCCGGCGTTTTTTCCGGCGGTTTCGGTAATGCGCGGGCAGGCCGGGGAGGTTGGCGAAGGGCGCCGGCTGCCATCCGCACATCAGCGCGAGCCGGCACCACACGGATCGCGACGCGGCGATGCCGCCAGTGTTACCGCGTGACGAACGGCGCGGCGTCGCCCGGCGCCGTGCGCGCATGCTTGCGCTGGCGCAGCAGCGCGACGCGGCAGTTCTCGCGCGCGGTTTCGCGGCCTTCGTCGTCGAGCAGCACCAGATCGCCGCGCATCACGTTCAGCGTGATCACGTCCTCGCCCGGCGCGCCGAGTGTTTCCGGCGTATGCACCGAGCCGGCCGGTTCGAGCACCGTCGAGCCGGCGTGCGCGATCCAGTCGTATTCGAGGTAGCGCCACGCCCCCTGCAGCGTATGGACGAATACCTCGCCGTCGTGGCGATGGCGCGGCAGCGTGCCGCCGGCCGGCATCTTCAGCAGCGCGGTGAGCGTGTCCTCGGCCGCGTTGATGTGCAGGTACTTGATCGCGAGCCCGGGCAGGTCGGCGCTCATCGGCAGCCACGGCAGCGCGTCGCCGGGCAGGCACGAGATCGGCGGCAGGTCGGTGGAGAGCGGAGCGGACGGCTGCGTCATGGCGGGAAGCGGAGCGGAAATGGGGAGCCCGCATTATCGCAGAGCCGGCTTGCGCGGCCGAACGCGACGTTTCGGATCGGCTCGAGCGCAGGTGAAGGGGCGATCCTTACAGCGTGAAATATGCAGCTAAACTGTACAGTTTGACTGTACATCTGCTATCTTGAATTCATGAACCCGCCATTACCTCCCTCCGACGCGCTCCCACTGGCCGGCCTCGCCGGCGAACTCCGCATCTCGGTCGGCAAGCTGATGCGGCGGATGCGGGAGCAGATCCACCCGAACGACCTCACGTCATCGCAGAAGTCGGTGCTGTTGCGGCTCGATCGCGACGGCCCCGCGACCGTATCGGCCCTGGCGCGCGCCGAAAGCGTGCGTCCGCAGTCGATGCGCGTGACGGTCGCGACGCTCGAGACGCTGGGCGCCGTCAGCGGCGAGCCCGATCCGTCCGACGGCCGGCAGACGCTGATCGCGGTCACGCCCGGTTTCCGCAAGGTGCTGCAGGCGAACCGCGCGGCCAAGGATGACTGGCTGTTCCGCGCGCTGCACGCGCAACTGTCGGCGGCCGAGCAGGCCGAGCTCGCGTCCGCCGTGAAGCTGCTGCAACGGCTCGCCGAATTCCAGGAAACGCCGCGCCCTTGAATCGCATCGGCCCGCTTGCCGAAAGGACCACCCGAACATGAACCTCCCGCATCTCGTCGCGTATTTCTTCGGCGGCGCGTTTCTCGCGAACGTCGTGCCGCATCTCGTCAGCGGATTGCGCGGCGAGCCGTTCCAGACCCCGTTCGCGAATCCGCCCGGGCGCGGGTTGTCGTCGTCCACCGTGAATGTCGTGTGGGGCGTCGCGAACCTCGTGATGGCTTATGTGCTGGTGTGCCGCGTGGGCGATTTCGACCTCCGGGTCACGGCCGATGCCGCGGCGCTCGGTCTCGGCATCCTCGCGCTCGGCCTGTTCCTCGCGCGGCGCTTCGGCGAACTGCACGGCGGCAACGAGCCCGACCGGGAGCGGCCATGAGCGTGCCGGCGGCGGGCGTATTCCGTTCGCTTCGCAGTTTCAACTATCGTGTGTGGGCGATCGGTTCGCTGGTGTCGAACATCGGTACGTGGGTCCAGCGCACCGCGCAGGACTGGCTCGTCCTCACGCAGCTCACGCATCACGACGCATCGGCCGTCGGCACGGTGATGGCGTTGCAGTTCGGGCCGCAGTTGCTGCTGTTGCCGTGGACCGGCTACGCGGCCGACCGCTTCGACCAGCGCAAGCTGCTGATGGTGACGCAGGCGCTGATGGGCGTGCTGGCGCTGGTGCTCGGCGCGCTGACGGTCACGGGTGTCGCGCGGCTCGAGCATGTCTACGTGTTCGCGTTCCTGTTCGGCTGCGCGGCGGCGTTCGACGCGCCCGTGCGGCAGACCTTCGTCGCGGAACTGGTCGGCGATCGCGAACTCGCGAACGCGGTCGCGCTCAATTCGACGTCGTTCAACGCCGCGCGGATGATCGGCCCGGCGGCAGCGGGTTTCATGATCGCGTCGGTCGGCACGGGCTGGGCGTTTGTCGCCAACGGGCTCAGCTTCTTCGCGGTGCTGGTGTCGCTGTTGCTGCTCCGCGAGGACGAACTGCGCGCGAACCTGCGGGCGGGCCGCTCGCGCGGCGGCCTGCTCGACGGGTTCCGCTACGTGTGGCGGCGCGACGACCTGAAGGCGATCCTCGTGATGCTGTTCCTGATCGGCACGTTCGGGCTCAACTTCCAGCTGTTCATCTCGACGATGGCGGCCAGCGTGTTCCACGTCGATGCGCGCGGGTTCGGCGTGCTGTCGTCGATGATGGCGGTCGGCACGGTGTCGGGCGCGCTGCTCGCCGCGCGCCGCGAGCAGCCGCGCTTCCGGCATCTGTGGTTCGGTGCGGTGCTGTTCGGGCTCGGCTGCACGCTCGCGGCGCTGGCGCCGGGCTATTGGCTGTTCGCCGCCGCGCTGGTGCTGACCGGGATCGCCGCGATCACCTTCATGAACTCGACCAACAGCCTGATGCAGTTGTCCACCGAGCCGGCGATGCGCGGCCGCGTGATGGCGCTGCGCCTCGCGGTCGCGCTCGGCGGCACGCCGATCGGCGCGCCGGTGGCCGGCTGGGTCGCGAACCATCTCGGCCCGCGCTGGGCGCTCGGCGTCGGCGCGATGTCCGGTTTTGGCGCCGCGTTGGTCGCGACGCATTTCGTGAAGCGCAGCCGCGCGCAAGCGCAAGCCGACCGCGCGCGCGACCGGTTCGACGGCGTGTGACCGGGCGAACGGGCGGGGCGCTGGTGCCGCCGCCGCGCTTGTCGATCCCCTCATCGCCGGCACGCTGCCGCACGACGGGCGGCCGGGAGCCCGATCCTTTGCGTGAGTCGCCTACGCCGCCGGCCGTGCCGTCGCCGCGTGCGCGGCTTCCAGACACGACTGGAACAGCAGCGCGGCCCGCGACGGCCGCGGCGAGCGCCGCAGCAGGCTCACGAACCGGCACCGGTAATTGAACCGGTGCGGCGCGATCGGCTGCATCAGCCCCTTGTTTTCGAAACTTTCCGCGTAATGGTCGGGCAGGAAGCCGAGATAGCGGCCGGACAGGATCAGCGTCGCGATCGACTCCTGATCCGACGCGGTCGCGCTGCGCGTGAGCTTCGCGCGGTGGCTCAGCTCCATGTTCGGCGAATGGAAGCCGAGCCCCGCGAATGCGTGGTTGCGGATCGTCGTCCACGTGAGCTTGCCGTGCGGCGCGTCGTAAAGCGGATGCTGGCGGCCGCAGTACAGCAGCATCCGTTCGTCGAACAGCTCCGAATACACGAGGCTGCCGGAATTGCGGTGCGCGGGAATGATCCCGACCTGGTAGCTGCCGTCGATGATCCCGCGCTCGACCTCGTTGATCGACGCGACATGCAGGTTCAGCGCGACGTCGGGCGCCTCGTCGGCGAACTGGCGGATCGCGTCGCCGAGGCGAGCGTTCGCGTTGGTGGCCGTCTTGTCGAACACCGCGACATGCAATTCGCCGCCCATCCGGTCGTGAATGCCGTCTATCCTGCTTCTAAACGCTTCCATCGACGCGAGCAGCCGCAGCGTCTCCTCGTATACGGTCTGCCCCTCGGGCGTCAGCGTGAAACCCGCGCGGCCGCGCCGGCACAGCACGAGGCCGACGCGCGTTTCCAGGTCCTTCACGTGCCGGCTGATCGTCGAGATGCCGATATTCAGTTCCAGTTCGGCCGCCGCCATCCCGCCGCACTGCACGACGCCCTTGAAGACCCGCAGCAGGCGGAGATCCATGTCGCTGAGCTGCCCGAGCAGCGCGCGGCTCTTCGGTTTCTTTGCTTGCATAGTTGCGCAAGTGAACATTGATATTGCGATATTGAAGAGACTAATTGGCCTCCCGACAATGCGCAACATCATCACAAGAAGGAGGGGCGCGCCGCGCCGACCGACATGACCGACATCACCACTGCCGCGCAGCAGGACGACACGACCATCCGCACCGACGCCGCGTGGCTCGACGCGCACTGGATGCCGTTCACGGCCAACCGCCAGTTCAAGGCCGACCCGCGCATGATCGTGTCGGGCAAGGGCGCGTATTACACGGACGCCGAAGGCCGCAAGATCTTCGACGGCCTGTCGGGCCTCTGGTGCACGGGCCTCGGCCACGGTCGCACGGAAATCGTCGAAGCCGTGAGCCGCCAGGTCGCGCAGCTCGACTACGCGCCGGCGTTCCAGTTCGGTCATCCGAAATCGTTCGAGCTCGCCAACAAGATCAAGGAACTGACGCCGGCCGGCCTCGACTACGTGTTCTTCACGGGGTCGGGCTCGGAAGCGGCCGACACCTCGCTGAAGCTGGCCCGCGCGTACTGGCGCGCGAAGGGCAAGGGCACGAAGACGCGCCTGATCGGCCGCGAGAAGGGTTATCACGGCGTGAACTTCGGCGGTATCTCGGTCGGCGGGATCGGGCCGAACCGCAAGCTGTTCGGCCAGGGCCTCGACGCCGACTTCCTGCCGCACACGCAACTCGCCGAAAACAAGTTCTCGCGCGGGATGCCCGAGCACGGCGCCGAGCTGGCCGACCGCCTGCTCGACCTGATCGCGCTGCACGACGCGTCGAACATCGCGGCCGTGATCGTCGAGCCGTTCTCCGGTTCGGCGGGCGTGGTCGTGCCGCCGAAGGGTTATCTGAAGCGCCTGCGCGACATCTGTACCGCGCACGACATTCTGCTGATTTTCGACGAAGTCATCACGGGCTTCGGCCGTGCCGGCGCGATGACGGGCGCCGACGCATTCGGCGTGGTGCCGGACATCCTGAACTTCGCGAAGCAGGTGACGAACGGCGCGCAGCCGCTCGGCGGCGTGGTCGCGACGAAGGAAATCTACGACACGTTCATGGCCGCGGGCGGCCCCGAGTACATGCTCGAGTTCCCGCACGGCTACACGTATTCGGCGCATCCGGTCGCGTGCGCGGCCGGCGTCGCGGCGCTCGACCTGCTGGTGAAGGAAGACGCGGTGGCCCGCGTGCGCGATCTCGCGCCGCATTTCGAGGCGGCCGTGCACGGGCTGAAGGGCCAGCGCCATATCGCGGACATCCGCAACTACGGGCTGGCTGCCGGCCTGACGATCGCGGCACTGCCGGGCGAGCCGGCACGGCGCCCGTACGAGATCGCGATGCGCTGCTGGGCGAAGGGCTTCTACGTGCGCTACGGCGGCGACACGATCCAGCTGGCGCCCCCGTTCATCTCGGAGAAGCGCGAGATCGACAACCTGGTCAACGCGCTGTCCGACGCACTGAACGAAGTGGACTGAGCCGCGGCGCGCACCGACCGACAACCGAATTCACGAAAGAGCCTCAACGATGAAACACGACAGCAATGTGACCTCCACCGTCGGCCACCTGATCGACGGCAAGCGCGTCGACGGCGGCAGCCGCGTCCAGCCGGTGTTCGACCCGGCGACCGGCGAATCGCACAAGAGCGTCGCGCTTGCCGACAAGCTGACCGTCGAAGCCGCGATCGCGTCCGCGCAGGCCGCGTTCCCGGCCTGGCGCAACACGCCGCCGCTGAAGCGCGCCCGCGTGATGAGCCGCTTCAAGACGCTGCTCGAGGAACACGCCGACGAGCTGTGCGCGCTGATCACGGCCGAGCACGGCAAGGTGCTCGCCGACGCGATGGGCGAACTGCAGCGCGGGATCGAGAACGTCGAATACGCGACCTACGTGCCCGAGCTGCTGAAGGGCGAGCACAGCAAGAACGTCGGCCCCGCGATCGATTCATGGAGCGAGTTCCAGGCGCTCGGCGTCGCGGCCGGCATCACGCCGTTCAACTTCCCGGTGATGGTGCCGCTGTGGATGTGGCCGATGGCCGTCGCGTGCGGCAACACGTTCGTGCTGAAGCCGTCCGAGCGCACGCCGTCGTCGACGCTGCGCATGGCCGAGCTCGCGCTCGAAGCGGGCCTGCCGCCGGGCGTGCTGAACGTCGTGAACGGCGACAAGGAAGCGGTCGACACGCTGCTGACCGACCCGCGCGTGAAGGCCGTGAGCTTCGTCGGCTCGACGCCGATCGCCGAATACATCTATTCGACCGGCTGCGCGCACGGCAAGCGCGTGCAGGCGCTCGGCGGCGCGAAGAACTTCGCGGTCGTGATGCCGGACGCCGACATCGGCAACGCGGTGAACGCGCTGATGGGCGCCGCGTACGGTTCGTGCGGCGAACGCTGCATGGCGATTCCGCTGGTCGTCGCGATCGGCGACGAGACGGGCGACAAGGTGGTGGCGGGCCTGAAGGCCGAGATCGAGAAGATGAAGGTCGGCCCGGGCAACGGCGCGGGCGTCGACATGGGCCCGCTCGTCACGCAGCAGCATTTCGAGAAGGTGACGGGCTTCGTCGACGCCGGCGTGGCGGCGGGCGCGACGCTCGTCGTCGACGGCCGCGGCGTGAAGGTCGACGGCCACGACGGCGGTTATTACCTCGGCCCGTGCCTGTTCGACAACGTGAAGCCCGGCATGCCGATCTACCAGCACGAGATCTTCGGGCCCGTGCTCGGCGTGATCCGCCTGAAGTCGCTCGACGAGGCGATGGCGCTGATCGACGCGCACGAGTACGGCAACGGCACGTGCCTGTTCACGCGTGACGGCGAGGCCGCGCGCTACTTCAGCGACAACATCCAGATCGGCATGGTCGGCATCAACGTGCCGCTGCCGGTGCCGGTTGCCTACCACTCGTTCGGCGGCTGGAAGCGGTCGCTGTTCGGCGACCTGCATGCGTATGGCCCGGACGCCGTGCGCTTTTACACGAAGCGCAAGACGATCACGCAGCGCTGGCCGTCGGCCGGCGTGCGCGAAGGAACGGTGTTCAGCTTCCCGTCGAGCCGCTGACGCGCTACCCGGCCGCATGAACCGCCCGCCTGCGGGCGGACGATACAACGCGGCCGGCGCGATCGCGAGCAGGCCCGCCCGGATCGACGATCCGGGCGGGCTTTTTTACGTCCTCGTGGCGGGCGCGGAAGGCGGCGGAACGACGCTTACGGCGCGACCACGTGCCACATGTCCTTGAAGTTGTCGCCGTTGCGGTCGCCCTGTTTCATGTCCTTCGAGAAGAAGTACAGCGGCTTGCCCTTGTATGCCCATTGCGGGCTTCCGTCGTCGCGCTTGACGATCGTGTAGGGCCCGACCGGAACGTCGGTCGCGCTGGCCTTGTAGGGCGGCCAGAAGGATTCGCACTGGCCCGTGCACGCGCTGGTGCCGGCGTTGGCCTTGTCCTTGTCGAACGTGTAGACGGTCATCCCGTTCGCGGCGACGAGCGAACCGTTTTCGACTTTCGTGATCGAGCCTTGAGCCGACGCCGATGCGGATGCAATGGCGAGCAGGGCGGAGCTGACGAGCAGCGCGGCTTTCATGAGGGCCTCCTGAAATCCGGTGGGCGGCCGCGATCATGCACGGGCGAGCGTGCGTCGGGATCGCGATGAATGGTGCCGGAGCGCGGCGCCGTCGCCGCCGGTGCGAGCGACGCAGGGTCGAATGGCGGCAAACGGAGCGCTCCATTCACGATAGGCGGTTTTTGGCGGGGCTGCGAGAACATCGGGGGCATATCGGTATCGGGCCGCCCGTCTGCGTCACGCAACGGGCCGTGATCGCCGCCGCGCGCCGCTCCGGTATTCGGCATCCGTCCCCGAGTGCGCGTCGCGCACGCCCGTCGATCAGCGTTTCGCGCGATTGGTCAGCGCGACGCCCGCGATCACGAGCACACCGCCCGCCAGCATCGACGGCGACAACGGCTCGCCGAGCAGCGCGACCGACAGCAGCACGCCGAACACGGGCACCAGGTTGGTGAACACGGCCGCGCGGGCCGGCCCGAGTTCGCGGATGCCCTGCGAATACCAGACGAACGCGACCACCGTGCCGATCGCGCCGAGATAGAGCATCGACGCGACGGCCTGCCACGTGAGTGGCGTGCCGCTGCCGGCGGACGGGCCGAACAGGTGCGCGACGACCAGCAGCGCGAGGCCCCACAGCGCCGCATACGTCGTGGCCGCCAGCGGCGACAGCCCGTCGAGCGCGCGCCGGCCGATCACGGTATAGGCGGCCCAGCTCAGCACCGCGCACAGCATGAAGCGTTCGCCGGCACCGAACGTGTTGTCGAGATCGGTCAGCACCCGCAGCAATTCGCCGCGGCTGATCACGACCAGCGCGCCGAACAGCGCGACGGCGATGCCGGCCCAGCGCGACAGCGACAGGCGTTCCCCGCGCACGACGATCGACAGCAGCACGGCGGTGGCGACCGGGTTCAACGCGACGAACAGCGCGGTGCGGCCCGCCGGCATCCGCGCAAGCGCCGCGAAAAAACACACGTTGTACAGGAAGATGCCGGTCGCGCCGAGCCCGAAGGTCGTCAAGACCTGGCGGCCGCTCAGCTTCGGCAGCCCGCCTTCGATCTTCCACGTCAGCACGACCAGCATCAGCGCGGCGATCGCGAAGCGGCCGGTGGCCGCCGAGGTCGCGGACATCGTCGCGGCGAGGATCCGGCCCGCGATGAACGTCCCGCCCCAGAACAGCGCGACGAGCGTGAGCTTCACGTAGACGGCCGCGTGCGGCCGGGGGGCGGCGATGGCGGCGGGTGGGGCGGGAGCATTCATGTGGCGGGGTTTCTCGGTGAGCGCCTGCGGCAACGCGTGAACGAGCGCGCGCGGCCGGTTATGCCGAATCGCGCGATGGCCCGCGTGCAGGCTGGATTCAGGGGGAAATGGGCGGTCGTTGCGTCGTCAGCGAAACGCGGGTGCCGACGCGAGCGCGGTCAGCACGACGGGCATTGCGAGCGCCGCCGCGATCGTCTGGAACGCGGTGATGCCGGCCATCAGCGGCGCGTCGCCGCCGAGCTGGCGCGCCATGATGTAGGACGCCGACGACGTCGGCAGCGCCTGGAACAGCAGCGCGACCGTCAGCGCCGCATCGCCGAGCCCGAACAGGCGGCCGGCGGCGAGCGTGATGAGCGGCATCGCCATGAACTTGAACGCCGACGCGACGCAGACCGGCTGCAGCCACGCACGCGCCGCATCGAATTTCAGTGCCGCGCCCACGCACAGCAGGCCGAGCGGCATCGACGCGACGCCGAGCGCGCGCACGGCCGGCTCGACGGCCGCCGGGAACGTGACGCCGCCGGCCTGCATCGCGATCCCGAGCGCGCACGCGACGACGAGCGGATTCGACAGGATCTGGCGCACGAGGGCCGCCGCGCCGAGCCGCGTGTCGCCGTAGCGCGCGAATACGAGCACGCACATCAGGTTGACGGTCGGGACGATCGCCGCGACGCACACGGCCGCGAGCGCGATGCCTTTTGCGCCGAACAACCCGGCCGCGAGTGCGGTGCCGACATAGTTGTTGAAGCGCACGGCACCCTGGAACACCGACGTGAAGCCGGCGCCGTCGACCCGCACGAACGGGCGAACCAGCAGGAGAAGCGCCGCGGCGAGTGCGGTCGAACCGACCAGCGCCGCCGCGAGCGGTAACACGGGCAGTGACTGCAGCCGCGCGTTCGCGAGGCCGTCCGCGAACAGCGCGGGCAGCAGCACGTAGTAGCACAGCCGCTCGGCCTGCGGCCAGAAGGCGTCGGCGATGAAGCCCGTGCGCCGCAGGCCGTGGCCGCACGCGACCAGCAGCGCGACCGGCGCCAGCGCGAGCAGGATCGGGCCGATCATCGGGGCGCCTTCACATGAGGCGGCGTGACCGTGCAGGCCACACGCGCCGTTGTGAGCGGCAGGCACGCAAAACGGCGGAACGAGGCGGGCATCCATCCGGCGGGCAACATGGCGACACGCAAGCGAAAGAGTGACGATGCTGCCAAGTTAACACGCGCAAACAACAGGAATAATGGTTAATTATCGGGTGTTCAATGAGAAATTCTCATCGATGACGCGGTGATTTCGGCCGCCAGCGCACGTGCGAAACGTTCGGCCGGACGCGACTGGTGTTCGAGCAGGACGACCGCGCGCCCCATCTGCGGCTGGCCGAACGGCAAGCGCGTGACGGGCGGCAGGCGCGCGAGCGTCGAATCGGGGAGTGCGACGATCGCCGCGCCGAGCCCCCGCGCGACCATGCGCGCGATCGTTTCCGCGCTGTCCAGCACCATCTCCTCGCGCACCCGCACGCCGATGCGGCGCAGTTCGGCGGCGATCATGCGGCCGGCCCACGCCTGCGCATCGAAGCGGATGAACGGCAGCGCGTCGAGCAGCGTGCCCGCGTCGCGTTCCGCCTGGTCCGGCGGCGCGAGCAGCCAGAAGCGATCCTCGTACAGCGTGGTCCAGGTGAGTTCCGCCGGATGCGGGCGCACGGGGCGTGTCGTGATCGCCGCATCGAGTTCGCCGGCCGCGACGCGGTTCGCCAGTTCGGCCGACATGCCGGCCGACACGTGCACGCGCAGCCCCGGATGCGCAGCGCGCAGCGCGAGCAGCGCGTCGGGCAGCGGGCCCGACAGCGCGGTCTGGATCGCGCCGATCCGCAGGCGGCCGACGAGCTTCTTCTCGTCGCTGAGCGCATCGGGAATCCGGTCGACCATCGCGAGCACCTGCTCGGCCTGCGCGAGCAGGATGTTGCCGGCCTCGGTGAGTACCGGCTGCCGGCGCGAGCGATCGAACAACTGCACGTTGTATTCGCTTTCCAGCGTCTTGATCTGCAGGCTCACCGCCGATTGCGTGAGGCCGATGGCTTCGCCGGCGCGCGCGAAAGTCCGGTATCGGGCGATGGCGACCAGCGTTCTGAAGGCGCGGAGTGACATGGGCGGGCTGAGGTGGGAAGAGGCAGCCGTGTGCGAAACGCAGCCCGGCCGGCGCATTTGCAATGCGACGGGGGAAGCGGGGTTCGCAAGGCAGCAGCCAAGGTTCGCGACATCATGCCCGCGCGTCCCGAATCGGGCAACCGGCCCACATGACGCGCGCCGCATGTTGCCGGCGAGTCGCGCCGGTTCGGGCATTCTTTAAAATGATATAGTCCTATTTTTAGAATGTTTGGACCGGGCAAGCGCGCTGCCTGAAACGAGGCGGTGCGGGTTCCGGCGCGTCGAGACCGAAGTGGAAAGAGGAGCAGGGGCATGACCAAGGTGGCATATCCGGGTTTGTCGTCGCAGCGGCTGAAGGCGCTCGACATGCGGCTGAACGAACGGTACGTGGCGTCCGGGCGCTTGCCCGGGGCGGTGACGATGATCCATCGCCGTGGCGAGCTGGCGCACGTGAACGTCGTCGGCTCCATGGACGTCGAGCGCGCGAAGCCGATGCGCGAGGACGCGATTTTCCGCATCTATTCGATGACCAAGCCGATCACGAGCGTCGCGTTCATGACGCTGGTCGAGCAGGGGCGGGTAGCGCTCGACGATCCCGTGTCGAGCGTGATTCCGGCGTGGAAGGGCCTGGGCGTCGCCGTGGCCGGCGCGCGGAGCCTCGGCGGGTTCCAGACCCGGCCGGTTGCGCGCGAGATGCTGATGGTCGATCTGCTGCGCCACACGGCGGGGTTGTCGTATTTCTTCCAGGCCAGGACGAACGTCGATGCCGCGTACCGCGAACTCGCGATCGGCGAACCGGGCAACCCGGGCGGTCTCGACGGCATGATCGCGGATCTGGCCGGGCTGCCGCTCGACTACTCGCCGGGCGAAGCGTGGAATTATTCGGTCGCGACGCACGTGCTCGGCTATCTCGTCGAGAAGATCTCCGGGCAGCCGTTTGCCGACTACCTGAAGCGTGCGTTGTTCGATCCCATCGGCATGCCCGACACCGGTTTCTTCGTGCCGGACGAGCAGGCCGAGCGCCTGTGCGCGTGTTATTGCCCGGGCCCGGATGGCGGTCTCGTGCTGCAGGACGACCCGGCGGCCAGCGCGTTTCGCCGGCCGCCGGCGCTGGCTTCGGGCGGCAGCGGGCTCGTGTCGACGGCCGGCGATTACCTGCGCTTCTGCCGGATGCTGCTGAACCGCGGTTCGATCGACGGGCACCGGATCCTGAGCCCGAAGACCGTCGAACTGATGACGATCAACCATCTGCCGGGCGGCCGGACGCTCGACCGGATGTCGCGCTCCACGTTCAGCGAGGCCGTGTATCCGGGGCTCGGGTTCGGGCTCGGCTTCGCCGTGACGCAGGACCTTGCCGCGACGATGCAGCCAGGTAGCGTCGGCGATTACTTCTGGGGCGGTGGCGCCAGCACGGCTTTCTGGATCGATCCGGCCGAGGACCTGATCGTGGTGTTCATGACGCAACTTCTGCCGTCGACGACATACCGGATTCGCCGCGACCTGCGGCATTGGGTCTACGGGGCAATGTGCGACGGCGATGGCGACGCGGCGGCTTGAAGGGCAGGCGGGTCAGGCGGGTCAGGCCGCCGGCTTGCGCGCGCCTTTCCGGGTACCGGCACGCGGTGACGGGATCAAGTCGGCGCTCCGGTCGTTACCGTCGAGATCGTGCGTGATGTCGAGCACGAAACGATCGGCGCGATACAGGTAGAGCCCCGCATGGACGATGCAGCCGTCGCCGTCGGTCCACCAGCGGCGCATGCGAATCAGCATGTCGGCCATGCTGAAGTCGGCACCGTCCGACGCGAGCAGGTCGGCCGTCTCCTGGTCCGCGTAGGCGGCCGTGATTTCCTGGCGGGCCTTCGCGAGCGGAAGACGGTTGTACTGACGGACGAGATAACCGACCTTGCGCCGCGCGTCGCTGCCCTTCGGAAACCGGTCGTAGGTTTCCCGCGCGACGTAGCTGTCCATCACACCGTAAGGCGCGCCGTCGTGCAGCTGAAGCGTGCGGATCCGCATGTAGGCGGCGCGCATGGGTTGACCCGTCTGCAACGCGGCGGGCAGCGCGGTCACGGCTTCGCGCAGCAGCACGCGCAGGGTCTGGCCGGGTGCGAGTTGCAGCGGATCGTTGATCGCGGCGCGCAGCGCCGGGTTATCGGGCGGAGAGACGACATCGGCCGTGACGAACGTGCCGCGCCCGCGGGCACTGCTCACGAGCCCTTCGGCGCTCAGTTCGGCCAGCGCCTGGCGCACCGTGATCGTGCCCGCCCGATAGAACGCGCACAGCTCGGGAATCGGCGGCAACTGGTCGCCGCGCTTCCATTCGCCTTGATGGATTCGTCCGCGAAGCAGGCTGGCAATCCGCGCATAAAGGGCGACCCCTTTGCGTTCGGCGGGCGACGACGGGTTCAATCACGGGCTCCTGGAATGATGCGGGTGGCGGGTTGACCGGGCGGGGCAGGCATGGCGCCGGTCAATGCCCAACATTCTACTCTTGGAATGTATGGCCCATTCGTGCGGCCGGGGCCGTGAAGCCGCCATGCGTCACACCCACAGCCGGTACATCCAGAACGATTCGTCGTCGATGAAGCGTTGCGTGAATTCGCTCGGCGAGAATCCCGTGATGCGCTTGACCTCGCGGCTCAGGTGCGCCTGGTCGGCGAATCCTTCGTCGAGCGCGAGCGTCGCCCAGTTGAACGCGGTGCCGGCTTCGAACCGGTCGCGCGCCGCGAAGAACGCGCTTTCCGTCCTGACGAGCGCCTGCCATTCGCGCAGCGATCGGCCGCTGTAGGTCTTGATGCGTCGTTCGACCTGGCGCGGGCTGTGCGTGCCGCGCCACTCGCGCGCCTGCAGCGCGAGACGCTCGACCCAGCTGCGCCCCGCATTGCGAAGCGAAGACAGCGGCGTCGCGGGCCGCAGCGCCCGCCAGCGAGGCGCGAGATGACGATCGATCGCCGCCAGCACGTCCGCGTCGCCATCCGCGCCGAGCAGTGCATCGAGCAGCGGGTGCCAGTCGCGGCCGAGGCACGCGTGTGCGTCGAGCACGCGGTCGTGGATGTCCGGCAGCGCGATGCCGAACAATGTCCGCGCGGCATCGGCGGTGAAACAGATCATGCCGATCAGCCCGCCCGTCGGCGCCCACGCGACGGTGGGGGCCGAATGGCTGCCCGACAGCGTCGCCGCCGCGCCGAAGGGGCGCCATCGCGGGCCGTCGGGGGCGGGTTCGATGAAGCCCACGTCGAGATCCCGGTACCACGACACGCAGACGAGCGGCGTGGCCGGAAAATGCGAAAGCCGTTGCGCGTCGCTCGACGCGACGCCGCGCGTGTCGCACAGAACGATCGCGACCACCGCGCCCTGCAGCGTGGCAGGCGCCGGATGCAGCCGCGCATGCGGCAGCCGCCCGCCGCCCGTGACGCGAGGGGCGCGGGCAAGCGGATCGGGACATGACAGCGGAATCGATGGCGGGCCGGAGAACATGACGCCGCAGTATAGGGACGGGGCCAACGCGTGTCGATGTCGTTTGCGTTCAAGACCGCCGCCGCGCCGATGCGGAGAATCCGGCACATGAACACACGATCCTCTTCCCCATGTCCATTCCACGCGGGCACCGCTACGCCGGCGCCCGTGCTTCACCCGCCCGGCGTATGGCCGCCGGGGCCGCCCGCCGGCCTGACGGGTTGGGGCTTGCTGCGCACGATGTCGCGCGACCTGATCGGCGCGCTTGGCGACTGGCAGCGCACCTACGGCGACGTCGTGCACTTGCGCGTGTGGCCCGAGCATGCCGTGGTCGTGACCGATCCGGCGCTCGTGCGCGAGCTGCTGGTCACGCACCACGATGCGCTCGGGCGCTGGGAGCGCGCCATCCGCGTCTTCGCGGAAGTCCACGGCCAAAGCGTGCTGGTCGCCGAGGGCGATGCGTGGCGCGACAAGCGGCAGGCGCTGCAGCCCGGCTTCATGCCGAAGCCGGTTCAGGCGTTCGTTCCGGCGATCGCGGCGACGGCCGGTCACGCCCTCGCGCAATGGCCCGCGCATGATCCGGAGTGGCCGATCGAAAGCGCGCTCACGTCGCTGGCGATGGACGTGATCATGCGCACGATGTTCTCCGATACGATCGGCGGCGATGCGCGCGCGGCCGAAGAGGCGGTGCGCGTGGTGAGCGCCGCGGCGAACGCGGCGTTCTACCAGCCGGTGAGCACGCCGAGCTGGGTGCCGTGGAAGCGCCGCACGGCACGCGCGATGGCGGTGCTGAAAGGGGTGATCGACCGGCAGCTACATGCGCGCCTCGACCGGCCCGAGCGTGCCTGGCCCGACGATCTGCTGTCACGCCTGTTGCGGCTGCATCGGGCCGATGCGCGGAAATGGCCGCTGCGGGCCGTGCACGACGAATGCGTGACGGCGTTCCTGGCAGGCCACGAGACGACCGCCGGGGCGCTGACCTGGTGGGCATGGTGCATGGCCGCGAATCCGGCCGTGCAAGCCGCCGCGCGCGACGAGGTGTCCCGCGTGCTGGGCGGTCGTGCGCCGTCGGCCGAGACGCGCGCGTCGTTGCGTTACCTGTCGCAGACGCTCGACGAAACGCTGCGCCTGTACCCGTCCGCACCGATCCTGATCAGCCGTCGCGCAGCGCGGCCGATCGCGCTGGGCGCGTGGCAGTTTCCCGCGCGCACGCTGTTCATGCTGCCGCTGCAACTGATGCAGCGCGATCCTCGATGGTTCCCCGAGCCCGATACGTTCCGCCCCGAACGCTTCGCCGACGATGCGCCGGCGTTGCCGCGCGGCGCCTGGATGCCGTTCGGCACGGGCCCGCGCGTGTGCCTCGGGCAGCATCTGGCGATGACGGAGATGACGGTCGTGGCCGCCATGGTCCTGCAGCGCTACGTGTTGTCGGTGCCGCCCGGCATGGCGCCGCCGCGCGCGGTGCTGAACGTGACGCTGCGACCGCGGCAGGCGTTGCATCTGGCGATCGCGCCGACCGGGCTGGCGGCCGCTACGGTCTCCGAATGACGGGGGCATGAGCGGCCGATTCGACGAGGCCGGCATCGCGCCAGCGCATGCCGTTCGTGCGATGCGGTGTCGTCGAATCGTCGGAATGTGAAGGCGTGCCGGCAATCGCTTTCGGCGCCACTGGCGCGGCATCGCGCAGCACCTATGCTTGAAGGGCCCAGGCCGGGTGGCGCCCAAGGAGGATGGTCATGCGCATGCTTCTCAACATACGAATCCCTCACGAGCCGTTCAACACGCTGGTGCGGGACGGCAGCGTCGGCGACGTGATCTCGCGAATACTCGAAGCGGTCAAGCCGGAGGCCGTGTATTTCACGGAGCAGGGCGGCGGTCGCGGGGCGGTCGCGATCGTCAACGTGGATGACCCGTCGCAGATCCCCGCGCTCGCGGAGCCGTGGTTCCTGATGTTGAATGCCGACTGCGAGTTCCGCGTGGTGATGTTGCCGGACGATCTCCGGAACGCCGGGCTCGCGCAACTCGGCGCGAAGTGGCGGTAGCGGGGAGCCGCGCATGCGCGTGCCGCTGCCCGAAAACCGGGTGAGCGGCATCGCGCGGCGTTCGCGCGCCGGCTATCGCGCAGCCGGTGGCGGCTCGACGTTCGCCGCCTGCCTGTCCTTCGGTCGCAACGGCAGCAACAACAGCAGGCCGCTCAGCGCCGCCGCGGCAACGCATACGAAAAAGAACCGTTCGTTCCATTGAATCTCGCATGTCGGATGCTGCGCCGCCGGCATTCCCGGCCGTGGCGCCGGGTTCCCGCAGGAACGTGAAGACCGCCGGTTGCCATCCGTCCGGATCAGGGCGGTCATCCGGCCGCGTCTTCCCCCAGCGCCTGGATGAAACGCGAGAACAGCTCGGGCTGCGATGAAATCCCGAGCTTCGCGTACAGGTGCCGCCGGTGCACCTTCACCGTTTCCGGCGAAATCGCGAGCCGCTCGGCGATCGCCTTCGACGAGTTGCCGCGCAGCACCATTCTCGCGATCGACATCTCGCGATCGGTCAGCACGCCCGCGCCGAAGCGGGCGAGTGCCTGCTCGACCCGCGCGCCGAGATCGGCGTCGGGCGTCACACGTGCGGCGTCGCCCACCAGCCGCCAGTGCTGCCGGATCGCCGCGAGCACCCACGGCATCGCGGCCGTCAGCTTGCCGAGCGGCTCGACGTCGAAACGCGTGCCCGCGCCGAGCGACAGCGACAGCAGCATGTCGGCGCTCGGCCGCACGAGGATCTGGATCTCGTCGTCGCCCACCGCGTCGCGGAAATAGCTCAGGAAATACTCGCTCTGCCGGAACAGGTCGGGTGCGACTTCCTCGAGCCGGTAACAGCCGTCGGCGAGCCCGTCGTGCGCGGCCTGCAGGAACGGGTCGAGCAGATACACGCCGTTCAGGTAGAGCGGCACGGGCGACGCGGCATCGGTGCCGCCCGTGTCGTATTCCTCGAGCACGAGCGGCACCCCGTCGGGGCCGATCGCGGTCGCGAGCGCGTTGTCGAACGGCGCCATTTCATTGAGCAGCAGCACCAGGAAGCGCCAGAAGCGCGGCTGGCCGAGGTGATCGATTGCGCGGCCGAGCGCCTGGTGCATCGCGATTTCGGAAAAGAGACGATCCATACCACCACCGGAAGGGCGTAACACGAAGGGGGAATAGCGGTCCTGAAATTGGCTTCCTAGACTGCCACGCAATCAGTCGGGCCCGAGTATGGGCGTTCAAAAAAGTGCAGCACAGGAGAACGAGATGGCGATGATGTCGGAATCGACGGGCACGCTGCAAGCGGCGCCTGCAACGGAGGACGCGCCGCGCGCGCTGTCGCAGACGCTCAGCGTGCGCGATGCTGTGATGATCACCGTATCGGGCGTGACGCCCGCGAGCTCGATCTTCGTGATCGCGCCGTTCGCGATCCAGCAGGCCGGCAGCGGCGCCGTGCTGTCGTTCCTGCTCGGCGGCGTGCTCGCGCTCGCGTTCGCGCTCTGCTACGCGGAACTCAGCGCCGCGCACCGCAGCGCGGGCGGCGAGTACGTGATGGCCAAGCGCGTGTTCGGCACGCTGCCCGGCTACCTGACCTTCATCACGGTGCTGTCCGTCAGCGTGTTCATCCCGGCCGTGCTCGCGAGCGGCGCCGCGCCTTACCTGAACAGTGCACTCGGCACGCACTTCAGCAACCAGTCGGTCGCGTTGACGATCGTGCTGCTTAGCTACCTGCTCGGCATGCTGAACATCAAGACGAACGCGTGGATCACGGGCGCGTTCCTGGTGGTCGAGATCGGCGTGCTGATGCTGATCGCGGGCCTCGGCTTCGGTTCCCCGCATCGCGGCGCCGACGCGCTGGTCGCGCCGGTCGTCGCGAGCGGCAACGCGCTCGTGCCCGCGACGCTGGCCGCGATCGTTCCGGCGATCGGCACGGCGATCTTCTGCTACAACGGCTTCGGATCGGCCGCGTATCTCGCGGAAGACCTGCGCGGCGGCAACCGCAACGTCGCGAAGGCGGTGATCTACTCGCTGCTCGTGATCCTCGTCGTCGAACTGATTCCGCTCACCGCGATCGTGCTCGGCGCGCCGTCGCTGACCGAGCTGACGAAGAGTGCCGACCCGATCGGCTATGTCGTGCGTTCGCTGAGCAACCCGGCCGTGTCGCGCGTGGTCAGCGGCGGGATCTTCCTGTCGGTGTTCAACGCGATCATCGCGATCGTGATCACGATGGGCCGGCTGCTGTACAGCAGCGGCCGGCACGCGCTCTGGTCGCGTACCTGCAACCGTGCCTTCTCGACGATCCACCCGCGTCTCGAATCGCCGTGGCTCGCGACCCTCGCGCTCGCGGTGCCGTCGGCGGGGCTCGTGTTCGTGTCGAGCCTCGACGAGCTGACCGCGTTCACGGTCGACCTGCTGCTGCTGATCTACCTGGTCGTCGGGCTGGCCGCGCTCGCGAGCCGGTTCGTGCGCCGCGACGTCGAGCATCATTACCGGATGCCGTTGTGGCCCGTGACGCCGCTCGTCGCGGTGGCGGGCGCCGCGTACACGCTCTACACGACGCTGGCCACAGCCACGAAACCGACCGACCTCATCATCATCGCCGGGCTGCTGATTGCCGCGCTCGCGATGTACGCGGTCTGGGCACGCCACAGCGAAGCGTTCCGCGCGCTCTGAGCGACGGATCGAAGCCTTGCCGTACTGAAACACCGAAACACCGAACCATTGAAAGACGGGAGGAATTGCATCATGCGCACGAGGGATCTCGGCATCCGCATCGGACTCGGCACGCCGGGCCGCTTCAACGCGATCACGGACGTTCCGGGCGTGCGGGTCGGACATTGCACGCTGAACGAGGAGAACGGCGACGCATCGATCCGCACCGGCGTCACCGTCATCGAGCCGCGCGCGGGTGCCGCGCACGATTCGCCCTGTTTCGCGGGCGTGCACGTGCTGAACGGCAACGGCGATGCAACGGGGCTCGAATGGATCCGCGAAGCCGGCCTGCTCACCACGCCGATCGCCTATACGAACACGCACAGCGTCGGCGCGGTGCGCGATGCACTTGTCGCGAACGAGCGCGAAGCGGCGGCGGGCCGCGTGTACTGGTGCATGCCGGTCGTGATGGAAACCTACGACGGCCTGCTGAACGACATCTGGGCGCAGCATGTGAGCGCCGCGCACGTGCAGCGCGCGCTGGCCGCCGCGCAGACGGGGCCGGTTGCCGAAGGCGGCGTGGGCGGCGGCACGGGCATGATCTGCCACGAGTTCAAGGGCGGCATCGGCACCGCGTCGCGCGTGCTCGCGGCCGATGCGGGCGGCTGGACCGTCGGCGCGCTCGTCCAGGCGAACTACGGCGTGCGCGAGATGCTGCGCGTGGCCGGCTACCCGGTCGGCGAAGTGCTGCGGCACGTGCCTTCGCCGTTCCGCGCGCCGGACGCGCAGGGCGAGGCCGGGATGGGCTCGATCGTCGTGACGATCGCGACCGACGCGCCGTTGCTGCCCCACCAATGCACGCGGCTCGCGCAGCGTGCCAGTGTCGGGCTCGCGCGGGTCGGCGGCGGCACCGAGGATTCGAGCGGCGACATCTTCCTTGCGTTCGCAACGGGCAACGACGGCCTGCCGGCGGCGAACTACGGCAGCAAGGGGGCGCCGACCACCGGCGTGAAGATGGTCAACAACGACCATATTTCCGCGCTGTTCGTTGCGGCGGCGGAAGCGGTGGAGGAAGCGATCGTGAACGCGCTCGTCGCGGGCGGCGACGTCGAGTCGCGCGGTGCGCGGGTCGAAGGGCTGGGGCAGGCGCGCTTGCTGGATGCGTTGCGCGAGGTGGGCTGGCGGCCGGGGCGCGGCGCCTGAAACGGCATGCGCCGCTTCAATCGAAGCGGCGTGGAGTGGAGCGGCGATGCGGCGATCGGCCGGGCCGCGATCGGCCGGGCCGCCGCTCGCCCGCGCAGGTCATGCGGGCGGTGCGGGCCTGGCCGTGACGACGCGGCGTCATGCTCAGCTGCCGAAGTAGATGTTGCAGAAGCTGACGGGGCCGACACAGGCGTTCGGGTCGTCCTGCTTCGATTGCGTACGATCGACGCGGCCGGCGGCCTTCACGGTTTCGACGCGGTTCGCCTGTTGCTGTGCGACGTCTGCCGGTGCCGGCTGTGCGTGAGCGACAGCAGCGGTGAGCGACAGGGCAACGAGGGCGAGGTGCAGCGGCTTCATTTCGGTTTCTCCTGGGTGAGTGCCAGTCTCGCTGGCAGTGAGGAAACTATAGGCTCGCACTGCTTAAAGATTAATCACCGCGCCTGTAGAGCATATTTCCATCCGGAACAAGGATCCCGTTGCGCACGCACCGATCGTCAGGGGCATCAATGGCATCAATGGCGATGCCGGTTGAACGGCGCGTCCTTGTCCAGCAGCGCGCTGCGCATGAAGTGCAGGCAGCCGACGATGCGCTGCATGCGATGCCGTTCGTTGGGCACCGCATACCACGCCTGCAGCGTGTGCTGCGCGGCGCGGATCGCGAGATTCACCGATTTCAGCGTGCGTGCGTGATGGCCGGGCGTCGGATCGTCGAAGAAGCGCGGCAGTTCGTGCAGCACCGCGTCGATCGAGCCGGTCCAGCGCAGCGTCTGCGGCGGTTTCGATGCGCGGAACGCGTTCATTTCGTCGCGCAGGTCGATCACCGCGTGGCCGACTTCGAGCGTCGACAGCATCCAGCGCAGCGCGTCGCGATGCTGCCGCGTGCGCCGCACGAGCAGCGTGCGCAGTTGCGCCATCAGGTCGTGCGTGCTCGACTGGAAACGCTGCGCGAGGCCGTCCGGCGCGCCTTCGCACGCCAGCGTGACCTGGCGGCGCAGGTCGTGCGCGATGCGGCCCGTGAGCCACGGCATGTGAGTCGGGAACACGACCGCGAACACGAGCGAGCACGCGAGCATCGCGATGACGACGGCCAGGCCGTTGTTGATCAGCACCTCGGGCGTATACGCGATCACGTTGTCGGGTCCCGCGAGCAGGCAGAAGAACACCGCGAAGCCGATCCCGTAACCGGACAATCCCGGCCGCATCGCGAGAAACGCGCCGACGCCGAGCACCGGCGCGAGCGCCGCGCACAGCAGCGGAAAGCCTTCGATGTTCGGATACACGTAGCACAGGAACAGGTAGCCGACGGCGGTCGCGAATGCCGCGCCGACGCTCATCTGCGCCACGAACTTCGGCGCGCGCGGCGACGTCGAGCTGAGTGCGCATGCGATCGCGGTGGCGGTCACGGCAAGCGGGCCGCTTGGCCATTCGGAGGCGATCCAGAACACGCTCATCGCACCGACGGCGACGACCGTGCGCAGGAACGCGAAGCCGACGAAGAACGTATTGGTCTTCACCGCGTAATGCGTGACCGAGCGCTCGAACGCATGGTCGTCCTGGTCGAGCGACGCATAGGTGTCGGCGTAGCCGAGGTATTCGCCGATGAAGCGGTACAGCAGTTCGATCGCGGTATCGAAGTCGAGCAGGCCGCCGGGCGCATGTTCCTCGATGTTTCGCCGCGAGGCGCGCGCGGCTTTCGGCAACGCGTTGTGGAAGCGGCGCAGATCGACCAGTGCACCGGCGGCCGGCGCGATACCGCGCTGCCGCTCGTCGCGCAGCGCGGCGAAACGCTGCGCGAGCGCATCGACATGCGGCGCGAGCGCATCGAGCACCGCGTCCGAGCCGTTCGCGCGCAGCCGCTTGACGAGCTGGTGCAGCGCATGCAGCCGCGTGCACGCGTTCATGAACTCGCTGTTCAGCCGCGCGAGCCGGCGGCTGCGCGCGCGAATGTGCGGATCCTCGAACGACGCGAACGCGCGATTGGCCTCGAAGCCGACGATGTCGTCGACGAAATCCGCGAAGCGCCGCTCGAAATCGCCGCGCGCGACGTCGCCCGCGAGTGCGCCGGCCGTGAACGCCGCGAACGTCGCATGGCGGGTGCCCAGCGAGCGCATCAGCGCCTTCGCGGAGCTGAGCGGCAGGATCAGCGCGCTGACCGCGCCCGAGCAGGCGATGCCGAGCGCGACTTCCGCGGCGCGCGTGAGCGCGGACTGGAACAGTGTCTGCGGCGTCATCACGGCCGGCAGGCCGATCAGCGCGGCCGTATAGCCGGCGAGCACGAAGCCGTACCAGCGGAAGTGGCGGTTGCGCACCGCGAGCGCGATGCAGCTGCCGATCCACAGCGTGATGCCGGCCATGTACAGCTCGGGCTGCTGCGCGAACAGCCCGCCGAGCGCGAGCGCGGCGACGAGACCGGCCGCCGTGCCGAGCACGCGGTAGAAACTCTTCGCGAACACCATCCCCGACAGCGGCTGCATCAGCACGAACACGGTCGTCATCGCGGTGCGCGGCTGCGACATCTCCAGGCGCATCGCGATGCCCATCGCAAGCAGCGCCGCGAACACGGTTTTCGCGAGGTGCAGCCAGATCAGCCCGTCGCTGGCGGCCCAGTCGCGTGCCGCGTCGCCGAGTGGATCGAGCCATGTCCTCCATCGTGCCGGTTCGATGGACGGTTGCTCGATCGCAGGTTGTGGCTTCATGAAAAGAGGGGGCCGGTACGGGGCCGGGCACGGTGCCACGGCACGTCCGAACGGGTTCGTTCGACTGGTGAGGCGCCGATTGTAGGAGCGCGGCGCCCGCGCATTAACGCAGCTGCGGGGAAACGATAGTTGCAGCCGGAGTAACAATCTGTCGCATCCAGTGGAGGAAAATAGCGGCTCCGCTACAGGTTGCTCACAGGAATGGATACCCTACAAAACATGCGGGTGTTTTCGCGTGTCGTCGAGACGGGCAGTTTCACTGCCGCCGCGCAATCGCTGAATTCGACGACGGGCGCGATGTCGCGCGCGGTGTCGGAGCTCGAGGCGCGCCTGCGTACCCGTCTGATGAATCGATCGACGCGCCGTCTCGCGCTCACGTCGGCCGGCGAAAGCTATCTGCGGCGCTGCCGCCAGATCCTCGCCGACGTCGACCGCGCGGAAGAAGAGGCGAGCTGCGCGCACGAACGGCCGGCCGGCGTGCTGCGCATGCACAGCTTCGCGAGCGTCGGCCATCACTATGTATTGCCCGCACTGACGCGCTATCACGCGCAGTTTCCGGACGTGTCGATCGAGCTGTCGCTGTCGCAGCGCATGCCCGACCTGTTCGACGGGACGAGCGACATGGCCGTCGTGACCGCGTCGTCGCTTCCCGATTCGGAACTCGTGTCGCACCTGCTCGGCTCGACCTTCAGCATCCTGTGTGCGTCGCCCGACTACGTGAAACGCCACGGCGCGCCGGCCCGTCCGCAGGATCTCGCCGCGCACGCGTGCCTGACGCTGTGCACGCCGGCGTTCCCGACGCACGAATGGGTGCTCGAAGGGCCCGAAGGCGTCGAGCAGATCCACGTCGCGGGGCCGGTGCAGACCAATACGGCCGAATCGCTCGCGCTCGCGATCCGAGACGGCATCGGGATCGGCATGCTGCCGCTTTACTCGGCGATCGACGCGCTGCGCGACGGCACGCTCGTGCGCGTGCTGCCCGCGCACATCCTGCAGAAGATGAACGTGTACGCGCTGTATCCGTCGCGTCGCTTCGTCGATGCGAAGGTGCGGACGTGGGTCGAGATGCTGCGTGCCCAGGTGCCGGGGATGATCGCGCGCGACGTCGAGATGCTGAACGCGATCGACCGCGAACCGCAGGCCGCCTGAGCGGCCGACGCGTATCGGCGTAGCGCCGGTTTCTTCTCTTCAGCCGGCTTCTTATCCTCACGCGAATTTCGCCAACCTCGCCAACGCGACTCGCCGCGCCCACGGTACATCGTCCCCGTGGGCGCGGCGCATCGTCATGACGTTACAGCGCGGGCTTTGCCGCCGCGCCCGATTCCGTTGCCGGCTCGCCGGCCGGGCCGTATGCGGCGCGCGCGGCCTTCTGTTGCGCGAGGCGCTTTTCGTGGAGCCGCTCCTGTGCCGCCAGGATGTCGTCCGGATAGTTGATGGATTCGCCGCGCGCCGGGTTGTAGCCGACCGATTCGAGGTCGATCAGCTCCTGCAGCACTTGCGCGCGCGTGACGGGCGACTTTGCCGACTGGGCGAACGACAGGGCCGGTGCAGCGAGCAGGACGGCAGCGGCGGCGGTAACGACGAGCGATTTCACGAGGTTCTCCTGGGTACGGGGTAGGTGGCCGGCGCGACGCGTGATGCGTGCCTCCGACCTTCGCTGGCAGTCTACGCAGCGCCCGTGCGCGTAAAAACCCCGATTCCAGGCAGGCTGCCTTCCAGATGGAACAACATTGATGCGCCGCCCGCCACGAACGAACCCGCATGCGAACGCAGGTGCGTGACCGTCGGGCGACGACGCATCGCGTCGATCAGAAGCGCGTGCGCATGCCGATCGTGCCGACGATCTGGTTCGCAGTGCTCGATGCGCCGCCCGAGCCGTCGATGAACGCCCGGTAGCCGCGGCCCGATGCGTGCTGATACATCGCTTCCGCGTAGACGTCCGTGCGGCGCGACAGCTTGTAGACGGCCTGCAGGTCGACCTGGTGCCACTTCGGATCGGTGCCGTGCCTGCTGTCGGGGTTCGACACGCTGGCGTCCGTGTACACGTAGGCCGCGCCGAGGCTGACGGCCGGCGTCACCGCATAGCGCACGTTCACGTCGTAGTTGTTGAACGCGACCTGGCCGGTCGAGCCGAACGAGCCCGTGTTGTCGTACTGCGAGCGCGTATAGACGAAGCCGACGGTGGCCGGGCCGAACCCGTAGCTGATGCCGCCGCCGTACGAACGCATGCGGTCCGAGCCGATCGACCAGCCGCCCTGGTTCAGGCTCTTCGCTTCGGCCGCGTCGGTCGCGCCCGGGCTCGCGCTCGTCGAGCCCTTCGTGCCGTTCATCTGCAGGTACGCGCCGGCCAGCTTCAGCGGGCCGTTCGTGTAGCTCGCCGCGACGCTGTATGCGCGGTTCGCGCCGAAGCTGGTCGCGTTCGAGAACGCGTACATCGCGCCGACCTTGAAGCCCGCATACGTCTCGCTCGTGTACTTGACCGCGTTGTTGATGCGCAGCGAATGGTTCAGGTTGTCGTTGTCGAACGGATGCGCGAAGCTCGTGTCGCCGAGGTCGCCGGCCGTGGCGGACAGCGGCGCGACGAAATCGACCATCGTGTCGTACTGGCGGCCGAGCGTCAGCGTGCCATAGCCGCTCTGGCTCAGGCCGACGTACGCGTGGCGGCCGAACAGCTTGCCGTCCTGTCCGAGCCCGCCGTTGTTCACGTTGAAGCCGTTCTCGAGCACGAACAGCGCCTTCAGGCCGCCGCCGAGATCCTCGGTGCCGCGAAACCCGAGGCGGCTGCCGTTGACGGTGCCGCTGTTCAGGCGCCACAGCGACGCACCGTTGGCGTTGTTGGTATAGACGATGCCGGCATCGATCAGGCCGTACAGCGTGACCGAGCTCTGTGCGTGAGCGAGCGGGGCGAACAGCGTGGCGGTGCATGCGCCGGCGACGAGGGTTTTTTTCAAGTGAGGCTCCTGCGTGTGGGAGGGGGAACAAAAGTTCGGCGCAAGTATAGGAACGCAACCCGCGCGCAAGGCCGCGAGGGGCCGCGAGCGCACCTTTCCGGATCGGGCAAGAGTCGTTCACAAAACTGACACGACGCGCGGTGCGCGCGTGACGGTGGTGGTTTTTGCACGGTCGCACGCGGGCGGTATGTCTCCGTCTCGGGCGTGCTGTCGCGTCGGTGCAACATGAGCGGGGCGGGGCGCGGCGGTGGATCGGTGCGACTGGCGCGCGGAGAATGGCTCGCCTGTGCCCACGCCCACGACCGGCAGCACCCGCGTTCAAAGGCGGGCGCGTGCACGCGTCGACGTGCTTCATCCAGGTTCGTCAACCGGATCGCGCGACCTGCCGACTCGAAGCACGCGGCCGTTCTCGCGAATACGCCGCAACGGGAAGGCGATCGTGCGGCGTGAACCGGAACGCGTCACGTATCCGGATTGACGCGGGCGGTGAACTTCGGGCCGCCTCGACCCGCCGGTCGTCGTATATTCATCAAACGCATGAGTCGATTCGAAAAATACGTTTGTCTCATGATTGTCGCCGGCCTACCATGCGGTCCTGACGACGGCGTGCGTGTTGCGCGCCGTCTTTTTCGATCCCATTCGCGAACCCCATGCGCCCCGATCTCCCGTCCGCTCCCGCATCCCCTTCGCCGGCCGCCAGTCCGTTCGCGCGCATGGCCGTCGTCACGATCCTGACCGGCGTCGGCGCGGGTCTCGGCGGCATGCTGCTCGCGCTGCTGCTGCATGCGATCCAGCACGTCGCGTTCGGCTACAGCATCGCGCACGTGATCGGCACCGAGAGCTTCCTCACCGGCGTGACCGGCGCCGATCCGCTGCGCCGGCTCGCGGTGCTGATCGTCTGCGGGATCGTCGCCGGCGGCGGCTGGTGGGCGCTGTACCGGTATGGCCGGCCGCTCGTCAGCATCCGCCGCGCGGTGCGCGCGGCTGATCCGCGGATGCCGGTCGTCAGCACGACGATTCACGCGCTGCTGCAGATCGTCACCGTCGCGCTCGGCTCGCCGCTCGGCCGCGAAGTCGCCCCGCGCGAGATCGGATCGCTGCTGGCGGGGCAGCTTGCGCATCGTGCGGGGCTCACTCCCGACGATTGCCGGCTGATGGTCGCGTGCGGTGCGGGCGCGGGCCTCGCGGCCGTCTACAACGTGCCGCTCGGCGGCGCGATTTTCGTGCTCGAAGTGCTGCTCGGCACGTTCGAACTGCGTGCGCTGGTCGTGGCGGTCGCGACGTCGGCGATCGCGGCGGCCGTTGCGTGGATCGGCCTCGGCAACGAACACCAGTACACGGTGCCGCCGTTCGTGCTGAGCACGCCGCTGGTGGCATGGTCGATCGTCTGCGGGCCGCTGTTCGGCTTCGCCGCATACGGCTTCGTGCGGCTCACGACGCGCGCCCGGGCGAACGCGCCGAAAGACGGGCGGCTGCCCGTGCTCGCGTTGATCAACTTCGCGGTGATCGGCGTGCTCGCGATGCGGTTTCCGCAACTGCTCGGCAACGGCAAGGGCCCGGCGTCGCTGGGTTTCGACGGCACGCTGACGATCGGCCTCGCCGCTGCGCTGCTCGTGATGAAGGTGCTGATCGAGGCCGGCAGCCTGCGGGCCGGCGCGGAAGGCGGCCTGCTGACGCCGGGCCTCGCGAACGGTGCGCTGCTCGGCGTCGTGCTCGGCGGGCTGTGGAGCCTCGTGTGGCCGGGTGCGTCGATCGGCGCCTGTGCGCTCGTCGGCGCGACCGCGTTTCTCGCCGCATCGATGCAGATGCCGATCACGGCGATCGTGCTGCTGCTCGAGTTCACCCGCGCGGATCACGACAGCCTCGTGCCGATGCTGCTTGCCGTGGCCGGGTCGCTTGTCGCGTATCGGGTGGCGCAGCGGTGGAGTGAGGGGCGGGCGAAGGCGATGGAGGTGGTCAAGGAGCGTGCGGTGGCGATGCGTTAATGCGCACATGCAGCCAGGAAGCGAACGACGTTTGCTCTTTTGTCGCCGACGGGTCACCGAAAATTGACGATTTGTATCCGTGCCGGTCGCTCACACTCGGCATGATGGTCGAGGCGATGGAGCGCGGGCGCTGGACGACGTGACGAACGCAGTGCACTGATCGCGGCTGCGAAGCGGCTCAAGCCCGTCTCGCCACTTGTTCCTGTTTCCCTGTCGGTACCGCCGCGCGATCGCGGCCCCCCGCATTCCAAAGCGCGTCCGCCGGTTCTATGCAAGAATCCGCGCGTTTCCGCGCATCAACCAACAACGACACGCGCGGACGTCCCTATCAGGAAACGAGGAGCTCAAGTTGATCCAGCGCATTTCCCGCTTTTTCACGCAGGTGGTTCACCGCGTGTTGCCCGACCCGTTGATTTTCGCGATCCTGCTGACGATCGTCACGTTCGCGCTCGCGTTCGGCCTCACGCCGAATACGCCTGCCCAACTCACGACGATGTGGGGTTCGGGTTTCTGGAACCTGCTCGCGTTCTCGATGCAGATGGTGATGATTCTCGTCACCGGTCACGCACTCGCGAGTTCGCCGCCCGTGAAGCGCATGCTCGTCGCGCTCGCGAGCACCGCGCGCACGCCGGGGCAGGGCGTGATGCTCGTCGCGTTCGTCGGCGCGCTCGCGTGCGCGATCAACTGGGGCTTCGGCCTCGTGCTCGGCGCGATGCTCGCGCGCGAAGTGGCGCGTCGCGTGGCCGGCAGCGATTACCGGCTGCTCGTCGCATCCGCGTACATGGGCTTCCTGAGCTGGCACGGCGGATTGTCGGGTTCGGTCCCGCTCGTCGCGGCCACGAAGGGCAACCCGATGGAAAAGACCATCGGGCTGATTCCCGTGTCGCAGACGATCTTCACCGGCTACAACGCGTTCATCACGATCGGCCTGATCGTGATGCTGCCGTTCCTCGCGCGCCTGATGATGCCGAAGCCGGGCGACGTGGTCAGCGTCGATCCGGCGCTGCTGGCCGAACCGCCGAGCGTCGAGCGCCAGCTCGGGCCCGACGCGACGTTCGCGGAGCGGATGGAGGAGAGCCGTGCGTTGTCGGTGTTCGTCGCGGCGCTGTGTGCGGCGTTCCTCGTGCTGAAGTTCGTGCAGAAGGGCTTCGCACTCGACATCGACACCGTGAACCTCGCGTTCCTCGCGGCCGGCATCCTGCTGCACCGTACGCCGATGGCCTATGCGCGTGCGGTGGCCGGCGCGGCGCGCGGTGCGTCGGGGATCATGATCCAGTTCCCGTTCTACGCGGGCATCCAGGCGCTGATGGATCATTCGGGGCTCGCGGGCGTGATCACGAAGTGGTTCGTCGATATCGCGAACGTGCATACGTTCCCGCTGCTCGCGTTCCTGAGTTCGGCCGTAATCAATTTCGCGGTGCCGTCGGGCGGCGGCCACTGGGTCGTGCAGGGCCCGTTCGTGATGCCGGCGGCTCAGGCGCTCGGTGCCGATCTCGGCAAGGCGGCGATGGCGATCGCGTACGGCGAGGCCTGGACCAACATGGCGCAGCCGTTCTGGGCGCTGCCCGCGCTGGCGATTGCCGGGCTCGGGGTGCGCGACATCATGGGGTACTGCGTGACGACGCTGCTGTTCTCGGGCGTCGTGTTCGTCGCGGGGATGTATCTGTTCTGACGGCGTGAGGCGGGCGGGGCGGAGCCCGTCCCACGCCGGTCTGATTCCGGCCTGCCTTTCAGCCGCGCGACCGCGCGTCGGCGCGCTCGTGCCCGTGACGCAACGCGAGGCTCGCGAATGCCGCGACGACGAGCGCGGCCGCCAGCAGCGTCAGCCCGTTCTTTGCATTGCCGGTCGCCTGTTCGATCGCGCCGACGACGGTGGGCCCGACGAAGCCGCCGAGCAACCCGCACGTATTCACGAGCCCGAGCCCGCCGGCCAGCGCACTGCCGGCGAGCCGCGACGCCGGAAACGTGAACACGATCGACTGCACGACGAAGAACATCGACGCGGACACGCACACGCAGAGCAGCCCCGCCAACGGTGACGCATGCGCGGCGCCGACCATCCCGGCCGCCATGATCGCGAGCCCCGCGCACAGCATCCGCCGCGAATGACGCGACTCGCGTGCGAAGCGCGGCAGCGTCCCGGCCCCGAGTGCGGCGGCGAGCCAGGGCAGCGACGTCAGCAACCCGACCGCGACCGGCGACAGACGTCCCGACGCGCCGATGATCCCCGGCAGGAAGAAGATCACCGTGTAGATGGTCAACTGGTGGCAGAAGTACACGAAGATCGCGAGCCAGATCTGCGGGTCGCGCAATGCGGCGCCGAACGCGTGGCCACCGTGCGCGGCGACGCCCGCGTCCTGTTCGGCGGCCAGCTTGCGCTCGAGCGCGCGGCCGGTTTCCGGGGCGAGCCACGGCGCGGCGCTCGGACGGTCCGGCAAGCGTGTCCATACGAAGAACGCGAGCAGGATCGCCGGAATGCCTTCGACGACGAACAGCCATTGCCAGCCGTGGAAACCGAGCGTGCCGTCGAGTTCGATCAGCGCGCCGGCCAGCGGCCCGCCGACGATATTCGCAATGCACACGCCGAGCAGGAAGTAGCCGGTGGCGCGCGCACGTTCCTCCCGGCCGAACCAGTACGTCAGATACAGCATCACGCCGGGAAACAGGCCGGCTTCGGCCACGCCGAGCAGCAGGCGCATCACGTAGAACGATGTCTCGCCGCGGACGAACGCCATCGCGACCGACAGCGCGCCCCACGTGATCATGATCCGCGTGATCCAGAAGCGTGCCCCGACGCGATGCATGACCAGGTTGCTCGGGATCTCGAAGAGCGCGTAGGTGAGAAAGAACAGCCCCGCGCCGAGCCCGTACGCGGCCGATGAGATGCCGAGATCGACGCCCATCGAATGTTTGGCGAACGCGATGTTGGTGCGGTCGAGAAAGCTGATCACATACGCGGCGATCAGCAGCGGCATGAGTTTGCGGAACAGCAGCCGGTTCAGCGACGCGTTCGCGTCGGTCGCGGTGGACGACAGGGCCTGAGCGTGATGAGTGGACATGCGGACGACTCCGGTAAGGGCGAACCGGCGCGCACGGCAAGCACGGCGCGCCGCGTTCGGCAAATGCCGCTGCGCGGCAGGCAGCGGATGGGCAGTCGACGGAGCCGCGCCGGCGGCGCTCGAACGGAGCGGGGCGATGAAGGGCGTCCTGGCGCCGGCCGGTTCGGGCCGGCGCCTTGTCACTGCGCTTGCGAATGCGGGTGTTGGGGGGGGCGACCCGGCGATCAGAAATTCACGGCGTCGCCGCCCTTGAGCGCGAGCATCGCGCGCGCCTCGGCCGGCGTTGCGATCTCGAGCGACAGGCCTTCGAGCACCTGACGCATTTTCAGGACTTGCGCGGCGCTCGATTCCGCGAGCTTGCCGGGCGCGATCCACAGCGAATCCTCGAGCCCGACGCGCACGTTCGCGCCTTGCGCGGCGCCGATCGTCGCGAGCGGAATCTGGTTGCGGCCCGCGCCGAGGATCGACCACACGTAATCGCTGCCGAACAGGCGGTCGGCCGTCCGGCGCATGTGCATCAGGTCTTCCGGGTGCGCGCCGATCCCGCCGAGCAGGCCGAACACGCTTTGCACGAAGAACGGCGGTTTCGCGAGCCCGCGATCGACGAAGTGCGCGAGGTTGTACAGATGCGAGATGTCGTAGCACTCGAACTCGAACCGCGTGCCGTTCGCGCCGCAGCGCGTGAGGATCGTCTCGATGTCCGCGAACGTATTCTTGAACACGAGATCGCGGCTTTTCTCGAGATGTTCGCGTTCCCACGGATGCTTCAGTTCGCGGAAGCGCTCGAGCATCGGGTACAGCCCGAAGTTCATCGAGCCCATGTTCAACGACGCGACCTCGGGCTGGAAATGCAGCGCGGGCTGCAGCCGTTCGTCGACCGTCATGTGCGGGCTGCCGCCCGACGTGAGGTTGATCACCGCGTCGGTCTGCGCCTTGATGCGCGGCAGGAATTCGGCGAACACGGCCGGATCCTGGGTCGGCTTGCCGTCGGACGGGTTGCGTGCGTGCAGGTGCAGGATCGCCGCGCCGGCCCGTGCGGCCGCGACCGCGGCGGTTTCGATTTCGTGCGGTGTGACGGGCAGGTACGGCGACATCGACGGCGTATGGATCGCGCCGGTCGGCGCACAGGTGATGATGACTTTGCGAGCGTTTGCCACGGATGGATTCCTTTCGATGAACGATGCAGGACGCGTCAGAGCACTTCGACGTTGCCGCAGACGGAGATCGCCTGCCCGGTGATGCCATGCCCGCCCGGCGAGCACAGGAACAGCGCGGTCGCGGCGATCTCGGCCGGATCGGTCATGCGCCGCAGCGAGATCTTCTCGAGATAGCGCTTCTCCATGTCGTCGTAGCCGATGCCGAGCTGCTGCGCGCGCGCCTCGATCACGCGGCGCATCCGCGGGCCGCGCACGATGCCGGGCTGGATCGCGTTCACGCGGATGCCGAGCGGCCCGAGTTCGATCGCGAGGCTCTTCACGAGGCCGACCACCGCCCATTTGGTGGCCGCATACGGCGTGCGGAACGCATAACCGAGCCGGCCGGCGACCGACGACAGTGCAATGATCGCGCCGCCGTGTTTCGACTCGCGCAGCAGCGGCACCGCGCGGCGCGCGAACTGGAATTGCGCGTTCAGGTTGATCGCGACGGTTTGTTCCCACTGCACGGGGTCGATTTCGTCGATGCCGCCGGTCGGGCCGGCGATACCCGCGTTGTTGACCAGCACGTCGAGGCCGCCGAGCCCGGTCGACACGTCGGCGAACACGCGCTCGACGGCGGCCGGGTCGGATACATCGGCCAGCGTCGCGCTGATCGCGCCTGCCGCGGCGCGCGGCGGCCGGTCGGCGAGCGCCGCGATCGCGGCTTGCGAGGCGTCGCACACGTGCACGCGCGCGCCGCATTCGGCGAACGCGTCGGCGATTTCGAGACCGATGCCCGACGCGCCGCCCGTCACGAGGACGCGCAGGCCGTCATAGGGTTTCAGCAGGTCGGAAGCTGTCATGCCGGGTTGTCTCCATCGTTGGTGTAATCGGATTGCGGCCGCTCGCGATTCGGCGGGTCGAGGCGGGCGGCGGCTACGGTTTCGCGTTCACGGTCCGCGGTGTCTGTTCGGCCCGCAGCGTCTCGGCAAGATCGTGCGCGGCGCCGCCGATGTCGAGCGCGATGCCGGCCCGCACGCCCGCGCCGTCGCGTCGCTCGAGTGCATCGACGATGGCACGGTGCGCGTCCATCGAGCGCCGCATGTGCGGGATGTCGAGCGCGACCATGTTGAGGAACGGGCCGACGCGCATCCACAGGTTCTCGACGATCGCGAGCGTGTTTTCGCTGGCGCCGTGCGCGTAGATCGCGCTGTGGAACGCAAAATTGCTTTGCAGGTAGGCGCGCGAGCGGCCGGCCTCGACGTGTGCCTGCATCGTCTCGCAGGTCTTGCGCACGACCGCGATCTGCGCGTCGGTCATCCGGGCGCACGCGCGCTCGGCGATGCAGCCTTCGAGGGCGATCCGCACGTCGCGCAGTTCGTCGAGCATGTCGAGCGTCATCGGCGGAACGACGAGCGCCCGGTTCGGGCCGTCGACCAGCGCGCGCTCGGCGCGCAACCGCGTGAGCGCGGCACGCACGGGCATCGTCGACGAGCCGACTGCCTCGGCGACGCTGCGCAGGCTCAGCGCCTGGCCGGGCGCGAAGCGGCCGCTCATCAGCGCTTCGCGCAGTTGCTGGTAGACCTTGTCGGCCATCGTTTCCTGTTCGATGGCTTTTAGTGCGGGCGGGACGATACGAGGCGCCAAGGCGGGGTTCTCCTGGGATTGATCTGCGATCTGTGATCACACTTGCGATGTGCGAAGTTTTGTCGATCGGTGCGGCGGAGTCAAGATGAACGGGATCGGGGAAAACGAGGGGGTGGGTGGACGAAGAGGCTGTCGGCGACAGTCGGCCATACTTTTCCCCGTCGGGGTTTGATCCGATCCTCGAGGTCCGGCCGCGGAGGACGACGGACGCGAGCATCCGGGGCGAGACCATGGTTACTTCAACGAACCGGGCACGCGGTATCGTACCGATCGCGCAAATTTTTTGGAGCCTGTCATGAGGGGAGTCCGGATCGCTGCCGCGTTAGTGTGCATCGCGTTTCAACCGGCGATGGTCGTGGCAAAGGACGCCGCACAAGCGGCGCCTGAGGCAGGCTCACGAACTTATCTCCAGAACTTCAAGGACATGGTGCTCGCGGAATGTCTGGCTACCGCATACAAGCAGGCGCCCGGCGCGAGCAAGGACATCGGCAGCAGCACCAGCGCGTTGCGTGACTGGACCTACTACGACATGGAACGTGCGCCGGACGTGATCCACTTGCTGGTCGCGAAGTATCTGGCCCGTGACTATCGAAATCCGGTTGTCGAATCTGAAGTCAGGGATGTGAAGTTCGACTTCCTGAAGTGCATCGATCTGTATCACGGCAAGGAACTGGACGTTGCAGCGAAGCAACTCGTATCGCGCCCGAACCGTACCTACCGGACCGAGCATTCGCCCAAGCCGCAGTAGCGATCGAACGCCGTTGCGCCATGCAACGGCGTGCCGTGTGCCGTTTCGCTGGCGCTACTCAAGCGTCCGAATCGAATTGCTGATCCCGCGCGCACAGTCGATCACCGCTGGCGCGAGCTTGCGGCGCGCGTCGTCGAACGTCCAGCGGCTCGTCGGCGCGACCACGTGCACGGCCGCGACCGGCTGCCCCTGGCTGCCGAGCACGGGCGCCGCGATCGACATGTCGCCGATAAACAGTTCTTCCTGGTTGGTCGCGTAGCCTTCGCGCCGCGCGCTGTCGAGCAGCGCGACGAGATCGTCGAGTGCCGTGACCGTGCGCGGCGTATGCGGCGTGCGCGCCATGCCGTCGAGCCGTGCGCGTGCGTCGTCCGGCGGCAACGCGCTCAGGAACGCGCGGCCGCTGCCGGTGCAGTACATCGGGATGCGGCTGCCGATCGGCATGTGGATCGGCACGAACTTCGTCGACACGAAACGCGCGACGTACACCATTTCGTCGTCGTCCGGCTCGGTGAGGTTGGTCGTTTCGCCGGTCAGGTTCGTGAGCTCGGACAGGAACGGATTCGCGACGTCGATCAACGTGTCGGCGGCGAGATAGTTGAAGCCGATCCGCATCACGTGCGGCGTGAGCTGGTAACGCCGCGTGACCGGATGCTTGCGGATGTAGCCGAGCTTCTCGAGCGTATAGACCATCCGCTGCGCGGAGCTTTTCGTCATCCCCGCCGCGTCGGCCACTTCCGCCAGCGTCATCGTGCGCCGCTTCGCGCTGAACGCGCGCAGCACGTTCAGCCCTTTTTCCAGCGACTGGTTGAACAGCAGATCGTTTGCTTGGTCGGGCGACGTTTCCATGGCGAGGAGCGGAATCGATTCGATATCGCATCATATCGTATCGAATATCGATACGCAAAAATCTATTTGCGATGTTTTTGATTCGTTTTAAGATCAAGCCATCGTCGCAGTGTCGATCAGCGACCGGCCGGCGCCCGGATTATTCGAGAAGGAGTCACCATGGTTCCGTTCATCAAGCGGTTCGGCGCACTGGCCGCCGGTTTCGCCGCCTGTATCGCCCTCTCCACGGCTTCGGCGAGCGCCGTTGCCGCCGAGCCGACGCTGAAGGTCGGCGCGACGGCCACCGGCGTGCCGTTCACGTTTCTCGACGTCAAGAGCAATTCGATCCAGGGGATGATGGTCGATGCGATCACGGCGGCCGGGAAGTCGGCCGGGTTTCGCGTCGACGTGCAGCAGACCGTGTTCTCGGCGCTGATCCCGTCGCTCACCACGCAGAAGATCGACATCATCTCGGCCGCGATGCTGAAGACGCCGGCGCGCCAGCAGGTCGTCGATTTCTCCGACACCGTCTACTCATTCGGCGAAGGCCTGATCGTGAAGGCCGACGACCCGGGCCGCTATACGTCGATGGACGATTTCAAGGACCAGGTAGTCGGCGCGCAGGTCGGCACGGCGTTCGTCGATGCGCTCAACAAGAAGGGCATCTTCAAGGAAGTCCGGACCTACGATTCGATCGCCGACATCATGCGCGACGTCGCGCTCGGGCGCATCAAGGCCGGCTTCGCCGACCAGCCGATCGTCGCGTACCAGATCGAACACGGCGTCAATCGCCAGGTGCGGCTCGTGCCGGAATACCAGAGCGTCGTGAAGGGGCAGGTGTGCTTCATCGTGCGCAAGGGTGACACTGCGACACTCGAACAGCTCAACGGCGCGATCCGCAAGATGAAGAGCGACGGCACGCTGCAGCAGATCCTGCAGAAGTGGCACATGAGCTGAGCGTCGGCATTCGATTCCCGACCGGCATCGCCCGCGCGTCGCGGGCATTCCCGGCGGCGGGCCATCCGGCCGTCGCATAGGAGACCTCATGTTTTTTCAGAATGCGATCGATTTCCTGCCGATCCTGCTGAAGGGCGCGGTAGTCACGATCGAGATCACCGCATGCGCGTTCGTGCTCAGCTCGGTGCTCGGGCTGATCCTTGCGCTGCTGAAGGTGTCGCGCAATCGTGCCGTCTCGACGGCCGGCAGCACGATCGTCAACGTGATCCGCGGGCTGCCGATCATCGTGCAGCTGTTCTACATGTACTTCGTGCTGCCTGATCTCGGCGTGCAACTGTCGGCATTCCAGGCTGGCGTGCTCGGTCTCGGCATCGCGTATTCGGCGTATCAGGCCGAGAACTTCCGCGCGGGCATCGAGGCGATCGACCGCGGCCAGATCGAGGCCGCGCACGCGATCGGCATGCGCGGGCCGATGATCATGCGGCGCGTGGTGCTGCCGCAGGCGTTCCGCATCGCGCTGCCGCCGTACGGCAACACGCTGGTGATGTTGCTGAAGGATTCGTCGGTCGCGTCGACGATCACGGTCGCCGAGATCACGCGCGCCGGCCAGCTGATCGCGTCGTCGACGTTCCAGAACATGAGCGTCTACACGCTCGTCGCGCTGCTGTATCTCGCGCTTGGCCTGCCGCTGATGTTCGGCGTGAACCGGCTCGGCAAGCGGCTCGCACTGAGGAGAGGCGCATGATCCGGATCGATTCCATCCATAAACGGTTTCAGCAGCACGCGGTGCTGAAGGGCGTGAGCCTCGACGTGCAGGCGGGTGAAGTCGTGTGCCTGATCGGGCCGTCCGGTTCCGGCAAGTCGACCGTGCTGCGCTGTATCAATGGCTTCGAGACCTATGACGAAGGGTCGATCACGATCGACGGCGTGAAGGTCGACGCGCATTCGAAGCGAATCCACGAACTGCGGATGCGGGTCGGCATGGTGTTCCAGCGCTTCAACCTGTTCGCGCACCGCACGGCGCTCGAGAACGTGATGGAAGGGCCCGTGCACGTGCGGCGCATGCCGGCCGCGCAGGCACGCGAGCAGGCGCGTGCGCTGCTCGACAAGGTCGGGCTTTCGCACCGGATGAACGCGTATCCGTCGGAACTGTCGGGCGGCCAGCAGCAGCGCGTCGCGATCGCACGCGCGCTCGCGATGGCGCCGCAGGCGATCCTGTTCGACGAGCCGACGTCGGCGCTCGACCCCGAGCTCGTCGGCGAAGTGCTCGGCGTGATGCGTGGGCTTGCCCGCGACGGGATGACCATGGTGGTCGTCACGCACGAAATGGCATTCGCACGCGAGGTGGCCGATCGCGTGTGCTTCCTGCACGACGGCACGATCTGCGAAAGCGGACCGGCGCGCGACGTGCTCACGCAGCCGACCCATCCCCGCACGCAGGAATTCCTGCGCCGCCTGCTGGCGTCGGACGGCGCCGACCACCCGGATCGAACATGAGCGCAACGAACGCGGCACCCGGACGGCCCGACGCGCAGTGGCCGGATTCGCTGTGGGCGGCAACCGCCGCGCCGGCGCCTGATACGCCCGCGCTCGACGCGTCCGTGTCGTGCGACGTGGCGATCGTCGGCGCGGGCTTCACGGGCCTGTCGACCGCACTTCATCTGGCCGAGCGCGGCGTCGACGTCCGCGTGATCGACGGCGCGCAGCCGGGCTGGGGCGCATCGGGCCGCAACGGCGGGCAGGTGATTCCCGGGCTGAAATACGACCCCGACGAACTGGTACGACGGTTCGGCGACGAGGCCGGCGAACAGCTTGCCGGCATCGTCGGCGGCGCGGCCGACACGGTATTCGACCTGATCGCGCGGTACGGAATCGACTGCGACGCGCGTCGCGCCGGCTGGATCCAGCCCGCGCCGACCGCCGCGATGCTCGGCACGGTCGCACGTCGCGCGCAGCAATGGGCCGCGCGCGGCGCACCGGTTGAACTGCTCGGCCGCGACGACGTCGCGCGCCGGCTCGGCACGCAGGCCTACGCGGGCGGCTGGATCGATCGCCGTGCGGGCAGCGTGCAACCGCTCAGCTATACGCGCGGCCTCGTGCGCGCGGCGCAGGCGAGCGGGGCGGTCGTGCATGGGTCGACCCGCGCCGTCGGGCTGACGCGCGCCGACGGCCGCTGGCGGATCGCGACGTCCGGCGGCGCGACGCTGTCGGCCGAACGCGTCGTGATCGCGACCAACGGCTACACGGACGGGCTGTGGCCCGGCTTGCGCCAGTCGGTGATCGCCGCGAACAGTTTCATCGTCGCGACGGAACCGCTCGCGCCGGAGCTTGGCCGCGACATCCTCGCTGGCGGCGAGGTTGCATCGGATGCGCGGCGTCTGCTGCTGTACTTCCGCCGTGACGCGGCCGGGCGCCTGCTGATGGGCGGCCGCGGCCCGTTCGCCGACCCGCGCGCGCCGAGCGACTGGCGCCACCTCGAACGCGCGACGACGCTGCTGTATCCGCAATTGAAGGGCGTCCGGTTCGAATATCGCTGGGCGGGGCGCGTCGCGATCACGGCGGATTTCCTGCCGCACGTGCACGAGCCCGCGCCGGGCGTGACGATCGCGCTCGGCTATAACGGCCGCGGCATCGCGATGGCGACGACGCTCGGCAAGCACCTGGCCGCGCATCTGTCGGGCGATGCGCAACTGCCGCTGCCGTTCCGGGTCACGCCGATCCGCCCGATCCCGTTCCACGGGTTGCAGCGCTTTTATATCGCGGCCGGGGTCGCGTGGTATCGGTTGCTCGACAGCCTGTCCTGACGCCGGCGCGAGGGCAGGTCGCCAGCCGCCGTCGGATCGGGCAGAATCGGCCTGCCCAGTCTCCACCGACGGATGCCGCATGACCGACCCGAACGAACCGTCCGCCCGCCGCGTGTACGCGAGCTTCGCGCAACGCTACGCGGACATCGCGCCGACCAAGGCGCACAACGCGCTCTACGAGCGGCCGGCCGCGATGGCGCTGCTCGGCGACGTCGACGGCCTGACGGTGCTCGACGCCGGCTGCGGGCCCGGCATCTGCAGCGAGCACCTCGCGCGCCACGGTGCGACCGTCCACGCGTTCGACATCACGCCCGAGATGGTCGCGCTCGCGAAGGCGCGTTGCGCGGGGCTCGCGGTCGACGTCGCGGAAGGCGATCTCGCGGCGCCGCTCGACTGGCTGCCCGACCACGCTTTCGACAAGATCCTGTGCTCGCTCGCGTTCGACTACGTGCGCGATCTGACGCCGACGCTGCGCGAATTCAGACGTGTCGCACGGCCGGGCGCGACGCTGGTGTTCTCGATGGCGCATCCGATGCGCGACTGGATGGACGAGCGCACGCGCGGGGACGGCACGTACTTCGATACGAGCCGTTTCGGCTTCCACTGGTCGGGCTTCGGCGAACCGAAACCCTACGTCGAGGCCTGGCGCCGGCCGCTCGCCGACATCCTGAATGCGCTCGCCGATGCCGGCTGGCATCTCGACCGTTTCGTCGAACCGACACCGCTACCCGAAATGAAGGCCGTTTCGGAGCGGCTCCATGCGGAACTGTCACTGGCGCCGGCCTTCCTGTGCATCCGTGCGCGCCGCTGACGAACACGGCGCGCACGGCAACCGATGGCCGGCCTCTCAGCGCGCCGGCTCGTCGTTCAAGGTTCCCAGAAACGCTTCGATATCCCTGATGTCCTGTGCCGTCATCGCAGGCTTGTCGCCCGGCTTGCGATCGAACGGCGCATCGGTCACGTCGACGTTCGCGCGGTATTTCGGCGGAATGTCGTCGTACTCGTCGACCTTGCCGTCCGCGCCGCGCGAATAGAACTTCTGCGGCGAGATGCTGCGCTCGTTGTAGAACGCCATCACCTGGTCGAGCGTGTGGAACACGCCGTTGTGGAAGAACACGTGGCGCGTCGCCGAGTTGCGCAGCGTCGGCGTGAGGAACATCCCGCAATACTGCGTCTGGTCCTTCAGGTCGTCGCGGAACGGCCCGCACACGCCGAGATCGTGGAACGCCGGGTTGCGGTTCTGCGCGAGCTGCTGGTTGCGCGGCGCACCGAGCGCCTCGTACTGGTAGTCGGTAAACATCGGCGGCAACCCGTCCTTGCCGGGCTTCGACAGGTGGCAGCCCGCGCAATTCGCCTTGTCCGGGTCGTTGAACAGGCGCAGCCCGCGCAGTTCGGCCCGAGTCAGCCGCGCACGGCCTTCGAGCCAGCGGTCGTACTTGCTGTTGTACGGGTGGAACGACGGATCCTCCACCTGGTAGCGCGCGATCGCGAACATCGCTTCCGACACCGCGAGCTGCGGGCTGTCGAACACGCGTGCGCCGAACAGCTGCTCGAGCTGTGCGCGATGCGACGACTGCGCGAGCTTGCGCGCGACGTCGTCGATGCTCGCGTTCGCCATCTCGACCGGATTCAGCAGCGGGCCGAACGCCTGCTGCTGCAGCGTATCGGCGCGGCCATCCCAGAACATCCCGCCCTGCGGCACGAGTTGCGGCGCGGCCGACGTGCCGGCCACCTTCTGCGCCTTCACCACGCCGGCGGCCGAAGCGGCCTGCTGCGCGACGCTCGGTGCGGCGTCGTTTTCACCGGCGTCGGGGCCGATGCTGAAGTTCGGCTGGCGGTACAGGTACATCAACGAAGGCGGCGGGCGATAACCCTGCTGCGTCATCGCGAGGCCGCCCGGCTGCACGTCGAGCGCGTTCGGCGGGCCGTACGCGTGATCGGGGCTGTGGCACGACGCGCACGACTGCTTGCCCGACGCGGAAAGCGACGGGTCGGCGAACAGCGCGCGCCCGAGCTGCGCGACCGCCGACAGCGGCTGCGCGACGGGCCGCTGCAGCACGACCGGATGAGGGTTCGCACCCGTCCAGTCGGCGACGACGGTGCCGATCGCCGCCGGGACCTGCGCGGGAAACGCGATCGCGAACGCGCCGTAGCCGAGCACGGCGGCGCCGATCGCGAATGCCGCGCGGCGCAGAAGGCGGGAAGGGGCGCGCGGCGCGGAGGTGCCGGAGGCGTCGGGAGACGGGAACGCGGGGCGAGCTGTCATGCTGTCGGTCGGAAATCGGGCGCCGCACGAAGCGGCGCGTTGAACGGAACAAACGGAAACGGCCGGCGCGTGAGGCGCCGGCCATGCGGTCATGCAATACCGGTCAGATCGCCGGTGCCGCGCTCAATGCGGTGCCGAGCGTCGGGTCGAGGTACAGCGGCGTCGTGTTCGGCTTCGACGTGAAGTCGAACAGGTTGCGCAGGTCGCCCGCCGTCGCATCGAACGAACCGCCGCCGATGCGCTGGCCGCCCAGCCAGTTGTCCTCGATGAAACGCACGACGGACGACTGGTCGAGCATCGTGTGGTCGACGTAGTTCTGCTTCGCATACGGCGAGATCACGATCAGCGGAATGCGCACGCCCGGGCCGCAGCGGCCGTTCACGGTCGCGCCGTTCACGCCGGTGGTGCCGCCCGTGCCGCACTTGCCGTTGCCGTTGACCTGGTCGACCGGGTCGGACGACGCGCGCGTCGGTGCCGTGTACACGTGGTCGTACCAGCCGTCCGAGTCGTCGTAGGTGACGATCACGGCCGTGTTCTGCCAGTCCGGCTGCTGCTGCAGGAAGTTGACGACCTTCGTCACGAACGCCTGCTCGTCGAGCGGATCCGAATAGCCGGCGTGCGCATCCTGTGCGGCCGGGGCCTTCAGGTAGCTGACCGACGGGAAGTTGCCGGCCTTCACGGCGGCGAAGAAGTCGTCCGTGTCGTACTGGTGGTTCGCGGGTTCGGCGGTCTTGCCGTCGGTCTGGAAGCTCGAGCCGATCGCCGCGACCGAGCTCGGGCGCGTGTGCTGCGGGTTCGCGGTCGACGCGTAGTACTGGAACCAGTTGTGGTGCGGGATGTAGTCGGCCGTCGCGGCGTTCACGGCGGTCGCGACCGTGCTGCGCGCGCAGCCCGTCGTGCCGTTGCCGTTCGTCGTCGACAGGTTGAAGCCGCCCATGAAGCCGCCCCACGTGATCTTCGCGCCGTTCAGCAGGTCGCCGATGTTCTTGCCCGTCATCATCGCCTGGTCGGTCGTGCTCGAGCACACGTCGAAACCCGGGTCGACGTCGTTGATCATCGTGAAGCCGCCCTGGCCGTCATTGATGTAGTACGAGCTGGACGCGAGCGTCGACGGCTGCTTCGACGTCTTCACGATCTGCATCCCGTTGGTCTGGCCCGACACGACGTTCAGCGCGCCCGGCGTCGACGGCCCATAGACCGTCGTGTACGTGTTGTCGCTCATCGCGAAGCGCTGGGCGTAATTCCACAGCGCGGTCACGGTGTTGCCGTCGAAGTAGCCCATCACCTGGCCCTTCGTGCCGAATGCGCCGGCGCCGCCGGACGAGCCCTTGCCGGTGTATTTCGGGAACAGGTCGGCGAGGCCGTTGTCCTCGGCCTGCTGTTCGGCCGTGTACGCATGGTTCTGGTCGGCGGTCGCGGCCTGCGTGCGGTCGAGGCGGAACGGGTTCGCCGCGTCGGTGCCGTTGGCCGTGTTCGTGAAGTTCGGGTTCGCGGTGAGCAGCGTGCCCGTCAGGCCGTTCGGCGTCGGCGTGCCGGCCTTCGCGGCGAACGCCGGTTCGCCCGACGGGTTCGTCGCGTTCGGGTAGGTGCCGAAGTAGTGGTCGAACGAGATGTTTTCGCCATAGATCACGACGACGTGCTTGATCGGCGTGGCGGTCTGCAGCGCATCCTGCGACGACACGGCAGGCGTCGACGTGGGATCGTCGCTGCCGCCGCAGGCGAACAGCGCCAGCGCCGCGGCTGCGCAGGCGGTGACGAGCAAGGCTTGACGGAACATCGGGAAACTCCAGGTAAGGTCTTCGATGGTGGAGAGCGGCCCCGTCGCCGTGTCGGTTCGGCGCGGAGCTCGTGAGAGAGCACGCGCATTGGAACAGTCCCGTATGAAGATATGGGGACGGAGTGGTTTCGCGCCGATTGCGCTGCGGTATCGATTTCATTACGCCGGGACGCGAACCGAAAGAGAACGGAAAGGGGCAGACCGCCTGCCACCTTTGCGTCACATTCCGCGGCGGGCGGGGCGATTGCCGCGGATGCCGCACGGGGCGGGCGGGACAGGCGAAACGGCATGGCGGCGCGGGGGCACGGGACGCTGCGCAGCGCAGGTTTTTTGACAACCGGATGACGTATTCATACGATGAACGCCCTGCGGCGACGATTTCGCGTGGCCGACCGTCAGCGAGTACTCATCGTGCCGATCCCCGTTCTGTTTGCCGTTCTGTGTGCCGCATTCCTGCATGCGTCATGGAATGCGCTCGTGCGCAGCAGCGGCGACCGGCTGCGGTCGGCCACCGTGCTGCAGATCGCGATCGGGCTGTTCGCGCTGCTGTTCCTGCCGGCCTCCGCGCCGATCACGCCCGCGAGCTGGCTCTGCGTCGTCGCATCGGCCGTGATCCACGTCGTCTATACGCTGCTGCTGGTGCGTGCCTACGAGCACGGCGACCTGACCGTCGCATACCCGGTCGCGCGCGGCACCGCGCCGCTGCTGGTCACGCTCGGCGCGGCGGCGTTCGCGGGCGAGCACCTGAATGCCGGCGCGCAATGCGGGCTCGTGCTGATCTGCGCGGGCATCCTGGCGATCGGCCTGGAGCGCGGGCGCGACGCGAAGCACCGGATGATGCAGGTCCTGCCGACCGCGTTCGCGACCGGCGTGTCGATCGCGGCCTACAGCGTGGTCGACGGAATCGGTGTGCGGGAAAGCGGCAACACGGTCGGCTATACCGCGTGGATGTTCGTGCTGACGGGTGCGATGATGGCCGCGTACTACCGGCTGCGGGCGGGGCCGTTACGGCTGACGCAGGATGTCGGCGAGACGACGAAGGCTGCGTGCGGCGGCGTGTTCGCGGCGCTCGCGTACGGCATCGTGATCTGGGCGATGGATCGCGCGCCGATGGGGCCGGTATCGGCGCTGCGGGAAACGAGCGTGGTGTTCGCGGCGCTGATCGCTCGCGTGTATCTCGGCGAGCGGCTGACGCCGCGCCGGGCGGCCGGTTGCCTGGTGATCGCGGCGGGGGCGTTGCTGATCAGTGCGTTCGAGGCGGTGAGGTAAGCGGGCCGCGCGTGCGGCCCGGTGCTTCAGCCTTCCACCGGCATCGCACTCGTGCACTTGATCTCGTCGAGGCACACGCTCGAATGCACGCCGCTCACGCCGGGAATGCGCATCAGCGTCTCGAGCAGGAACGTGGACAGCCCCTTCAGGTCGCGCGCGACGACCTTCAGCACGTAGTCGATATCGCCCGTCACTGAAAAACACTCCTGGATCTGCGCGAGATCCGACACCAGTTTCTGGAACTTCGACAGGTCGCGGATATGCCCGCGCTCCATCGTCACGTGCACGAAGGCGGTGACGCCAAAACCGAGCGTGTCGGGGCACAGCCGGGTTTCGTAGCGGCGGATCGCGCCGATTTCCTCCAGCCGCCGGTGGCGGCGCAGTGTCTGCGCGGGCGACAGGCCGACCGCCTTCGCCAGATCGAGGTTCGACGCGCGGCCGTTCTCCTGCAGGATCGCGAGCAAGTGGCGATCGAGGCGATCCAGAACCGGTTCATGCATTTTTATTTCCTCATCCGTCTCCTGGGTGCAATCTTATCTCATAATGTAGGGTTTGCATGAACGGGTTACGAAACCCGATTTCGCCGTCGCGACGCTAAACTGACGCCGGATTTTCGTGTGCGATCGCAGCAAGGCGGGCGCGGCGACGGTCGGCGGCCGGTCTGGCGGGGACGCCGACGCGAATCGGGCGCCGCCACGCGAAGATTGCAGTCCCCAACCCGGCGGCTCCACGAACGGCCCCGGCACAGCAAAACAGCGCCCGGCACACCGAGGCGCGCCGCACCCCGCTTCAGGCGGAGGCGGACAGAGTGGAGAAGACATGGTTTCTGGAAACGAGAGCGACGGCCTGAAGCGCGGGCTGAAGAACCGGCACATCCAGCTGATTGCGCTCGGCGGCGCGCTCGGCACGGGGCTGTTCCTCGGCATCGCGCAGACGATCAAGATGGCCGGCCCGTCCGTGCTGCTCGGTTACGCGGTGGCCGGCATCGTCGCGTTCTTCATCATGCGCCAGCTCGGCGAGATGGTCGTCGACGAGCCCGTCGCCGGCTCGTTCAGCTACTTCGCCAACAAGTACGTCGGCCACTTCACCGGCTTCCTGTCGGGCTGGAACTACTGGGTGCTGTACATCCTCGTCAGCATGGCCGAGCTGTCGGCCGTCGGGATCTACGTGCAGTACTGGTGGCCCGGCGTGCCGACCTGGGTGTCGGCGCTGGTGTTCTTCGTCGCGATCAACCTGCTCAACCTGGCGAGCGTGAAGTCGTACGGCGAGACGGAATTCTGGTTCTCGATCATCAAGGTCGCCGCGATCGTCGGCATGATCGGCTTCGGCGGCTGGCTGCTCGCGAGCGGCCATGCAGGCCCGGAGGCGAGCGTCCGGAACCTGTGGCAGCACGGCGGCTTCTTCCCGAACGGCGTGTCGGGGCTCGTGATGTCGATGGCCGCCATCATGTTCTCGTTCGGCGGGCTGGAGCTGATCGGCATCACCGCGGCCGAGGCCGACGATCCGAAGCGCAGCATTCCGCGCGCGACCAACCAGGTGATCTACCGGATCCTGATTTTCTACATCGGCGCGCTCGCCGTGCTGCTGTCGCTGTATCCGTGGGAAAAGGTCGTCACCGGCGGCAGCCCGTTCGTGCTGATCTTCCATGCGCTGAGCAGCAACCTGGTGGCCAACGTGCTGAACGTGGTCGTGCTGACGGCCGCGCTGTCGGTCTACAACAGCGGCGTGTACAGCAACAGCCGGATGCTGTTCGGCCTCGCGCAGCAGGGCAATGCGCCGAAGGTGCTGTGCTCGGTGAACAGGCGCGGCATCCCGCTCGCCGCGCTCGGCGCGTCGGCGCTCGCGACCGGCGTGTGCGTGCTGGTCAACTACTTCATGCCGGGCAAGGCGTTCGAGGTGCTGATGGGCCTCGTCGTGTCGGCACTGATCATCAACTGGGCGATGATCACGCTGATCCACCTGAAGTTCCGCCAGGCGAAGCGTGCGGCCCGGGAGGAGACTTCCTTCCGCAGTCTGGGCTATCCTTTCACGAATTACCTGTGCCTGGCATTCATGGCCGGCATTCTCGTCGTGATGTACCTGACGCCGGATCTCCGCCTGTCGGTGTACCTGATCCCGGTATGGCTCGCGGTGCTCGCGGTCGGGTATCGCTTCCGTCAGAAGAATGCAGGCTATGCGGTGCACGACGGCGCATCCGCACGCTGACGCAGGCCGGCCCGATCATTCTTCCAAACGAGACAGACTCAAGCCATGTTCGAACACATCGACGCGTACCCGGGCGACCCGATCCTGACGCTCAACGAGAACTTCCAGAAAGATCCGCGTGACCAGAAGGTCAACCTGAGCATCGGCATCTACTTCGACGCCGAAGGCCGGATTCCGGTCATGGGCGCCGTGCGCGAAGCCGAAACCGCGCTGCAGCGCGACCTCGGCGCGAAGCCGTACCTGCCGATGGTCGGCCTCGCCGCGTATCGCGACGCCGTGCAGGCGCTCGTGTTCGGCGCCGATCACCCGGCCCGCGCGGCCGGCCGCATCGCGACGCTGCAGACGCTCGGCGGCTCCGGCGCACTGAAGGTGGGCGCCGATTTCCTGAAGCGCTATTTCCCGGATTCGCAGGTGTGGCTCAGCGATCCGAGCTGGGAAAACCACCGCTTCATCTTCGAGCGCGCCGGCTTCACGGTGAACACGTATCCGTACTACGACGAGGCGACGGGCGGCCTGAAGTTCGACGCGATGCTCGCGGCGATCGACGTGCTGCCGGCGCGCAGCATCGTGCTGCTGCACGCGTGCTGCCATAACCCGACCGGCGTCGACCTCGACGAAGGCCAGTGGGAGAAGCTGATCGACGTGATCGAGGCGCGCGGGCTGCTGCCGTTCGTCGACATGGCTTACCAGGGCTTCGGCGCGGGCCTCGACGCGGACGCGTTCGCGGTGCGCGAACTCGCCCGCCGCGGCGTGCCGGCGCTGGTCGCGAACTCGTTCTCGAAGAACTTCTCGCTGTACGGTGAGCGCGTGGGCGGCCTGAGCGTCGTCTGCGAGGATGCCGCGGCGGCCGACCGCGTGCTCGGCCAGCTGGCCGGCGCCGTGCGCTCGAACTACAGCAACCCGCAGACCTACGGCGCGAAGGTCGTGGCCGCCGTGCTCGGCACGCCGGCGCTGCGCAAGCAGTGGGAAGAGGAACTGGCGGCGATGTGCCGCCGCATCGCGCGGATGCGCCAGTCGATCCATGACGGCCTGCGCGACCATGTCAGCGGCGAGGCACTGACGCGCTACGTGAAGCAGCGCGGGATGTTCACGTACACGGGCCTGACCGAATCGCAGGTCGACGCGCTGCGCGAAGTGCATGGCGTGTACATCCTGCGTTCGGGCCGGATGTGCGTCGCGGGCCTGAACGACTCGAACGTCGCCATCGTGGCCGATGCGATCGGCAAGGTGCTGAAGAGCGGCGTCTGATCGCCGCGCGCCCCGGCGCGCCACGCGGCTGGCCGAACCGGCTGTCTCCCGCAAAGGGGGCAGCCGGTTTTTCGTTGTGCGGCCGCAATGTCCGCCACCCGGCTGACGCGGGCGCAGGCGCGGCGGTACGATCACGCAATCGGACGCAACACGAACAGGAGCGACATGGGCATCCGGATCATCCAGCTCGGCACGCCGCGCGCGGCCGGCGAGGGCCTGCGGATCGGCACGGTGCGGCGGCCGCCGCGCGGCGTGCCGAAGGCGGAATTCGCGTCGCGCAACTACTATGATGTATGGCTGCCGACGTTGTCGCCGAGCCCGGAACTCGTCGCGCAGGCGCAGGCCGCCGAAACGGACGCCGAATGGAATGCGTTCCGGCGTCACTTCCGCGCGGAGATGGCGCATGGCGATGCGCCGAAGGTGCTCGACCTGCTGGCGGCCCTGTCGGCGACCACCGCGTTCTCGATCGGCTGCTATTGCGACGACGAACGCCATTGCCACCGCAGCGTGCTGCGCGAACTGCTCGCGGAACGCGGCGCGACGATCGAGCCCGACGCGGGTTGAGCGTCGGTTGAAGGCGGGTTGAAAGCGAGCGAGCGTGTCGTCGCCAGTCGCGGCGGCACGCTGCCGCCGCCCATCGTGCGGCGCAGCGAACCCGTTGACGTGGGTCAAGCGTGGAGGCGCGCGCGCCACTATGCTCTTGTCATGGAGCGATCACGACGATGACAGGCGGACAGATGCAGATTGCCTTCCCGCCGGAACCGCCCGAATATTGCGCACGCGACCTGGTCGTGGCGTTTTCGGCGCTGGTCGACGGACGTTGCGTGCAGTGCGCGGTCACGGCCGAGGCGCTGGAAGATCATTTCGGCGCGCCGTCGCTGCTCGAACGCGACCTGCTGGCCGCATTCGAAGCGCACCGGTCGGCGATCGAGGCGATGGCGCGACGCATGCTCGAGGAAATCGGCGGCCGGCCGGTGCTGCTGCACAGCGGCCACTTCCGGCTCTGAGACGGATACAGCAGGAGGGTGCATGACACTGCAGGGCAACATTCACGAACGCGACTGGTCCGTCGAAGTCGAGACGCGCCCGTGCGAATCGGGCGAATTCCGCTGCCGCGTGTCGGTCGAGCATGGCGCTGGCGCCGCGCGCTTTCACCATACGTTCGAGCACAGCCATGCGTATCCGACCGAGCGGGAGGCGATGATCGAAGGGCTGCGGGCAGGCATGACGTGGATCGAGATGAAGGCGTCGCAGACCTTCAACGTATGAACGATCCCGCGCCGACGAAGGCGCGGGCAGACTATCGGCCGGGCAGCGATCGAAGAAATCGCGCCGTGCCACGGGCAACACCTGCCGCCGCATTTCGATGCGGGCGGCATATGCAAGGCGGTCGACGAGCGGGCGGCCCCGTCAGGAGACACGACATGGGCGTGGGCATGCAGATCGCCTGCCATGGATTCGCGGGTACCGCCGCGATCGAAGCCGAAGCCGGCGCGCTGCTGGTGCGGCTCGAGCGCTTCCGCGCGCTGATCGGCGGCTGCCACCTCGCCATCGAATCGCGTGCCGCGGCCGATGGCGCGCGCCGGTTCGACGTGCGGCTCGACCTCGTGATGCACGACACGTCGCGCTGGCTGCTGCCGGCGTGTGTCGGCGACGATTTGGACGACACGCTTCGCCGCGCGTTCAAGCAGGCCGAACAGGCGCTGATCGCATGCCAGGCGGGCGGTGCGAGGGTGGGGCTGCGCGACGCGGCGGCAGGCAGCCCGGCGCAATGAGGCATCGCACGCGATGCCGGCGATGCCGCGCTGGCAGCCGGGCGTCGGCGCGCCCGGTCAGACCCGGGCGAGCGCTTGCGAGTCGATGATGCGCACGCGCTTGCCGCGCGTTTCGACCAGCGCTTCGCGATGGAACCGCGAAAACATCCGGCTGACGGTTTCGAGCTTCATCCCGAGATAGCAGCCGATTTCCTCGCGCGTCATCCGCAGGTTGAATTCCGTCGCCGAATAGCCGCGTGCCTCGAAGCGCGACGACAGGTTCAGCAGGAATTGCGCGACGCGCTGTTCGGCCGACATCGTGCCGAGCAGCAGCATCTGGCTCGATTCGCGGACGATCTCGCTGCTCAGCATCTGGTAGAGGAAGTGCTGCATCGGCTTGATCTCGCGGCACGCCGCTTCGAGCGCGCCGAACGGGATGATGCACACGACGCTGTCTTCGAGCGCGATCGCGTCGCAGCAGTGCTGGCCGTTGCCGATGCCGTCCATCCCGAGCGTTTCACCGGCAATCTGGAAGCCCGTCACGTGCTCGCGGCCGTCGCGATGCATCATCACCGTCTTGAACGAACCCGCGCGCACCGCGTAGATGCTCTGGAACGGATCGTCGGTGCGGAACAGCGCGTCGCCCTGGCGTACCTGCCGGGTCGTGCAGATGATCGCGTCGAGGCGGCCGTATTCGGCGGCCGTCAGTTGCGGCGGCAGGCACATCGAGCGCATCGCGCACGCCGAGCAGCGCGCGGCGGGATGCTTGGCGGCGTCGGCACGCGTGACCGCGCGAAGCGGAATCGTCGGCCGGGGCGTGATGGATACGTCGGCGGCGCAGGCGGTGGCTGTGGACATGAGTCACTCCGGCTCGTCAGGGGCGGTGCACGCGAGCGTGCACCAGGGATTCGATGACGCGGCATGCGGCGTCGAATTCGACGGTCTTGTCGAAGAAGTAGTCGGCTCCGGCCGACGCGCATGCCTCTCTGAATGCCGGCGCCGAGTGATTCGTCAGCACGATAGTGACGATGCGCGGCGCGGCCTTCGACAGCGTCCCGATCAGGTCGAGGCCGCTGCCGTCCGCCAGCCGCAGGTCGACGATCACGACATCCGCCTGGCTGCTGCGGATGTGCGTCCACGCGTCCTGGCCGTCTTCCGCCTCGCCCACGACGGCGACACCGCGGATCGCGCCGACGAGCAGCGCGATCCGCTGTCGGACGGCGACGGCGTGATCGACGAGAAACACCCGGAGCGCGGCGGGCAACTGGCTGGCATTCATGCCGGCAGTATCGTGTTGCGCCGCCGAAAATGAAATCGGCCGAATTGGAAGTTGATGTAGGCCGCGGCGACGCGTTGTAGGGCGATTCCTACAACGCGTACGGGAAACCGCCGGAGCGGCCCCGGTGTGACGTGCCGCGTGTGGGGCGGGCGGGTCGTGCTGCCGGATCAGCCGGCCCGGCGCGCGTCGAGCGCATCGCGCGCGGTTCGGCACGCGGCCAGATCCCACGCCGCACAGCCGACGCTCTTGAACAGCAGCGGCCCGGTACGGTCGAATGCGCCGCCGAGCACGTCGGCGAGCGATGCGACCTGCTGCCAGTCGACCTGCGCGACGATCAGGTCGCCGGCCTCGTGGCGGGCGCCGGCCAGATCGTCGACGACCATCCGGCTGGCACGCACGGTGTTCGCGTCGATTTCCGCGGCGTCCGCGGTGAACGCGCCGACGCCGACCACGAGCCGGCCTTCGCGCGCGGCTTCGCGGTAGACGGGCGTGCGGCTCGTCGTCAGCGTCACGACGACGTCGATCGAATCGGGAACCGCGTCGCCGTCGAGCGGTGCGAGATGCGGCGCGAGCGCGCGGTGCGCGGCGCAGAATGCCGCCGCGCTGTCGGCGCGATTGCCGCGCACGTGCAGGCGCGCGTCGGGAAAGATCGCCGCGAGCGCTTCCGCGTGATTGGCCGCCTGCTTGCCGGTGCCGATCAACAGGATGTCGCGCGGCGCGGCGCCGTGCAGCGCCTGGATGCCGAGCGCGGTGATGGCCGCCGTGCGGCGTCCGGTGACCGTCGGGCCGTCGAGCGCAAAGCGCATCTCGCCGGTGGTCGCGTCGTACGCGGTCACCTGGCCGAGGATCGTCGGCAGCCCGCGCGCGCCGTTGCCCGGGCACACGTTCACGAGCTTGTGGGTCGCGAGGTCACGCGCGCTCGACGGCATCGACAGCATCACGCCGCCGGCCTGCAGCGGCACGACCAGGCGCTCGGGGCTGACGATCTCGCCCGCCGCATAGTCGGCGACGGCCTGCCTGAGCGTGGCGAGCAGCGCCGGGTAGTCGAGCAGCGCGGCCGTGTCGGCCGCATCGAAAACGGGAATCGGGGAAAGCGCGGTCATCGTGTACGTCGCATGCGTCGGTGAGCGTGGACGACGGGCGCATGCCGCGCCCGCCACAAAGCTGCCGGATACCGTGGCACAGGGCAGTGTGGATCGAATCTATACCACTTTCTGGCCTGCCCGCAACCCAGAAAATAAAGCGCCTCGCCGTTTTTGGTTCTAATATCTGTCCAGAAGGGCCGCCTTGGCCTCGATGCCGGCGCGCTCCGGTATAGTGCGAACCCATTCCAGATTCACGCCCGCGACCGGGCAGGAGCTACACGATGATGTCCGCGCGTCCCGACTCACTCGAAGGCGGATTCAAGCCGCTGCAGATCTACGAGCAGGTGGCCGAGAAGATCCGCGACGAGATCCGCGCGGGGCGCTACGCCGCCGAGTCGCGGCTGCCGTCCGAGCGCGAGCTCGCGGGGCTGTTCCAGGTCGGCCGGCCGGCCGTGCGCGAAGCGCTCGGCGCGCTGCAGAACGAAGGGCTCGTGTTCACCAAGCGCAATTCGGGCACCTACGTCGTCGCGGCGCCGCTCGACGTGCTCGCGCAGCGCGGCGACACGCACGAGGCGTCCGAAGCCGATTTCAGCCCGACGTCGACGCTCGACGTGCGGTTGATCCTCGAGCCGGCGATCGCGCGTCTCGCGGCCGCGCACGGCCGGGCCGACCCCGGCGCCGAACGCTACCTGGCCCAGATGGAAACCATTACCGACGTCGACGATCCGCATCAGCGGGCGCTGTGGAACGAGAGCGACCGGTTGTTCCACCGGCAACTCGCATTGATGACCGGCGACGCGCTGATCGTGAAGATCGCGGACGAAGTCGCGAAGACGATGGACCAGCCGCTGTGGAAGCGGCTGAAGGACGACGGCATCTACGACGCCGGCCGGATCCGGCTCTACGTGTCCGAGCATCGGCTGATCTACGAGGCGATCGTGTCGGGCGACGCCGATGCGGCGGCGTTCTATGTCGAGCAGCACATTCGCCGTGTGCGGCGCGACATCGCGCCGAAGTGACCGCGCCGAAATCGTTCTGGTCTGAAAAATGACCAGAATCGAACACTTTATTTTGAAATTGCTTGCGCGGTGACCACGCGTGTCCTACATTGGTTTCACACAAAACCAATCAGGAGACATCATGCGACACCTCGTTACCGCGCTTTCGGTGGCCATTGCCGCCGGCGCGCTGACTTCCGCGCACGCGCAGGAAGTCGTGATGATCGGCCATTCGGCGCCGCTGACCGGCCCGCAGGCCGCGAACGGCAAGGACAATGAAAACGGCGCGCGCCTGGCCGTCGACGAACTCAACAAGGCCGGCATCAAGGTCGCCGGCAAGGCAGTCACGTTCAAACTGGTTTCCGACGACGACCAGGCCGACCCGAAAGCGGGCGTGCAGGTGGCGCAGAACCTCGTCGACAAGGGCGTCGTCGCGGTGCTCGGCCCGTACAACTCGGGCGTCGCGATTCCCGCATCGCGCGTGTACTCGAATGCCGGCGTGCCGATGCTGCCGGTCGCATCGAACCCGGCGCTGACCAAGCAGGGCTTCAAGAACATCTTCCGGATCGGCGCGAGCGACGAGCAGCTCGGCGGCACGATGGCCACGTTCGCCGCGAAGACGCTGAACGCGAAAACCGCCGCCGTGATCGACGATCGCACCGCGTACGGGCAGGGCGTCGCCGAACAGTTCATGAACGTCGCGAAGGCGAACGGGATCAGGATCGTCGACCAGGAATACACGAACTCGTCGGCCACCGATTTCCTCGGCATCCTCACCAAGATCAAGGCCAGCAACCCCGACGTGATCTTCCTCGGCGGCTATGCGGCACAGGGCGCGCCGATGGCCAAGCAGATGAAGCAGCGCGGCCTGCGCGCGAAGCTGCTCGGCGGCGACGGCATCTGCTCGGCCGACATGGGCAAGGTCGCGGGCGACGCGGCATCGATCGTCTACTGCGCGCAGGGCGGCGTCGCGCTCGAGAAGACGGCGGCCGGCCGCGAATTCCTGAAGAAGTACCACGACACGTATCACACCGATACGCAGGTCTACGGCGTGAACTACTACGACGGGATGAAGCTGCTCGCCGACGCGATGGTCAAGGCCGGTACGACCACCGACAAGGCGAAGCTGATCGCGCAGCTCGCGAAGTCGAACTACGCGGGCGTCGCGGGCACCTATTCGTTCGACGCGAACGGCGACCTGAAGGGCGCGCCGACAACCGTCTACGTGATCCGCAACGGCCTGCCGGAACCCTACGCGAAATAAGCGGCGCACCAAGCGCCGCACAAGCCTGTCACCGGACGGCGGCGCGACCGCCGTCCTTCGTTTCGACGCATCCGATCGACCATGAAAATTTCCCGATCCCTTTCCACCGTCGAAGTGCATACGGGCGGCGAAGCGTTCCGCATCGTCACGAGCGGGCTGCCGAGACTGCCGGGCGACACGATCGTCCAGCGCCGCGCGTGGCTCAAGGAGAACGCCGACGAGATCCGCCGCGCGCTGATGTTCGAACCGCGCGGCCACGCCGACATGTATGGCGGCTATCTCACCGAGCCGGTGTCGCCGAATGCCGATTTCGGCGTGATCTTCGTGCACAACGAAGGCTACAGCGACCATTGCGGACACGGCGTGATCGCGCTGTCGACCGCCGCCGTCGAGCTCGGCTGGGTGCAGCGCACGGTGCCGGAAACGCGGGTCGGCATCGACGCGCCGTGCGGCTTCATCGAGGCTTTCGTGAAGTGGGACGGCGAGCATGCGGGGCCGGTGCGCTTCGTCAACGTGCCGTCGTTCATCTGGCAACGCGACGTGTCGGTCGAGACGCCGTCGTTCGGCACCGTGACCGGCGACATCGCGTACGGCGGCGCGTTCTATTTCTACGTCGACGGCGCGCCGTTCGACCTGCCGGTGCGCGAAGCGGCAGTGGAAAGGCTGATCCGCTTCGGCGCGGAAGTGAAGGCCGCCGCGAACGCGAAATACCCGGTCGTGCATCCGGAGATTCCGGAAATCAACCACATCTACGGCACGATCATCGCGAACGCGCCGCGCCATCCGGGCTCGACGCAGGCGAACTGCTGCGTGTTCGCGGATCGCGAGGTCGACCGCTCGCCGACGGGCTCCGGCACCGGCGGCCGGGTCGCGCAGCTCTACCAGCGCGGGTTGCTCGCGGCCGGCGACACGCTCGTCAACGAATCGATCGTCGGCACGGTCTTCAAGGGGCGCGTGCTGCGCGAAACGACGGTCGGCGGGATGCCCGCCGTGATTCCGGAAGTGGAAGGCAGCGCGCATATCTGCGGGTTCGCGAACTGGATCGTCGACGAGCGCGATCCACTGACCTACGGTTTTCTCGTGCGCTGAGTCGCCGCGCCGATCGACCGCGCGTTGCGTGGCTTCCCGTTTGTCGTACCAGGCTTGGCGCGTCGTTCCCGTCAGGGAGCGCGCGCCTTTTTTGCGTGTGAACCGGCGCCCGGCCGCCCGTGCAGGCGGGCGCGACGCCGTCGCGGTTCGACGGGCCGCGCGAGTTTGGTACGATGCACCCTTTTCAGCCGAGCTCCACCCGCGTGAATCGCCGAAACGTGTCGTCAGTGCGTGACTTCTGTGCCAGATGGGTCGCGCGCGCCCAACCCGTCGCGGCTGCCGCCGTCGCGAGGGTCAAGCCTCTCGCCGCCGTTGCGTGGCACCACCTGCGTCATCCGACGCGCCGCGGCGTGCTGCTCGCGGGCGCCGCCGTGCCGGCGCTGTTCGTGGTGTACGTGGTCGTGCTCATCCCGTTTACGCCGGGCATCGGCGACATCCGCAAGGCGCGTGTCGACCAGCCCGCGCAGGTGCTGTCCGCCGACGGCAAGCTGCTGGCCGAATTCAAGCCGTCGAACCGGGAATGGGTGCCGCTCAAGCAGATCTCGCCGCACATGGTCGACGCGCTGATCGCGACCGAGGATCACCGCTTCTACGAGCACCACGGCCTCGACTGGAAGCGCACGGCATCGGCCGCGCTCCATACGTTCTCGGGCAGCCGCCAGGGCGGCTCGACGATCACGCAGCAGCTCGCGCGCAACCTGTATCCGGACGAAATCGGCCGCGCGCCGACGCTCACGCGCAAGGTGAAGGAGGCGATCACCGCGCTGAAGATCGAGGCCGTCTACAGCAAGGACCAGATCCTCGAGACCTACCTGAACACGGTGCCGTTCCTGTACAACGCGTACGGCGTCGAGATGGCCGCGCGCACCTATTTCGACAAGTCCGCCGACGAGCTGGACGTGCTCGACAGCGCGACGCTCGTCGGGATGCTGAAGGGCAACAGCTACTACAACCCGGTGCTGAACCCCGAGCGCGCGCTGCAGCGGCGCAATACGGTGCTCGGCCAGATGGTGAAGTACGGCAAGCTGTCGCCCGCGCAGTTCGCGCAATTGCAGCGCCGGCCGTTGCGGATCGATTTCGAGCGCCAGAAGGAGCCGCCCGGGCCGGCGCCGCATTTCGCGCAGCAACTCCGCAAATGGCTGATCGCATGGGCCGACCGCAACGACTACAACATCTACGCGGACGGCCTGATCGTGCGCACGACGATCGACTCGCGGCTGCAGCAGATGGCGACGCAGGCGCTCACGCTGCAGGGCAACCAGTTGCAGGGCATCGCGAACAACGCGTGGAGCGGCCGCGACGGCTGCGGCACCGACAACGAGGTCTTCCGCACCTTCATGCGCGAGTCGCCCGAGTACAAGGCCGCGCAGGACGCTGGCAAGGACGACGCGGCCGCGATGAAGCTGCTCGCGGCCGATCGCGGTTTCATGCGTGCGCTGTGCAAGACCAAGACCGACGTGCAGGCCGGCTTCCTCGCGATCGACCCGCGCAACGGGCAGATCCGCGCGTGGGTCGGCAGCCGCGACTTCACCAGCGAGCCGTTCGACCACGTCGCGCAGGCGCGGCGCCAGCCGGGCTCGACATTCAAGCCGTTCGTCTATGGCGTCGCGTTCGCGAACGGGATGAAGCCGGACGACACGTTCATCGACCAGCCGGTCGAGATCCCGTTGAAGGGCGGCGAGATCTGGCGGCCGAACGACGACGTGCCGCCGACGGGCAAGCCGATGACGCTGCGCGACGCGGTCGCGCTGTCGCGCAACCGGATCACCGCGCAGGTGATGGAGAAGGTCGGGCCGGCCTCCGTCGCCAGGCTCGCGCGCGACATGGGCGTGCGTGAAAGCCCGCTCGAACGCGTGCCGTCGCTCGCGCTCGGCACGAGCCCGGTCACGCTGAAGGAGATGGTCGCGTCGTACGCGACGGTCGCGAACGGCGGGCTGTATGTCGAGCCGCAGATGGTGACGCGCATCGAGAACCGCCAGGGCGACGTGCTTGCCGAATACGCGCCGGCGCCGCCCGAGCGCGCGCTCGACGCCGAAACCGACAAGACGCTGCTCAGCGTGATGCGCGATGTCGTGACGCGGGGCACGGGCGGCAGCATCCGCACGCGCTTCGGGATTCGCGGCGACGTGGCCGGCAAGACGGGCACGACGCAGGACAACGCGGACGGCTGGTTCATCCTGATGCAACCCGGCCTCGTTGCCGGCGCGTGGGTCGGTTTCGACGACGGCCGCGTGACGTTGCGCAGCGATTACTGGGGGCAGGGTGCGCACAGCGCGCTGCCGATCGTCGGCGATTTCTTCCAGCGTGCGCAGCGCGCCCGGATCGTCGACACGAAGGCGAAATTCGATACCGAGCCGTCGCCGGGCTGGTTCGCGTCGCTGCGCGAGCGCGTGACGGACCTGTTCGACACATGGTTCCCGCCCAAGCCTGAGAAGGCGCCCGCGCCGGCCAGGACGCAGCGGGTGGAGCGCGCGCCAGAGGCTGACACCGGCACGGAATCGGCCGCCTCGGCCGCCTCCGCGCCGGAGGCGGCATCGGGTGGCATCGTCGAGGAATGGGTGCCGGCGTCGGAAGTGGCCGCGTCGGCTGCCGCGCTGTCGGCCGGCGCGTCGCAACCGCAGCCTGCTCAGCCGCCAGCGGGGGCGAGCATGCCGGGCGGGGGCAGCTCGGGCCTCGGTGCTGCGCCGGCCGCCGCCCCTTCGGCTGCACCGGCCCAGCCGCCCGTGCCGGCCGCTCCCGACGCGAGCGGCGCTTCGCAGTAACGAAGCCGTTCAGATTTCGCGCGCGGCTGCCGTAATCATGGTGTCACGACAGCTCGCGCGGTCGCTCCGCGCCTCTCCGATGAGGCTATCTTCCGACTACGTCGCGCTCGCGCGCGACGACCTCGCTGCCAGTGTCCCGCTCGCCTTCGATCTCTACGATGCCGACGGCGCCGCGCTGCTGCCGGCGGGCACGACGCTGCGCGATGCCGCGCAGCATGCATTCCTGTTCGACCATTTCCGGCCGGTACGTCGGCGCGACGACACCGAAGCCGAAACCGACACCGCGCCGCGCGTGCCCGACGCGGTGCCGCACGCCACGCGAATGGGGTTGTCGGCGGGCGCCGCGATCGGCATCCGCCGCCGGGTCGGCACGACCCGCGGGCTGCAGCGCTACCGGCTGATCGGCATTGCCGCATCGGGTGCACTGTTCGTCGAGCCGCAGCCGGCGGCCGCGTTCGACTTCGCGAGTGGCGACGACATCGAGGCGGTGGCCATCGGCCGTGCCGCGGTGTCGCGTTTCGGTGCGACGGTGGAGTCGGTGCAGGGGGCGGGCGGCGCGCGGTTCCTGGTCCTGTCGCCCCCGGGTTTCGTCGACCGCCTGCGCACACGCGCGGAGCCGCGCGTGCCGGTGCGGATCGCCGCCTGCTGCGCAGGCGGAGCGGAGGGTGCGGAAGGCATCGGGATGGTGCACGACATCAGCGTGAGCGGGCTGTCGATTGCCGTCGACCGGCCGATTGCCGCCATCGGCGAGCCCTTGCGCGTGCTGTTGCCGTACGCGACGGGCGGCCGGGTCGAGCTGCTGACGCTCGACGGCACGGTGCGGGCCGTCCATGCCGACCCGGCGGCGCCCGCGCTGACGCTGCATCACGCGGCGTTCGGCGAGACCGGCGCCGACGACCTGATTCGCCTCAAGGCGCTGCTGTTCGACCGGCTGATGGCGTCGTCGGGGCGCTGATGCCCGGCGGGGCGCGCCGGGTACCGTTTCGCGGCATTCGGTGCGCGAACGCCGATAATCGTCTGACGATTCAGCGAATATCGCGACGATTGTATGTTTTCCGTCAACAGTGAATTCGTGATTTAAGTATTTACCCTGATAGAGCTGCCTCCTAGACTTCTACTCATGCGCAACGACCCCGAGTCCGAAGCGCCTGACAAAACAATCCTGGAGGTAACGCATCATGAAATCGCTGATCAAGGCAGTTGCACTGGCCGCCCTGGTGGCCGCACCGGTCGTTTCGTTCGCCCAGAGCCAGCAGCCGCTGACGCGCGCGCAAGTGCGCGCCGAGCTGGCCCAGCTCGAAAAGGCCGGCTACAACCCGAACGACTGGATCAACTACCCGGAAAACATCCAGGCCGCGCAGGCAAAGATCGCCGCCGCACAGAACACCGGCGCGCAAGCCGATGCAACGGGCTACGGCTCGAACCCTGTCGGGACGTCGCAGTCGGGTCAGCGTGTGCTCGTGCCGGCCGCCACCGACCGTTCGTCGGTGTTCTTCGGCCACTAAGCCCGGCAGCGCCCGCAAGGGCGCCCGGCGCTTGCCGTCTCTTCCGAAACCCGTGCACGGTGTCCGTGTGCGGGTTTTGCATTTTGGCTGCCTGAATCGTTGGGGGCGGGCGCGAGCGCGTTGCGCCCGATGCGCATCAGCGGCGGCTGCCCGCCTGGCGCGCGCGTGTCGCGAGCACGGCCGCGACACCGCCGAGGATCGCGGTCGATGCGAGCGCGAGCCGCCAGGTCGGCTGTTCCGACAGGAACAGCACGGCGCCGCACGCAGCGATGGGGGGAACGGAGAGTTGAACCGCCGCGGCGCGCATCGCCGTGAGGTGCCGCAGCGCGGCATACCAGAGCACGTAGCCGAGGCCCGAGGTCAGCGCGCCCGAAAGCACGGCAAGTACGACGCCGGCCGGCGTGACGTGGAAGCGGGCGGCGAGCGCGACGCTCAGCGCGAGCGCCAGCGGCGCGGCGCGCAGGAAATTGCCGGCGGTCGCCGCGACCGGATCGACGGGCCGACGGCCGCGTATCGAATAGATTCCCCATGCGATGCCCGCGGCCGTCATCAGCGCGGCGCCGCGCGGCGTCGGCGCGGCGAGCCCCGGTGACACGAGATACACCAGTCCGCCGAGCGCCGCGCCGAACCCGGCCCAGCCGGTCGCGGCAAACCGTTCGCCGGCGTGCCATCCCGCCGCAAACATCGTCAGCTGCACCGCGCCGAACAGGATCAGCGCGCCGGTGGCCGCGCTGACGGTCAGATACGCAAACGAGAAGCACGCGACGTACACGAACAGCATCGCCGCGGCGGGCCAGTCCGCAGGCTGGGCGGGCCGCCGCGCACCCGCGCGGGCGACGATCGCGAGCATCAGCGCGCCGGATACGAGACGCAGGCTGCCGAAGCTGGCCGCGTCGATCCGTCCGGCCTGCAGCGCGAGCCGGCACAGCAGCGAATTCGACGCGAACGCGAGCATCGCGATCGACGTCAGCGCGGCGACGCGCATGCCCGGCCGGACATGCAGCGCGAACGTGGAGGCAAGCGGTCGCATCGCGGGCCTCACGCGTGGCTGGCAACGATCAGCACGGCCGCGCCGAACAACGCGGCGCCAAGCGGCGCGGTGAGCGCCTGCCCCCAGGCCGCATTCTTCTCGAGTGCCATCAACGCGGCGAGCGCCAGCATCCAGCCGAGACTCCCGGCGCCGACGACGAACATCAGCAGCATCAGCGCCCAGCAGCAGCCGACGCAGAAGATCCCATGGCTGACGCCGAGCGCAAACGCGTGACGCATCGGCGTGCGGCCACGCCAGCGGCTGATCACGAAACTGAACGGCGTGCGGCAACGATCGAGGCAATGCGTCTTCAGTCCGCTGAACTGGAACGCGCCCGCGAGCGCGAAGACGGCCGCGCCGATCAGCCAGCCGCGCCACGCGAGCGCCGGCACGCGCGCGACACCTGCCAGCACCAGCCCGTGCAGGCCGTGCGCGACGAGTCCGAAACCGCTCCACGTGGCGACGTAGCCGATGCCGACGAGCGCGAGCAGGCGCGTCTGGTCGGGGCGGCTCGCGACGACGCGGGCGAACGCATCGAACAGCGACAACGTCGTCGGCAGCATCATCGCGAGGATCATCAGCGTCCAGCCTGCCGCATCGAACGCGGCCGGCAGCCACAGCGTGCCGCCCGGCAGCGCGCGGCATAGCGCGCTGAACGGTGCGGACAATGCGCTGTCGCCGTGGTCGAGGTAGCGCCCGTACGGGCTGCGCGTCCATGCCCACAGCGTGAGCCACGCGAACGCGACGAGACTCGCGAGCACGAGCGGAAACAGGCGCCGATGCAGCGAAGCGGCCATGACCGTGGGCGTGCAATCGCGCTTCACGCGTCGAACAGGAACGTGCTCTGCAGCGCGTTGTGATTCTTCAGATCGACGTCGATGCCGATCGCCGCGTTCTTCGACCGGTAGACCGGCGCCTTGCCGACGAACACCGGTGCGCCGGGTACCGTCGAGAACACGGTGTCGGTCAGCGTCGTCTGCGCGCCGCTCGGGCCGAGATACGGCTCGAGTTCCGCGTGGTAGTCGGTGCCGATCGACAGTGTGCCGCGTGCCCCTTCGACGTTGAAGGCGATGGGGGCGCGTTCGATCGACACGACCGTGCCGATCAGTTTCGCGAGTTCGGCGATCGGGCCGCCGGCCTGGCCGGTGTAGACCTTCAGCAGCGCCTGCTCCTGCGCGTCGGATGCCGTGTCGCTGACGTAGATCGCGGCCGTCCAGTTGCCTTGCAGGATGTTGCCGGGCACGCGGCACACGGCGGCGATCGTGTTGCCGCTCACGTCGACGCCGTCGACAGTGCCCTTGTCGACATGCCATGCGACGATCGTGTCGCAGACGCCGAAATCCGGGTCCTCGCCGATCCAGCACGGGCAGAGTACGCGACAGTTGCAGACCTCGAGCAGACGGCCTTCCAGGTGATAGCTCATGATTCCCTCCAGGGAGCGACGGCGATGGCACGTTGGGCCGGGTGGAGGAACCTGACTGACGAGTCGTCACCCCGCTCGGCGATGCGAACGCGAAATGCGCTGAGGAATGCGCGGAAGCGGAGACGGGATGGATGCGATAGCGCGGGCCTGAAGCGGCGTATCGATTTTCCAGTGTAGGTGCGCGGGGCCGATATGCAAGCCGTCGCAGGCGCTGCGATGCCGGCTGACAAGCCGGCGCGCGTGCGCTAGCATCGCGATCGGCATCGCCGCCGCACGGCGGCCGATGCGCGACAGCACGACAGGCCCGGCACCGGGTTCCACGACTTCAACGAACAACAAGGAGCATCCATGCGTGTCTTGACCGGTTTGCTGTGCGCACTGGCGCTGGCGGCGAACGTCGCCCATGCACAGGCGAATTGTGCCGACGCGACGGACCAGGCGGCGATGACGGCGTGCGCCGATCGCGCGTACAGGAAATCCGACGGGGAACTGAACCGGATCTACCAGGCCGTCACCGCGCGCCTGCGCGATGCGCGGCCGCTCGCCGACAAGCTCGTGAACGCGCAGCGTGCGTGGATCGCGTACCGCGATGCCGAATGCAGCTTCTCCAGCGCGAACGCCGAGGGCGGCAGCGCGTATCCGATGGTCGTGTCGACCTGCCTCGACGATCTGACGAAAGCGCGCACCGAAACGTTGAAGGGCTATCTGTCGTGCGAGGAAGGCGATCTCGCGTGCCCGGTGCCCGCGAAGTAGGCGTGGTGAGCGGCCCACGGCCGGGCGCACGGCGCGCGGCCGGGCGGCGCGCGCCATCCGCTGCCAGACGCCGCTAGACGTCGTCCGTTTCGTCGAGCAGCTTGTGCCGCATCGCGTAGCGCACCAGCGCCGCTTCGTGCGGCATCTGCATCTTTTCCAGGATCCGTGTCTTGTACGTGCTGACCGTCTTCGCGCTCACGCACAGCGCGTTGGCGATCTCGGTCAGCGTCTGGCCCGCCGCGATCCGCCGGAACACGTCGAATTCGCGATCGGACAGCCGCTGGTGCGGCAACGTCTCGGCCGGCTCGTTCAGGCTCTGCGCGAACTGCTCGGCCATCGCGAGGCTCACGTAGACGCCGCCCGACGCCACCTTCGTGACCGCGCCGACCAGCTCGGCGCTCGCGCTTTCCTTCGTCAGATACCCCGACGCGCCGGCACGGAACGCGCGCACCGCGTACTGCTGCTCCGCGTGCATGGTCAGCACGAGTACGCGCAGCGCGGGCTTCTCGTCCTTGATCTGCTTGATCAGCTCGACGCCGTTGCGGCCCGGCATCGACAGGTCGAGCACCAGCACCTGGGCGGGCGTGGCGCGCACGAGCGCGATCGTCGACGGGCCGTCGCAGGCTTCGCCGGCCACTTCGAACCCGGTGGCGTTCTGGAGGATGTGCCGCAGACCGTCGCGTACGAGCGTATGGTCGTCGGCGATGAGCACCTTGATCATGAGATGAGCGTTTCCTGTTGTACGGTGCTGAGCGGGAGGGCGACGGTGATCGAGAAACCGCGCGCGAGCGCGGTGTCGATCGTCACGGTGCCGCCCAGCATGTGGGCGCGTTCGCGAATGCCGATCAGGCCGAACGATTTGTCTTCGTGGGCCGGGCCGCCGGGTGCCGAGCCGCGGCCGTTGTCCGCGACGCGCAATACGCAGAAGCCTTCCTCCACGTCGAGCCGCAGCGCGACGCGCGTCGCATCCGCATGGCGCGCGACGTTCGTCAGCGCTTCCTGGACGATCCGGAACAACGTGGTCGCGCCCGCGCTGGTGAACGTGAGGCCGCCCGTTTCGATGTGCCGCTCGACGTCGATCCCGTAGCGGTTCGTGAAATCGTTCGCGAGCCATTCGATCGCCGGCACGAGGCCGAGATCGTCGAGCATCACGGGCCGCAGGTCGGCCGCGATGCGCCGCACCGATGCGACCGTTGCGTCGATCAGCCGCCGCATGCCCTGCAGGTGCGACAGCACGCCCTCGTCGGGCAGCGCGCGGCCGGGCACGCGCAGTTGCTGTTCGACCACCGACAGATCCATCTTCAGCGCGGTGAGCTGCTGGCCGAGGTCGTCATGCAGTTCGCGCGCGATTCGGGTCTTTTCCTCTTCGCGCACGTTCTGCAGGTTCGCCGACAGTTCGCGCAATTCCTCGCGCGACAGCTTCAGCGCATTCTCCGCGCGCTGCCGCTCGGTGATGTCGCGCAGCATGACCGTGTAGAGCTTGCCGGACGCATCGCGGATCTGCGAGATCGATGCCTCGATCGGGAACTCCTCGCCGTTGGCGCGCAGCCCGAACAGCACCCGCTGGCGGCCCATCTGACGTTCGGACACGCCCGTCACGCCGAACTGGTCGACGTGCTTCGCGTGCGCGGCGCGGAACCGTTCGGGGATGAAACGCGACAGCGGCGCGCCGATCGCTTCCATCGCGGACACGCCGAACACCTGCTCGGCCATCGGATTGAAGATCACGACCGTCTGCTTCTCGTCGATCGTGATGATCGCTTCCATCGACGAACGGATGATGCCCATCATCCGCGCCTCGTTGAGGATGCCGCGGCTGCTCGCACCGGAATCGGCGGCACCGGTGCGGCGCAGCAGTGCATGGACGAGCATCGCGAACGCGATCGACGCGATCAGCCCGGCGGCGAGCACGGTGCCGGCCGCGCGTTGCGCGCCGGTTGCGCTCGGGCGGCCGTCCGCGGAATAGGCGAGCGTCAGCACGGTGCCGCCGAAGCTCAGCTCGTCGGTGCGCCGCATCAGGTCGGGCGATGCCGACGCCTCGTCGGTCGTCGTTTCGACGGCGACGATCGCACGCCGGTCGCCGCCGGCGGTCATCGACACGTCGATTCCGCGTTCCGCGTCGAGCGCGCGCTCGATCAGGCGACGCGGGCTCAACGCCGCGAACAGCACCCCGTCGGCGGCGGTGTCGCGCGCGCCGGACGGCGGGGCGGCCGCATGCGGCGACGCGGCGACCGGCACGAACAGCGTGAAAGTGCGGGCGTCGCGGGATGTGTCGTCGTCGGCCGGGTGGACGCCGAGCGCGATGTCGCCGGTCTGCAGCGCGCGCGCGAGCGGCGCCGCGTCGGATGCGCCGAAGCGCACGACGGGCGAATTCGACGCCGGCGCGCTGAGCACCGCGGTCGCGAGCGTGCCGGCCGGCATCGGGTTCGTGCCGGCGAGCGCGGTGCGGGTCGCGGGCGGCAGCGGCGCATAGCCGATCTGGCGAACCGGCGAGCGGCCGCTGTCGAGGTCGAGCGTGTCCGCGTACCGGCGCCACTGCTCGGGCGTCATGTCCGGGACGAGGCTGAACGCGCCGCGCGCGCCTTCGAGCACGGCAACGCCGGACTGCAGCTCGTGGCGGAGCATGGCCGTCACGTGCGACGTGCGGCGTTCGAAACGCGTATGGACGGCGCCTTGCCACTGCTCGCGCACGAGCAGCGCGACGCCGAGCGACAGCGCCGCGCCGGCGCACAGCGCAACGACGCCGGCCGCGAGCGGCTGGCGTAACATGATCTGGAGGCGCGTGGGCCCTCGGGCGTCACGCGTCGGGGTTCCACTGGCGGTCATTCGATGGCCATTCTGTTGTCGGGGGCCGCCCCGTGGCACGGGGGCAGCGCAGCAAAACCGGGCAAAACTCGCACCGGCTGCACGCAACGTCTATTTTCAAGATGAAATTGTGCGCGATTTACACATTTTTTGTAATGGGGTCACTAGAAATTGCGGCAATCGGCGTGAAGCAGCGGGCACGCCGGCCGCACTTGACGCGCATCAACGGGCGCGCCGGCACGTGGGGCAGACTGTTCGGCAGGCCAGCCGGCACCGGGCCGGGTGGCGATAACGGGCCGCCGTCGCGCAACGCGCGAGGCGTGTCCGGTCGGAGGGACGGACCATGTACAAGCGGATTTTCGTCGGGCTCGACGGCAGCCCGAGCGCGCGTCTCGCGCTGAACGAGGCGATCCGGATCGCGGCGGCGTCAGGCGGCGAAGTCACCTGCGCATATGTCGTCGAGCACCGGCCGCAGCTCGTCGACGTCGATGCGGGTTTCGCGGCCGAGCGCGATGGCGATGCGGCCGCGACCGATGCCGCGACGCCGGTGCTCGACGCCGCGAAAGCGGTGCTCGCCCAGGAGCATGTGCCGGGCACCGTGCGCGCGCTCGACGCCTACGGCGAGGATGTCGCCACCGTGCTGATGCGCACGGCGGCCGAAACCGATGCCGACCTGATCGTGATGGGCACGAGCGGACGGCACGGCCTGCGCAGGCTGCTGCTCGGCAGCGTCGCCGAATCGCTGCTGCGCGCGGCCGACCGGCCCGTGCTGCTGGTGCGGCATAGCGAGCCCGGCGCGCCGTCGGCTGAGTGACGTCGTGGGCGCGGCGCTGACGCATCGGCGGCCGCGGGCGGCGGCTGTCGCGCGGATTCGCCGGATGACGGCCTGACGAAATGGAAACGCACGATGCGCCGGCCGACGCTCGGCGTGTGAACGCGGGTGCTGTTTCTGTCGCGCCGGCCACCGGCTGGGCGAGGGCGGTACACCCGATGCGCCCCGTGGGCGCAATCGCGTGCCCATGGTTGCATCCCGATGCGCAGTTCTGGCAGCATCGGCCGGTGTCCGCTTGATCGCCGCGCGCATGGCCGCGGCGTTCGACCCAGCGGCATCCGGCGGCATGCGGTCGCGTTCGCGACGGGCGAAGCGATCCGGTGCGCTGGGTGTCCGGTTCCTTACCTTACCGACGTCATCCGCCATGCCGATTTCCGCTACCGACCTGATTCGCCAGTTCGACCTGCAGCCGCACCCCGAAGGCGGCTATTTCCGCGAAACCTACCGTGCGACCGATTCGGTCGTGCGTCCCGCCGACGGCGCGCCGCGCGCCGCGTCGACGGCGATCTACTACCTGTTGTGCGACGGCGCTTACTCGTCGTGGCATCGAATCCGTTCCGACGAAGTCTGGCATTTCTATGCGGGCGATCCGATCGAGGTATGGGTGCTCGACGAGCGCGACGGGTTGACGATCCACCGGCTGGGCAACCCGCTCACGCATCCGGGCACCGTGTTCCAGGCGGTCGTGCGGGCCGGGAGCTGGTTCGGCGCACGCTGCGCGGCGCCGGAGCACGTCGCGCTCGTCGGCTGTACGGTGGCGCCGGGTTTCGAGTTCGCGGAATTCGAACTGGCCGACGCAGCCGTGCTGGCCGCCGCGTTTCCCGACTACGCGGAACACGTCGCGCGGCTTGCGCAGCGCCCGGACGCGTGAGCGCGACGGCGGTGCCGGCAACCTCCTGAAGCCCGCGCCGAAGGCGCGGGTTCCGCGCGATCGCGGCCAAACCCGTTTAGAATGCCCGTCATGCACTGGTCGGCTGCGGACATGCCGCGGCGGCCGCTGCCCAGCCGGTTCGACGGCCCCCGTCGCGCGGCCGCATGTCTTCCAGGAGCGCCGCCGTGTGGCACTTTCCCATCGCTATTCCATCGTCGCTCGGCCCGTGGGCCGTGTTCGCGAGCGTGTTGATCACGCAGCTCGGCGTGCCGGTGCCGGCCGTGCCGATGCTGATTCTCGGCGGCACGATGGCGGCAATGGGGCAGGCATCCTGGGTCAGCATGTTCGCGGCGGCGATCGGCGCGACGATGCTGGCCGATTCGCTGTGGTTCTTCATGGGCCGCACGCGCGGCCGGCGCCTGCTGAACGGCCTCGTGCGCTTCTCGCTGTCGCTCGACACCACGCTGCGTTTCGCGCGTAACGTATTCGAAAGATACGGCGCGCCGCTGCTCGTGCTGTCCAAGTTCCTGCCGGGCCTCGGCCTCGTGTCGGCGCCGCTGCTCGGCACGACCGCGATCGGTGTCGGCGTGTTCCTGTTCTGGGATCTGGCCGGCGCGTCGTTGTGGGCCGCGTTCTGGCTGGTCGGCGGGGCGGCCATTCACGACCAGATCGTCCAGTTCGTGCTGTGGGTGCGCGCGAGCGGCGGCACGATCCTCGACGCGTTCCTCGCGATCTTCATCACGTTCCTGCTGTACCGCTGGGTGCGTCGCGTGCAGTTCCGCCGTTATCTCGCGCAGGTGCGCATCTCGCCGCCGCAGCTCGTCGAGATGATGACGTCGGACGAGCCGCCGCTGATCTTCGACGCGCGGCCGAAGGCAATTCGCGAGCGCGAACCGTACCGGATCGCCGGCGCGGTGCCGGTCGATCTCGATTCGCCGGACCTGCTCGACCCCGAATTGCTGAAACGGCCGATCGTCGTCTATTGCGTGTGCCCGAACGAAGCCACCGCGAAGCGCCTGATCGCGAAGATGCAGCGCAAGAAGATGATCCACAACATCCGGGCGCTGAAGGGCGGCCTCGATGCGTGGGAAAAGCACGGCTACCCGGTCGAGCCGATGCCGGCCGATCTCGACGCGTCGCGTTATTTCGTGCGACCGGAACACGGTGCGCTCGAAGGCGAATATACGGTGCGCGCGACGCTGTCGAAGTGACGCCCAGAGGGGCTGTTCGTGACGAAGAAAGCGTGCCCAATTTCGGGTGGGCGGTAAGCTGACCTGCGGCGCTCAGAGGTCCCAATCCGAAAGCCAAACTCGTCTGGTTGCGAGATGTATTGGCATACGACATTCGCGTTCAGCGGGTTGCAAGGACGCTATCTCAAGAAGAGTTTGGTTTCGCCGCCGGGCTGGATCGGACCTCTATCCATCAGGTTAAAAAAAACCTATCGGTCGACCATGTCGAACGAATCGCGATAGCGCTGGCAATCGATCCGGCTCCATTGTTTTGCCGCCCCTTAGGGACGGAGTCCCTACCTCCTTTGGCACGCTTGGTAACAATTTGCGATGCCTCCCGACAAGGTCGAGTGACGCATGCATGCGCGCGCCGCTTCCGGCGGCCCTGCGTAAGTGCGTGTCGAGTCGGCAAATATTCCTCAGTCTTTAACTACAATCGTGCCCGAGCGACCTGACGTCGCTGCCGGCTGACTGTCTTTGCGTTGTTCCACTGACGGTAGCGAACCTGAGAGAAGGACGACAAAAAATGGCGCTTAGACGACCCGCGCCCGGGGATCTGAAGAATCGCGACCTGTACGAGGCCGTCCATCGCGGTTTGTTGCAGCACGACCGGCTGTTGATGCTGGATACACCACTCGGCAAGAACGCATTGACCCCGTTGCGGGCGCGTGGATCGTCCGGGATTGGCGGTGACAACCATTGGACAATCGACGTTGCGTCACTGCGCGACGATACGGCGCTGCTGTCGCTGATGCATCAGCCCGTCACCCTGTGGATTCAACAGCGTACGGCGCTATACGCAGATTCGGTTTATCGACCCGTGCACGGTTTCGTGCATCAAGTTGGATATTTGGGCGGGGACGGTAGCGTTTCAACGTACCAGCTTGAATTTTCATCCGCGCTGATTTTCCTGAGCAAGACCCACAACGATGAAGGCTGGCTCGAAAAAGACGCGCGTGAAATCATTTCCGACATATTCAACCGCTATCCGCAGCTGCAGGGGCGGTTCCGGTTCGACCTGACGCGCGAACCTGCGGTGCGCTCATGGTGCCGTCAGAGCGAATCCGATCTTCATTTCGTGTACCGCCTTCTCGAAGATGAGGGCATGTATCTTCGTTGGGTCCACGAACCGACGAAGGAAGGCGAGCCGCCGAAAACAACGCTTGTTATCGTGGACCGCGCATCGTCGATGCCGGAAGCAAAACCGGCCGAATATTATCGCGGGAACAGTGATCACGAGGCGGACGGGTTCACTCAGTGGGCGATCATGCAGACCATGCAGAGCCTGAGTTATATGTCGCGTGCGTTCGACTATAAGCGCCCGACATCCCATTTCCAGACGGAAAGTGCCCTGCAATCCACGACATATGTAATGGACGGCGGGCGGCAGTCGGAATCGCGCAGCATCCCTGCTGCACCGATGACGATTTATCAGCCGACGGCGTACGGCTATCCGGATTCAGACAGCGGCGAAGGCCGTGCCCGTCGTCGTGTTGAAGAGTGGGATTCGCGTGCGCGTCGCTATTTCGGAGTCGGCGGTCTGCGATGGCTCGATGCCGGATCGCGATTCACGTTGGACAATCATCCGCGTCACCCCGATAGCGATCCCAAGAAGCGGGAATTCCTCGTCATTGAGGCGCGTTGGTTCATCGAAAACAACGTGTCGATTGGTCAACAGGCGACGGAATATCCGCGCAGTCTGCGCGCAACGCTGGCCGAGCAGCAGGCAGCACATGGGACGCGCTTCAAGACACCAGAGCACCCGCAGGACGGGACGGCCGGGTTTTTCGTCATCGAGGTTGAGGCACAAGAGGCGAGTGTCGAATATCGCAGCCCGCTCGCGCATTCCAAGCCGAACATGACCATCGAGCATGCGATCGTCGTGACGCAGCAAGGATCGGAAGCGTGGACGAACGAGCGGAACCAGGTACGTGTGCATTTCGCATGGGACCGCAAGAACCCGGACGGCACCTTCGCATCGTCGCCGCTGCTATCGACCATGCAGGCCGATACGGGCAACGGCTACGGCTCGGTGCACGTGCCACGGGCCGGTGAATGGGTTTTAATCGCCTACTGGGCAAACGATTGCGACAAGCCGTTCATTTTGGGGCGCGTCAACGGCGGCACGACGCCTTCGCCATGGCATTCGAATGTCCTGCTGTCGGGATTCCAGTCGCAGGGGTTCGGCGGTACGGGCGCGTTCAATTCGTTCGTCCACGACGACGCCACGAACCAAAGCGGTACACGGCTCGTCAGCTACACGGGCAGCAGCTACGCATCGATCACGCAGGGATACTTGATTCAGCAGAGCGGAAACACGCGCGGGCGATATCTCGGTTCGGGATTGCTGTTGCACGCCGACCATTACGCATCTGTGCGCGGCAGCCGGGGCGTATCGATCAGCGCCCATCCCGTGTCGCGTGACAGTGATCAACTCGATGTCGACGAAGCGCGTGAACAGCTTACACGCTCAAAAGACCTGCTCGGCAGTATTTCGGACGCAAGTGAACAGCATCAGGCCGAGAGCCTGAAACTCGGTGTCGATGCGCTGACGACGTTCACCGACGCAACGAAGCAAGCGGCATCCGGCGAATCATCCGGAGGTCGGACGGCAGGCGGTGGCACGGGTAACGCCAACTCCTTCGCTGAGCCGCTGTTGCTGCTCGGCAGTCCGGCCGGTATCGGCCTGTCCACACATCAGTCGCTACACGCGAGCGCCGACCAACAGGCGAACTGGATCAGCGGCCAGGATTCATATTTCGCGGCGGGCGGATCGATGCATGCGGCTACGGTAAATCATCTGAGCCTGTTCGCACGTAATCAGGGCATCAAGGCCGTTGCGGGTAACGGCAAGGTCGAGATACACGCGCAGGCTGGTGATCTGGAAATGATCGCGCAGCAGCTTGTGAAATTGCTGTCGGTGGCCGGACGGATGGAAATCGCAGCGGATCAAGAGATTGTCTTGTACTGCGGCGGTGCAACGATCCGCGTCAAGGGCGGCAACGTCTCAATACATGCACCGGGTAACGTTGACTTCAAGGGCGCGTCGTTCAGTTTCGCGGGGCCGGTTAGCGAGTCGTACACGATACCGCAGTTCAAACCGTCGTATCAGGCGCAATACGTCTTGAAGAACGAAGCAGATGACACGCCGATGATTCGACACGCGTACGAACTGAAGCTGCCATCAGGGCGGACCGTGCTCGGCCATACAAACGATCTTGGCGAGACAGTACCGGTCTTTACGCCGAATGCACAGAGCGTGAGCCTCAAGGCGTTCAAGCAGGAAAAGCAGGACGTGGAGCCGTGGAAGTATGCGGGTGGTGGGGAACCTGACATTTGGGCCGATTACCTGAAGGTTGACCCTGACGAGCGCACGTGAGCGCCAACGATACTAGGAGAACGCAATGGGCGGATCACTTCAACCGGCAGGCGCGTGCGAGACGATCAAAGAGCGCGTACCTGAGTACGCATATTTACCGCCGGGAACCAAGGGATATTTGCGGGAAAAGGTCGAGAAAGCGCTGAAAACGGCGAAATACGTTTCCGTCAGGTTGCGCGATGGCTCGATCGTCTACCGGCTGCTCATGCAGTCAGCGATGAGTGTGCCAATGATGGTCGAGGAAGAGTTCGAGTGGAAGTGGCTATTCAAGTACAAGGCTGAAGTGAGCTTCGACATGATGCCGTTCTTCGCGACAGGCGGCGTTGCCGCTCCGATTCCCTTCTTGAGTAATGAAAAACCCCACGGGACAGAGCGTCGTCGAAGCCGGAACCCGTTTCCGCCCGGAGCGAAGGTAGGTGCTCTTCGGCGACCCGATGTGATCATTGTGGAAAGCGAGGCGATTCTCTGGCCCGGGCGTGGAACTGTCGATCGCGAAGGCGGGCATCATGCCAACAATATGTTGCGATTGGTCGAAGTCAAATTCCCGGGTGACAACTGGGGACCGGGGCAAGAGGAAGCTTACCGGGCGATTTCCGGCGACTTCAAAAATCGCATGACCGTGATCGATGTGACTGATTGCAATGGGGACTTGCAGAAAATCCCTAAGCCTGCACCTATTCCCGCGCCGAAAACCAACGATGAGAAGGACCGGCAGACAGTGCCCATTCGTAGCGTCCCCGCTGTCCCGCACCATGTCTGGTATGAGGACTGGTGGCAAAAGGCGCACGAGTTCGGCGAAGAGGTCGAACATGCGGTTGCCCCTGTTTGGGATGCCGTTCATCGTGGATATTCATACGTGTCTGCTGAAACCAGTGCGTTCCTGCATCAGCATGCGGCATGGATGTTTACGGCGGGTCAGTGGGTCGCTGACAAGGCGCATAGCGCTTGGGTATGGGTTGACGAGAAAGGGCACGAAATATTCCGCTACACGGCTGCGCAACTCAAGGCCGGATGGGAGGCAATTGTGCAAATGACCGATATGACGTGGGACGTGCTCACTCATATCGATTGGGCTCAGGTCGGCGTGACTCTGCTGAAAGGAGCCGCGATAGCGGTCGCCATCGTCGTCGGCGTCGCGATCGTGATCCTGTTGCTGCCTGAGTTGATCGCGATTTTCGCTGCTCTGTGTGCGATTATCGCGGCTGGTGCGGAAGCGGCTGCGGGGCTAGCTGCGGCGCTTGGCGTAGTGCTTGGCGGTGGGAGTGCAGTAGCAGCGCTTGCTGCGAGTTGACTGAATTTATACCCGACTGATCAATAGACGATCCGATTATGACTTTGAGTGATTCGAAACCTGTCTTGACGCCGTTGCAGGCGCTTTCCCGCTATCAGGAAGATTTGAGCGTACGTCTTGCCGACAACTCGATGGGAGTGTTGCCGGGTGTCATCGGTACGGTTTTCTTTGAGCGTGGCTCGCAACCTGAGGTGCGACAGGCGATCCTTGACTGCTTTGACCGCTTTGATGAAATGTTCGGCGAGCATCTGAAGGGGGGCAAGGATGCTGACCTTGGAAAATTCACGACGCGAAATGCCAAGGGTGTTGAGAAGATTCGCCGTGCAATTTCCGATACACCGTCATATATGCAAGTCAGTGTGTTGCGTTCCAGTGCAACCGACCAAGATACAGCGGCGGAATACAATATCGGTGTGTTAACCGGGACGGCACTTCAAGAGGACTATGTTTCGCCCACCGGACGATTGAGGGTGCCTAAGGGGCGGGAGACGGGTTTATCGCATTTGAAATTCAATGTGCCGATGAACTTGGTCACTACCGCTGAAGGAGTCGCGAAGTACGAGGAATTTCTGCGTTATGTGTGTAACAAGCTCGTAGTGCGTGGTGGCTATGGTGGGCTTGCGCCTGTTCTTGCGTATAGCTATCACCGATATATGCCGCAAGAATGGGCACTTGCGGAACGTTTCAGCGGGTTAGACATTGACAGTACCGCGCACCTGCAGAAACAAGAGTACGACCCGGTGTCCTACGAAGGTGAATCCAAAGACGATCTAACCGCCTCCTATGATCATCTGCATCCCGGTGCGAAGGTCGGGCGGTGGGGCTTCATCAAGGGTGTGAACTGGTTCACGATCCTAGGCGAACTGTTCATCGAGCGTTTGGGTGGCGAGGCGGTAATCCGAGAAAAGCTTGATCGTCCCGATATTCACATCGAGCGCGCCAATGCATGCGTGATGATCCGTGCGGGCGACTTCCCGCGCCTTGGCGCTCCTGAAGAGGGTTTGCCCGAGCCGTACGTGTTCGTGAACAGTGTCCTGCGCATCCTGCGCGATCCGAAACCCGACGCACTGCATACCTACATTCCCGACCTTCCGAGCGCGGATGTGAAGAACGCACGCAAGTGGGTAGCACGCTTCGATTTGCCCGATGCCCCGCCGATTCCTGAGCCGCCGACGATAGTTCCGCCGCCCGCAAATCGCGAACCGGCCCGCCAAAGTGTGCGGGGCGGCAGTGCATGTCCGGAAGCGGGTTGGTGGCATACACCAGCTAAGGCCGGAAGCCGTCGCTATTTCGAAGCGGGCGAAACCATGCCGGTGATCGAAGGCAGTTCTTGGGGTACGACAAACTGGCACTGGTCGCCGAGTGAGAAACAGAACGGGTAGCGTTGCATATTCGACGTCGGGGGAAGAATGACTGGTGAGATTGAAGCGATCGTCAGGAAAAATATTTCAGGTGTTTGCGATTCGTTTGTCTTGAATACGGTGTGTGTCGCGCTTCAGGACAATGGCTTTATCGAGGCTGCGGGACAGAACTTGTCCAGCGTTCGAGCAATTCATCGGGCAAGCGAGAGAATTTTCCCGGAAATTATAAAAAGAGACTTGCGATTTCAGGATTTTCTTGTTGATCGCATTATGGTTGCGAGTGTAAGGCCGCAGCGACACTGGCTCATCGAGGCGCTTGGAAACCTAGACTCGTGTGTTGACCGGGGGAACATTTTCAAGCATGCGATTACGCCTCAAACGTCTTTGCTGACGTTAGCTTGGGGGATTCCAATGCTCCTTGCAAATGTTGCTTTCGGGATTAAAGCTGGCTATTTTCGGAAATTTACTGCTCATGGAAAGTTTGATGGGTGGGTGGAAGGGCACGTAAATACCGAGAAAATTGACGCACGCTTGATACTTGAAGAGCTATTGGCTGGTAATGATGGAGTGCCTGCGAAATACCGTCAAAGACTCGAAGAGGCTTTGAAGATGTATTGACGTGAGTAGAGTTTCGGTCCGGAGGTTGGTTATTGGCTCGTACTCGCGGTAAGCAGGAAGTCGGTGCCAGTTCGAGAAAGGCATGAGCACCGCCTGTCATCGAACAGAGCCAGTTGGGTACGATACCTGACGAGCAATACAACACGGCTAACGATCATGACGAGATACATGATTTTCGACGGCGATCATACGACGGTGGCCGGAACGGTACAAGCTAAGGCTACGCCGTTCGCGCTCGACGGCAGGCACGTCGCGCATGAGGATGACGATGTGTTCTGCCCGGTATGCAAGACGATCGGCAAGATCAAATGCATCGGCCCGCGAATTCCGATGACCGGGCCAGATGGTCGCCGCGTAGCGCTGAGTGATGATCTGTGCGTTTGCAAGTGTCCGGCGCCGCCGTTACTCATTCCGTCGCAGCACGTCATGTCGGTGGACGTGTGAGGTAGATCGAACGCGGTTGACGGTCGATGTTGTGACGTTCAACTCCGTGCTAATGTCAACTCGCGTGTCGTTGTATTCCCGATGCAAGAAACGTTCACCGACTCGATCATGTATCCCACCGAATCGAAAATAGTGCCGCTATCCCGTCAGTTTCTTGAGTCATCAATCGCGTTGATTGACGCAGCGTTCTTGCGTGATCCAACGCTTGCATGGTGTCTGTCTGCTCAAACCCCGGGATTCGATGCCCGCCGGACGAATTACCTCAGAAGCTACTTGCAATATCATCACGACGCTTCGCTTCCCGTTCTCGGTGTATGGGTGCGGGATGCACTGGTTGCCGTCAGCTATTTTACGCCGGGTTCAACTACGGAAAATACATCCAGCCTTGCAGAACTAGGGCATCAGATCGCATCTGGTTGTGGCAAGCGATCCTTGCACAGAATTGACTTGCTCCGGAGGGTCGTAGAGTCAAAACTCTCATGTCACGACTGCAGTCGGATTGAATTCATCGCCGTTTCTCCACTGATGCAGGGTCACGGAATTGGCGCATCGCTCCTACGGACTACGCTGGCATATCTCCAAGATATCGAACCAGACAAGAATGTATTCCTTGAGACTGGCGAGGTACGAAATCTTCCGCTCTATTTGCGACACGGATTCTCCGTTCGGCAGCGGATTGGCTTTCCCGGACTAGATCAGTATCTCCTGCGGAAGGACGCGGTGTGCGGTGGTCTGGCAACGTCAAATGAGTGAAGTCCGCAACGGTTCCTTAAGAGCCTGCGTTTGCCACGAACTGATCCAGACGGACATGGGCCGTCGCGATCACGCGAGTCGGAACCCGCCACGATTTCCACGAAAATCGACTGGCGTGAAACCACTGATCCTCCATATAATCCCGCCTGCATATTGCGTGCGCATGATCGCGCACATTCGACGCGTATTCGTTCGCGCCGAAAGCGATTGATCCCGGTGCTGTCCGTTACGCGCTCAGCCGCGTCACACGGGCCGCACGGGCGTATTCCGTGAAAGGCCCGATCCGTTTTCCGGATTGTTCCGGACGATACGGATAATCCGCGGCGATTCCCATCGGATTGACGCAGTATCCGTGTCGTTTCTTATTCGGAAAATGACAGCGGAGATTATTTCGTTTTCGGCATGCCGGGTTCGGCATGAACGGTCGCGCATTGATATCGACAATGACGGCGGCCCGTTCACGGCTGCCAGGAGACGGACTTGAAACAACCAGAAGACCAGTTGCACCGTGGGCTGGAAGAGCGGCACATCAACCTGATGGCGCTCGGCGCGACGATCGGCGTCGGCCTGTTCCTCGGCTCGGCCACCGCGATCCGCGTCGCCGGCCCGGCCATCCTGCTGACCTACCTGCTGGGCGGCATCGCGATTTTCCTAATCATGCGCGCACTCGGCGAGATGGCGATCGCCAATCCCGTCGCCGGCGCGTTCAGCCGCTACGCGCGCGACTACCTCGGGCCGCTGGCCGGCTACCTGACCGGCTGGACCTACTGGTTCGTGTGGATCGTCACCTGCATGGCGGAAATCACCGCGGTCGGCGTCTACATGCACATGTGGTTCCCCTCCGTGCCGAACTGGATCTGGGCGCTCGCGGCGCTCATGGCGATGGGCTCGGTGAACTTCATCGCGGTCAAGCTGTACGGTGAATTCGAGTTCTGGTTCGCGCTGATCAAGATCGTCACGATCGTGCTGATGATCATCGGCGGCGGATTGATGATCGCGTTCGGCATCGGCAACGGCGGTGTCGCGATCGGCCTGTCGAACCTGTGGGCGCACGGCGGTTTCATGCCGAACGGCATCAACGGCGTGATCGCCGCGCTGCCGATCGTGATGTTCGCGTATCTGGGCGTCGAGATGCTCGGTCTCACGGCAGGCGAGGCGCGCAACCCGGAGAAGTCGCTGACGAAGGCCGTGAACTCGGTGTTCTGGCGCGTGCTGATTTTCTACATCGGCGCGCTGTTCGTGATCATGTCGCTCTATCCGTGGGACCAGATCGGCACGCAGGGCAGCCCGTTCGTGATGACGTTCTCGCGGCTCGGCATCCCGGCTGCCGCGGGCATCATCAACTTCGTCGTGCTGACCGCGGCGCTGTCGTCGTGCAACAGCGGCCTGTTCAGCACCGCGCGGATGCTCTACAACCTCGCGCAGCAGGGCCAGGCACCGGGCAAGCTCGGCAAGGTCAACCGCAACGGCGTGCCGGTGTACGGCGTGATCGTCTCGGTCGCGCTGCTGCTGATCGGCGTGCTGCTCAACTATCTCGCGCCGCAGCACGTGTTCACGTGGCTCACGTCGGTGTCGACGTTCGGCGCGATCTGGACGTGGTGCGTGATCCTGATCGCACAGATGCGCTTTCGCCGCACGCTGTCGGCCGACAAGATCGCGCGCCTGCCGATCCGCGTGCCGTTCTATCCGCTCGGTTCGTTCGTCGCCCTCGGTTTTCTCGTGCTGGTCGTCGTGCTGATGGCGTTCACGCCCGACACGCGCGTCGCGCTCGTGATCGGGCCGGTGTGGATCGTGCTGCTCGGCATCGCGTATGCGCTGTTCTACGCGAACCGTCCGGCGGCATCGGTGCCGACCAAGTCGTAAGCGGCGCGGGCAGGGGCCCGCGCGACCCTTGATCGCGATCATGCACGCGCGGGCCGGACGTCCTATGCTGAACGCATCGATTGTCCGCGCTTCGCGTGACATCCCGCCGATCCCCGCGACCGCGGCGGCCGTCCGGCCGCCGCGCGCCGCTTCCGCGCGAAGCTCCCGTCGTCGTTCCGCGACGACGCGCACGCACGGAGGCCTTCGCCATGCAGCCTGCCCAGCCCATCCCGACGCTTGCACGGATCGCGCTGGCCGTCGATCCGACGCCCGAATCGCTGTCCGCCGCACGCTACGCGCGCACGCTGCTGCGTCCCGGCATGCGATTGCGCATCGTCTGCGCAATCGACAACCCCCGCCTCGTATTGCCCGACATCCCGCGCATCGACGCGCTGCTGACGTCCGCGCGCGAGGACATGATGCGCGAAGCGCAAGCCACCAACGAGCGGATCGCCGCGCTGTTCGCCGATAGCGGGATCGAGGTCGAGCAGGCCATCGTCGATACGTCGGTGACGGGCGGCTCGGTGGCCGATGCACTGGTGAACGATACGTCGGCATGGCGCGCGGACGTGCTGATAGTCGGTGCGAATCCGCATCACGGGCTGCTGCGGCTCGTCGAAGGCGCGATGTCGGACACGCTGACGACACGCGCGCGCTGCGCGCTGCTGATCGTGCCGGCCGCCTATGCGCTGCCGTCGAATGGCGGCCTGCAGCGGCTGATGTTCGCGGTCGACGGCAGCGAGCCGTCGCTGCACGCGGTGCGCGTCGGGCTCGGCTTCGCGACGCCGACAACGTTGCTGTACGCGGCATACGTGATCGATCGCGCGGTTCGTCTGACGGATATCGTGCCGGTGCGCGCGCTCGAGGATGCCTATCGCGCGGAGGGCGAGGATGCACTCGCGAAGATCGGCCCGCTGTTCCATGCGACCGGGAACCCGACCAAGCGCAGTATCGTCGAAACCCGCCCGACCAGCGACGACGTGGCTCATGCACTGATGCGCGACGCCGTGCACTGGCGTGCCGAACTGCTGGTGGTCGGCACGCACGGCCGGCGCGGCATCGCCGCCTGGCTGATCGGCAGCGTCGCGCGTCGCGTGGCGCATCTCGCCCAGGTTCCCGTGCTGCTCGTGCGCGGTACCGAGTAAATCGCGCGGTGTCGAGATCGAAACCGGCCTGGTTTGATCTGCATCAGAAATGGCGCAAGTATCGCGTGAGACATTGACGGAACAACCGGCCACGCGGCCGGTCTGTCGTGCATGCACCGCGCAGCCGCGCGAGCGGCGAAGGCCGTGATCGACGGTGCGTTCACAGGCGTCACATCATTTTCCGGAGCCGCGACGTGCGATGCACGGCGCGTCATCCGGCCGAGAACTCTCTGGCACGAGGGTAGGCAGCCGTCGGCTGCCTTGGAGGACGGGCGGGGTGCAAGTCACCCCGTCCGCTTTCCGCATTGGTGTTGTCGTTGGCCCCGTCTGAAGTGCATTCCCCGCAGGAATCGTTGTCATTGCGACCGTGTGGAACGGCGCGTGGTGATGCGTGATGGCGCGCGGTCGCGCCGATGCGGATCGGTGAGGATCGCGGCAGGCTCACCGTTGCCGCGCCGTCGTCGTAAAGGCGCGGCGTGCGGCAGGCGCTGCCGACGTGCACGGTGAGCAGCCATTGCACGGCCCCGTGCCGTGCCGGCCGCTTGCCCGCTCAGCCGGTGCGAAGCATCGACCGCAAGTCGTGTCGCCGGCCTGCGCCGCGGCGTACCCGCGGGCGCTGGCGCGCGACGTGCAGCGGCGCGCATATGCTGCATGTACGGTTGCGCAGGCGGTTCGCATGCGGCCAGCCGGGGCGCGCCTTGCGGCGTGCCTCGACCGCGGCCGGCGCGTCGGGTGCGGCCCGTGCGCACAGTGCCGCGGCGAACCGTTGCAGCGCGAGAACCGAGCCCGCGACGCTCTGGTACTTCTCGCGGCCGATCTGCCCGTCGAGCGTGACGAGCAACCCGGCTTCGCGAGCGAGCGCAAGCAAGGTGTCGATATCGTCCGACGGACGGTTGCCGGCCGGCACGGCCTGGGCGGGCAGGGCGCGCGTGTTGCTCGACGGACGGTTGCCGGTCGGCACGGCCCGGGCGGGCAGGGCGCACGTGTTGCCCGACGCGCGCCGTTGGCCGTCCCGGCCCGGTAAGTTGCGATGTGCCATGGTTGGTCTCCTGCGCCAGGCCCCGCATGCCGGCTCGACGGCCGGCTGAGCGATGACCTGTATGAACGTTTCGTCCATGTCACCAGTATCGTGGGGCGCCAGTACCCTGCCAAGCAGCGTGTGCTGAAGTCGCTGTCAGGGATTGCGCGACGCGTATCGGAATCCGCTGACACGCGGGGCGCCCGATCGGCCGTCCGGGCGACGAACCGGCCCGTTCGTTCCGACGAATGGCCGGCGCGCGGCGGAGCGCGCTTGACGCATGATTTCGGCCGGTCTAAGTTCGCGAATGCATCGGCGTCGAGCAGCGTCCCATCGTTCGCCCGCCGGCCGGTGCCGCGCCCCGGGGTGGCGTGGCAGGTTTCCAGTCTCGTTCGCGGGCCGTTTGCGCCGCGAATCTTGCGCGGCCGGTTCGGGGACGGATCGGCACGGCGGCACGCAACGTGCCGTTGATCGCGCGCAAACACGCGCCGGCGCATCGCACGCCGCGCGGCCGTTCAGTCTTTAAGCTTCCAGTACCTTCTTCTTTTCGTTCCTCGACCGTCAGGAGTCCGTCGATGTCCAAGGACAGTTTGCTCGATTCACTCAAGGAAGCCGCCAAACAGCGTGCGATCGGCGCGGATCAGTTGCGTGCGATGCTCGACGACGAAGTGCGCGTATTGTCGTCCGACGCGCGGGTGCACGATTACATCCACGTGTTCGCGATCCGGCACCTGCGCGAACGGATGCGCCGGCAGGACGAACTCGACAACGACACGCGGGCCGACGGGCCGCCCGCGGAAGCCGATCCGCGTCCGGGCCATCGCCTGTGACGGGCGCGCGCCGCGACTGGTGACAGGGCGCGGCGCGATCCGTCGCCGCGCCACGGCCGGGTTCCAGTCGACACGCATGCATCCGTCGACCGGGAACCGGCCTGTCTCAACCTCCTTTCCGACTCCTCCTGCCCACGCCCGCAGGTACCGTCGTCGCGTCCCGGCAGCGTGCGCGCCCGGCGCAGGACGGTGCACCCATCCTGACGATTCGCCGACGATCCGCTGACGATCGGCATTGCGTTTTGTCAGACGTTTCACTGAATTGTCACAGCAGCCTCAAGTAAGCGGCGCGATTGCCGTTTACCCGGTGAATTCGTCCACCGGGCGTTCGCGCTCCCTTACCGAGTCGTTGCCATGTTCTCGTCCATCCGCGCCCGCATCCTCGCCGCGTGCGTCGCCATCGTCGTATTCGCGCTCGTCGCCACCACGCTCATCAACTACTTCATCGCGCGCTCGTACAACGACGACGCGATCGACCGCAACCTGACCTCCGTCGCAAGCGGACACGTGGTCGGGATCGCCGACTGGGTCGCCACCCGGAGCCGGATGATCGCGTCGCTGCAGGATGCCGCGCTGACGCCCGATCCGCTGCCGGTGTTCAAGCAGATGGCCACGGCCGGCGGCTTCACGAACGTCTACGCGGGCTACGCCGACAAGGCGTTCCACTTCTCCGACCCGACCGGCATCCCGCCCGACTACGATCCGACCGGCCGCCCGTGGTACAAGCAGGCCGCGCAGGCCGGCAAGCCGGTCGTCACGCCGCCTTACGTCGATGCCGGCACGGGCAACCTCGTCGTCACGTTCGCGGTGCCGATCCTGCGCGACGGCACGCTGAAGGGCGTCGTCGCCGCCGACGTCGCGATGGACACCGTGATCGCGAACGTGAAGTCGATCCACCCGACGCCCGCGAGCTTCGGGATGTTGATCGACAGCAGCGGCCACGTGGTCGCGCACCCGGACCCGAAGCTCACGCTGAAGCCAGTCGCCGACGTGTCGCCCGAACTCGGCGCGACGAACGGCGCGACGATCGCGGCCGCGACGGCGCCGGTCGAGGTGAGCGTCGGCGGCGACGCGAAGCTGGTGCGCGCGCGCCCCGTGCCGGGCACCGACTGGTACGCGCTGGTGCTGCTCGACAAGTACGAGGCGACGGCCGGGATGCGCTCGCTGCTGACCGCTTCGCTGATCACGCTGCTCGTGATCGTCGGCGTCGCGTCGCTGATCATCGGCGCGATCACCGCGACCGCGTTCCGCCACCTGTCGCAAGTGCGCCAGGCGATGGCCGCGATCGGCTCGGGCGCCGGCGACCTGACGCAGCGCCTGCCGGCCGACGGCCGTGACGAAGTGGCCGACATCGCACGCTCGTTCAACAGCTTCGTCGACAAGCTGAACGACGTGATGCGCGAGATCCGCGATGCGAGCGAATCGGTGCGCACGGCCGCGAACGAGATCGCGGCGGGCAACCAGGACCTGTCGTCGCGCACGGAATCGGCGGCGGCGAGCCTCGAGGAAACGGCCGCATCGATGGAAGAGATCACCGCGACCGTCGGCCAGTCGGCGGCGGCCGCCGGCCAGGCCGACGAACGCGCGGCAGCCGCGTCGCGGATCGCGTCGCACGGCGGTGTGGTGGTGTCGGACGTCGTCGCGACGATGGAGAAGATCGAGGAAGCGTCGGGCCGGATCGGCGACATCATCGGCGTGATCGACGGGATCGCGTTCCAGACCAACATCCTCGCGCTGAACGCGGCCGTCGAAGCGGCGCGCGCGGGCGAGCAGGGCCGCGGCTTCGCGGTGGTCGCCCAGGAAGTGCGGAGCCTCGCGCAGCGCAGCGCGCAGGCCGCGCGCGAAGTGAAGGTACTGGTCGAATCGACGGTCGCGAGCGTGTCGGCCGGGTCCGGGCAGGTGCGTCAGGCCGGCGATACGATGCGCGAGATCGTCTCCAACGTGTCGAACGTGACGACGATCATCTCGGAGATCACGCACGCGGCGAACGAGCAGACGCGCGGCATCCAGGAAGTGAATCGCGCCGTGACGCAGCTCGATGAAATGGTGCAGCAGAACGCGGCGCTCGTCGAACAGTCGACCGCCGCCGCGACCGCACTGCAGTCGCAGGCGAACGCGCTCGCAACCACGGTCGGGCGGTTCAAGGTCGCGTAATCATGTTGCGCCACGCGCAACCGCGGCATGCGGGGCGCGAGCGACGCGGCCGCGCCGCTCAGGAGCGGCCGTTGTCGCGCATCAGCGCGAGCCGGTTGTAGAGCGTTTTCAGGCTGATGCCGAGCGCTTTCGCGGCGCGCGGCTTGTTGCCGTCGAAGTGGCGCAGCGTCGCCGCGATGAAGCGCTGCTGCGCATGGTGCAGCGTCGCGCCGAGCGGCAGCGCCATCGTGTCCTCCGACAGACGCTCGGGCGGCACCGCCGGCTTCGGCAGCGTGACGTCGATGCCTTCGTCCGACAGGATGTACGCGCGCTCGATCGTGTTGTGCAGCTCGCGGACGTTGCCGGGCCACGAATACGCGCGCAGTGCCGCGATCGCCGCGTCGGTCAGCCGCTTGTGTGCGCGGTGCCGCGCGTTGAGCGCGTCGACGAACTCCAGCGCGATCGTCTCGATGTCGCTGTCGCGCTGGCGCAGCGGCGGCACGTACAACGCGAACGCGGCGAGGCGATAGAACAGGTCCTCGCGCAGCCGGCCGTCGCGCACGGCTTCGGCCGGGTTGTGGCGCGTGGCCGACACGATGCGCACGTCGAGCGGAATCGGCTCGGTGCCGCCCACCCGGACGATCGCATTCGATTCGAGTGCCCGCAGCAGCTTTACCTGCAGCGACACGGGCATTTCCGCGATCTCGTCGAGCAGCAGCGTGCCGCCGCGCGCGGCTTCGAAGAAACCTTCCCGCTGCGCGATCGCGCCGGTAAAGCTGCCCTTTTCGTGTCCGAACAATTGCGATTCCGCGATATCGGGCGGAATCGCGCCGCAGTTCACGGGCACGAACGGGCCGTCCCGCCGGGCACTGAGATCGTGCAGCCGGCGCGCGACGATATCCTTGCCGACCCCGCTTTCGCCGGCAATCATCACACTGGCGCGGGTCGGCGCAATTCTCTCGATGCGGCCGAGCAGCGTGCGCATCGCGGACGAGCGGCCCGACAAACGGCGGCCGTCTGCACGCTGCTTCGAACGGTTTGCGGTATCTCCCATCGGCATTAGCGGGTCGTTTTGAAAATCGGCATCACCCGTTCCGTTGATTGCAATATTTATCATCGACAGCGAAACGACCACGAAGGTGCCTCGGAATAGAAATTTCCAATGTGTGTGGCGGGGGCGGAAGAAACAGGCCATCGATTCACGGCACGAATCGCGGCCCTTCCGGGATCGAGGGGCACATCGGTGCTTTTTTACAGCGCTCCGATGAAAAAGACGGTCGCGACGCCTTGCGTCGATGCGTACCCCGATACCGGCCGGCGCCCGACCGGCCGCGGCCTGCGGAGCAGCCAGGCAGGCTGGCGCCGGCCGGCCGCCTGAAGCAACGCATCGGGCATGTCGCTTGCTGATGCCATCAGGCTCGCCCGGCACGCTCGACGGCAGGTCGGTCGACAAGCGGCATGACGCCGTGCGACGGGAGCCGGCGCGAGGCAAGGATGCAATGAGAACCCTGACCCGTGAGCTGTTACGGCAGGGTGCATGGGTTGTGCTGGCCGTCGGGCTGGCGTCCGCGCTGCAGGCGTGGACGGTTCGCGTCGTCGGCGAGCACGCGCCATTTGCGCCGCTGCCTTTCTATGCAGGCGTTGCGGCCGTCGCATGGCTGGCGTCGTTCGGCGGCGGCCTGGTCGCGGCCGCCGCGAGTATGGCCGTGATCGGCGCGCTCTGGTGGCGCAATGCGCCGCTGGCCACGCTGCTTCAGCAGGCCGGCTCGTTCGTCGCGATCAGCTTCGTCGAGTGCGTGCTCGTGATGGCCGTGAAGCCGCTGCTCGCGAGCGATCGTCTCCGCGAAATCCATGACGATGGCGACGCCGGTGCCCGCGAGCCGCATGGCGAGCCTTCGCCGGCCGCGCGCGTGCCCGTACCCGACGACGTCCTGCTGCGCCGGGTGGTCGACGCGTCGCCCGATGCGATCGTCGGCGTCGATACCGCACATCGGATCACGAGCTGGAACCCGGCCGCGCGACGGATCTTCGGCATCGATGCGGCGCAGGCCACCGGGCTCGACGTCGCCGAGCTGATCGCGCCGCGCTGGTTGCGGCGGCATCCGCTGTCCGGATCGTTCGCGACGCTACGTGCGCCGGTCGGTCCGCTCGACGTGCTGTGCGTGCGACGCGACGGCGGCCGCTTTCGTGCGACTTTCGCCGCGTCGCCGATCGTCGATGCGCGGGGCGACTGCACGGGGCTGTCGATGACGCTGCGCGACGCGCACGAACGGCGCCGCGGCGAGCGGCGCAACATGCGCTCGCTGCGCGGCGCGCGCGACGCACGCGCACAGGCGGACGCGTCGAACCGGCTGAAGGACGAACTGCTCGCCACGGTGTCGCACGAACTGCGCACGCCGCTGAACGTGATCTACGGCTGGGTCGAGGTCCTGCGCAACGTCGACGGCGAAGGGCTCGCGCAACAGGCGGTCGACGCGATCGACCGCAGCGCGCGATCGCTGTCGCACATGGTGGCCGACCTGCTCGACGCGTCGTCGCTCGCGACGGGCCGGTTGCGCCTCGAGCGCGTGCCGGTCGATCTCGTGCGGATCGTGCGCGATGCCATGCGCGAACTCGACGCGACGGCGCAGGCGAACGGGCTCGACCTGTCGACGAAATACGAAATGGCGACCTGCGTGATTCCGGCGGATCGCGAGCGCGTGCGCCAGATCCTGTCGAACCTGCTGTCGAACGCGATCAAGTTCACGCCGTCCGGCGGCCGCGTCGTCGTGTCGCTGACCCGGGCGGGCGAGCGCGTGCGGCTGTCGGTCGCCGACACGGGCCAGGGTATTGCGCCGGAATACCTGCCGCATCTGTTCGAGACGTTCAGCCGGCCCGAACGCGCGTTCGCATCGCCGAGGCGCGGCCTCGGGCTCGGCCTGTCGATCGTGCGCAACATCGCGCAACTGCACGGCGGCGAGGTCGTCGCGACGAGCGCGGGCACCGGACGCGGGACGACCGTCACGGTCACGCTGCCGACCCGGTGGGATGTCGACGATCGTGCCGAGGACCTGCTGCACGCGGCGGGCACGCCGGATACGGTGGCGCTCGACGGACGGCGCGTGCTCGTCGTCGACGACGACGCGACCTCGCGCGCGAGCCTCGCCGCGGCACTCGAAACGATGGGCGCGCAGGTGTCGACCGCGCAATCGGGGCACGACGCACTCGAAGCGGTGGAACAGGATGCGCCGAACGTCGTGCTGTCGGATCTCGCGATGGCGGACGGCGACGGTTTCTGGCTGCTCGACCGCATCCGTCATTTGCCGGGTGGCAGCGGACATCTGCCCGTCGTCGCGGTCACGGCGCACGCCGGCAACGCCGACCGGCACCGCGTGATGGCCGCCGGCTTCGACGCGTATCTGTGCAAGCCGGTGGACATGCCGACGCTGGCGAGCGTGATCGCCGATGTCGCGCCGGATGCCGGGCACGATCGGAACCCGCATGACCGGTAGCGGCAGGTAGCCGGGGCATCCGGCGATATCGACGTGCAGGTTCGCCATCGTGTGGCCGAGCTGACGGGCAGCGTATCCGACGAACGGCAGCGCGCGATCGCGGTCTGCGTCGTGCGCGACGTCGACGGCGTGAGCGGCGTGAGCGGCGTGCTCGACAGGCGGCAGATCCGCCGGAAGCAACGTGACGCACCGGCAAAGCACCGGGCCGGTCGCGCGCCGCGTGCGCGCGGCCCGGAGTGTCGCCGGGCAGGAGGGATCGACATGGACACCATCATTGCCGGCCGTTTTTCGACGCCCGGGCAGGCGCAACACTGCGCGGAGCGGCGCCCGGCGTGACGGGAACCCGCGCGACCGGCGCGTTACGTCGAGACACACGGAGGTCGCGATGAAAGCGAACCGAACCCGCCGGCCGGCGGCGACCGTGCTGGCCGCGACCGTCGGCCTGCTGGCCGCCGCGTTTCCGCCGGCCCAGGCGTCGCCCGCTTCGTCGGCGCAGGTCGGGCCCGGTGTGATCCGCCCCGGCACGACGGCCGACGAGGCCGGCATGACGCAGCGGCCGACCGGTATCGATGCCGAGTTCGTCGACAAGGCCGGCATGATCGGCAAGGTGGAGCGGCAGGCCAGCCAGCTCGCGCTCGACCGCTCGTCGAACCCGGACGTGAAGGCGTTCGCGCGCCGGATGGTCGACGATCATCGACGGATCGCCGGCGAATTGCAGCAACTCGGGGCGGCCAAGGGCCTGCCGGTGCAGTCGCGGATGCTCGTCGATCCGGCCGTCACGGCATTGAGAACCAGGGAAGGGCGCGCGTTCGACACGGCCTATGTCGCGCTGGCGGGCCCGCGCGCGCATGAAGCGGCGATCCGTCTCTACGAAGCAGAGGCTCGGAACGGCCGCGATCCGCAGCTTCGCGCGTTCGCGGCCAACACGCTGCCGATGCTCAACGCGCATCTGGCAGCCGCCCGGCAACTCGAGCGGACGGTGGCGGCCGCGCATTGACCGGCGTGACCGACGATCGCGTTACCGCTTGCCGCCTTCCGGATCTTCCGAACCTTCCGGCGACGCCTCGTACGGCGGCGAGTCGAGCGCCGTTTCGCCTTCCTCGATGAGCCAGTACGGCGAACTGCCGTAGTACGCGTGCAGTGCCTCGGCCCAGTCCGGATCGGCCATTGCCGGCCAGCGATTCCTGTCGAAGCCGGGGGCTTCGCGCACCCGTTCGGTGGCCACGGGCAGCACGAAGCATTGGCGCTCGACGTCGAGCATGAGGACGTTCCACGGCACCGCGAGCAGCTTGTCGCCGATCCCCGGCTGGCCGCGTGACGAAACGACCGCATACGCGATGCGGCCGGAACGCACGTCGAGCATGATGTCGTCGACCCGGCCGATGTCGTCGCCGTCCATCGTCAGCACGCGATCGCCTTCGAGCGTGCGGGCGGCCATCACGTCGGGCCCCGGCCCGCCGCCGGTCGTGCGGCGGTCGTTGCCGACGATGCGCGTGTCGTCGCGCGACGGTCTGTCGGTTGTCATCGAACACCTCCTGGTCGAAACGGCACCCGGGCACCCGGGCGGGTCGCCGATATGAACGGCGCCGGTCAGCGCCGGCGCGGCAGCGACACGTCCTCGAGCGTATTGGCCAGTTCGTCGCGTTCGGGCCCGCCCGCGCGCGTCGCGATGTCGCCGAGCGACACCATGCCGACCAGCCGCCGGTGACGGTCGAGTACCGGCAATCGATGCAGCTGCACGTCGGCCATCCGCTGCTGGACGTCGCCGACACCGTCGTCCTCGACGCACCATTGCACGGGCCTCGACGCAACCGCCTGCACCTGCGTATCGAACGAATGGCCGTGCGACAGCCCGCGCACCGCAAGGTCGCGGTCGGTCACGATCGCGACGAGTTCGTCGCCGTCGCAAACGGGCAGTACGCCGATATCGAAGCGCCGCATCAGCTCGGCCGCGTGGCGAATCGTGTCGGTCGGCGCGACGCACACCACGTCGCGCGACATGATCTCGGTGACGCGATACATGAAGCCTCCTTCGTGAGCGGGACGATGTGCAAGCAGATCGCGTGCCGCACGCGTAACGCTCACGCCGGGCACACGCCGGGCCTCGACGGCCATGCGACGGAGAAATTTGCCAGCCCGCTTGTACATCTTCCACGGCGCAAGCCGCGAACGGGCCGTACAGGGTGTCAGTGGCCGATGCCCGTCATCGCGACGATCGCGAGCACCACTGCGCTTTCGATGGCTGCCAGCGCAGCGACGCCGGCGGCGCCGCTGATTTCATGCCATCTGCGTTCAAGGCGTTTCATCAGATCAACTCCGGATTGCTCCGGCGCGCCGCTGCACCGCCGTGCAGTGCGAGCCGGGTGCCGCCGTCAGCCGTGATCGCGGGGCGGGGAAGGAACGTGCGGCGCGCGGCGTTCGTGCTCGCCGGACGGCCTGGCAGGGTCGATACGGGTCGCGCCGCCAACGGCGGGCGGGTCGCTGGCCGGAAACGTCTCCTCGAGTCCCTCGTCGATGCGCTCCTCCGTCTTGTCTTTCGACGGCGGGCGCGACGTGGCGAGCCAGAGCAGTCCGGCAGCCGGTGGCACGGCGTGGTGGCGGCCGGGGGCGTGAACGGTCATGGTCGAACCTCCTTGATGGCGATTGAAGGCGCAAGCGTCGTGCCCGTCATGTATCGGCGGCACGGCGCTTGCGCGCCGGGGGCGGCGGACGGGCGCGGCCACGAGGCACGCGCCGTCGGCGGGAACGAGAGGACAACGTGATGGATGCATCCAGGGAAAGGATACGTTACGACGCGAACGTATGCGGCGGCGATTTCGGTCACGTACGCGAGCGCTTCGACACGTGGAAACGCGAATCGCTGGTCTACCGGCCCGAGCGGCGCCTGTTCGACGGCAAGGACGAGGTGCGCGCACCGAACCGTACCGTCTACGACGGCCCGGAGCGCGCGCAGCGGGCGCAGCGGGCGCTCGTCGGGCAATGCGCGCCGTCCGACCCGTACGCGCTCGCGGTGCAGCTGACCGCGGAAGGACGCACGATGTGGCGGGTGATGGCGGCCTGCGACGACTGAGCGAAGCCGCCGACGTTCGCGGCGCGACAGCAGGCATGCCGCTTGCGCGCTCGCCGCGCCATCGAAATGCGCACGCCGCCGCGCAGGAGCGACATGAAGACGCCATCCATGCTGCACCGCCCCGAGCCGACGACTCCCGACGTCGACCCGGACCCGCCGCCGCCCGGACACGACGATCCGGTCGACCCGCCGGTGCCTGACGGGCTGCCGCAGGGCGACCCGCCGTCGAACCCGCCGCCGATGCGGATGCCGGGCGGAAGCGGTACGCCGCGACCGGCCGCGCGAACCTTGAAAAGGAGGACCGTCATGGACATTCACGTGCAATCGCCAGACAAGCGCGCGATCGCTCAGGTGCTGGGCCGCTATTTCGAATCGCGTTCGCTGCGCTATCACATCGAGGAACTGCCGGGCGGCGTGCTGCAGATCGGCTTTCGCGCCAGCGGCCGCCCGGCTGCCGTCACCGTGTCGTTCGACGATGCCGCCTACGACACCTATACGCACTGGGATGCGAGCCAGAAGCAGCTGGCGCTCGGCCGGCTCGCCGACGGCTTCTCGCGGATGATGTCGTCGCGCAGCCCGGCCGCGCTGGCCGGCGACTATCACGTCGAACGATTCTGATTCGTCCCCGCTTCGCCGGTCGATCCCCGCGCAGGGCAAAGTGCCCGCGCGCAGCGGGCGCTTTGCGTCTGCGTGCACGTCGCGTAGGATGTCCGTTAATTCAGCACACGCTACGTTCGCGCCGCAACCTGGCAGCCGCTGCGGCCGAAGAGGCGCGATGCGCTTTCCCTCAGGTTCGTTTCGCGCAACCGACGGAGACCACCTTGGCCACAGTTGCTCGCCTGTTGCTGTCACCCGGCGCACGCCGGTTCGTTTCCGGCCTGTCGGCATGCGCGGCGCTTGCCGCGGCCGGCACCCGCGATGCGTCGGCCCAGACGCCTTCGCCGCTCGGCGAGTGGCAATACTCGGCGGGTGTGCCGCTCGAAAAACTGTTCGACCCGAACATTTCCACGTGGAATATCAGCGTGGGCGCCGCGATGACGCTGCAGCCGCGCTATGCGGGCTCCGACCGCTATCGCGTGATGGGCGGCCCGAACCTCGACATTCGCTATCGCGACCTGTTCTTCCTGTCGACGGGCGAGGGGCTCGGCGCGAACGTGCTGCGCGGGCCGAACTGGCGCGTGAGCCTGTCCGTCGGTTACGACCTCGGGCGCCGTTCGGCCGACGATATCCAGCACCTGAACGGCCTCGACAACATCAACGCGGCACCGGTGATGAAACTGGCGGCCGATTACGTGATCTCGAAGGAGTTTCCGCTCGTGCTGCGCGCGGATATCCGGCGCAGCATCGGCGGCTCGAACGGCTGGGTCGGCGATTTCTCCGCGTACATGCCGCTGCCGGGCAGCAACGAGCATTTCTTCTGGTTCGCGGGGCCGACCGTGTCGTTCGCCGATTCGCGCTACATGAACAGCTGGTTCGGCGTGAACCAGGGGGGCGCCGCGCGTTCGGGGCTGCCGGCGTATTCGTCGGGGGCCGGGATCAAGTCGTACGGTGCGGGCGTGACCATGGCCTGGTTCGTGAACAAGCACTGGTTCGTCACGATCGACGGTGCGATCGAGCAGCTCGTCGGCCGCGCCGCGCGCAGCCCGATCACGCAGCAGTCGACCAACGGCGTGTTCGACATGTCGGTGAATTACCAGTTCTGAGCACGGTCGGGCAGCAGGGAGGCGATCGGGGCAGCGGCATTTCCCGTCACATTTGATATGATTCCGACCTGTACAAATGTACAGTGATCAATCCACGTGACGCCTGCTTCGCCGACGCCCCCGGCGTTTTACTACCTGACCAATTTCGAACGCGCGCTGGCCTGGCTCGGCGCGCGTTACGACGACCTGTTCGATGCGCACGAGCACGCGTTCGTCCGGCAGTTCGCCGCGCTGCCGCAGGCGTCGCGCGCGCTGCTCGTCCGGATGCTGATGCGCAACGGGTCCGATTTCCGCGCGAGCAAGCTCGTATACGACGAAATCGGCTGCGCGCTCGACGCGGCCGCGCCGCTCGTCGAACTCGGCTGGGTCGATCCGGCCCCGGCGCTGACGCTCGACGAACTGTTCGCGCTGTCGACCAAGGCCGATCTGCTGCGTATCTTCCCGGCACTCGCCGCGCACGCGGGCGAGCGCAAGCCCGAGTGGCTCGAACGGCTGCGGCCCGCGCATGGCGTCGCGCAACCGCTCGACGCGTGGTGCGCGCAGGCCGGCGACCGCGTGCTGCGCGTGACGGTCGGCGCGCTGTGCGACCGGCTGCGCCTGATGTTCTTCGGCAATCTCCACCAGGACTGGAGCGAATTCGTGCTCGCCGATCTCGGCGTGTTCCAGTACGAAAGCGTGCCGATCGCGCCGTCGTCGCGCGCGTTCCAGCAGCGCGGCGACGTCGACGCGTATCTCGCGCTGCAGACGTGCCGCGATGCGCTCGACGCGTGGCCCGACGATCTGCCGTTCGACGACCTGGTGCGCGCGATCGACGCGGTCGGCTGCGCGCAGCCCTGGCTCGCGACGCGTCGCGCGAAGCTGCTGTTCGCACTCGGGCAGACATGCGAGCGCCGGGCCGACTGGGCCGGCGCGCTCGACGCGTATGTGCGCAGCGCCTGGCCGGGCAGCCGCCATCGGCGCATCCGCGTGCTCGAACGCTGCGGGCGTGACGACGATGCGCTCGCGCTGGCGCTCGAGGCGCGCGGCGGTTTCGAGAGCGACGAGGAGCGCCAGCGTGTCGAGCGCATGCTGCCGCGCCTGCAGCGCCGGCTCGGCCAGCGCGTCGAACGCGCGGCCCCGGCGGCGGACGTGCCGCGCGAAACGCTCGTGCTCGCGCGCCCCGATGCGTTCGTCAGTGTCGAATTCGCGGTGCGCGACCATCTCGCGCTACCGGCTTCGCCGGTCCATTACGTCGAGAACACGCTGATCAATTCGCTGTTCGGGCTGCTGTGCTGGGAACCCGTGTTCGCCGCGGTACCCGGCGCGTTCTTCCATCCGTTCCAGCGCGGCCCGGCCGACCTGCACGCGCCCGATTTCGCCGCGCGCCGTGCGGACGCATTCGCCGCGTGCTTCGCGCAACTCGATTCGGGCGCTTATCGCGAGACGATTCGCCGGCATTTCGCGACGAAGGCGGGGCTGCAATCCCCGTTCGTGTTCTGGGGCGTGCTGAGCGACGCACTGCTCGACGAGGCGCTTGCGTGCCTGCCGCCGGAACACCTGCGGCTGTGGTTCACGCGCCTGCTCGCGGATATCCGCAGCAACCGTTCGGGGCTGCCCGATCTCGTCCGCTTCTGGCCCGGCGAGCGCCGCTACGAACTCGTCGAGGTGAAGGGCCCCGGCGACCGCCTGCAGGACAACCAGACGCGCTGGCTCGCATACTGCGTCGCGCACGGCATTCCGGTGCGCGTGATCGATGTCGAGTGGGCCGGCGCGGACGTCGCGCCCGTCGAAGCGGCGGGCCTGTCCGCATGAGCTACGTCGTCGCGGTGCGGGCGATGTGCGAGTTCACCGCGCGGCGCGGCGATCTCGACCTGCGCTTCACGCCCGCGCCCACCGCGCTCGAAGGCATCGCCGGCCACGGCGCGGTCACGTCGAACCGCGGCGCACGCTACGAAACCGAGATCGCGCTGACGGGCACGTGGGGCACGCTCACCGTGCGCGGCCGCGCGGACGGCTACGATCCGGTGGCGAACCGCCTCGAGGAAATCAAGACCTTCCGCGGCAGCCTCGACGCGATGCCGGCCAACCACCGCGCGCTGCACTGGGCGCAGGCGAAGGTCTACGCGTACCTGATGTGCGACGCGCGCGATCTCGCGGAAATCGACGTCGCGCTCGTCTATTTCGACATCGTGTCCGAGCGCGAGACGGTGCTGACGCAAACGCTGGGGGCGGCAGAGCTCGCCGCGTTCTTCGCCGAGCAGTGCGCGTGCTTCGTCGGCTGGGCCGAACGCGAGACGGCGCACCGCGCGGCGCGAGACGCGGCGCTGCGCGCGCTCGCGTTTCCGCACGGGCAGTTCCGCAGCGGCCAGCGCGAGCTGGCAGTGGCCGTCTATCGCGCGGCCCGCGATGATCGTTGCCTGATGGCGCAGGCGCCGACCGGCATCGGCAAGACGCTCGGCACCGTGTTTCCGCTGCTGAAGGCCTGCGGCGAGGGCGAGCTCGACCACGTGTACTTCCTGACCGCGAAAACGCCCGGCCGCGCGCTCGCGCTCGAAGCGGCGACGACGCTCGGCGCCGGCACGCCCGCGCTGCCGCTGCGCGTGCTGGAACTCGTTGCGCGCGACAAGGCGTGCGAGCATCCCGACAGTGCATGCCACGGCGAGTCGTGCCCGCTTGCGAAGGGTTTCTACGACCGGCTGCCGGCCGCGCGCGACGCGGCGATCGAGGCCGGGCTGCTCGACCGCGACACCGTGCGCGCGGCCGCGCTCGCGCACGACGTCTGCCCGTATTACCTGTCGCAGGAGCTCGCGCGCTGGTCGGACATGGTGATCGGCGACTACAACTACTACTACGACGGCAGCGCGATGCTGCACACGCTCGCGCAGCAGAACCAGTGGCGCGTCGGCGTGCTCGTCGACGAAGCGCACAACCTGCTCGATCGTGCGCGCAAGATGTACAGCGCATCGCTCGATCCGTTCGCATTCGCGGCCGCGCGCGAGGCCGCACCCGCCGCGCTGCGCAAGGCCTTCGACCGGCTCGCCCGCGCGTGGGGCACGGTCAACCGCGCGCAGGCCGAGCGCTATGCCGCGTATCCGGAGATACCGGGCCCGATCGTGTCGGCCGTGCAGAACCTCGTCGCGGCGATCGGCGAACACCTGGCCGACGCGCCGCGCGCGAACGGCGACGCGCTGCTGCGGTTTCATTTCGAGGCGATCCAGTTCGGCGTGCTTGCCGAAGCGTTCGACAGCGCGTCGATCTTCGACGCGACGCTGCACGGCGAACCGATGCCGCGCCAGCCGGCGCTCGACGGCGTTGCGTCGGCCGGCCGCCGGCGCCGCGTCCAGTCGACGCTCTGCGTGCGCAACGTGATTCCGGCCGGTTTTCTCGCGCCGCGCTACGAAGCCGCGTGCGCGACCGTGCTTTTCTCGGGCACGCTGAGTCCGTTTCATTTCTACCGCGACACGCTCGGGTTGCCCGGCGACACGGGCTGGCTCGACGTCGACGGGCCGTTCCGCGCCGAGCAGCTGACGGTGCGCGTCGCGAGCCACGTGTCGACCCGCTGGCGCGACCGCGACCGGTCGCTCGAACCGATCGTGGACCTGATCGCCGCGCAATACGCGACGCGGCCCGGCAACTACCTCGGGTTCCTGAGCAGCTTCGACTATCTGGGGCGCGTGGTCGCGCTGATGCAGGCACGGCACCCGGACGTGCCCGTCTGGGCGCAGGCGCCCGGCATGACGGAAGGCGAGCGCGACGCGTTTCTCGCGCGCTTCGACGCGGGCGGGCGCGGCGTCGGCTTCGCGGTGCTGGGCGGGGCGTTCTCGGAAGGCGTGGACCTGGTCGGCGAGCGGCTGATCGGCGCGTTCATCGCGACGCTCGGGCTGCCGCAGGTCAACGACGTCAACGAGCAGATGCGACAGGCGATGGACGCGCGCTTCGGCAACGGCTACGACTACATGTACCTGTATCCCGGCTTGCAGAAGGTCGTGCAGGCGGCCGGGCGCGTGATCCGCACCGAGCACGACGAAGGCGTCGTGCATCTGATCGACGACCGCTACCGGCGGCGGGAGGTGCGCGATCTGCTGCCGCGGTGGTGGCGGATCGGGTGACGGGGGCGCGACGCTGCGCGCGGCTTTCCCGTACCGGCACGTCGCTACAGCACGTTGAGCATCGCGAGCGCGGCTTCCTGCAGATGCGGCAGCACGCGCCGCACGGCCGCGTCGGTCGTCTCCGCACCGATCGGCATGTTCGTGCTCAGCGCGGCGACCACTTCGCCGTGACGGTTCTTCAGCGGCACCGCGATGCCGCGCACGCCGACCTGCAATTGCTGTTCGATCGCCGCGAAACCGGCGTCGCGTGCCTGGTCGACCTGTTCGAGCAGGCGCGCCTTGTTGGTGACCGTGTGCGGCGTGAACGGCGGCAGTTCGGTGTCGTCGAGCCACGCGCGCACGGCTTCGCGATCGGGATGGTGGGCGAGCAGCACGACGCCCGGCGACGTGAGCGGCGCCGGCACGCGCGCGCCGAGCACGAAGCCGGTCGTCATCACGCGCGACACGCCATTGCGCGCGATGAACACGAGCTCCCAGCCGTCGAGCACGCTCACATACGCCGATTCGTTCAGCGACGCGCTCAGTTGCTGCAGATAGGGCTGGACCGTGCGCGGCAGGCGCGCCGAATCGAAGTACGACCAGCCGACCCGCAGCACGCGCGGGGTGAGGCCGTACAGCTTGCCGTCGGTGTACACGTAGCCGAGCGATTCGAGCGTCAGCAGATAGCGCCGCGCGGCCGTGCGCGTGAGGCCGGTGCGCGCGGCGGCCTGGGTGGGCGTCATGCGCGCGTGCTGGCTGTCGAACGCCTCGAGGATCGCCAGGCCTTTTTCGAGGCCGGCAATCCAGTCGCGTCGGTCGAGTTCGGGCTTTTTCATCGTCGGAAGGTGGCGTCTCGGTGCGCGGTAATCGCGCGTGAGTGGGCGATTATCGCGCGAATTTCACCGGAGGCGATCACCAACCTGAAGGCGTCGATCGAGTCGACGATTTCGATCTTCGGCGTGATCGAGCGCGTGACGCCGATCGACCTCGGCGGTGGCGTGAAGGGGCAGGAAACCGTGTATTCGCCGAAGATCGGCCCCAATCATGAGCGCGTCAGGCCGTACATGGCGCTCGGTGATACGCCGAACTACCGGATCGGCCTGTCGTGTGCGACCTGTGTGGAAGACATGCCGCAGGCCTTGCCGCTGTTCCGCGGCATCGCGGGGACGATCTCGCTGGCGAAGCCGCGCTAGAATCGCTGCCTCGACTGGACCACAACAATGAAAATTCGCGAATCCGTGTTGGCCGTGCTCGTCGCGGCCGTGCCGCTGCTTGCCGCGGCGAATCCCTCGTCCGGCACGCCCCTCCCGAAGCCGGCCGTCGACGTGCGTGCGTGGCCGCGCATGACGTCGCCGAAATTCGGCTGTTACGTCGAAACGACCTTCGGCTACCGTGACAAGCGCTTCAATTGCGCGCTGAAGAAGTACCGGAATACCGGCGATGCGTGCGGGAACACGAAGGCCTACTACGAAGGCCCGGTGTTCCCCGACCGGCTCGCGGCCGGCGTGCATCCGCTCGCGACGAAGGTCGAACTGGACTGGGAGCACGGCGACCTGCAGATGGTCACCGTCACGCTCAAGGGAACCTGGAACGAAGCGGACGTGCGCAAGGCGTTCGGGCTGCCGCGCGCGGAAGCGCGCAAGCTGACCGACGCGGAGTTGCGCTCGGCGCCGGGCAACCTGATGGACACGAGTGTCCAGTATCCGTCGTCCCCGCTCGACGAAAGCCTGGCGAAGCGCCCGAGCAACCCGGCGCGCGGGACGACGGCCGTGATGCTCTACGGGTTCGACCACATGGGCGCCGGCGATGCCGATTGCGGGGGCGACGAGTAACGGGGGAGCGCGCGGCGGGAGAGAGACGGGAGAAGGCGGCTGACACAGCCGCCAACCGGGTGCGGGTGGCGGTACGGCGCTCGTGTGGCGTGCGCCGTACCTTCAGGGTCTTACTCGCTGCTCGTCCATTCGACGTTCGCGCCGACCGAGCGCAGGTTCTCGACGAAATGCGGATGCGCGCGGCGAATCGGCAGCGCGTTCATGATTTCCGAGCGGCCTTCGATGCTCGCGGCCACCATCAGCAACGCGATCGCGACGCGGATGATGTACGGGCTCTCGACGCGGGCCGGCGTCAGTTGCAGCCCGCCGAACGTGATCAGCCGGTGCGGATCGGACAGCAGCACGTGCGCGCCGAACTTCGACAGTTCGCCGGACCAGCCGAGCGCGCCGTCGTAGACCTTGTTCCAGAACATCGCGCTGCCTTCCGCGCGCACGCCGAGCGCGATGAAGATCGGCAGCAGGTCGACCGGCAGGTACGGCCACGGTGCGGCTTCGACCTTGGTCAGGATGTTCTGCGTGAACGGCCGGCGCACGCGCAGCGGGCCGTCGCGTTCCGCGCGCGACCAGCCGTCGCGGTGCGTGACGGTCACGCCGAATTTCGCGAACGTGCGGTCGATCAGCGGGAAATGCTCGGGCGACGAGTTGCGCACCGTGATGTCGCCGCCGGTGATCGCGCCGAGCGCGAGGAACGTCGCGATCTCGTGGAAATCCTCGGCGAAGCGGAACTCGCCGCCGCCGAGCTTGCCGCCGCCCGTCACGCATAGCCGCGACGTGCCGATGCCCTCGATCGCGACGCCGATCATCGCGAGGAACTGGGAGAACTCCTGCACGTGCGGCTCGGAGGCCGCGTTCATCAGCGTCGACGTGCCGTTCGCGGCCGTCGCGCACAGCGCGAAGTTCTCGGTGGTCGTCACCGACGCGTAGTCGAGCCAGTGATCGTTGGCCGTCAGCGGGCCGTCGGTACGGACGATCAGCGAATCGGGCGTGCGCTCGATGTGCGCGCCGAAACGTTCGAACACCTCGACGTGCGGATCGATCTCGCGCACGCCGAGCGTGCAGCCTTTCACGTCGTTCTCGAGGCGCGCGACGCCGAAGCGTGCGAGCAGCGGCGGAATCAGCATGATCGACGAACGCATCGCTTCGGGCAGCCGATGGACCGCCGGATCGAACTTGGTGTTGCGATGGTGAAGCTCGAGCAGACCCGTCGTGAAATCGACCGACACGTCGCTGCCGAGCGTGCGGAAGATGTCGAGGATCTTGCGCACGTCGGTGATGTCCGGCACGCCAACGAGGCGCAGCGGCTGATCGGTCAACAGGGTGGCGCACAGAATCGGCAGGACGGCGTTCTTGTTCGCGGACGGCTTGATGTCCCCGCGCAGCGGAGTGCCGCCGTGGACGATGAGATTCGACATGATATGGGGGCGTATCGGTGACTGACGTAGGCCCATATGATGCCATTGGTCGGCGGGCGGCGTGGAATGTTCAGAGGGGAAAAGGGGGAATCGGGGCGTATAACTGACAGTGTTTGACGTCGCGCGCGACGCACCGTGGCCGTTGGCGGCCGCCGTCGAGCGATGCGTGATGGCCGGCCACGATTGGGGCCGGCCATCGGGTCGTTACTGCGCCGCCCGCATCCGCGCGGCGACGATCAGCGAGATCAGGCAGCCCACCGCGAGATAACCGGCGACGAGGTGCCACGAGCCGCCTGCCACGCTGACGAGGCCGACCGCGATGAACGGCGTGAACCCGCCGCCGACCACGCTCGCGAACTGGTAGCCGACGCCCGCGCCGCTATAGCGGTATTCGGCGCCGAACAGCTCGGTGAACAGCGGCTGCTGGACGCTCACGACCATGTCGTGCGCGGCGTTCGCGAGCAGGATCGAGAAGATCACGATCCACGCGATCGACCGCGCCTCCAGCGCGAGGAAGAACGGCACCGCGGACGCGACGCCGATCAGCGCGCCGATCAGGTAGATGCGGCGCAGGCCGTAGCGGTCGGCCAGCCATGCGAAACACGGGATCGTCACGCAGCTCACCGCCCCCACCAGCAGGCCGATGTTCAGGAACAGGTCGCGCGACATGCCGAGGTTCGTCGTCGAATAGCTGAGCGCGAACGCGGTGACGATGTACATCGTGAACAGCTCGGCGAGCCGCAGCGCAATGATCAGCAGGAACGCCTTCGGATGGCGCGTCAGCGCCTCCAGCACCGGCAGGCGCAGCTTGCGGTTGCCGTGTTCGACCTTCTCGACGAACTCCTGCGATTCGTCCATGTTCTTGCGCACCCACAGCCCGATCAGCACGAGCACGATGCTGAACACGAACGGCAGGCGCCAGCCCCACGACTTGAACGCGGCCTCGCCGAGCGTATGGCTCAGGATCGACACGATGCCCGTGGCCAGCACGAGGCCGACGCCGTAGCCGACCTGCACGCCGCTGCTGTAGAACGCCTTCTTTTGCTTCGGCGCGCTTTCGACGGCCATCAGCGCCGCGCCGCCCCATTCGCCGCCGACCGCGAAACCCTGGATCGCGCGCATCAGCACCAGCAGCACGGGTGCCCACCAGCCGATCGTCGAGAATGCCGGCAGCAGGCCGATCGCGACCGTCGACAGCCCCATCAGCATCACCGTCAGGACCAGCATCCGCTTGCGGCCGAGCCGGTCGCCGTAGTGGCCGAACACGATGCCGCCGAGCGGCCGGAACAGGAAACCGACGCCGAAGGTCGCGAACGCCGCGAGCGTGCCCATCGTCGGGCTGACTTTCGGGAAGAACTCGGAATTGAATACCAGCGCGGCGACGATCCCGTACAGCAGGAAGTCGTACCAGTCGACAACGGCGCCGACGAAGCTGCCGATCGCGGCCTTGCGGGCCTGGCTGCGGACGCGGGCGCTGGCGGCGGCGTCGAGGGTGTCGAAGGTTGGGGTCATGGCGGTGTCTCCTGGCACGGCGCATCGTGGAATCGTGGCGGCGCCGCGTCCGATGCTGCATTGAAGTCGATGAGTGAACGGAGAATAGGGCGCGCGCCGTACGGCGGCAATTGGCCAATCGGGTTGAGTGCGCGATTATCGTACAAGTCCGTGCGATTATCGAACGCTTTTCGGGTTTGCACTAGGCGGTGCGACGATATCCCGTTTGGCCAGGGTGTGCCGCCGTGAACGATCTGGTTAAAATCTGCAGCATTGAGAACTTGCCCGTTCGGGGCGGATGCGGTCGCCACGTTGGCCGCGCTTGCCGCCAGCGACGGGCGCCATCCCCATCGAACGCATGCCCCCGGAGACTGGAATGCCCGGCAATTCCCACCCCCTGTCCAGCGATACGCCGCCCGTTGCCGATCCGGCTGCCAATCCGCTCGGGATGGCCGGCCTCGAATTCGTCGAATTCGCGGCGCCCGTGCCCGAGGCGCTCGCTCAGCGCTTCGAGCAGTTCGGGTTCAAGGCGATCGCGCGGCATGTCAGCAAGAACGTCACGCTCTACCGGCAAGGTCAGATGCATTTCCTGATCAACGCCGAGCCCGATTCGTTCGCCGCGCGCTACGCGGAGGAATACGGGATGGGTGTCTGCGCGATCGGGCTGCGCGTGGCCAGCGCCCGGCGCGCGTTCGAGCGGGCGATCGAGCTCGGCGCGTGGGCGTTCGAAGGCGAGAAGGTCGGGGTCGGCGAGCTGAAGATCCCGGCGATCCAGGGCATCGGCGATTCGCACCTCTATTTCGTCGACCGCTGGCGCGGGCGCGACGGCCAGCGGGGCGGCGTCGGCGACATCTCGATCTTCGACATCGATTTCCGGCCGATCGACATCGCGACCGCGCATACCGATCTCGACTGCGTGGGCGTCGGGCTGCAGCAGGTCGATCATTTCACGCAGACCGTCGGTGCGGGGCGCATGCGGGAGTGGCTGGATTTCTACCACGACCTGCTGCATTTTCGCGAGATCCACGAAATCGACGCGCACTGGCATGTGTCGGAGGAATCGCGTGTGATGGTGTCGCCGTGCGGCGCGGTGCGGATTCCGGTCTACGAGGAAGGCACGCGGCGCACCGAGCTGATGCACGCGTATCTGCCCGACCATCCGGGCGAGGGCGTGCAGCACGTCGCGCTGGCTACCGACGACATCCTGTCCTGCGTCGATGCGCTGCGGGCGAACGGCGTCGAATTCATCGAGCCGCCGGCCCGCTATTACGATGACGTCGACGCGCGGCTGCCGGGGCACGGTGTCGATCTCGACGCGCTGCGCCGTCGCGCGGTGCTGGTCGACGGCGAGATCGGCGGCGACGGCGTGCCGAGGCTGTTCTTCCAGACCTTCGTCAAGCGCCGGCCCGGCGAGATCTTCTTCGAAATCGTGCAGCGCAAGGGGCACCACGGGTTCGGCGAAGGGAATCTCGCGGCGCTCGCCCGCGCGCGCGACGCCGGCTGAGCGGCGCCGGCGCCCGCATCGGGCGTCCCGGGCCCCGCGTCGCGCTTCACGTGCCGGCGGCCGGCACCCGGTTCGGCGCGGGGTCGTTCGGCTCGTGCAGCACGCACGCGGTGCCGCCCGGCGTGTACATCGACACGACACAACGGTTGCACGACGTGCAGCCCGACTGCGCGAGCCGGCCGTCGCGCAGTCCGTTGACGAAATCCGGCTCGAACACGAGCGCGCGGGCGAGCGCGACCGCATCGAACCCTTCGCGCATCGCCAGCTCGACGTTCCCGCGCGAACGTACGCCGCCGAGGTAAGCGAGCGGCATCCGGACGGACGCGCGCACCTTCCTCGAGTGCTCGAGGAAATACATCTCGCGAAACGCGCCCATCTTCGGCTCGGTGAGTTTCTGCAGCGCCATCGCCGCGCGCACGATCGCGTTGTCGGCGTTCGCGCGCGCGTCGCCGGGCAACGGGCTGCCGAACAGCTGCCACACCGATTCGACGTTCATCCCGCCGCTGAGCACGAGCAGGTGCGCGCCTTCGGCTTCGAGCCGCCGCGCGATCTCGCATGCGTCGTCGGCGGTTCCGCCGCCGCGCACGCCTTCGGTCACGCCGATCTTGCAGACGACGGCGAGATCGCGGCCCACCGCGTCGAGCACGCGGCGCAGCACCTCGGCCGGGAAAGCGGCGCGCCGTGCCGCGTCGCCGCCGTACGCATCGCGGCGGCGGTTGTACAGCGGCGACAGGAACTGGCTGAGCAGATAGCCATGCCCCATGTGGATCTCGACCGCATCGAAACCGGCGTCGCGCGCATGGCGTGCGGCCTGCGCGAATTCGTCGGCGACCGCGGACATCTGGTCGCGCGTCATCGCCTGCTTCAGAAAGCGGCCGCTCATCACGCCGACCTTGTTGAAACCGCCCGATGCGCTCAACGGCCGTCGGGTCGACAGCGACGGCAGGAACGTGAAGCAGCCGCCGTGCGTGATCTGCGCGGATGCAGCGGCGCCGTGGCGATGGACGGCGTCGGTCAGCGCGCGGAACTGGCGGACCGTCGGCACGTCGAGCCGTGCCTGGTCGACGAACGTGCGTCCGTCGTCGCTGATCGCGCAGTACGCGACGGTCGTCAGCGCGGCGCCGCCTTCGGCGATGCGTTCGTGAAAACGGACGAGCGCGCGCGACGGCACGCCGTTCGGCGTCATGCCCTCGTTGGTGGCTGACTTGATCAGGCGGTTGCGCAGCGTCAGCGGGCCGATCTGCAGCGGGCTGAACGCGGTCGTGAGGTCGGCGGATTCCATGAGGGGGCGAGGGGCGGGATTGGGCACGGCGACCATTGTGCGGCGGTGGCGCAGGCGCGCATCGTCCGGGTGGACGAGCCCGGCACAACCCGTTCCGGGCGGGCGCCTGATTCAGTACATCGAAGCGCGCCACCGGACGCCAAAGCCCGCCGCGAACCCGACCGCCTCCCGTCGATCCGTCACGCGAGATCGCCTGCCCGGAGCTTGCGGACCTGCCGACGCATCCCGTCGAAGATCGCATCCGCCACATCCACCGGAAATTCCGCCGGGATCTGCGCCGCGGCTTCCGCGATCGCGGGTTCCGTGCGAGCGACGACGGCCGCCATCGCGGCGTGCACGTCGTCTTCGGTCAGGCCGACGCGCCGGCCCTGCGCGATCCAGTGGCGCGGCTGGATCTCGCCGATCACGTAGTGCCGGTTCTTCCCGCACACGGCCATCGCGAGCCGCGCGCGGCGCGGCGGAAGCTGGTTGCGGCGCGTGCCGATGATCGGATGCGCGGACAGCACGTCGTACAGCGGCGTGCTGCGGTACGTGTTGCCGGGCAGGTGCGCGATGCTGAAGTTCTTCGCATGCCCGTCGATCGCCGCCAGCACCCAGAACACGAGCTGCGCGACGAAGAAATTCATCCGGTCGGGCGCGGCGTCGGCCGAATTGGCGAGGATGCCCATGATCGTGTCGATGCCCGGGCCGCCGTCGGACTCGTATTTCGCGCCCGACGGCGTGCCGGTCGCCTGGCACATGTCCTCCTGCGGCAACCGCAGGATCCACGTGCGGTCGCGCGAAGCACGCCGGTCGAAGCGCTCGACGATCAACGCCTTCTGGTCGTCGAACCGGCCGATGTCGCACGCCGCGACCGGCAAGCCGTACGCGGCGACGAGCTTCGCGCACAGCCATTCGTTTTCGACGGACGTCCGCATGTCGGCCTGCATGTTCCCGACACGCCCGAGCGGCAGCTTGAAGATGTGCGTCGTCGGCGTGCTGCCCGACGGCCGCAGCCAGCGGTTTCCCTGGCGCAGCAATGCCGTCTTTTCCTGGGCGCCGGCAATCGACAGGCGCAGGTCGCCTTCCGGCTCCGCATGGCCGGGCAGCGGCGCGGCGGTCGCGTGGCGCAGCACCTCGGCGACGGCCGTATCGTCGAGCGTCACGCCGTCGATCGTCTCGAGATCGATGGGCGTTTCGCCGGGCGGCAGCATCTGGATCGCGCCGACGCAATCGCGGCCGATCGACGCGAGCAGCTCGAACGGCGCCGTCGACCGGAGCCGGTAACGCTGCGCGATGCGGCGACGGATCGGCTCGCTGTCCGGCAGCAGGTTGTCGAAATAATCGGCGACGATCGCGCCCTGGTGCGGCTGGTTGCCGGGCGTGAAGGGCAGCGACAGCGACAGCGGCCGCCCCTGTGGATCGTCGAGCCAGGCCGGCAGGTAGACGAGACGCTCGACGCCGCGCCGGACTTCCCAGTAGCCCACCGGAATGCCGTTCATCCACAGGTCGAGCCGGTCGTGACGGGCACGCGGGGCCATCGTCACCAGTCCTCCCGCTTCGAAACCCGTGGCTTGCCGGGTGTCGCCGTCGCGGGCCGCTTGCGCGCGGCGCCGGCCGCAGGCCGGGCTGGTTTCTTGGCGGCCGTGGTGCCGCGCGCCGCATCCGGCTTGCGTTTGCTCGCGGCAGGTTGGCGAGCCACCGGCGCGGCATCGGCATCGGGCGCAGGATCGGCCGATGCCGCCGAATCGTCCTGCGTGCCCAGCGCGAGCGTCATGCGCACGCCGAGCGTGTTCAGCACCTTGAAGAGCCGCTCGATGCTGACCGCCGACGGGTTGGCTTCGAGCTGCGCGTAGGATTGCTGCGTGACGCCCAGGCGGGCGGCCAATTGCGCCTGCGTGAGCCCCGCGGATTTCCGGAAGCCGACGAGTATCGGACGCAGCTGGGTCAGGGTCTGGACAGGAAAGGCCATCGGGCGCTCCGCGGAATGACAGGCGATCGTTTGTAATCGGAAAATACAATCTACAGCATGTATTATCAAAATACAAACCAAAGACTGTATCCAACAAAAACAAACGATAGCCTGTCAAGCGGGTGACCCGCCGACCATCCCGCGTCAACGCGGCAACGCGTCACGCCGCCCGCAGCGGGTTCGCATGCGCGCTTCGCGCGCTTTCCGGATCGTCGTCGCCGAGCGGAATGAACGCCATGATCTCCAGGTCGTGTCCCGACAGCGCGGGCAACCGGAACGGGCTCGACAGCACGTTCAGCCGCCGCACGCCGAGCTCGCGCAGGATCTGCGAGCCGATTCCCGTCACGCGTCCGTCGCGGCGCGCATGGCCGGCCGGCATCCGCATCGCGTCGCCGCGCATGTCGCAGTCGAGCAGCACCGCGACCCCGCAGCCGGCCGCGTCGATCCGTTGCAGCGCGGCATGCAGCGGCCACGAATGCGCGGACGGCTCCGCATCGAGCAGGTCGAGCAGCGAATGGCATTCGTGCACGCGCGTCAGCACCGGCGTCGACGGATCGGGCTCGCCGCGCACGAGCGCGAGATGCGGCGCGCCGTGCACGGTGTCGCGATACTCGATCGCACGGAATCGCCCCCACGGCGTATGCAGCGGCCGCTCGCCGACGCGTTCGACGAGCGATTCGTGTTCGCGCCGGTAATGGATCAGGTCGGCAATCGTGCCGATCTTCAGCCCGTGATGCGCGGCGAACGCCTTCAGCTCGGGCAGCCGCGCCATCGTGCCGTCGTCGTTCATCACCTCGCAGATCACCGATGCGGGCGTGAGCCCCGCGAGCGCCGCGAGATCGCAGCCGGCCTCGGTGTGCCCCGCGCGCACGAGCACGCCGCCCGGGCGCGCGGCGATCGGGAACACGTGGCCCGGCTGGACGAGGTGGTCGGGGCGGGCGCCCGCCCGCACCGCCGCGCGAATCGTATGCGCGCGATCGGCGGCCGATATGCCGGTCGTCACGCCTTCGGCCGCCTCGATGCTGACGGTGAACGCGGTGCCGAACGGCGTACCGTTGTGATCGGCCATCGGCGCCAGGCGCAACTGCTCGCAGCGCTCGGCGGTCAGCGTCAGGCAGATCAGCCCGCGCCCGAAGCGCGCCATGAAATTGATCGCTTCCGGCGTCACGTGATCGGCCGCGATCACGAGATCGCCTTCGTTCTCGCGATCCTCTTCGTCGACGAGCAGGACCATCCGGCCCGCACGCAGCTCGTCGACGATCTCCAGCGTGCCGGCGACGCTCATGGCGCCTCCGTCGCGTCGAACGCGCGGCGCAGCGCGTCGGCGCCGAAGGTCAGCACGCGGTCGGCCGCATCGATCGCGCCGAGCATGCTGGCGAAACCATGAAGCTGGCCCGGCCAGCGCACGACGGTCACCGGCGTGCCGGCCTGTGCGAGACGCAGCGCATACGCCTCGGCCTCGTCGCGCAGCGGATCGAATTCGGCGCTGACGATCGTCGCCGGCGCCGCGCCCGCGACGTCCGGCGCGGCGAGCGGGCTTGCAAGCGGCGATGCGCGATCGGCGCCGTCGTCGAAATAGTGGCGCTTGAACCAGCGCATCATGTCCGCCGTCAGGAAATAGCCGTTGCCGAGCGTTTCGTATGACGGATGCTCGGTCGCGCAATCGACGACCGGATACAGCAGCAACTGGTGCGCGATCGCGATGCCCGAGCCGCGCAACTGCAGCGCGGCGACCGCCGCAAGATTGCCGCCGGCGCTGTCGCCGGCGACCGCCAGCGCGCCGGCGCGTGCTCCAAGATCGCGCGCGCTGGCGGCGGCCCAGCGCACGGCGTCGCATGCGTCGTGCGCGGCGGCCGGGAAACGCGCCTCGGGCGCGAGCCGGTAGTCGACCGACAGCACGAGCGTGCGCGCACGGGCCGCGAGGCTGCGGCACAGGTTCGCGTGCGAATCGATTCCGCACGCCACGAAGCCGCCGCCGTGGAAGAACACCGTCAGCGGCAAGGGCCCGTCGGCAGCGGGCCGATACAGCCGTGCGGACAACTGACGGCCCGATGCGGGAATCTGCCAGTCCTCTTCGGCGGCGACGGCATCGCCCGGGGCGAACGCGCCGCCGGCGGCGAGACTCGCGCGATACGCGGGAACGGTCAGCTGCGCGAAATCGATCGCGGGTGCCTGGGCGAACGCGGCGAGCAGCGCCTGCGCCTGTGGGTCGAGCGGCATGGGGACTCCTGTCTGAATCGGATGCGGTTTGAATCAGGTAAACCCGTGTCGCGGTTTTCCCTGAGTCCGGGCCGGACGCTTGCCGGCACGGCCTGACGGGCATTCCAGCGTAGCGGGCAGGGCGCCACATCATCCGATCGGACGATGGTTGGTTCGTCCGGATGGCCAATTCTCACCATTCAGTGAATCTCCCGATGACGCCGGAATTTAGACGCGTCTTAATCATGGCGGCGCGGTTGGGTCGCGCCGGAAACATGTCGTATGGAGGATGGAGCGTGCTGATGGAGACGAGATGGGCTCCGCAAGAGAGCCAGGCAACCAGTGACGAGGCCGACATCGGCGTCGCGGATTTCAGCGAGCTGATGGCGCGCATCTACCAGGGCCCGCTGGAAACGCCGCCGTGGGCGGGCGCGCTCGAAATGGTTCGCCGGTTGCTGCAGGCCAACTACGTGACGCTGATCCTGCGCGCGGCCGCGAGCGACCGCCGCGCGCCGCTGTCCGTGCACGCATCGGAATACGGCCCGGTCGTGCCGGGTGACGGCGAAGCGTCGTACAACAACTACTACTATTCGCTCGATCCGTTCGTCGGCCTGCCGGCCGATCGCGTGGTCACGGTCGACGACGTGTTCGGCGATACGGGCTGGCTGTCGAGCGAACTGTACAAACAGTTCCTGAAGCCGCAGGACGTGCGCTACATCCTCGGCGCGGACCTGCGCACGCCGTCGGGCGTCGAGTGCCGGTTCCGCGTATGCCGCAACCATGCTTCGAAGCAGTTCTCCGCGCGCGACAAGGCGATCTGCGCGTTGCTGCTGCCGCACCTGAAGCGTGCGGTCGAGCTGCATTCGCGGCTCGACACGGCCGAGGTCGAGCGCTCGATCTACGCGAACGCGATCAACCGGATGCAGATCGGCACGATCACGCTCGACGAGAACGGCACGATCATCGACATGAACAGCGTCGCCGACGAGATCCTGAAGCAGAACAACGGTCTGACGATTGCGCGCGGCACGATCGAGGCGACCGACGCGCAGGAGAACCGCACGCTCAAGCGGCTGATCCGCCACGCGGTGATGGGGCACCACGGCACGGCCGCGGCGACCGTCGAGGCGATGCCGATCACGCGCAGCTTCGACAAGCCGCGCCTCGGGCTGCTGGTGCGCACGGTGCTGCTGTCCGACTGGTCGGAGGACAACAAGCGGCGGCCGGCCGTCACGCTGTTCCTGCGCGACCCTGACCGCAAGCCGCAAGGTGCGCAGGAAATCATCCGCAAGCTGTTCGACCTGACGCCGGCCGAGACGTCGCTCGCGCTGCTGCTGACGAACGGGCTGACGCTCGAGGAGGCCGCGGAGGAATCGGGGATCAGCAAGAACACCGCCCGCACGCACCTGCGCGCGATCTTCTCGAAGACGGGCGTCACGCGCCAGGCGACGCTCGTGCGGATTCTGCTCGGGAGCGTCGTGCCGCTCGGGTAAGCGACAGCCGACGCCGATTCATCGGAACCGGCCGCATTCGTCCGGCGATACATCGGCAACGATCGACGCGTCACGTGCCACGTGCCACGCCGTGGCGACGACATCACGCGAAAGCGGCTCGCACTCGCGCGAGCCGCTCCTTCATCCAGCGCAGCCGCTCGCGGAGACCGGATGCCCGACGCCGACGCTGCCGGGCACGTTCACGACCCGCGCGTGGAACGACCCGCCCACGACGCCAGCGCCGGCCACTGCGCGCAGCCGCGCCGGATGAAACCGGCGCCCGTGCGGATCACGAGCGCGCCGATCGCGAGCGCGGCCAGATCGTCGAGACGGCCGAAGCCGACCCGTGCCGCGCCCATCGCGAGCGCCGCCAGCAGTGACGCCAGCGCATCGGTCCGGACATGCCAGCCGCTCGCCTCGAGCAGCGCGGAGCCCGTCTCGCGTGCCTTGCGCAGCATCCAGTGCGACAGCGCGGCCTTGCCGGCGAGCGTGACGGCAACGAGCGCGAGCGTCGTCATGCCCGGCTGTACGACGGGCGGCGCAGCGAACCGGTTCGTCGCGTGCCAGATCATCTGCGCGCCGGTCGCCACGAGTAATGCGCCGAGGCCCGCGAGCGCAAGCGGCTCGCAGGTCGGGCGCCGTTCCGGCGGCAGGCGCGCGTCGAGCCGGCATGCAACGAGGATCAGCGCATCGGCTGCGAGATCGATCGCCGCGTGCGCGACGTCCGCGAGCAACCCCGACGAATGCGCGGACCATGCCGCGACCGTCTCGACGACGAGCAGCAGCAGGTTGATCGCAAGGCTGGCGGCGAGGGCACGGGACGTGGCCGCATAAACGTGGGGCGTGGCGCGCGATGTGCGCTGCATGGCGGATTCGTCTGTCGAAAGCGTGGGTCAGACCCGAACGCTACCGGGCGACGGTGGCAGATCGGTGACAACGCCGGATGCGGCGCGGCCGGTCAGCGCTGCACGTCCGCCGACGGCAGCAGCGCGGCGAAGCGATCCGCGAGCGTCGGGCGCGACCGCGCGGGCCAGATCGCGCTGAGTTCGAACAGCGGCAGCGCGCCGCCATCGCGGATGGTGCTGTAGGCGACGCCTTCGAACGCGAACGTATGAATCGAACGCGGCAGCAGCGACACGCCGCACCCGGCGGCGACGCACGAGATCACGGTCAGCGTGCGGTTCACGTCGAGCACGATGTCGACCGGGTGCCCGGCCTGCCGGAAGGCGCTCAGGATGCCCGCGCGGATCAGCGGCAACTGGTCGTGCGGAAACCAGACGAGCCCGGTGCCGGCGAGATCCTGCAGCGTGACCGTGCCGTCGGGCTGGCGCCGGAAATCCTTCGGCAGCACGGCGACGAGCGGATCGCGCCGGATCAGCTGCTCGCGCATCCGGCCGTTGACCGCGACCGGCGTATGCAGCAGGCCGATGTCGATCTCGCCGCGCTCGAGCGCGATCGCCTGCTCCGCATTGCTCATCTCGCGCATCACGAGTTCGACGTCGGGCGTGTTTTCGCGCAGCGCGCGGATCGCGCGCGGCAGCGTGTCGAACAGCGCGGCGCTGACGAACCCGATCGTCAGGCGCCCGGCGCGCTGCGCGCCGATCTCGCCGGCCCGGTGTGCGGCCGCGTCGAGGCGCGCGAGGCTCAGGCGCAGGTCGTCGACCATCGCGAGGCCGGCCGCCGTCAGCGTGGCCCCGCGCCGCGAGCGGTCGAACAGCCGGACACCCAGCTCCTTCTCCATCCGGTTCAGTGCCTGGCTGAGCGCCGGCTGCGCAATGCCGAGCTCGCTGGCCGCGCGCGTGAAGCTGCCCGTATCGACGATCGCGAGGAAGTAGCGAACGTGCCTGATTTCCATAAGCTCACGTTATGAATAATTATTCAAAACATGGTAGCGAATTATCCCCGCGCTTCATAGGATGCTCATCGGGCCACACCATCCGGCGCACGACGCCGGCATGACCACACGAGGAGACCTGCATTGAACTGGACCCGTGAGCTATCGACGACCGAACGGCGCACGTTGCGCGGCTGCTTTGCCGGCTGGGCACTCGACGGGCTCGACACGCAGATGTTCAGTCTCGTGATCCCCGCGCTGCTGACGACCTGGGGCATCGGCAAGGGGCAGGCCGGCCTGATCGGCGGCGCGACGCTCGTGGCGGGCGCGCTCGGCGGGCTGCTGGCCGGCATGATCGCCGACCGCTACGGGCGCGTGCGCGCGCTGCAGATCACCGTGTGCTGGTTCTCGCTGTTCACGTTCCTGAGCGCGTTCGCGCAGAACTTCGAGCAGTTGCTGGTGCTGAAGGCGTTGCAGGGGCTCGGGTTCGGCGGCGAGTGGACGGCCGGCGCGGTGCTGCTCGCCGAAACGATCGGCGCGCGCCATCGCGGCAAGGCGATGGGCATCGTGCAGAGTGCCTGGGGCTTCGGCTGGGGCGGCGCCGTGCTGCTGTACATGCTGGTGTTCGCCTGGCTGCCGGCCGAATGGGCCTGGCGCGTGCTGTTCGCGATCGGCGCGCTGCCCGCGCTGCTGGTGCTGTATATCCGCCGCGCGATTCCGGAGCCGCCGCGCGCGACGCCGGTCGACGTGACCGCGCCGGCAACGGCGGGCGCCGGCGAAGGGCCGACGGTCGGCATCTTCGACCGCTCCGTGGTGCGCGCAACCGTCGTCGGCGGGCTGATCGGCGTCGGCGCGCACGGCGGCTATCACGCGATCACGATCTGGCTGCCGACCTACCTGAAGACCGAACGGCACCTGTCGGTGCTCGGCACCGGCGCGTATCTCGCGGTCGTGATCGTCGCGTTCATCTGCGGCTGCTTCGTCAGCGCGTACCTGCAGGACCGGATCGGCCGCCGCCGCAACGTGATGCTGTTCGCCGCGTGCTGCGCGGTGATGGTGAACCTGTACGTGTTCCTGCCGCTGAACGACGTCGCGATGCTGCTGCTCGGTTTCCCGCTCGGCCTGTTCTCGGCCGGCATCCCGGCGACGCTCGGCACGCTCTTCAACGAGCTTTACCCGCGCAACGTGCGCGGCCGCGGCGTCGGCTTTTGCTACAACTTCGGCCGCATCGCGTCGGCCGGCTTCCCGGTGCTGGTCGGGCGGATGGGCGAGTCGCTGCCGCTCGGCACGGCACTCGGCATCGACGCGGGTATCGCATACGGGCTGGTCGTGATCGCGGTGTGGTTCCTGCCCGAAACGCGCAACCGGCGGCTGTCCGGCGCGGCGCCGGGCGGCGACGCGGATGCCGCCGGCCAGCCGCGCGCCGAGGCGTCGTTGTAGGTTTCACAGCTTCCCGCCATCGAATCGCCCGGCGCAGCGGCCGGGCGCCCCTTGCAGACTCGTCATGGATTGCCTCGTGAATCACCTCGTCGAACAGGTTCCGGCCGCGTCGTCAGTGGACGTGTGGTACGCCGGAGATCCCACCGTCGCCGCCGTCGATGCGCATGCGCACGTGTTCGCTCGCGGCCTGCCGCTCGCGCCCGTGATCCGGCATGCGCCCGACTACGATGCGCCGCTCGACGCGTACGTCGCGCACCTCGCCGCGCACGGCATCACGCATGCGGTGCTGGTGCAGCCGAGCTTCCTCGGCACCGACAACACGTATTTCGTCGACGTGCTGCGCCGTTACCCGCGCCGCTTCCGCGGCGTCGCGGTGGTCGATCCGGCGATTTCGGACAACGATCTCGACGCGCTCGACCGGGCGGGCGTGGTCGGGATGCGGCTGAACCTCGTCGGGTTGCCGATCCCGGATTTCGGCGAACCCGCCTGGCGTGCGCTGCTTGCCCGCATCAACGCGCTCGGCTGGCACGTCGAGATCCATCGCGGCATCGAGGATCTGCATGCGATCACCGCGCCGCTGCTCGCGCAGTGCTGCACGCTGGTGATCGACCATTTCGGCCGCCCGTCGCCCGCGCTCGCCGAGCGCGCGCCCAGCTTCCGCCGCCTGCTGCTGCTCGCGGATACCGGCCGCGTCTGGGTCAAGCTGTCGGCCGCGTATCGCAACAGCGCGGCCGGCGACGGCGCGATCGACGCGTTCGGCGCCGCGCGCGCGCTGCGTACCGCGTTCACCGCCGAGCGGCTGGTGTGGGGCAGCGACTGGCCGCACACGCAGCACCGCGAGCGCGTCGATTTCGACGCCGCGCATGCCGCGCTCGCGCGCTGGCTGCCCGACCCCGGCGAGCGCATGCGCGTGCTGCGCGATACGCCCCGAACCCTGTTTCGTTTCGACCAATGAGGCCTTGCATGTCCGATCAAACTGCACTTCGTCGCGCCGGTTTCCGGCGCAGTATCGCCGCCCGCCAGGGGCTGCTCGTCGCCGGCACGTTCAATGCGCTCAGCGCCCGGGTCGCGGCCGATCTCGGCTTCGGCGCGCTGTACCTGACCGGCGCCGGCGTCACCAACATGTCGCTCGGCTTGCCCGATCTCGGCTTCGTCGGGCTCGGCGAACTGGCCGAGCACACCGCGCGCGTGCGCGATGCGGTGGAGCTGCCGCTGATGGTCGATGCCGATACCGGTTTCGGCAATGCGCTGAACGTGCTGCACACCGTGCGCACGCTCGAGCGCAGCGGCGCCGACGCGATCCAGCTCGAGGATCAGGTGCTGCCGAAGAAATGCGGCCATTTCGCGGGCAAGGAAGTGATTCCGGCCGGCGAGATGGTCGGCAAGCTGAAGGCGGCCGTCGACGCGCGCGTGGATCCGAACCTGCTGATCGTCGCGCGTACCGATGCGGCCGCCGTCCACGGCATCGACGACGCGATCGAGCGCGCGCACCGCTATGCGGAAGCCGGCGCGGACGTGCTGTTCATCGAGGCGATGGACACGCCGGAGGACGTCGAGCGGCTGCCCGCGCTGTTCGACACGCCGCAGCTCATCAACATCGTGATCGGCGGCAAGACGCCGACGCGCTCGCGCGACGACCTGGCCCGCCTCGGTTACGGCGTCGTGCTGTACGCGAATGCGGCGCTGCAGGGGGCCGTGCACGGGATGCAGGCCGCTCTGACCGAATTGCGCGACACGGGCCGGCTCGACGAAAACCCCGCGCTCGTCGCGCCGTTCGCCGAACGGCAGCGGCTCGTCGACAAGGCGCGCTTCGACGCGCTCGACGCCCGCTACGGGGCCGATCGCGCCTAAGCCGCCGGCACGGGCGGGGCCGGCAACCCCGGCGGCCGCCCGGCACATACGAACAAGAACAGGAGACAAGCGTGGCAATTTCCCCCACCGGGGCGGCCGGCGAGCGGCCGCGCATCGGCTCGATCGTCGGCGGGCTCGCCGGCAACCTGATCGAGTGGTACGACTTTCTCGCGTACAGCATCTTCTCGATCTACTTCGCGCCGGCATTCTTTCCGGCCGACCGGCCGACCGTGCAACTGATGAACACGGCGGCCATCGCGGCCGTCGGGTACATCGCGCGGCCGGCAGGGAGCTGGCTCGTCGGCGTCTACGCGGACCGGCGCGGACGCAAGGCCGCGCTGACGAAGTCGGTGCTCGCGATGTGCGCGGGATCGATGCTGATCGCCGTCACGCCCGGGTACGCGACGATCGGCGTGCTCGCGCCGGCGCTGCTGGTCGCCGCGCGGCTGCTGCAGGGGCTCAGCATGGGCGGCGAATACGGCACCAGCGCGACCTACCTGAGCGAGATCGCGCCGCCGAACCGGCGCGGCTTCCATGTCGGCTTCCTGCAGGTGAGCGTGGTCGCGGGCCAGCTCGTCGCGCTCGGCCTGATGCTCGCGATGCAGCGCATCTTCGCCGGCACGCACGACCTCGAGCGCTGGGGCTGGCGGATTCCGTTCTTCGTGGGCGGCTTGCTCGCGCTGTTCGCGCTCTACATGCGCCGCAACGTCGTGGAGAGCGATGCGTTCATCGCCAGCCGGGCGCGCGCGGCGAAGACGCGCATGACGGCCGATCTCGCGGCGCACTGGCGCGAACTGCTGCTCGCGATCGGCATCACGGTCGGCGGCACCGTGGCGTTCTACACGTACACGGTCTACATGCAGAAATACCTCGTCAACTCGGTCGGGCTGCACAAGGAGACGGCGACCTGGATCTGCACCGCCGCGCTGCTGCTGTACATGCCGCTGCAGCCGCTGTTCGGCCTCGTGTCGGACCGCGTCGGCCGCCGGCCGGTGCTGCTGTGGTTCGGAATCGGCGGCACGCTGCTGTCCGTGCCGATCTTCACGGCGCTCGGGCATGTGCACGAACCGCTCGCCGCGTTCGCGCTGGTATTCGCGGGGCTGGTCGTGCTGAGCGGCTTCACGTCGGTGCACATGCTGGTGAAGGCCGAGCTGTTCCCGCCGCAGATCCGCGCGCTGGCGGTCGGGCTGCCTTACGCGCTGACGACGGCGATCCTCGGCGGCACGACCGAATTCGTCGCGCTGCGGCTGAAGGCGAGCGGCAACGAGACGATGTTCTTCTGGTACGTCGCCGCGTGCGCGGCGATTTCGCTGCTCGTGTACTGGCGGATGCCGGAGACGCATCCGGCGAAGCACGGACGCCCGTCCCCGGCAGCGGTCGCCGCGTCGGCGTCGCGCTGATCCGGCGTCGGTGACGCGCACGATCCGGCATCGGCGCGTCGGTGACGAATCCGTCGATACGTGCACGGCGTCGCCCGGTTCACCCGCGACGTCGAAACAGCGGCAGCCGCTATGGCGCAACGCGGGCTCCTCGTTCTTCTGTTTTCGTCACGGCTGTGCCGGGTGGATGCCGACGACGCGGCAAGGCAGGGCACCGGCGGTCAATCCCGCAATGTTGACGGTTTTCCGAGGCGGTTGCTGGGGCGTTTCCGCCGGGCGGGGGATGGGCGCCCGCAAGGCCATCAATAACGGTGCTGCCCCTTCACCAGCAGTCCGTCGGGTCTCCACCGTCCGGCGTCGAGCGTGCCCAGCAGCATCGTGCGCGCGGGTGGCCCCTCCGGGTCGTTGTAATGAACGATGCGTTGCTGGATGCCCGTGATGACGATCACGTGACCGATTTCAGGCTGGTCCGGCCGATCCAGGAAGTGCCCCGCAGCCCAGATCGGGCCGTAGTCCGTCAGTACCGACGCGAGCCACTCGGGCGTAATGGCCGTCGGCTGATTGAGCGCCACGAGCCCTTCGGCCGCGCACAAGTCGGGGATCCGCGATGGAGGAAGCCCCTGATCCGCCCGCCATAACTCCGGCATGCCCAGGCGCGGCCCGGGGCGGTGGAAGTAGGAAACCATGCATGCCGCCGCATACCAGCACGCGTTCTTCAGTGCCCTGGATCCTGATTTGGTCTTCTTTACGCCGCTCTGATCGACCAACGGCACGTTCAATCTGACGTCCACCATTTCGGATCTCCCGGCAGGAGTGATCCCTAAGCGTATGAAGAATCGGGCGCGACGACAACTTTCTCGACAGGTGATTGCAGCAGCGCAGCCGGCATGCGCCGATGTGGAGGGAGGGGCAAACGGACGTCTGCGATTTCACACGTCGCGTCGATACGCATCGATCTCGACATTATAGAAATAATGTCAAATATATAAATCGCCATAATTGAATTTCTAACGGTTTACGTTATATTATTGACGAAATTTCCACCGAAACCCGCCATGTCCGATCTCGCCGCCGACGAATCCCGCCTGACCGCCGAAATCGAGCGCCTCAAGGCCGACTTCCCGAAAACCCGCGAGCTGTATCGCGAAGCCTGCGCGCTGCTGTTCTTCCGCTTCGGCATCACGCCCACCGCGAACCGCCTGTACCAGCTCGTTCGCAAGGGCAGCATGAGCACGCCGACGGCTGTGCTCGGCGAGTTCTGGGCCGAGCTGCGGGAAAAGAGCCGCGTCCGCATCGAGCATCCCGACCTGCCGGCCGATCTGCAGGCCGCCGCCGGCGAACTGGTCGCGGCGCTATGGAATCGGTCGAGCGCCGCCGCGGCCGCCGCGCTCGACGCATTGCGCGCGGAAGTCGAAGCCGAGCGGACGACGGCGAAGGCGGAAGTCGCGGCGCTGCAGGCTGAGCTGGCCCGCACCGAAACCGCGCTGGAGCAACGCACGGCCGCACTGCTGGCCGCGCAGGTACGCATTCAGGAACTGGAGCAGGCGAGGGCGGCCGACGAAGCATCGCGGCAAGCGCTGCAAGCGGACATCGAGCGCCTGACAACCGACAACGCGGAAGGTGACCGCGCACTCGCGCAGGCCCGCGCGGATTTCACCACCCAGCTCGACCGGTTACGCGACGACGCCGGCCGGGCCGAGGAACGCTTGCGTGCGTCGGAGAAGCGGGCGCTCCAGGAGATCGATCGAGAGCGGCTCGCCGCCGCGCGACTGCAAAAGGAGCTCGATGCCGTGACATCGCGCACGGAGCAGCGCGATGCGCAGCAGCGGAAAGACGTGGCCGCGTTGCAGGCGCAACTGGGCGACGCGCTGCATCGATGCGGCGTGCTTCAGGGGCAGCTCGACGCTGCGCAGGCGACCGATGCGGCGCGCAGCATGGAACTCGATGCGCTGCGGCGCGAGATGACGGTGCTCGTGCGCCGCGCGCCGCTGCGTGGCGCGAAGGCGGCACCGGCCGCGCAACGGGACGAGCGACGCGCACGCACGCGAAAGCGTGCTGACGAAGCGCCGCGCTGACGGCGCCGCCGCGAGCGTGCATCAGCCAATGGCGATGCACACCAACCGCCGGCAAGCAGGCAAACAAACAAGACGGCTACACGCGCGATCGCCCACCCACCCGACGTTACCGATCAACTCGCCATATAGCGGGGAAAGGAAAGCCTGCGCAACGTTTGGGTGCCCGCCGGGGATCGGGTAAAGTGCCGCTCAACATGCCGGGTCGATGCCGCTAGACGACCGGTCTAATCGTTGCTAACATACGCCACCATGAATGCATCTTCAGGCGCCGAAGTCCGCCAGCACATCCTGAATATCGCCAAGCCGATCATGCTCCACAAGGGGTTTTCGGCGGTTGGCCTGAACGAGATTCTCGCTGCGGCGGGCATCCCGAAGGGCTCGTTCTACCATTATTTCGGCTCGAAAGAGGCATTCGGCGAAGCGCTGCTCGAAGCGTATTTCGACAGCTATCACGCGCATCTCGACAACCTGCTCAAGCATCCGGCCGGCACCGGCGCCGAGCGCCTGATGACGTACTGGCGCAACTGGCTGCACACGCAATGCGCGGACGATCCGCAAGGCAAGTGCCTCGCGGTGAAGCTCGGCGCGGAAGTGTCGGATCTGTCGGAAGCGATGCGCGCGGTGCTGCGGCAGGGCACGAGCCAGATCATCGAGCGGCTCGCGGGCGGCATCGAGGCCGGGCTGGCCGACGGCTCGCTGAGCGGGATCGCCGATCCGTCGCACACGGCCGCGATCCTCTACGAGATGTGGCTGGGCGCGACGCTGCTGGAAAAGATTCACCGCGACCGCAAGCCGCTCGAAAGGGCGATGGTCGAAACGCGGCGCATGCTGAACCTGCCGCCGGCCGAGCATGGCGGAGCACAGTCGTAACCCGGGCGCGCATCGGCGCGCCTTGTTTTTGCCCCGAATCTAGACGACTGGTCTACTCAAACAAGTATGACGAACGTGCCACGCCGCGTTACGCTGTTCCCCATTGTTTCAAGCGCCCGCACGCAGCCGCGACGGCCCGATCGCCGACGTTGCCGCATGCGGGCGTCTCCGCTGGTCCAGCCCTGATCCGATCGTGCCCATGAAGCACGTCCATTTCTGTTGACGGAGACTTACATGCCGCAAAGCAAGACCGCAAACCGCCAGATCGTCCTGAATTCGCGCCCGGTCGGCGCGCCGACACCAGGCAACTTCCGCACCGAATCCGGTGCCGTGCCGACGCCCGGTGCCGGCCAGGTGCTGCTGCGCACGGTCTGGTTGTCGCTCGACCCGTACATGCGCGGCCGGATGAGCGATGCGCCGTCCTATGCGCCGCCGGCCCAACTCGGCCAGCCGATGGTCGGCGGCACCGTCAGCCAGGTCGTCTCGTCGAACCTGCCCGCGTTCCGCGAAGGCGACCTCGTGGTCGCGGGCGCCGGGTGGCAGGACTATGCGCTGTCCGACGGCCGCGACCTGATTCCGCTCGGCCGCGACGTCGCGCATCCGTCGTATGCACTCGGCGTGCTCGGCATGCCGGGCTTCACCGCCTACACGGGGCTGCTGAAAATCGGCGAGCCGAAGGCCGGCGAAACCGTGGTCGTCGCGGCGGCGAGCGGCGCGGTCGGCGCGGTGGTCGGCCAGATCGCCAAGCTGAAGGGCTGCCGCGTGATCGGTGTCGCGGGCGGCGCCGACAAGTGCGCATACGTGACCGATACGCTCGGTTTCGACGCGTGCGTCGATCACCGCGACCCGGCATTCGCCGCGAAGCTGAAGGACGCATGCCCGAACGGCATCGACGTCTATTTCGAGAACGTCGGCGGGGCCGTGTTCGACGCGGTGTGGCCGCTGCTCAACGATCACGCGCGCGTGCCGGTGTGCGGGATCATCGCGCACTACAACGACGCGGCATACGACGACACCGCGGTGTCGACCGGCCGTGATCGCGTGCCGGCACTGATGGGCACGATCCTGCGCAAGCGCATCCGGATGCAGGGTTTCATCATCCGCGACCACTATGCAACCGGTTATGCACCGTTCCTTAAGGAGATGCGCGAATGGGTCGCGCAGGGCAAGGTGAAGACGCTCGAGGACGTCGTCCCCGACCTGACCGACGCGCCGGAAGCGCTGATCGGCTTGCTGGCCGGCAAGAACTTCGGCAAGGTCGTCGTGCGCGTGGGCCCGGACGAACTGGCCTGATACCGCGGCACGGCAAACCAATAATGGTTGCACGCTGGCGTCGCGCGACGCCGGCTTGTGGCATGCTCGATTTCGATTCAAAAGGAGTGACAAGATGGCGCTTCACGTGATTGCGTCCCTGTACCTGAAACCCGAACACGCGGAGGCCGCCGAAGCCGAACTGCGCAGCATGGTCGCGAAGACGCGCACCGAGCCCGGCAACCGGCGCTACGACCTGTTCCGCGAACAGGACGGTTCGCCCAACCTGCACCTGTACGAGATCTACGACGACCAGGCTGCGTTCGACGCACACCTCGCGAGCCCGTATTTCGGCGAATTCCGCGTGAAATCGGCCGACTGGTTCGCGGCGCCGCCGGTCATCAAGGTGCTGTCCGGCATCGACGTGGCCGAGTAACGAAGCAGCACCCACGCCGCGGCCCGCTCCGACCCGGGCCGCGCGGCAGCCGTCTCGCCCGGCAACGGCGAAGACAGCGACGAAATCGAAAACCCCGCGCGGCGCGCGATGCGCGTCGTTTCCCCAATACACCGGCCCCGGAGGCTGAATGGTCACCCTCAACATCAACGGCGAAACCCGCACGGTCGACGCCCCCGACGACATGCCCTTGCTCTGGGTGCTGCGCGACGTCGTCGGCCTCACCGGCACGAAATTCGGCTGCGGGATCGCGCAATGCGGCGCGTGCACCGTGCATCTCGATGGCGTCGCCGCGCGCTCGTGCGTGCTGCCGGTCGCGGCCGTCGCGGGCCGCAAGATCACGACGATCGAAGCCGTCGGCGCGACGCCGGCCGGCCACAAGGTCCAGCAGGCGTGGCGCGAGCTCGACGTCGTCCAGTGCGGCTACTGCCAGTCGGGGCAGGTGA